>Ga0207733_100397_pt1 | contig 29659 bp, 29 predicted proteins | sample A23P3SouthBayCA_FD_187735 | JGI IMG/M metagenome (GOLD analysis project Ga0207733, IMG submission 187735) | Aerobic enrichment media microbial communities from Eden Landing Ponds, California, USA - A23 P3 (SPAdes) | ecosystem: Environmental > Aquatic > Marine > Unclassified | place: Emeryville... | reverse complement strand
TGTTCTTCTTGCCCTGAGACGGCGTTCCTGCTCCGGTCATGTACTTATCGTCACGACGTTGTCGCCGCGTATAATGGTTGTGTTGTCGACCGACTCGATCTCCGGCTCACCGAGGATGCCCTCGCCGACTTCCTCGACCGGTTCGAGCACGACGTTCATGTGCTGGTCGTAGCCACCGAGGAGGCCGTGATACGCCCGGCCGTCCTTGAGATACACCGTCACGTCCTCGTCTAACGAGGCCTCCAGCACGTCGAGGGGTCGTCCGCCCATGCCAACAAAGGCGGGGGGTCGGAATAATAAACGTACCGAAGGTGACGGCCCGAATTCGTCAGAGACTTTATTCGTCCGCCGGCTGTACGCTCGCTATGGTCTCCCGCGTGCTCGTCCCCGTCGACGACTCCGAGATGGCGATGCGGGCACTCCGTCACGCCCTCGACGCCTTCCCCGACGCCGACATTACGGTGCTCCACGTCAGCGGCGGGCCGTCGCCGATGATGGGGGCCGCGGCGGACCTCGCGTTGTCCGACGACTTCGAGGAGGCGGCCGCCGAACGCGCCGAGGACGCCCTCGACCGCGCTCGCGCCGTCGCCGCCGAGTTCGGCGCCGACATCGACACCGACGTGCGGGTCGGCCACCCCGCCCGGATCATCGTCGACGCCGCCGAGGACTTCGACGTGGTCGTCCTCGGCAGTCACAGCGGGACCCTCTCGGAACGACTGTTCGTCGGCAACGTCGCGGAGAAAGTGGTCCGTCGGTCGCCCGTTCCCGTCACCGTGGTCCGGTGACGCCGTTTCCGGCACCGTGGTCCGGTGAGGCCCTTTCCGGCACTATGGTCCGGTGACGCCGTTCCCGGCACTATGGTCCGGTGAGGATAAGTCCGTCTCGCCCCTATCCGACCCATGGGCTACCCGGTCACCTACTACTGCCCGCGGTGTGAGGCCATCGTCGAACTCGAACGCGAGGGCTACCTCGCCGACCGCTCGGTGACGCCCTACCCGCTCGAAGGGTGGACGTACGTCGACGCCGACGAGGACGTGGAGTCCGCCGACGGCGTCCGCTTCGTCTGTGGCGAGGACGGCACCCTCCGCGACGACGACGCCACCGGTTGTGGCGAGCCGTTCTACCTCAGTTACGTCCGCTACGAGGATGGCGAGGAAGTGGAGCCGGTGCCCGCGAGCGAGTACGTGCGACTGGGGCTGTAAGCGCTGGCCGGCCCCGTCTTTATCGGCTGACACGTCGTAGTGGCCGTATGGTCCCGCTCCAGCTTCCCCCCGACGGCTTGCTCGGCCTCGCCGTGGTCGGGCTCGTCTTTCTCACCGGCCTCGCTTTCTTCGTCGTCATCATCTACACCGAACACCGCAAGGAGATGAGACTCATCGAGACGGGGCAGTACGCCGAACCACGGGAGACCGGAACGTGGGTGCTGGCTGCCGGCCTCCTCTTGCTCGCGCTCGGCCTCGCCGACCTGCTTCGTGCCGTCTGGACGGGGACCGTTCCGGGGGAGGGGCTCACGCTCACCTTCCTCGGCGTCGCCGCGCTCGTGTACTTCGCGTACCAGCGGCGCGAGGAGCGGCGGCGTGCGGAGAGTGCCGCCGGAACCGACACCGACACGCCGTCGAACGAGCCCTAGCCCTTGATGTTACAGACGGGATACGTCCGCGCCACCTTGTCGCCGATGCCGAGCGCGTCCGAGACGCGGACTACCTCGTCCACGTCCTTGTAGACGCCGGGGGCCTCCTCGGCCACCGTCGCGCCGCTCTGGGCCTTGACGTACACCTGATTCTGCTCGCGGAGTTCGTCTTGCACCGTCTCGCCCCAGAACTCCTGTTTGGCCTGCGTTCGACTCATGAGCCGGCCGGCGCCGTGTGCCGTCGAGCCGAAGGTGAGTTCCATCGACGCCTCGCCACCACGGAGGACGTAGCTCCCCGCGCCCATGCTCCCGGGGATGATGATCGGCTGGCCAACGTCGCGATAGGCCGACGGCACCTCGGGGTGGCCAGCCGGGAACGCCCGCGTCGCCCCCTTGCGGTGGACGTAGAGTTCGCGCTCCTCGCCCTCGACCGTGTGGTGTTCCTTCTTGGCGATGTTGTGAGCCACGTCGTACAGCAGGTGCATGTCCATCGACTCCCACGAGCGGTCGAACACGCGCTCGAACACCTGCCGGACGCGGTGCATGATGAGCTGACGGTTCACCCACGCGAAGTTGATGCAGGCACACATCGCGCCGTAGTACTCCTCGGCCAGTTCGGAGCCCGCGGGCGCGGCGGCGAGTTCCTTGTCCGGTAGCTGGGCGAGCAGGTCGCCGTGGCGCTTCTCGATCTTTCGCAGGTAGTCGGTGCAGGTCTGGTGGCCGAGTCCCCGGCTCCCACAGTGAATGAGGACGACGATCTGATCCGGTTCGAGGCCGTACGCCCCGGCCACGTCGTCGCGGTACACGTCCGTCACGCGCTGGACTTCGAGGAAGTGGTTACCGCTCCCGAGGCTCCCCAACTGGTTCTTCCCGCGGTCTTTCGCCTTCTGGGAGACGGCGCTGGGGTCGGCGTCCGGGCGAACCCCTTCGTCCTCGCAGTGGGTCAGATCCGCCTCGACGGCCCAGCCCTCTTCCAGCGCCCAGTCGACGCCGCGGTTCAGGACGGCCTCCACGGTGTCGATGTCGCTCTCGACGACGCCGCCGCCGCCGAGCCCCGACGGAATGTTGGCGAAGAGGGCGTCGACGAGTTCCGCCTCGCGGCCCTGCACGTCGGCGTACGTGAGATTTGTTTTCATCATTCTTACTCCGCAATTAATGTCGTAGCCCACAGAACCGGGCGAGATACAGCCGTTCTCCGTATCCGTCGCCCCAACGCCCCCGACGGGGAAGCCGTACCCCTGATGGCCGTCGGGCATACAGATGGCGTGGCCGGTGATACCCGGCAACTGCGTCGCGTTCTTGAGCTGCTGGAGCGTCTTGTCCTCGCCGATCTCCTCCAGTAGCGCCTCGCTCGCCAGCACTCGCGCGGGGACGCGCATGTCGCCCTCCTTCGGAATCTCCCAGACGAACTCCCGAACCCGTTCGAGCTGGATGCCGTCGAACTCGCGTGTGGTCATGTCTCAACCGACGTGACCGACGCGGGAATACGTTACTACACGTCGAGCACGACGTAGGCCTCCCAGCCCGCCGCCGCCTCTTCGATCCGCATTTCGGAGTACGTCACGGCCTTCACGTCGCGGGCGCTCACGTCCCCGAGAGGGATGCCGCGAGCGCTCGCCTCGATCACCCACTCCTCGCCCGCCTCGCGGACCGTCGCCTCGTTGTCGACGGGGAGGACGCCCCGCACGTCGCGCTCGTAGATGAGCTGGTCGAGGTAGTCGAAGAGGAGGGCTTCGAGTCCTTCGGCGCGGACGGTGAACGAGAAGCGCTCGCCGGTCTCGGGAATCCGGTCACACATCGCGGCGGCGAGGCCGTCGGCGACGGCGGCGAACGTCTCTCCCAGATCGGTTCCGGTCGCCGCGACGGCCACGTCGGCCGTGTGGGGGCGGAGTTCGTAGCTCATGGGTGGACCGTGGCGCGGCACCGCCAAAACGGTTCCCGACGGTGGCCAAGTATCGGAACGGATTGCCGGTACATGCCGGGATATGTCGGCGGAGTGTCTCGTGTTCACACATGACGGCCACCGAAGAAGTCCTCCGGCAGGCGGCCGCGGAGGACGTAGAACTGGTTCGCATCGTCTTCGTCAACAACAGCGGCGTGCCGCGGGGACGGGTCGTCGACCGGGCGACGCTGGCGGGCGTGCTGGAACACGGCACGAACGTGACACACGCGATGCAGTCGTTCAACGCGCTCGACCGACTGGCGCCGGCGGGGCGCTACGGGCCGGCGGGGGAGGTGCGGGTCGTCCCCGACCCCGACACGTTCACCGTCCTCCCGTACGACGAGCGGGCGGGGCTCCTGCTCGCGGAGCTACACGACCTGCACGGGGAGCCGTGGGCGGCGGGGCCGCGAGCGCGTCTCCGCGCCTACCTCGACGAACTGGCGACCGACGGCTACGAACCTTCGCTGGGCTACGAGAGCGAGTTCTACTACACCGTCGACGACGACGGCGACCCCGCGCCGTTCGACGACAGCACCTGCTTCTCCACCGACGGGATGCGCGCCGCTCACGACGTGGTCCTCGACACCGTCACCGCCCTGAAGGCACAGGGGATGGGACTGGCGGCGTACTACCCCGAGTACGGCCCGGGTCAGCAGGAACTCGTCGTGGAGCACGACACGGGCGTCGCCGCGGCGGACAATCACGTCCGGTTCGCGGAGACGGTCCGGGCGGTGGCCGCGGACCACGGCCTCGACGCCACCTTCCGCCCGAAGCCGTTCCCCGAACTCCCCGGGTCGGGTCGGCACGTCCACCTCTCGCTGTGGCACGATGGGAACAACGTCCTCTACGACCCCGACGCGGAGGGACCGTATCCGCTCTCCGCGGACGGGCGGGCGTTCGTCGGCGGCTTGCTGGCCCACGCGCCGGCCTTGGTCGCGATTACGGCCCCGACCGTCGAGTCGTACGACCGCATCGCGCCGGGGATGTGGTCGTCGGCGTACGTCTGCTGGGGAGAGGACAACCGCGAGGCGGTCGTGCGAATCCCCTCCGTCGACCGTGGGGCACCGGAGGCGACCACACGCGTCGAGTTCAAGTCCGCCGACAACACGGCCAACCCCTACCTCGTGCAGCTGGCGCTCGTCGCCGCCGGCCTCGACGGCATCGAGCGGGGGCTGGATCCCGGCGAGCCGCTGAACCGCGACCCCGGGGTGCTCACCGACGAGGAGCGGGCCGACCGGGGGATCGAACGTCTGCCGACCACGCTCGACGAGGCGCTGGACGCACTGGAGGCCGACGACACCATCGCCGCCGCGCTGGGCGAGGAACTGGTCGGCTCCTACCTCGAAGTCAAGCGGAGCGAGTGGGAACAGTCGACGGGCGAGGACGGCGAGTGGGAGTCGGACTACCTCGGCCGCGCGTTCTGAGCGGGGCGAAAAGCCGGCGACGATGGTCGCCGGCGATGAAGTTATATTAGCCGCCCTCGCTAGAGTTGCGGTAGTGAGCGTCACCGTCGAGAAACGTGTCGATGGCCCCGGCGCGACCGACCACGCCGACGAGGCTTGGGAGCTGAAAGAGCGCATCCGTCGGCAGGAAGGCGTCCTCAAACAGCGCAAGCGGTTCTTCACGGACGCCTACCGGCGGGCGACGACCCACCTGCTCTATCTCGACGACGACCTCGTCGGCTTCGCCACCGTGCGACGCGACGGCTACATCCTCTTTCTGGCCGTCGCCCCCGAGCGACGCGGTGAGGGGTTCGGCCGTCGCCTCGTCGCCGAAGTCGCGGAGGAACACCGCACCGTCACCTGTCACGCCCGGACGACCAACGAACGCGCACTCGACTTCTACGAGTCCGTCGGCTTCGAGATCAAACGACGGATCGAGGGCTACTACGAGGACAACGGCGACGCGTACTACCTTCGGCTGGGCCCGGACGAACGGCTTCGGGACCGGCTCTCCGAGTTGATCCGGCGGTAATCACAGTTCTTCGTAGCGGCCCTGATCGGTCACCACTTCGTCGACGAGATGCATCGGTGTCGCGTCGTAGGCGGGGTTCTCGATTTCGACGCCTTCGACCGGCTCACGGATCACCTCGGCGGGTTGGCGCTCCTCGTTCTCGAAGACGAAGTCGTCCTCGATGATCTTCGACTCGGAGCCGACGACAGTGACGGGCACGCCGACCACGTCGGCGGCGGCCGCGAGGGGGAAGGTGCCGACCCGGTTGTAGAGCGTGTCGTCGACGATACAGTCCATCCCGACGAGCACCCGGTCACACCGGTCGAGGATGTAGCCCGCGGCGCTGTCGACGAGGAGGTGGGGTTCGACGCGGTCCATCTCCGCGAGCCGACGGGCGGTCTTTCGCCCGAGATAGCGGGGGCGCGCCTCGGTGACGTAGCCCGTGAGGTGGTTGCCCTCGGCTGCGGCCGTCTCGATGGCCTCGAGGACGGTCGACGAGAAGTCGTGCGTGAGGAAGGTCTCACCGTCTTCGAAGGTGTCGGCGGCGCGGTCGGCGGCGCGTCGCTTGCCCGTCTCGATCTCTTCGACGATCCGGTCGATCTCCTCGCGAGTCCGTGATTTCGCGTCCTCGACCGTGTCGGCGGCGCCGAGGACGTTGTCGACCACCTCCCGCATCGCTTTGTGGAGGGAGGCGTGGGAGGGGTTGGCCCGTCGGAGCGCGCCCGCATTGCGTTCGAGGTCGCGCTCGTAGGCTTCGACGTTTTGGTAGTCCCGGTCGAGGAGTTCGCCGAGCGCGGTCGTGGCCTTGACCGCGACCACCGACGAACTGTGGGTCTGCATCCGGCGAATCTCCTCGATGGTCTCGTCGATCATACCGAGAGGTGTCGTGTCGGCGGCAAAGAGTTTCTGGTCGGTCTCGTCGGTCGGGCGTCTCACTCGGCGTTCCGTCGGGCGTAAGCGTAGGCGAGGAGCGCGGTGACGAACCAGACGAGCGCTCCAACGCGGACGGCGAAGGCGGCGCGCGCCTCCCACGTGGGGAGCGTCGTCGTCGTGGAGAGGAGGGCCACGAGCGGCGCGCCGGCGACGATGGTCGCGACGAACGTCACCTGCATCACCCACCCGAAGTCGACGCCGTCGGGGTCGGTTCGTTCGACGCGGTGTGGCACGGCACGGAGTTGGGGGCCGAACGGGTAATGTGTGGCGGTTTCGCTGGCGGCGTTACTCGTCGAGGAAGGCGGTGAGCGCGTCGTTGAACGCTTCGGGGCGCTCCAGCATGGCGAGGTGGGCCGCGTCGTCGAGGGTGGTCCACTCGCAGGCGGGCATGCGCGCCGCGAGCGCCTCGTGGTACCACGGCGGTGTGAGCGCGTCGTACTCGCCCACGACGGCGAGCGCAGGCGTCGTGATCTCGTCGAGACGACCACGCACGTCGAAGTTGTGGCAGGTCCGGAAGTCGCGGTGGGTCACGGCCTGCCCCGCGTCGTCGAACGCTGCACGCGAGATTTCGAGCAGTCGCTCGTCGGGGTCGTGAAACAGCCGATCCGGGCCGTGGAGGAAGTCGATGGCACGCTCGTAGTCGGTTCGAAGCCAGCGGAGCAGGTCGTCGAGGACGGCCAGTTTCGCGCCCGTACCCGCGAGGACGGCCGCCGAGGCGTCGAAGTCCCGTTCGAGAAGGAGGGTCAGGACGACGGCGCCGCCGAGCGAGTTGCCACAGAGGACTCCCGCGTCCGTCGCCTCGGCGACGGCGAGCGCGTCGTCGACGTACGCCGACATCGCCTCGTAGCCGGGCTCGGCCGCCACGTCGTCGCTCGCCCCGTGTCCGCTCAGATCGAGTGCGATCACGGGCCGGGCGTCCGCGAGGCGGGCCTGTGCCTTCCAGACTGCGTGCGATCCCCCGCTCCCGTGGACGAACAGGATCGGTTCGCCGTCGCCGCCTCGGTCGTGGCGTCGATAGGCCGTCTCCCGTCCGTGGTGTGTGACCGTCTCCATACGGTCGGTAGCCCCGGGAGGGGTATAAACCCGCCCGACGGCTGGGATCGCGTGTGAACCGCAATGTGACTGAATTTCGATACACCACTCCCGTCTCCCGATTCGTTGCAGAAAGATTTATATATGTAGATGGCTAACTTTGAGTTAGGAATTGACATGGTGAGACAGCAATACGCCGGTGAAGACGAGCGATTCGTCCGCCGGTACGACTACGAGGACGAGTGGGTGATCGCCGCGGACCTCGGCGTCGGCGACGATCACTTGGACGTCGACGTCGTCGGCGAGACGGCTATCGTGCTCGTCGACGGTGAGACCGAGCTGGAGTTCGAGATTCCCGGCTCGGTCGAAAGTGTTGACACGAACAACGGCGTACTCGTCGTGAGGGGTACCCAATGAAGCTCGTCGTCAAACCACTCAAACAGAAAGACGCCGGCCGCGGACTCGCGGCCATCGACCGCGCGGCAGTCGCCGAGATGGGCCTCGAAGTGGGCGACTACATCCGCATCGAGGGCAAGGACGGCACCGCCATCGCGCGCGTCTGGCCCGGCCACCCCGAGGATCAGGGGACGGGCGTCATCCGCATCGACGGTCAGCTCCGTCAGCAGGCGAACGTCGGCATCGACGACCGCGTCGAGGTCGAGAAGGCGGACGTGAAACAGGCCGAACGGGTGACCGTCGCGCTCCCCCAGCAGATCGGAATCCGTGGCGACATCGGCCACTACCTCCGTGACAAGCTGACCGACAAGCCGATCACGAAGGGCCAGACCCTTCGCGTGCCCTTCGGCTTCGGCTTCATGAGCGGTCGCCAGAGTCAGGCGCTCCCGCTGAAGGTCGCCGACACCGACCCCTCGGGGACGGTCGTCGTCACCGACTCGACGGAGATCGTGGTCAGCGAGAAACCCGCCGAGCAGATCCGCGAGGCGGGCGGCGCCGAGGGCCGCGCCGAGACGCCGGACGTGACCTACGAGGACATCGGCGGCCTCGACCGCGAACTCGAACAGGTTCGTGAGATGATCGAACTGCCGATGCGCCACCCCGAACTGTTCCGGCGCCTCGGCATCGACCCTCCCAAGGGCGTCCTCCTGCACGGTCCGCCCGGGACCGGCAAGACCCTGATCGCCAAAGCCGTCGCCAACGAAATCGACGCGCACTTCCACACCATCAGTGGGCCGGAGATCATGTCGAAGTACTACGGCGAGAGCGAGGAGCAACTCCGCGAGGCCTTCGAGGAGGCCGAGGAGAACGCGCCCGCCATCGTCTTCATCGACGAAATCGACTCCATCGCGCCCAAGCGCGGCGAGGCCGGCGGCGACGTGGAGCGCCGCGTCGTCGCGCAGTTGCTCTCGCTGATGGACGGCTTGGAGGAGCGTGGCGAAGTCGTGGTGATCGGCGCGACCAACCGCGTCGACGCCATCGACCCCGCGCTCCGCCGCGGTGGCCGCTTCGACCGCGAGATCGAGATCGGCGTCCCCGACCGCGACGGCCGCCGGGAGATCCTGCAGGTCCACACCCGCAACATGCCGCTCGCGGACGACGTGGACATCGACGCCTTCGCGGAGTCGACCCACGGCTTCGTCGGCGCCGACATCGAAGGCCTCGCGAAGGAGGCCGCGATGAACGCGCTCCGGCGCATCCGCCCCGAGATCGACCTCGAAGAGGAGGAGATCGACGCCGAGATTCTCGAATCCCTCGAAGTCGATCAGGCCGACTTCCAAGAGGCGATGAAGGGCATTGAGCCCTCCGCGCTTCGGGAAGTGTTCGTCGAGGTTCCCGACGTGACGTGGGCGGACGTGGGCGGACTGGAGGACACCAAAGAGCGCCTCCGCGAGACGATCCAGTGGCCGCTCGACTACCCCGAGGTGTTCGAGGCCATGGACATGGAGTCCGCGAAGGGCGTCCTCATGTACGGCCCGCCCGGCACCGGGAAGACCCTGCTCGCCAAAGCGGTCGCCAACGAGGCCGAGTCCAACTTCATCTCGGTGAAAGGCCCCGAACTCCTCGACAAGTACGTCGGAGAGTCTGAGAAGGGGGTCCGCGAAATCTTCAGCAAGGCCCGCGAGAACGCGCCGACCGTCATCTTCTTCGACGAGATCGACGCCATCGCGACCGAGCGCGGCCGCAACACCGGCGATTCCGGCGTCTCCGAGCGCGTCGTCTCGCAACTGCTGACGGAACTCGACGGGCTGGAGACGCTAGAGGACGTGGTCGTCATCGCCACGTCGAACCGGCCCGACCTCATCGACTCCGCGCTCCTGCGTCCCGGTCGGCTGGACCGGCACGTCCACGTGCCCGTTCCCGACGAGGAGGCCCGGCGCGCCATCTTCGAGGTCCACACCCGGGACAAGCCGCTCGCCGACGACGTGGATCTGGACAGCCTCGCCAGCCGGACCGAGAACTACGTCGGCGCCGACATCGAGGCCGTCTGCCGCGAGGCCTCCATGGCCGCCAGCCGCGAGTTCATCCACAGCGTCTCGCCGGAAGAGATCGGCGAGTCCGTGGGCAACGTCCGCATCACGATGGACCACTTCGAGCAGGCGCTCGACGAAGTGACCGCGAGTGTCACCGACGAGACCCGCGAGCGCTACCGCGAAATCGAGAAGCGCTTCACGAACGAGGAACCCGACATCGGCGGCGAGATGGAGACGAGTCGGACGTTCCACTGAGCCGTCGGCTCCTTTCGACCGCGTTGCACTGTTCGGTCCCGCTGGTATCCGTGCCGGTCCGGACCATACGGATTCGCCGTGACGGGGCGACACCGTCGCCGCTCCGGGGACCTTAGGCCGCCGATTTAAGTACGGCTGATCGGAATTCAGTCGACAACGGCCGGCCGTCGATCCGGAACGTCGGTTACACGTCTCGTGTCGTCCGAACGCCCCGATTGTCGCGACTCACGATGTCCGATTTCGAGAACCAACTCGATTACCGTGTCCCGTTCGAGGCCACGACGGACCCGATGGCAGTCGTCGACGTATCGAGCGACGGCTGGCGGATTCACGCCGTCAACGACGCGTTCGCGGACGCGTTCGACCGTTCGAAGCCGACCGTTCTCGGCGAGCCGCTGGAGGCGGTGCTCGGATTCGATCCGGCCGAACAGGTGGGCGCCCACCCCCGACGCGCCCGGGAAACGTACGCCCAACTCGGCGTGACCGACGACGAGCGTCTCGTCCGGGTACGGCCGCTCGACCAGCCAACCGACCCGGGACGCGTGCTCGTCGTCGTCTCGCACACGCTCCAGTCCGGGTGGCGGCCGCTGGCGGACGCGGGCTCGCCGGCTGCCGAGCCGATTCGCACGCTCGCGGAGCTGGCCGGCGCCGACGAGGCGTCGGCGGTCTGTGACGGCGCCGCCGAGATACTGCTCGACGCCGCCGGCTTCGACGCGGTCGTGATCCACCTCGACGAGGCCGTCCATCTGGCGAACGTCGACGACGCCATTCCGGAGGTCGCCCCGGGCGACGAGACGCGATTCTTGGTCGAACACGACGTGCCCGATCCACGGAACGACGTACTCTGGGGAACCGTGGTGCAGGCCCCCGTCGGTGACCGCGGCGTCGTACGAGTCGCGACACACGCCGACCGCACGCTCGGTCCCGACGCCGTTCGGTCTCTCGACTCGCTCTGCCAGTATCTCGATGTCGTCGTCGGCCGGATCGAGCGGACATGCTCGATGCGTGCCGAACGGCAGGAACTGGCGATGCTCAACCGCCTGCTTCGGCACTCGGTGCTGAACGGTCTCAACCTGATTCGGGCACGGCTGGACCTCGTCGAGGCGGACGTCGCCGAGACCGGCCGGGCTCACTACGAGACGGCGTACGCCCGGGTCGACGACCTGCTCGACCGGGTCGAGGCGCTTCGGGAGATGCAGACCGGAGGCGAGTCCGAGACCGACGCCTACCGGCTCGAACCCCTGCTCGACGAGCGACTCGCCCGCGCCAGAACAAAGTACCCCGACGCGTCGTTCTCGGTCGTCGGTTCGGTCCCCGACGCGGCGATTCGGGCCGACGACCTCGTCCCCGTCTGCCTCGAAAACGTGTTGCGAAACGCGGTTCAGCACGCCGATGTCGACACGCCCGAGGTCCGGGTCCGCGTCGCGGTGGACGAGGCCGCCGACGTGGCGACCGTGCGCATCGCAGACAACGGTGTTGGGTTCTCGGACATCGACCAGTCCGTGTTCGGTGAGGGCGTCTCCGGACTCGACGGCGACGGACACGGCTTCGGCCTCTTTCTCACTCGGAAGGTCGTCGAAGACGGCTACGGGGGCGCCGTTCGGGCGGCAGCGAGCGACCGCGGCGGGGCCGAAATCGTACTGGAGTTCCCACTCGCGGACGCGCCCGAGCGGTGACGCCTCGTCGCCCGATCCGCCTGTCAGTTCCATCGATTAGGTGGGGTCTTATTAGGCTACATACAGTTTATCCACGGTGAGGCGTACGTTGCATATGTCCACTCGTTCGGTCCGTTCGACCGCCGTCTCCGGGGTGCCACTCGAGATCCGTCGGCCGAGTTCGTGGGAGGGATCGTGCCAGTGAGTGAGACGACCGTCTCGGAGCGACTCACAGACACACCGGCGTCACCGACGATCCTGATCGTCGACGACGACAAGGATCTCGCCGACACGTACAGCGTGTGGCTCTCGGGGCAGTTCGACGTCGAAACCGCGTACGGCGGCGTACAGGCACGCAAGCAGATTCACGACGGCCTCGACCTCGTTCTCCTCGACCGGCGGATGCCCGGCATCCCGGGCGACCGGGTGCTGGCAGACATCCGCGAACAGGGGATCGACTGTCAGGTCGCTATGCTCACCGCCGTCGAACCGGACACGGACATCATCGAGTTGCCGTTCGACGAGTATCTCGTCAAGCCGGTGACGCAGTCCGAACTCCGCGAGACCGTCGACGAGCTCCTGTTGCGGCAGGGGTTCGACGCCGACGCGCAGGAGTACTTCGCGATGGAGTCGAAAGCGGAAGCGCTGGAGGCGCGCGACGAGGAGAACCTCCGTAATCCGGAGGCTGTCGAAGATCTCGAAGCCGACACCGAACAGGCGAGGGAGTCAGAACGAATTCGGGACATGCGCGAACGGCTCCGGCGCCTCCAGCGTATCTCCTCGGTCATCCGCGACATCGACAAACAGCTCGTGGTCGCGACCAGTCGGCAGGAGATCGAACACACGGTCTGTGAGCGTCTCGTCGAGTCGGAGCCCTACGAACTGGCGTGGATCGGTGACTACACGGTCAGTTTCGAGCAGGTGACGCCGAGCGTGATGGCGGGCGAAGACGACACGACGCTGAACCAAGCCACCGTCGCCGACGGCGGTGGTGGGCCGGCTTCTCGGGCCGTCTCGACCGGCGAGGTGCAGATCGTCGACGACTTCGCGACCGACCGGGCCCAGCAGATCCTCGCACCACTCGACTCGTCCGGTACTCACGACCGGTTCGAGGCGGGGGCGGTCGTGCCGCTCACCTACCGCGACACCGTCTACGGCGTTCTGAACGTCTGTACGGCCACGGCGGACGTGTTCGACGAGCGGGAGGTCGCCGTCCTCTCCGAGCTCGGCGACAGCGTCGCCAACGCCATCAACTCCGTCGAGAGCAAGAAGCTGATGCTCTCCGATACGGTCGTCGAACTGGAGTTCGACGTGCAGGACCGGTCGGACGTCTTCGTGTCGCTGTCGGCGAAGACGGCGTCACGCATCGCACTGAAGAGCTTCGTCCCCGCGGCCAACGGCGAGCTCACGAGCTACGTCGAGGTCACGGGCACGACGACGGAGGCGTTTCTGGACGCCGCGACCGAGATTCCCGAGGTCGAGACGGTCCGGGGTATCGGCGAGTCGAACGAGCAGGGCCTCTACGAGTGTCGCGTCTCGGATTCGACGGTCGTCCTCTCCTTGATCGACGCCGGGGCGAACGTGGAGTCGATGCGGATCGAGGCAGGACAGGGCCACGTCGCGGCGACCGTCGCCCCCGAGACGGACGTGCGGACGGTGGCCGAGACGGTTCAGAGCACCTTCGACGAGGTCGACCTCGTGGCGAAACGCGAGATCGAGCGGGATTTCCAGTCGACCGAGAGCTTCCGGCAGTCGCTGGAGAATCGACTCACCGACCGTCAGTACTCGGTCCTCGAAGCCGCCTACGCCGCCGGCTACTTCGCGTGGCCGCGGGAGTCGACGGCCAAGGAAATCGCCGAATCGCTGGATCTGGCGCCCCCGACGCTCCACGAACACCTCCGGGGTGCGAAGATCGAACTCATCGAGGCCTTCTTCGATGAGACCGGGAACTTCGACGATGGCGGCCGACTTCGGGACGACGAGTGACGCGGCGGCGACGCGTCCCACCTGTCCGTGGGACCGCTCGTAGGGGCTCCCGTCACTGCCGATAGACTCTCACCGGACCGCCCCGACGAGAATTTGCGACGATACTCCCACTCAGGCGCGCTGGAACACGAGTCGGAAGCGGCTACCCGCTGGCACGTTGTCCTCGACCGTGATCCGCCCGTCGTAGGAGTCCAGAATCTCCTTGACCAGATAGAGTCCGAACCCCGCACTCGGGTCGTCGAACGTCTTCGCGTTGCGGCGGAAGATGTCCGCTTTCTCCCCGTCGGGGATGCCGGGACCGTCGTCGGCCACCGTCACGACGACTTCGTCGTCGTCGGCCGTCACGTCCACCCAGACCGTCGGCGACGGGTCAGGGTTGTGCTGGACCGCGTTGGCGAGGACGTTGTCGAGGACTTGCCCGAGCAAGTCGTCGGCGACGACATCGGCTCCGGGGATCGAGTCGAGTTGGATCTCGGCCCCGGGGTAGCTGTCGCGGGTGCGCTCGATGCGGGTCGTGACCACGTCCTCGATGTCGACCGGGGCGAGTTCCTGTTCGTCGCTGCTGCCGATGACTTTCGTCACCTCGCGGACCATCTCCACGAACTCGCTCATCTCCTTGGTCCGGTCGATGGCGGTCTGCAGGTGGTCGTGTACCTCGTAGTCGACGCGGCCGTCGAGCATCTCCAGTCGCGCGTCGACCACGTTGAGGCTGTTGAGCAGGTTGTGCCGGAGCAGGCGGTTCATGAACTCCAGCCTGTTGCGCTCGCGCTGGAGTTGGCGGTCGCGCTCGACCGACGAGAGGGCGTACGCGACGATGGAGCCGAGTCGACGCAACGCGTCGCGTTCCTCGTCGTCGAACGCGTCCACGCGGTCGGAGTAGAGGTTGAGCGTGCCGTAGAACCCGCTGCCGTCGGCGAGCGGGACCGACGCCGAGGCCCGGTACCCGTACTCGTGGGCGCGGTCACGCCACGGTTCGTAGCGCGGGTCGTCCGCCACGTCCTGAACGACCTGTATCTCGCCGGTTAGATGGGCCCGGACGGTCGGTCCCCGTTCGTCGGTCTCGTCGTCGACGGCGAGCGTTAGGTCGTCGAGATAGCCTTCGACCCCCGCCTCGGCGTCGGCCACGATTTCGTCGCCGTCGCGGGTACCGAGCCACGCGAACGCGTAGGAGTCGGCGTCGGCGAGGCGGTCACAGATCAGGTGTTTGATGTCCGCCTGCGTCGAGAGCCCGAACATCGACTCCGAGAGGCCGTGGACGAGCGAGTTGATGTCGTTGAGCGCCGACAGGCGTTCGTGCTGGCGGCGGAGTTCTTCCTCGCTTCGGTGTCGACCGATTCCCGCCGCGACGATGTTCGCGACCGACTTGACGAAGGTGACGTCGTGTTCGGAGAAGTCCCGTCGGTCGGTGTCGTGCGTGCCGAGGATGCCCCACGGCTCGTCCGTGGGACCGATGATCGTGCTGATGCCGCTTTTCACGTCGTGGTCCGTGAGGAGGTCGGGGCCGTCGAACCGCGTCTCGGCGTCCAGATTCTCGACGACGATGGGGTGAGTGGCGTCGAGCGTGTGCGCCGCCTGCGAGTTCCGGTCGACCGCCGAGACGGTGGCCTCGCCCACGACCCCCTCGTCCCAGCCGACGCCCTGTCGGAGGTGGAGGTCCTCGGCTTCGACGTCGAGGTCGAGCACCTTGCAGTAGTCGGTGTCGAGCGTCGCCGAGACCAGCCGAGCCGCCTCGGCCATCAGCGTGTCGGTGTCCTGTGTCTCCAGCGCGTGCTTGCCGAGTTCGGTGACGACCTCCTGCTGTCGGATCCGGTCTTTCAACTCCTCTTCACGCGCCCTGCGCTCGGAGATGTCGCGGACGACGCCACAGCGGCCGATTCCGTCGTCGAGAGTGAAGGGCATCAGTCGACTCTCGACTGGGAGCCGTTCGCCACCCTTGGTCTGCACCTCGAACTCGATCACTCCCTCCTCGCGGTCGCCGGCCCGTACTTCTCGGGCGAGCCGTTCGGCTCGCTCGCTGACCCACTCCTCTTTGACCGTCGTCGCGTGTCGCCCGAGGAGTTCGTCCCGGTCGTAGCCCGTCATCTCGCAGAAGGCCCCGTTGACGACGACGAACGCCGCGTCGTCGTCGACAGCGTAAATGCCGTCTTCAATCGTCTCGGTGAGCCGTTCGAACAGTTCGAGTTTCCGCTTGCGGGCCCGCTGTTCGGTCACGTCTCTGACGACGCCGACTCGGTCCCCGTCGGGCAGGAGCGAGACGGTCGCCTCGGCCTCTATCGTCGTCCCGTCGGCGCGTTCGAGCGCCGCCGTCACGGTCGCCGTCGAGCGCGTGCCCGCTGCGAGTTCCGCTTCGAGCGTGTCGGCCTCCTGTACCGTCGCGTCGTCCACGACCCGTGAGACGTGCGACCCGAGGAGTTCGTCCCGGTCGTAGCCCGTCAACTCGGCGTAGGCGTCGTTGACCATCGTGAACTCCTCCTCGCCGTTCACGACGTAGATGCCGTCCTGTACGGTCTCGACGATGGTCTCGTACCGTTCGAGTTCGCGTTCGCGCTCTCGTCGCTCGGTCACGTCCCGAAAGTACACCGAAAGTCCCGTCTCCGAGGGGTAAGCCGTGACGGAGAACCACTTCCCGAGCGGGTCGTAGTACTCCTCGAACGACACCGACTCCTGTGTCTCCATCGCCCGTTCGTACTCGCGCTGGAACGTGGTGTCGACGGCCCCGGGGAACACCTCCCAGACGTTGTCTCCGACGACGTTCTCCCCGTGAACGTCGAGTACCTCCTCGGCCCGGTCGTTCAGATAGGTGAACCGACCCTCCTCGTCCAACGCGAAGAACGCGTCGTCTATCCGCTCGAACACCTCCTCACCCGGCTCGTAGACGTTCGCCATACCCGTGGCCTCCCTTGGAGTTCGCTGCCGCCGGCCCGCGAACAGTCCGACCGGGATCCGTCCAGCAGGGACGGTCGATTCCGGCTGGCAACTGCCGGCCGATTCGCCGCCGCCCGGCCGTCTCGACTCGACGAGCGCGGGACCGTATTTCCAGCCAGATGCTGAAAAATCTTGCCGCCACCCGCCGACATCGTCCCGTAATCGGCCGGGGAGCCAGCTTCGTCGACCCCGCGCCCCACGATTAGGCCGGGGATTTATATCGGGTATTTTTGAACGACACCTCGATGATCGAATCGTTTCGTGGGACTCGCTTTCGTCGCCACCTCGCCGGCGGGAGCATCAGCCTCCTCGGGACGCTTCTCCTCGGCGTCCCCCTGTTCGACATCTGGGACGACGCCTCGAACCGCTCGTGGTCCATACTGGTGATCCTCGCCGAGAATGCGTTCTTCCTGTTTCTGGCCGCCGCCCTCGCCGGAGGTGGTATCTGGCTCGTCCGCGCCGACTGGGGGGCCGACCGCGTCGTCACCGTCGCCCGACGGACCGTCGTCGCCACCGTCGCGTTCGGCGGCCTCCTCGGCTGGGCCATGGTCCTGCAGTTGGAGGTGGTGGGTGTCCTCAGACCGTTCACGCTCGCGCTCGACGGCGTGCTAGTGGGGGCGGTCACCGCGTTCGGCATCAGCGTCGTGTCGACGCGGGCGGCGGCAGTCGAACGGGTCGTCGACGAGGAACGGTCGCAAAACGAGTTGGAACTGCTGTCCCGCGTCGCCGGGAATCTCGAAGCGGCGACGGATCACGAGCAGGCCTACGGGATCACCGAGGACGCCCTCCGTGAGGCCCTCGACGGCGTCTCGTTTCGCGTCGTGATCGACCAGTCGGTCGTCGCGGCACACGGCCCCCGGGCGTCGGCCGGGGGGACACAGCCCGCCGAACGCGTCGCCGTCGGTGATCGAGGGTGGATCGACCTGTGGGGTGGGCCGTTCGACCACCGCGCCAGCCGCACCGTGGAGTTGTTCGGCGCCCACCTCGACAGATCCATCCGGCGAATCGAACGCGAGCAACGCTTGCGCGAGGAGCGTGACGTTCTCGAGTTCGTCAACCGGACGCTACGCCACGACCTGTCGAGCGACCTCTCCTTGCTCGATGCCCGCCTTCGGATGCTGGAGCGGAACGTCACGTTCGACGACGAACCCCGCGCGGACCACCTCAACGTCGCGCTCGGCCGCATCGGCGAGATGCACGAGTTCCTCGGGACGATGCGGACGTACATGGAGTCGGTGCTCGACGAGGAGCACACCCTCGGCCCCGTGCCGTTGTGTCCGGTACTCGACGAGCACCTCGACGCCCTTCGGGACGCCCATCCCGAGGCGTCGATTACACGCGAGTCGGTTCCGGAGGTGGCGGTCGAGGCCGACGAACTGCTCGGGCGCGTGTTCGCGAACCTGTTTCGGAACGCCGTCGAACACAACGACGCGCCGACGCCGTCGGTGACCGTCGACGCCGACCGGCTGGACGACGTGGTTCGGGTTCGGGTCGCCGACAACGGCCCCGGCATCCCCCACGACCGCCGGGAGTCCATTCTCGAACGGGGCACTCACGGCACCGAGAGCCACGGCAGCGGCTTCGGCCTGTATCTCGTCGCTGACGCCGTCGAGAACTACGGCGGCGAGGTCCGCGTCCGCGACAACGAGCCTCGCGGAACGGTGTTCGAACTCGACCTCCCGGTCGCGACCGGGTGACGCGTCCCGGCGGTGCGCCGGAGAATCTTTGCCGCTGCCACCGGATGGCCCGGTATGGTAGACGTGCCGTGGGCGGTCGAACGGATGGAGGCCTTTCTGGCCGACCAGCTGGCGGCGGCGGGCGTCGACGGCTACGTCGTCGGCGTGAGCGGTGGCCTCGACTCGGCCGTCGCGACGACGCTCGCCGTCCGCGCCGTCGGCGCCGACGCCGTGATGGGGCTCGTCATGCCCGGCCGCCCGAACGACGAGGCCAACATGGTCGACGCCCGGACGCTCTGTCACGACCGGGGGGTCGCGTTCGAGGAGTTCTCGATCCGACCCGTCGTCGACGCCGTCCACGGCCAACTCCCCTTCGAGGCGTCACGGCTCACCCTCGGGAACGTCCGCGCCCGGGCGCGGATGGTACTGGCGTACGCCGTCGCGAACGAGCACGACCGGCTGGTGCTCGGCACCGGAAACCGCTCGGAGCGACTGCTCGGCTACTTCACGAAGTACGGCGACGCGGCCGTGGACGTGCAGCCGATGCTGGATCTCTACAAGACGGAGGTGGCCGACGTGGCCCGGACACTCGGCCTCGACGAGCGCTTCGTCGAGAAGTCGCCCACCGCGGCGCTCTGGGAGGGCCAGACCGACGAGGGCGAGATCGGTGCCGACTACGCGACCATCGACCGGGTGTTGCGCCGACTGGTCGACGAGGGGCAGTCGCCCGCGCAGGTAGTTGCCGACACCGACATCGACGCCGAGACGGTCCACCGACTCGCGGGAATGTGGCGGTCCTCGGCGCACAAGCGAGCGCCGCCGCCGGCGCCGAATCTGCGCGAGTAGGGCGGACGCGGGGACGGATTCGCCGCTGCCTCCGCCGCGGCGCGCACCCGCACACAAGTGGTTAGGTAGCCGTTTTAATACCGTCACGCAACCGATACGATACGCGGGTCGCGAAGATAGCGCCCCTTCGTGACCGGCACGCCGTGCACGAAGCGGAGCTACCCCGGAACGAACTGCCCCGGTTCGTTCCCTCTCCCCCACACTCCGCCGCATTTATCCGGCTCTCCCTTCCCAACCCCCTCTTTCGGTGTCCGCGACTGCCCACGTTCGCGCAGTTCCAACACGCTATTGACGCCGCTCCCCGGACTCACCAGTATGGTCTCCCTCTCGGTTCGACAGCGGCGTGCTGCGCTGTGGTGTCTCCTCGCGACTGGGTTCCTCTTCGTCAACTTCCACCGAACCGCGACGGCCGTCCTCGCCGATCCCCTCGCTCGCACTTTCGACGCGACCGGGTCCCAGTTGGGGCTGCTCCACGCCTCCTTCTTCTACATCTACGCCGCCTTGCAACTCCCGGCCGGCCTCGTCGTCGACCGCTACGGGCCGCGGTGGGTCGGGGCGACGGGGCTGGTCGTCCTCTCGGCCGGCGTCGTCTGGTTCGCGTGGAGCGAGACGCTGCTGGCCGCCTTCCTCGCGCGGGCCGTCGTCGGCTTCGGGGGGAGCGTCCTCTACATCGCCACGCTCCGGTTCTGCGCGAACTGGTTCCGGCCGGACGAGTACGCGACCATGACCGGCTACACCGTCGCCGCGGCGGGGGCAGGGGGTATCCTCGCGACGACGCCGCTGGCGCTCGCAATCGACCGCGTCGGGTGGCGATTCGCCATCCTCGCGACGGGCGTCGTCACGGGCGTCGTCGCCGTCGCCGTCGCGGCCGCGGTTCGTGACCGGCCGGCGCGGGACGACGTCGGCCTCGACGACGCCGACCACACCCCCGCCACGCTCGCCGACATCGCGGCCAACACCCGCACGGTCCTCGGCGAGGTGGAGACGTGGCTGATGGGACTGCTGCTCTTTCTGGTACTCGGCGTCAACTTCACCGTCCTCGGCCTGTGGGGTGTCCCTTTCGTCGCCGACACCTACGGCGTCTCGGTGGCTCGGGCGTCGACGTACGTCCTCGTCGGCAACGTCGGATTCGTCCTCGGATCGCCCGTCTTCGGGGCGCTCTCGGACCGGACCGGCTGGCGAACGGAACTCGTCGTAGTGACGACGACCGTGTTCGCGCTGTCTTACGGCGCGCTGATGCTCGTGCCGCCTCTCCCCGTCGTCGGCGCGGCGCTGTTCTGTGCGCTGCTGGCCAACGGCGGCGTCGCCCTCGTGTTCACCGTGGGGAAGGAGCGCCACGAACCGGCCGTCGCCGGCACCATCACTGGCGTCATCAACAGTCTCGGCTACGTCGGCGCCGCAATCTTGCCGACGGTCATGGGCGCCGTCCTCGACGCCTACTGGACGGGCGAGGTGATCAACGGGGCGCGTGTCTACACCGTCGCCGGCTACCGGATCGCGTTCGGTATCGCCACGGGTGCCGCCGTCGTCGCCGTCGCCGCCTCGCTCTGGCTCCACCGGCGCGAGGCCGAGAGATCCAGCGTGGCGACGCTCGCCGGCGCGGACGACTAACGGTACCGCCGCCACCCTGCGAGCGCGAGGGCAGCGACGACGCAGACGACGCCGAGGCCTCGCGTCACTAGCCCGATCAGCCACGCCGCGGCGTTGAAGCCCGAACTCGCCCGCTCGGTGCGAAGCGAGTAGACCTCGCCCTCGTATCGGACGGGATAGAGTCCTTCCCCGACGGCGACGTTGTCGCTCGTGTACGCGAAGTCGGGTGCGGTGGCCGACTCGTTCTCGACGGCGTACGGCGAGTCGGTGCGGGCGCGGTCGAAGACGCGCTGGCCCTGCGTGGAGAGGTCGTCGTAGGCCAGTACGTCGCTCTCCTCGTACGCGAGGCCGTACGCCAGCGTGCCGTTCTCCGCGGGTTCGACGCGGTGGACGTAGTCGGTGTCGGCCGTGCCGGCGCTAGGAACCGTCGAGGCGAGGAGGAGGGCGAGTCCGACGACGAGCAGCGCCGTCTGGAGGGAGGGTCGGGCGACCATGAGCGGCGCTATCCGGCGCCAGTCAGGAATCGGTTTCGTCTAGGTCGTCGAGAATCTCTGTCGCGTGGCCGTCAGGCGAGACGCCCTCGTAGACTAGTTCGATCCGACCGTCCGGATCGATCACGTACGTGTTTCGGAACACGCCGTCGAACGTCCGGCCGAACATCTGCTTCTCGCCGTAGGAGTCGTACGCGGCGGCCACGTCGCCCGATTCGTCCGACAGGAGCGGGAACGTGAGGTCGTGTTTCTCGGCAAACGCCGCGAGGTCGTCGACCGGGTCGTCGCTGACGCCGACGACGGCGATGTCGCGGTCCGCGAAGTCGTCGAGTCGGTCGCGGAAGCCACAGGCTTCGGTCGTACAGCCGGGCGTGTCGGCACGCGGGTAGAAGTACAGGACGAGTCGTCGGCCGCGGAAGTCCGCGAGCGACACCGTCTGGTCGTGCTGGTCGGGGAGCGTGAAGTCGGGCGCGTCGTCGCCAACGTCGAGCATACGTGGTCGTAGGCACGGCCGAGCGCAACTGTGTTACGGTGGGCGGGGCTCGGGACGCCACCCGACCCCGGGTTTTTCGACCCCCGGCGACGGTGTGTGGGTATGCGCTACACCGGACCGCTGGCGCTCGCCGGTGCGGTCCTCCTCTACGCTGGCTCCCGCGTCGTCCGTCGGTTCGGCGTCGACGAGACGGTGTTCGGCGTGGCGTTCGGCCCGCCGACGCTGCTCGTCCTCTCCGTCGCCGCCGTCGCGCTGGCGGCGTACGGCGGCTATCGACTCCTCGGCGACTTCCTGATCGACCACACGGCCAGCAAACGCCGCCGGCACGACGTGCGGAACGTCCTCCGCCTCGCCTTCGGCGCGCTCGGTCTGATCGCGGGCTTCGGCGTCGTCACCCGCGACTGGGTGAGCGTCCTGTTCTCGCTCGGTGTCGTCGGCTTCGCCGTGACCTTCGCGTTGCAGGGCGCGCTCGCTTCCCTCATCGGCTGGCTCTACATCGTCACCAAGCGGCCGTACGCGGTCGGTGATCGCATCGCCATCGAGGACACCCGCGGCGACGTGACCTCAATCGATCTCTTCGTGACGGAGGTGTGGGAGATCGACGGCGAACTCGTCTCCAGCAACCAGCCTTCGGGTCGGATCGTCACCGTCCCCAACAGCGTGGTGCTCTCCTCGCACGTCGTCAACTTCCACGGCGAGGGCGTCCCCTACGTCTGGAACGAACTCTCCGTGCAGGTGGCCTACGAGACGGATCTCGACTTCGCGGTCGACGTGATGACCGAGGCCGCCGCCGACTATCTCGGCGACGAGATGGCGGCGGGCGTCGCCGAGTATCGCGACCGCCTCGCCGAGACGCCGGTCGAACTCGACGTGACCGAGCGGCCGACCGTCAACGTCGTGCAGGAGGAGTCGTGGGTCGAGCTCCGCCTGCGCTATCTCGTCCACCCGCGGCGCGGGACGCGCGCCCGGAACGCGCTGTATCGCGAGATCGTCGAGCAGTTCAACGACCACCCGGATCGGGTGGCGTTCCCCGTCGGTCGGAACCGTTAGTGGGCGTGGGTGTCCGTCGTCGACTCGTCGCCCGCGTCGCTCACGTAGCCGACGTACACCTGTCCGAGAAAGAGGAGCGTGAACGCGGCGTTGAGGTAGGTGGTGTAGCCGCTGGGCGCGGTGCCGCCGGCCTCTCCGGCGGGGGGCACGAGGGCGAGACCGGACCAGAGGTAGTGGATGGCGACGCCCGAGACGACGGCCGTGACGAAGATGCTCACGAACAGCACCGCGGCCATTCGGAGGCCGTAGTAGCGGCGGTAGGCGTCCGTGATCGTGGGCACGATCAGATCGGCGAAGATGAAGCTCATGACGCCGCCGAAGGCGATGCCGTTCGACCAGAGGATCAGGGCAAATGGCACGTTGCCGACGGAGCAGACGAAGGTGACGACGCCGACGACGACGCCGATCACGGCGCTGGCGACGACCCACGTCAACGTCCCTTCGGCGCCGACGCCGAACAGCGTCGTCCACCACGACCGGGGGACGAAGGCGCCGATGAGGCCGGCGATCAGGAAGCCGGCGACGATGTCCGTCCAGAGCATATTCCACTCGCCGAGGGCGTTCTTCGAGGCGAGCCGCCAGCCGTCGCGGGTCAGCAGGCGGTCGCGCCACGTCGCGTCCACTTGTTGCTGGGACTCGACGTACGCCGACTTGCAGGACTCGGAGCAGAAGTACTCGGTGCCGCCGTCGGTGTCGAGTTCGATCACGTCCTCGTCGGTGGGGTCGACCTCCATCCCACACGAGGGGTCGCGCACCCCCTCGGAGGCTCGCAGATGCTCGCGCGCCGCCTCGAACCAGCCGTCGGGGACGACGTACTGGAACGTCAGCGCGAGAAGGCCGATCAGGAGCAGGCCGGCAACGTAGTCCGCGACCACGAACTGCCAGCCCAGCAGAATCCACATCACCAGCCCGAGTTCGATCACGAGGTTGGTCGAGGCGAACTGGAAGGCGGCGAGGCTGGCGACCGGCGACGCCCCCTTCTTGAACAGTGACTTGGTGGTGGCGACGGCGCCGAACGAACACGAGGAGGAGGCGGCGCCGAACAGGGTGCCGAGGCCGAGTTCGCGCCACCCGCTCCCGCCGAGGACGGCCGACATCTTCTCTTCGCTGACGAACGTCTCCACCGCACCCGCGATGGTGAACCCGAGGACGAGCGCCCACCACGTCTCCCAGCCCATCTCGGCGGCGAGGGTCAGGCCCTCGACCAGTGTCTCGACGACGGTCACGCGAACCACCCCCCGGTCGAGTCGACGACACTCTGGCGCATCACCGTGAACGTACGGGATGTCGATTCAACTGGGTTGCGATTGTCACACCCCGACACGATCCGCGCGTATCGTTTGGAATCGTGTGCGTCACGGCGTTCGAATGCCGAAATCAGAACCCCGTCGTCCGACTGTGTCGCTGCCGCGCACAACCGATTCCCCGAGACTGGGAATCGGCGTCGGCGTACATGGGGGTGGCGACTCCACGTCCACACGTGAGGTGTCCACGATGGCATACGACGTTTCGAACCCGCTCGCAGGCGAGTTCGACCTCGGCCGTGCTGGTCCGCTCGCCCCCGTCTGGCTCGCCACCCTCCGGGTGGTCGTCGGCTGGTGGTTCTTCCACGCCGGCGTGACGAAACTGATCGAGTCGGGGCTGCACTTCACCGCCGGCCCGTCGTACCTGCAGGGGATGGGTGACACCGTCCTCGGACCCGTCGCCGTGTGGATGGCGACGACGATTCCCGGCTTCGTCGAAGCCATCGTCCCGCTCGCGGAGACGCTCATCGGCCTCGCACTGATCGTCGGTGCGCTGGTCCGACTCGCGTCCGTCGGGGGCGCCATCTTCATGGCGTTCTTCTGGGTCGGCAACGCCGAGTTCGGCCACGGCGTCGTCAACGGCGACCTGATGGGCCTGCTGCTGTTCGTCACGCTGCTGGTCCTCGGCGCCGGCCGGTACCTCGGCCTCGACGCCGTCCTCGAACGGCTGGCACTGGTCGAGAACCACCCGCGACTCAAACACCTGCTCGGCTAACGAGGTGAGAGATCATGACCGACACCATCGACAAAGCGGCGATGGCACTGAGCAGCACGCTGCTGCTGGCTGGCATCGTCGTCCTCGGCGCGGTAGAGACTCTCGACGGGGTGCCGTACGGCGCGGCCCCGACGACGAACGAAGCGGGCGAGGTGATCGCCCAGCCCGGCATCGATCCGGCCGTCCGAACCGGCCTCGTGCTCGCCGGACTGGCCGTCCTCGGGCTGTGGGGCCTCTACCGGGTCGCCGTCCCGGCCACCGGTGCCGAGCACCGGACGGCCGCCGATACGACGGCGGAGACCCAGTAGCGCCCTCCCGAAGGGTTATGCGCCCCGGGGCCCCCGTGAGGGGATATGTACGATCCACAGCCACTCGCCCCGCTCGTCAGTTCGCTTCGGGATGGCGACCGACGACCGACGGCGCTCGCCGCTGACCTGTGTGACCGACGCGACGCCGTCGACGACGAGGTTCGCTCCCTCCTCCCCGAGACGGGACGGCGGGACCGCCTGACACGGGAGGCGACGGCGCTCGCCGCCCGGCACGACGACCCCGCGAGCCGGCCGCCGCTGTTCGGCGTTCCCGTGGCCGTCAAGGACATCTTCCACGTCGACGGCTTCGTGACCGAAGCTGGGGCGTCGGTACCCCCGGACGCCGTCACCGGCCCCGAATCGACCGCGTTCGGTCGGCTCCACGACGCCGGTGCGCTCCACTTCGGCAAGGCGCACACGACCGAGTTCGCGTACTTCGCACCGCCGCCGACCTGCAATCCCAACGATCTCGGGCACACGCCGGGCGGGTCGTCGAGTGGCTCGGCCGCCGCCGTCGCCGCCGGCATCTGTCCGCTCGCGCTCGGCTCCCAGACCATCGGCTCCGTGATCCGGCCGGCGGCCTTCTGTGGTATCGTCGGCTACAAGCCCAGCTACGGCCGGATTCCCCTCGACGGCGTCGTGCCCTTCGCCCCCTCGGTGGATCACGTCGGGACGTTCACGGCCGACGTGGCCGGCGCGGCCCGCGCCGCCGCCGTGCTCTGTGACGGGTGGGAGTCGGTCGACCCGGACGAACGGCCGGTCCTCGGCGTCGTCGAGGGACCGTACGTCGAACAGGCGACCGAGGCCGGGCAGGCGGGCGTCGAGGCCGGCGCTACCGCGCTCGAACGGGCGGGCTACGAGGTGCGACGGGTGCCGATGCTCGACGATATCGACGACGTGAACGACAGCCACGACGCGCTGGCGGCCGCGGAGTTCGCCCTCACGCACGCGGAGTGGCACGCGAAGTACGGCGACGCGTACGCCCCGGAGACGGTCGACCTGATCGAACGCGGGCAGAGCGTGGGCGTCGACGAACTGTCGGCCGCCCGGGCCGCCCGACTCGACCTGCGCGAGCGAATCGGCGAGCGGGCCGACGAGGCCGGCGTCGACCTCCTACTGTCGCCGGCCGCCCCCGGCCCGGCGCCGGAAGGCATCGACGACACCGGCGACCCGATCATGAACTTGCCGTGGACCAACGCCGGCGTCCCCGCGCTCACGGTGCCCTGCGGGCGGGTCGAGGACCTGCCGCTCGGCCTGCAGGTGGTCGCACCCTTCGGTGACGACGAAGCGTTGCTGGCGTGGGGTGAGGAGATCGCCGCCGCCGTCGCGGACGTGGGGCCGGTCGAGGCGTAGTTACGCCATCGGCGTGCCGGTACCCGTCGTCGTTCCGGCCTGTGCCTGTGCCTGTTCGAACGCAGACGCGGGGAAGAGACCGCTCACCTCGCCGAGCGAGAGCGTCTCGATCAGCGCGGCGGGGTCGCCGGAGACGAGCAACACGCCGAACTCGGAGACGGTGTCGTCGACGCTGACCGAGACGTTACTCCGGTTCCGGAAGGTGCCCACCGCGTCTCGCGTCAGTTCGATCCGTCGCCGCCGGAACTCGGCCTGCGCCTGCATGCGGTCGAGTTCGCCCGACTGGACCTTCGACTGAATCTCCGATTGGAGTTGCTGGAGCGACTGCTGATCGGGCTGGACCGCGAGCGTGACCGTCGCCGTCTCCCCGCCACCACCTGCGCCACCGCTTCCGCTTCCGTCGTGGTTCGAGAGCGCACTACAGCCGGCCAGCGAGAGGGCGCCCCCCGTGCCGGCGAGCTGGAGAAACTGGCGTCGGTCCGTGTCGTCGAACATTCCGGCCGACCTTGGGAGACGAGGGGTTTAAGCCCTCGGCTCTGCCCGCGTCGGCCCTACGGCGCCTCGTCGGCGTCGAGCGATACGACCGGCGTCGTCGTGAACTCGAACTGCGCGCCGCCGGCGTCGCTCTCTGTCGCCGCGACGGCCCACCCGTGCGCCTCCGCGATAGTCTGGACGACGTACAGGCCGAACCCCGTCCCGTTCGTGGTGCGGCTGAACCCGGGTGCGAACACGTGACTGCGCTCCGACTCTGGGATGCCGGGGCCGTCGTCGGCGACGGCGAAGCCAGTGTCCGTCTCGACGACGGCGACGGTCACCTCGTCGCCACCGTGTTCGACGCTGTTCCGGAACAGGTTCTCGAAGAGCCGGCGAAGCCGCGTCTCGTCGGCGTCGACGACCAGCGACGTGCGTACGTCGAGGGTGGCGTCGTCGACGGCGACCATCGCCCACGCGTCCCGGGCGACGGCGTCGAGCGCGACTGACTGCACGTCCGTCACGGCCTGCCCCTCGATGGCGACGGTGAGCACGTCCTCGACGATTCGCTCGATCCGGTCGAGCGAGTCGGTCACGCGGTCGATGTCCTCCTGTTCGCCCGCCGCCAGATAGCGTTCGAGATACCCCTTGGCCACGGCCAGCGGGTTCCGCAGGTCGTGGACGAGAATCGTCGCGAACTCGGTGAGGCGGTCGTTCTGTGCCGCGAGCTGGCGTTCCCACTCTCGGCGTTCGGTCACGTTCCGGCCGACGCCGCAGAAGCCGAGGACGTTCCCGTCGTCGGTCAGTCGCCGGCCCGTGAGTTCGAACCTGATTCGGCCCGCCGTCGTGTCTGCTCGGGCTTCGACGACCGTCTCGCCCTCCTCGAAGATGCGCTCGACGGCGCGTTCGACGGCCGGTTGGTCGGCGTCGAGGAAGAACTCCACGGGCGTCATGCCCTCGATTTCCTCGTCGGTCAGATCGAACAGTTCGTTGAGTCGGTCGTTCCAGAACACGAGCCGGCCGCCTTCGTCGTAGATGTAGAAGACGTCGTCGAGTGCGTTCAGAGCGTTGTAGATGGTTCGTCGCGTGTTCGGCATCCGTCGCTTCTCCGCGAGTCCATCACTCCGCGCGGTATTAACGGTGTGTATCCACCTAGATTCGGGCTGGAGCGAGCCGCTACTCTCCGTTCCAGTCACCTCGCGTTCGTAGAATAGACCGAGGCCCCGATTTGGACCCGGACGAGCGGTGTTTTCGACGCCCCCTGCGGCTGTGCTGGTTGCCCAGGTTCCCGAACCCCATTCACACGGGGTCCGGTACTTGGCCTTCACACCTGTCTGCCATGGCAGACGGGCACTGGAACGCGGCGGTCCGCCGTCGGGGCGTGCACCTCGTTTCCCCGTTACGGGAGCTTCGGTTGTACCCCGCATCCGGTCCGTCCCGCGTCAGCGGTTCGACTCGGATCGTCCGGTGAGCCCTCGTGGCCCCTGCCGGACACTGTCATACGTTACCAATAGTCATGACTCTTTCGCCGAGCGATCCGGTCGGGACGAATCGGTGGCTTGAACCCCCGTGGTCGTCTACGACCGCAGTGCGTGCGAGGGTAGCCAAGCCTGGAAACGGCGGCGGACTCAAGATCCGCTCTCGTAGGAGTCCAAGGGTTCAAATCCCTTCCCTCGCATCGAAGGGCCTGCGCCCGTCGCGGTAGTTCACCGCTACCGTGGAAGATGCGGAAGACGCTCGGAGAGCGCTCTTCCCTCGCAAAACTCCGTTTGAATCCACTCTATGAGTGGCTACGTCGCTCTCCTATTCCGCCCGAACGCTCCCCCTCTTAGCGCGATTCTTGGCGTGTCGACGGCGAATTTCGATTCCGACTACGAATCGGTTCCTCGCCGAGACCAGTTCGCTATTCCTCACGAGCGCACACCGTCCCAGTCGGATGTTCGGGGTATCCTGCCCGCGAAATAATGCGGTTAGTCGGCCACGATGCGGTTAGTCGGCCACGATGCGGTTAGTCGGCCACGATGGACTTGTTGCGATCCGCCGACGCTGATAGCTCCCCGCAGCCGTGCTGTATCTCCAATCGGGGGCCCCCCTCGCGTTGGGAACGACGCACGGTTCGCGTCGCTGTCGGCATGCGAGAAGGTAGATGCATCCGTCTGTGAGCTTACGCAGACGGCTGTTGAGCCGACTTTTGATCGACTAACTCGAGCACCGTTATGTCCGGGGGACCCGTCAACCCCGCCTCCGTCATTATCTCGCGCATTTCTTCGGACTCGAAGAATGCACGAGGGTCTTTGTTCTCGTCCCACTCGAAGAGGACGACTACCTCGTTTGGGTCGTCCACAGACTGGAAGACCTGATAACCACGTTCCCCGTGCTCGGTGCGGTAGGATTCGTTGTTGTGGAACGTCGAGTTCCACTTCTCGAAGTCCTTCACTGGAGATGTTCCCAGTAGGTACGCCATTTTCTACACCAACTTTCGTGTAGGTCTCGGGTATGCATAAGGGTGGCGTGAGCTATGATCTTCGTGTTTAGTTTGGAGCATTGTGCCAACGAGCGAAACTCTGCAACCAGTTTTCAGCTGTTGCTGGTTCGACGTGGCTGAAACAGTTTGAAAACGAA
>Ga0207733_100396_pt1 | contig 29781 bp, 36 predicted proteins | sample A23P3SouthBayCA_FD_187735 | JGI IMG/M metagenome (GOLD analysis project Ga0207733, IMG submission 187735) | Aerobic enrichment media microbial communities from Eden Landing Ponds, California, USA - A23 P3 (SPAdes) | ecosystem: Environmental > Aquatic > Marine > Unclassified | place: Emeryville... | reverse complement strand
CGGGAAACCCGAAAGACAACGATTAAAACCCGCCGGCGGGTTCGTACGGGTATGAGCCAGACGGAAGGAAAGCAGGAGCGCCAGTGTGTCTCCTGTGGGATCAACATCTCCGGCATGAGCGCCGCCGCGTTCAAGTGCCCGGACTGCGGCCACCAGATCTATCGCTGTGCGAAGTGCCGCAAGCAGAGCAACCTCTACGAGTGTCCCGACTGCGGATTCCGGGGGCCGTAACGATGGGGAAAGTTGCCGCCAAAATGAAGGTCATGCCGCAGAGCCCGGAAATCGACCTCGACGACCTGCAGGAGCGACTCGAAGCCTCGCTCCCCGAGGGCGCGAAGATCAACGGATTCGAGCGTGACGAAGTCGCGTTCGGACTGGTCGCCCTCCTGCCGACGGTCGTCGTCCCCGACGACGCGGGCGGCACCGAGGCCGTCGAAGAGGCGTTCGCTGGCGTCGACGGCGTCGAGAGCGTCTCCGTCGAGAACGTCGGCCGCATCTAACAACGCACCATTTATAAGCACCACCGGAGTAATCACGCACATAATGCCGAGTTCGAACGGACCGCTGAAGGGGACGCGTGGCAAGCTCTCGAACGACCCCCGAGAGCGTGGCGCCTCCCCGCCCCAGCGCGCGATTCAGGAGTACGAGATCGGTCAGAAAGTCCACCTCAAGATCGACCCGAGCGTCTCCGAGGGTCGGTTCCACCCCCGCTTCAACGGGCACACCGGAACCGTCGTCGGCACGCAGGGTCGTGCGTTCAAAGTCGAGATCAACGACGGCGGCAAGGACAAGACGCTCATCACGCGCCCGGCACACCTCAAGGCCCAGCAGTAGTCGCGCGATGACGATATTCAAAGAGAAGCTCGACGAGGAGTACGTCACCATCTCCGAGGTCAAGGAACTCCTCGCCGAGGTCGAAGCCGAACGCGCCGCCGACGTCGACCGTGAGATGCGGTACGAACTCGCGCGGGCTATCGAGCACGCCAACACGTTCGCGGTCCTCGACGCCGACGAGTCGCGCGAACTCGTCGAGGAGCTGCTCGAACTCGATCAGGTCGACGAAGTGGCCGCGTTCAAGATTGCGGATCTGCTCCCGCAGGACCGGGACGAACTCCGCTCCGTGTTCGCTCACGGTCGCTACTCGCTCGACGGCGACGAACTCGACGAGATTCTGAACGTCGTCGCGAAGTACGCCTGAGCCCGGGTACGCTCTTCAGGGCGCTCCGTCCCCGCCAGCATCAGCGTCGAAGTCGCCGTCGTCGACGAGCCCCGACAGCGCCCGCTCGAACGTCTCGGGCGACATGTCACCGACCGTCTCCGACGCCTCCGCGTCCAGTTCGGCCGCGCGCTCTTGCAGTGACTGATACTCGTCGCTCGCGACGAGTTCCTGCTGGGTCTTTTCCGCTTCGAGCAGTGCGAGTTTCTCCGCGACGGCGAACCGCTCGCGGATCTGCTCGTCGTACCCCGCGAGCGTGAGGAGTTCGTCGACAGTCTCTCGGAGTTCCTCGTCGCTCACCGGCTTGGTCAGGTAGGTGTCGAACGCCATCTCGGAGATGTCGAAATCGGGGTCGACGGCCGTCACCATCGCCACCCGTACGTCCAACCCCCGACCCCTGATGTCGTCGAGCACTTCTTGCCCGGACAGCCCCGGCATCCGACGGTCGAGCAGGACGACATCGGCGTCGGCTACCTTCTCCAGTGCTTCCTCGCCGCTGTACGCTTTCAGTACGGTGTACTCGTCGCTGGGAAACGCGAGCGCGTAGACATCGACGACGTCTTTCTCGTCGTCGACGAGGAGCACGGTCGGCTGTGCTGATTCCATCGGTGCCTCATCAGACACGTGCGGTGTTAAACGGTAGGGATCGCTCCGCGGCGCCGTCGAGTCGTCGTTGCGGTATCGGTCGGCCCGTCGGCCACGACGGGCTGTCACTGCGGCGACAAGAGATGGGTGTCGAGACCAGTGCTCGCGAACGGTTCGCCCGTATCGGCCCGTCATCCCTCGATTCTGCGCAATCAAAAAGAATATTACCGGCTCACCATATTTTCGTATCACCTCATGATCTCCGGTGAGTCGTGTCGTTCGCGGGGCGAAGCTACTCCCTGTCCGTTCGTCCCTGCGAGGGTTCGTGATGTATGACCTTGGTCCGCCGCTGGATGTCGAGGTCGAGCAGGGGTCGAACCTGCTGCTCTCCGGGCCTGCGCTCACCGGGAAGAAACAGTTAGCCTTCGATATTCTCGCGTCGGGCGTTCGCGACGGCGAGGGTGCCATCGTCGTCAGCAACACCGACGGCGCCAAGCGGGTGTTCGAAGCGCTCGAAGAGCGCGTCGACTACACGGATCGACCCGTCGCTGTCGTCGACTGTGTGACCCGCCAACAGGGAGTGAGCGAGGCGCGCGACGACGCGCAGGTTCGGTACACCTCGTCGCCGGTCGACATGACCGGCGTCGGGATCAAATTCTCCGAACTGCTAGAGGAGTTCTACGAGCGTCAGGCCATCGAGCGCAACCGCGTGTTCCTCGACTCGCTGTCGACGCTCCTGATGTACTCCGACCTCCAGACCGTCTTCCGCTTCCTGCACGTGTTCACTGGACGGGTCCAGAGCGTCGACGGCCTCGGCCTCTACGCCATCGACTCGACCGCCCACGACGACAAGACGATGAACACGCTCAAACAGTTGTTCGACGGCGTCATCGAGACCCACGAGGACGGCGAGCCGACGGCGAACCTGCCCGACGTCTAAGCGCACCTTTCATTCCCCGTGCCTTCGTAGCCGACCCATGACCGACGCCACCGACGAGGAGATCCGTGAGTTGCTGGACGTCGAGACCATCGCCGTGATCGGGTGTTCGGCCACGCCGGGGAAGGCGGCCCACGACGTGCCCGCCTACCTCCAGCGACAGGGGTACGACATCGTCCCGGTGAATCCGAACCGCGACGAGGTGCTCGGTCGGGAGGCGGCCGACAGCCTCGCCGACGTGTCCGAGCGAGTCGACCTAGTCGACGTGTTCCGGCCGAGCGAAGAAGTGAGTCGCATCGTCGACGCGGCCCTCAAGCGGTACCAGCGCCACGACGACCTGAAGGGAATCTGGCTCCAGAGCGGCATCCGCGACGACGCGGCGGCCGCTCGGGCCCGTGACGCCGGCCTGATCGTCGTGCAGGACCGGTGTCTCAAGGTCGAACACCAGCGTCTGGGCTAGGTCGTCGACGCGTCGTTCGTGTCCGCATCCGCGTCCGCGTCGCTCTCTCCGCCCTCACCCGCCACGGCCTCGGCGTCGACGACGTGGACCTCGGCGGTGATCGCCTCGATATCGACGCCCTGTTTCTCCGCGAGCGCCTCGACGAGCGCCCGCTGTTCGGCCAGTTCGCGGTCGAGTTGGTCGACGCGGTCTTTCGTCTCGTCGACGGTCTTCCGCGTCTCGTTGACCTGTTCGCGGAGCTGGTTCAGGCGTGCGTACACGTCCTCGGCCATGTCGGCGATCTGCTGGAGTTTCTTCGCCGTGCTTCCGAGACCCATACGTGTGCGTTCATCGCGGGCCTTGATAGGAATTGCTGTAAGTCGACAGCCGCCGCCCGGTCACGCGCCCAGTCCGATCCGCGGCACCCCGCGCCGAAGCAGGACGTAGGCGCCGACCCCGAGAACGAGATACCCCCCGACGAGCAGGGGGTACGTCGCGCCGACGCTGTCGACGGCGAGACGGGCGACGGTGTTGACGGGGTTCAGAGGCAGGAGCGTCGTCCCGCCGAAGGCGACGAGGACGCTCACCGAGTAGAGGAACTGCGCCGCGCGCCGGTCGGGCGCGAGGAGGGCGATAGTGGCCCCGAGCGTAACAACGAGGAGGGCGAGTGCCGCGACGACCAGCAACACCGCGAGGGGATGGCGGACGGGCGTCCCGTTGAACCCGAGGAGGGCGAGCCACAGGCCGGCCTGCACGGGCGCCAGCGCTGCCGCCGCCCACACCTTGCCGTCGACGATGTCGACGGTCGAGACGGGAGCGACCCGGAGGAGTTCGAGCGTGCCGCGTTCGAACTCCTCGGTCACCGAGTCGACGGTGATCGACCCGCTGATGAAGACGGGGAGAAAGCAGAGCAGGGGGAGGAGGACGGTGTAGCTGAACCCGTAGTAGGGCGTCGACCCGCTCCGCGGCGGAAGGCCGAGCGGCGTCGCGGCGAGATAGCCCGACCGCTGGTCGCGCTCCACCCGCTCGAACGTCGACAGCGCCTCGCGTAACTGGACGACGACGATAGTCGTCCGCACGTTGCTGTCGGGTGCCGTCGCCGTCACGAACACTCGCCCTGCGCGTCTGTCCGCGAGGAGGACGGCGTCCACCTCCCCGCGCTCGAACGCCGCCCGTGCCGTCGCCTGCGAGTCGTAGGCCACGCCCGTCATCGACGCTTGGTCGTCCACGACGCGCAGGAGGTCCTCGGACGCGTCGCCGGTCACACCGACCGTCGTCTCGTACCCCTCGACGCTCCCGGGGTCGTACAGCGAGACGAGGCCGACGACGAGGAAAGAGGAGAACGCGGCGATGAACAGTTGGATCAGGAGGGCGAGGACGATGGTCTTCTCCGACCGGAGCGTCGACAGTTCTCGACGGGCGATGGTGAGGCGCGGCTCAGCCAAGGGTACTCACCACCGCGAGGTTGTAGGCCGCGTGGACGGCGATGGCGGGCACGAGCGCCGACAGATACGCGGTTCGATCACGGGTCGCGCCCAGCGACGCGATGCTCGTCGTCGTCGCGTGGAGGGCGAGCGGGGCGAGCAAGAGGAGGAGGCCGACGGCGGGCGTCGCCGCGACGCCCGCGGAGGTAAAGGCCGCCCGGCCGAGCGTGAGGTTCGGCAGGCCGACGAACTGGACGATGGCGGTGAGTTTCTCGCCGAGGAAGAAGCCCAGTCCCGACAGCGCGCCGAGGGCGAGCGCCATCTTCCAGCCGCGCCGGCCGGCGAAGGGCCCACGGAATCCCGCGTAGAGGTGGACGCTCTTGGCCACCTCTTCGACTGCCGCCACGGCGACTAGCAGGAGCGGAATCGACACCTCGACGGGCAGGACGAAGAGGACGGCGATGGCGAGCAGTTCGGCGATGAAGACGAAGGGAATCGAGAGCGCGCTCAGGACGGCCACCGACCGCCTCCCACTGATCCGGCTGTTCAGCGCGTCGAGGAACTTCAGCGGCACCGGCCGCTGGGTGAACATGTCCTCCTCGCGGTAGACGCCGACGCCGAGGAGGAAGAGCACGGCAGAGCCGACGTAGAAGGGGCCGGTCGAGAAGGCGTACTGCGCGGCCGTCACGCCCGTCCCCTGCAGGTCGTGGACGACGAGCGTCAGCGGCGAGATGAGCGCGATGGGGGTGACGTTCGTGAAGATGGCGGGAACGAAGGCGTAGGAGGTGAGGAAGACGGAGATGGAGACGGTGACGAACGTGAGTTCCTTGAACGAGCGGGCGAACATGCCGCCGACGAAGGTGGCGGCGAGATAGAGCGTCGCGATGGGGGCGACGGCGGCGATACTCACCGGCCCGCCGCCGATGGCGAGGGCGACGACGGCCGTGATGCCGACGAGGAGGGCGAGGTAGGGCAGGGTCTTGCCCGCGACGATGGCCGACGGGGAGACGGGCGCGACCAGCAGGAGTTCGCCCCGTCGGTTGATCCGTTCGTTGAGGATGCTACTGCCGTAGGGCTGGATGACGAAGTTCATCGGGATGAAGAAGACGAAGGCGAGGACGAGCGCGCCGAAGGGGAAAGGCGGGGAGATGTCGGCCGGCGACCCGGACGAGCCGCCACCGCCGAGGAGGCCGCCCACGCCGCCGAAGCCGGGGACGCCGAGGGGGCCGTCGCCGGCCGATCCGCCGGTGGCGCCGGCGCCACCGGACCCGCTCCCGGCGTCGAAGCCGGCGCCGCCACCGTCACCGCCGTCACCGTCGCTGCCGTCGCCGTCGCTCCCGGTCCCTGCTCCCCCGCTGTCGCTCCCGCTTCCCCCAGCCGCACCGCTTCCGGCTGTGAGGTCCTCGTCGGGCGTCTGCTCGGCGTACCTGAGGGTGACGACGACCGGAAAGGCGGCCGACTCGTTGCGCTCGTTGCGCATCGCGTTCAGGTTGTGCCGGCGGACGGCGCTCCGGAACGTCGACAGCGCGGCTCGCGCCTTCGTCGAGTCGGCGACGTAGAAGCGATCCGGACGGACGACGACTTCGACGCCCCGGCCCAGTCGGTCGAGGTCGGGCGGACGCGCCGCGAGCGCGGGGCTCTCCCGAACGACCTCGTGGTAGGGGCTGTCGTCGCCGACGCCGATACGGTACACGTCGCGGTCGAGGGCGACGCCGCCGGTAGCCATCGCAGCGCCCCCGACGGCGCCCGCGAGGAGGAGGGCGACGAGACCGAGGATGGCCGTCTGGCGGTCGACGACGCCGGCGCTCCGACTCGTCTCCCAGCGGGCGATGCGGACGACCGACCGGAGCCCAGACAGGGCGTCGTCGACGGCCGACCGGAGGCGTTCGCGCGGCCCGCTCATGGGCGTCGTCGTACCCGTTTGTCGGCGGATCGGCGGACCGTCACGGCGACCCGTCGGTGGCGACTGACGGCGCTCATTCTCACGCCTCCCCCCGCGGGTCGGGTTCGGCGTCGGCCGCCAAGTCGAGGAATATCTCTTCGAGACTCGGTTCGCGCGTCCGGATGTCGACCACCTCGCCGCCCGCGGCGGCCGCCCGGTCGCGGGCGGCCTCCACGGCGTCCATGTCGTCCACTTCGACGACGTGGCGGCCACCCTCCCGTTCGGTGTCGTCGAGCGGAACGGACGTGAACACGCGATACTCGGTGGTGCCGTACTCCTCGCGGATCTCGGGGACGGTGCCACGGGCGACGATTTCGCCGCGGTTCATGATGGCGACACGGTCACAGACCGACTCGACGTGATAGAGGTTGTGGGCGCTGAAGAGGACGGTCTTGCCCGCGTCGCGGAGTTCGCGGACGAACTCCAGCACGTAGTTGGTGGTCAGCGGGTCGAGGCCGCTCGCGGGTTCGTCGTAGATCAGCACGTCGGGGTCGTTGACCAGCGAGCGCGCGATGGCGACTTTGCGTTTCATTCCCTTGGACACGTCGCCGAGGCGACGGTCACGGTGGTCCAGTTCGAGGCGGTCGAGCGTCCCCTCGATGCGCTCCGTCGCCTCGTGGTCCGGCACGTCGTAGAGGTCGGCGAAGAAGTCGAGATACGAGCGGGCGGTCATGTCCTCGTAGAGCGGCGATTCCTCGGGGAGAAATCCCAAGGATCGGCGCATCTCGGGGTCGCTGGCGTCGAAGCCCGCGACCGTCGCGGAACCGGCGGCGGGCTCGACGAGGCCGGCGATCATCTTCAGCGTCGTCGTCTTGCCCGCGCCGTTGGGGCCGACGATACCGAAGATTTCGCCGCGGTCCACGTCGAACGAACTGCCGACGACGGCTGGGAAGTCGCCGTAGGTCTTGCGGAGGTCCTCGACCTCGATCATCTACCGATGCCACGGCGGGCGGGGGGTTAAACGCACGGCCCACAGAATCACTCGTGATAGGTAGTCAGGGTCCGTCGACGACCTCGATCCGCTCGCGGAGCCACGCAGCCGCCCGGTTCACCTCGGCGGCGTCCGTGCCAGTCAGTTTGATCCGGTTGCGCGTCTCGGTGCTCGGATAACTGCCGACCGTCACGTCGAAGTGCTCGCGGACGCCCGCGACCGCGTCGACCATCGAGCCCTCGGGCTGTGGGGTGTAGAGGGTCGTAGAGACGGCGTCGCCGCCGAACTCGCCGGCGACGAGGTCGAACAACGCCCGCATCTCCGCGGGAACGCCGGGGAAGACGTAGACGTTCTCGACGACACAGCCGGGACACAGCCCTTCCGGGTTGACCAGCGGTCGGCTCCCGTCCGGCAACGCAGCCCACGCGTCCACGTCGAGGTCGAGGTCGTGGGCCTCGACGAGGTCGGGGTTCCGGTCCTGGTAGGCCGCAACAGTTTCGATCACGTCCTCGCGGACGGCCGGGTCGACGACGAGGTCACGGTCGAAGGCGTCGGCGATGGCGTCGACGGTCACGTCGTCGTGGGTGCCGCCGAGGCCGCCGGTGACGACGACGGCGTCGAACGCCGCGCGCCACTCGACGACCGTCTCGCGGATCACCGCGCGGTCGTCGGGGACGGTGAGAATGCGGGCGACGGTCGCGCCGGCGTCGGTGAGTCGTCCCGCCAGCCACGTCGCGTTCGTGTTCTCCGTGTCGCCCGCGAGCACCTCGTCGCCGACGGTGAGGATGGCGACTTCCATCGACTGCTACGAGAGGGGGCGCGAGGAAAAGGGATTGGGTCGGTGTCGGGAAGCCGTCACTCGTCTTCGAGCGCGTCGTAGATTTCGGCGTGACGGCGTCCGTCGAGTGCACCCATCTCTAGAGCGATCTCGCGGCGTTCCTCGTCGCTCTCGGCCGACCGGTACCGCTCGTACAGCCGACGGACCGCTTCGTCGGCCGCTTCCGAGGGATCAGTGCTGGACGCCATCGATACTTCGGGGTTACTCGTCGTGTCCGTTTATCAGTTGCGGCGCGCACAGGCTCGAAAGTAGACGACAGCCGTCCCGACATCCACCTCGGCTTCGTCGGTCGCAAAGCGGCGCAACAACGTGCGAATCTCGTCGCCGTAGTCGAACGTGTATCCGTTCAGCATGTAGAAGACGACCACCGTCCGGAGTGCCGTTCGCTTGTTACCGTCGACGAAGGGGTGATCGGCGACGAGCAGCCGCATCAGATGGACCGCTTTCTCGTGGAGCGATTCGGGGACTTCGCCGAAGAATCCCTCCGAGACGTACTGCAGCGCGGATTCGACGGCGTCCGCGGATCGAACCCCCGGTTCCGTCGCGCCGCCCTCCTCGACGATCTGCTCGTGGAGGTCGAGGACGAGTTCGACGGACGGATACGTGAGGGTGTCACTCACGCCGCTACTCGTACTCGTAGAACCCGCGCCCAGTCTTGCGGCCGAGGTCACCGGCGTCGACCTTCCGTTTGAGCAGGTACGGCGGCTTGTAACGGTCGCCGAGTTCCTCCGCGAGCGTCTGGCTGGCGTCGAGACACACGTCGAGGCCGATATGATCGGCGAGTTCGAGGGGTCCCATCGGGACGTTCGTGCCCAACTTGAGGCCGGCGTCCATGTCGGCCTTGCTGGCGACGCCCTCGTCGTAGGCGCGGATGCCCTCGTTGATCCACGGCATCAGCACGCGGTTGACGACGAAGCCGGGCTTGTCGTCGGATTCCCACGTCGTCTTGCCGAAGTCCTCGGCGAGGGTGTGCGAGCACTCGACCGCCTCGTCGCTCGTCTTCTCGCCCACGACGAGTTCGAGACCCTCCATGATCGGCGCGGGGTTCATGAAGTGCAGGCCGACGACGAGTTCCGGGCGCTCGGTGGCGGACGCGATGGTCGTGATGGAGAGCGTCGAGGTGTTGGTCGCGAGGACCACGTCGTCGTCGACGGCCTCGTCGAGGTCGGCGAAGATGTCCCGTTTGATGTCCATGTTCTCCACCGCGGCCTCGATGACGTAGTCGCAGTCCCCGAGGTCGGCGAGGTCGGTCGTGCCGGTGATGCGATCCACGGCGGCGTCGGCCTCCGCCCGGGAGAGTTGCTCCTTCTCGACGAACCGGGAGAGGCTGTCGTCGATGCGGTCGAAGCCGTCCGCGACGAGGTCGTCCTCGATGTCCCGCATCACCACGTCGTAGCCGGCGGTGGCGGCCACCTGTGCGATTCCGCTACCCATCGTGCCGGCGCCGACGACCCCGACGGTGTCGATCTGATCGAATCCTCGCATGTGCGCCCCTGTGCGTGGGAGGGATGTAAGGCTAGCGACCGGCGGGGGTCACCGGACGAGGTACCCGCCGTCGATGACGACCGACGACCCCGTCATATACCACGAGGCCTCGGAGGCCAGAAAGACGACCAGCGGGGCGATGTCCGCCGGAGCCGCCATCTCGTCGAGGAGCATCTCGTCGAACCACTGATCGGTCATCTCCGGTTCGTCGGCGATCACCTCGTCGACCATCTCCGTCCGGACGTAGCCGGGATTGACGTTGTTGACCCGAACGCCGTGTTCGGCCCACTCCGACGCGAGTTGGTATTTCAGCCCCTCGACGCCCGCCTTCGAGGCGTTGTACGAGAGCTGTGGCTGTGGGTGGTTCGCCATGAACGCGGAGATAGAGGAGACGTTGACGATGGAGCCGCCCCCGTCGTCGATCATCTCACGGCCGACGAACTTCGCACAGTTGAAGACGCCGGTCAGGTTCACGTCGACGACGCGGCGCCACTCCGCGGCCGACATCTCCTCGGCGGGCGTGTTGATCGTGATGCCGGCGTTGTTCACGAGGACGTCGACGCCGCCGAAGGCCGCGACGGTCGCCTCCGCGAGCGCTCGGGCGTCGTCCTCGTCGGTTACGTCGACTGGGACCGCGAGCGTCTCGGCACCGGTGGTTGCGGCGATGTCGTCCGCGGCGTGTTCCCCAGCCGCGTCGTCGCGGTTGGCGACGACGACGTTCGCGCCTGCCTCTGCGAGCGCCGTCGAAATCGCCCGCCCGATGCCGCGATTGCCACCGGTCACGACGGCCGTCTTTCCGTCCAGCCGGAATCGGTCCAGTACTGACATCCCGAAGACCGACAGAATGAACGCTCCTAAAGGTGTGGGGCCGACGGCGCTGGGAAACGGAAGACCCGGTCAGTTACGGGACGATTCACGATGCACGTAGCGACGGATACGTGACGCGAGTACGCCCGCTCGACCGCCGACCACACGCTTTATGTGGTATTTCGCCGGTAGGTCTACACACATGATTCCCGGTGCTGACGACGCGATCACCCGTGACGGCAAGGCGCTGATCCTCGCGTACGACCACGGTCTCGAACACGGTCCGGTCGACTTCGAACCGGTGCCGGCGACGACCGACCCCTCGACGGTGTTCGACGTGGGTACCCACGACGCCGTGACCGCTGTCGCGGTCCAGAAGGGCGTCGCGGAGGCGTACTACCCCTCCTACGAGGACGACGTGACGCTGCTGGCGAAGCTGAACGGTACGAGCAACCTCTGGATGGGCGAGCCCGACTCCGCGGTCAACTGGTCCGTCGACTACGCGGCCGAACTCGGCGCGGACGCCATCGGCTTCACGCTGTACGGTGGCTCGAACCACGAAGTCGAGATGGCCGAGGAGTTCAAGAAGGCCCAAGAGAAGGCCCGCGAGCACGACATGGGCGTCGTGATGTGGTCCTACCCGCGCGGGCAGGGCCTCAAAGACGACACCAGCCCGGACACCATCGCCTACGCCTCCCGTCTGGGGCTCGAACTCGGCGCCGACATCGCGAAGGTGAAGTATCCCGGCGACGCGGACGCGATGAACTGGGCCGTCCAGAGCGCGGGCGACATGAAGGTGGTCATGAGCGGCGGGTCGAAGACGAGCGACGAGGCGTTCCTCTCGACCGTCCGCGAGGCGATGGACGCCGGGGCGAACGGTCTCGCCGTCGGTCGCAACGTCTTCCAGCGCGAGAACCCCGAAGCCATCCTCGACGGGCTGGAAGCCGTCATCTTCGACGACGCGTCGGTCGAGGAGGCGCTGGGCGCGACGCAGGGACTCGAAGCTAGCGACTGATGGCCGACACCATCGACGCGATTCGGGACGCCGTCGCCGCGGCGGCGCCGGAGATTCGGGCCGGCCTGCCCGGCCGACGCGAAGCGGCGGGCGCCGAGAACCCCTCCGGCGAGCGACGACTGGCGGCCGACGAGTACGCCGACGAGCTCCTAGAGGAGCGCCTCGGACGCGTAGACGGCGTCGGCGCCTACGCCAGCGAGGAACGCGAAGGCGTCGTCGACACCGGCGAGGGCTATGCCGTCGCGGTCGACCCCCTCGACGGCTCGTCGAACCTCAAGCCCAACAACGTCATGGGAACCATCGTCGGCGTCTACGACGCCACCCTCCCGGCCAGCGGGCGCGACCTAGTCGCCGCGGGCTACGTCCTCTACGGCCCGATCACCACGATGGCGTTCGCCCGCGAGGGAACCGTGACGGAGTATCTGATCGAAGACGGCGAGCCGACCGTCCTGCAGGAAGACGTGACCCTCCCCGACGACCCGACGGTGTACGGCTTCGGCGGGCGCGTTCCAGACTGGACGGGCGACTTCGCGGCCTACGTCGACGACATCGAGTCGGAACTCAAACTCCGTTACGGCGGCGCGATGATCGGCGACGTGAATCAGGTGCTCACCTACGGCGGCGTGTTCGCCTACCCCGCCCTCCAGTCGGCACCCGAGGGTAAGCTCCGCCTCCAGTTCGAGTGTAACCCCGTCGGCTACGTCATCGAATCGGCCGGTGGCCGGAGTTCGGACGGGACGGAGTCGGTCCTCGACGTGGACCCCGAGCGACTCCACCAGCGGACCCCGGTCTACCTCGGTAACGAGTCGCTGATCGACCGGCTGGAGTCGGCGCTGGACTGATACGGATCGTCGTAACTGTGCCCCGGCCGTCGCCGCCCCGTCGGCGACGGTCAGCCCCGACGTACGACAGTCCGTCAGAGCGGCGGGGGCGGTTCGGCCGATAATCGGTCATTTACTCCCCGTATGCGGCGTATACTCACGGGGCTTCTCGTTCTCGACTCGGGTATGTCGACCGACACCGCGCAGTCAGGGACGCGAGAGACGGTCGGGTCGGGAGTTGGCGGGCCGTACCTCGACGCCGTCGCGACGCACACGACGGCGCACGCGTCGTGGCTCTGGGCCGTCGCTCTCGCGAGCCTCGCCGCCGACGGCGCCCTCACCGTCTACGGCATCCGTCTCGGCCTGACCGAAGTCAACCCCGTCGCGGCGGACCTCATCGCCAGCGTGGGGACGCTCGGCGCGCTCGCCCTCCTGAAAGGCGGCGCCCTAACCGTCGCCGTCGTCGGGTGGGTCGTGATGCCCGAGGACTACCGAGGGCTGGTCCCCGCGGGGCTCGCCCTCCCGTGGGTGAGCGCATCGCTGATGAACGTCGTCGCCGTCGGCCTCGCGCTGTAGGGCAGGAGATTCATTTCCACGGCCGCCCTGTGACCGGTATGGCCCGACGCACCGTCCTGTTCTCGCCGGGTGACCGCCCGGACATGTGCCGGAAGGCGCCGTCGAGCGGCGCCGACACCGTCGTCTTCGACCTCGAAGACGCCGTCGCGCCGGGACGGAAGTCCGAGGCACGGGCGGCCGTCGCGGACCTGCTCGCCGATCCGGACTTCGACCCCACGGCCGAGGTGGCGGTCCGCGTCGCCGCCGACCCCGACGCCGCGGCGACGGATCTCGACGCGGTGGCGGACGCCGGCCGTCTCGACGCGGTGATGTGTCCGAAGGCGAACGCCGACAGGGTCGCGCGCGTGGCCGATGCGCTCGACGCACGCGGCCGGTCGGTCGCCGTCCTCGCGCTGATCGAGACGGCAACCGGCGTTCTCGACGCCCGTGACGTGGCGACTGTCCCCGCGGTCGACGCGTGCTGTTTCGGCGCGGAGGACCTCGCGGCCGACCTCGGCGCGACCCGGACCGACGAGGGGACCGAGGTGCTGTACGCCCGCGAACACGTCGTGCTGGCGGCGCGGGCCGCGGGTGTCGATGCCGTCGACACGGTCTACACGGACCTCGACGATCACGAGGGGCTGCGCGCGGAGACCCGGTTCGCGGCGACGCTCGGGTACGACGGGAAGATGGTCGTCCACCCCGCGCAGGTGGACGTGGTTCACGGCGCCCTCGCGCCCGACGCGGAGGACGTGGCGTGGGCGCGGCGGGTCCTCGACGCCCGCGCCGAAGCCGACCGGGCGGACCGCGGCGTCTTCGAGGTGGACGGCGAGATGATCGACGCGCCGCTGATCGCCCGCGCCGAGCGGATTCTGGAGCGGGTGCCGGACGACGGCTGAGCGCGACCAGTGTCGAAAAGTCTGTATCCCTTTGGGGCGAACCCGTTTTGAAATGGCGGAGATCAACCCGTTCGAGAGCCTCCAAGAACAGATCGACGACGCGGCAGCCTACTCCGACGTGGACGGCGACGTAATCGAGCGGCTCAAACACCCCGAGCGCGTGCTGTCGACGACCCTCTCGGTCGACATGGACGACGGATCCATCGAGCAGTTTCGCGCCTACCGCTCCCAGTTCAACGGGGATCGGGGGCCGTACAAGGGTGGCATCCGCTATCACCCAAACGTCACCCGCGACGAGGTGAAGGCGCTGTCGGGCTGGATGGTGTACAAGTGCGCCGTGGTCGACATCCCCTACGGCGGCGCGAAAGGCGGCATCGCGTTCGACCCCCGCGAGTACTCGGAGAGCGAACTCGAACGGATCACGCGCTCCTTCGCGGCCGAGCTCCGGCCGATCATCGGCGCGGACCGCGACATCCCCGCCCCGGACGTGAACACGGGGCAGCGGGAGATGAACTGGATCAAGGACACCTACGAGACGCTGGAGCGGACGACGGAACCCGGCGTAGTCACCGGGAAAGCGCCGTCGTCGGGCGGGAGCGCCGGCCGCGTCGAGGCGACGGGCCGGTCCGTGATGCTCACCGCGCGCGAGGCGTTCGACTATCTCGGCAGCGGTATCGAGGGCACGACGGTCGCCGTGCAGGGGTTCGGTAACGCCGGCTCCGTCGCCGCGAAGTTACTGGCCGAGGTCGGGGCGACCGTCGTCGCCGTCAGCGACTCACAGGGCGGCGTCTACGCCGCGGACGGCCTCGACGTTGCGGCGGTGAAAGAGCACAAGCGCGAGACGGGATCGGTCGTCGGCTACCCCGACGCGGACGAGGAACTGACGAACAGGGAACTGCTCACCGCCGAGGTGGACCTGCTGGTCCCGGCGGCGTTGGAGAACGCCGTCGACGCCGACATCGCCCGGGACGTTCAGGCGGACGTGATCGTCGAGGCGGCCAACGGCCCGCTGACGCCCAACGCCGACGACGTGCTCACCGACCGCGACGTGTACGTCTTCCCCGACATTCTGGCGAGCGCAGGCGGCGTCACCGTCTCTTACTTCGAGTGGGTGCAGAACCGCCAGCGCTTCTCGTGGACCGAGGAACGCGTCAACGACGAACTCGAACGGATCATCACCGACGCGTTCGACCGGCTGGTCGAGACGTTCGAGACGTACGACGTGCCGAACTTCCGGACGGCGGCGTACGTCGTCGCCATCGAACGAGTGGCGGACGCGTTCGACGACCACGGCAACTGGCCCTGATCCCGGACGGGGGCTAAAAACCCCCGAATAACACGGGAACGGACTTAGCCGACTGGCCGGCAGACATGTGTGTGACAATGTCACGCCCCTGCCCGCGTGGCGATTGAGTCGCGTGGGCCGTGACATCGTCGTTCGATCCACATCGGGAGGCACACATGACGAAACAACTCGACCGACGAACGTTCGTTCGACTGGCCAGCGCCGGCGCGGTGGCGAGCACTGCCGGCTGTGGCTCCGACGGGTCGGGGGAGCGGACCGACACGGCGACGGCCACGGAAACCGCGACGGCGACAGAGACGGCGACAGAGACGGCGACCGAAACGCCGGCGGCCGAAACGTACGGATTCTTCGACGCGGAGCAGGCGGCCGTCGTCTCGACCGTCGTCGACCGGTTGCTCCCCGGGGGCGACGACCGACCGTCTGCGACGGAGCTTTCGGTCGTCAGGTACATCGACCGCGCCCTCCAGCGGGAACCGTTCTACGAGACGGCCCACGACGACCGGCGGTTCCAGTCGGCGTACGAGGATGGCATCGCTCGGCTTCGGGACACCGCCCAGCAACTGTTCGACCGACCGATCACCGACCTCGACGACGCGGAGGTCGACGACCTCCTCTCACAGATCCAGGAGCGGTCGGCGCCGGGATGGGCGGACGTTCCCTCGCCCAACCCCGTGACGATGACCATCCCCTCGACTGCCTTCGTCTCGCTCCTCCGGGATCACGCCGTCGAGGGCTACTACGCCCAGCCCAAGTACGGTGGGAACGTCGATTTGGGAGGATGGCGACAGACGGGCTACGTCGGCCCGTTCGTCGAGGGATACACGCCGGACGAACTCAAGCCGCCGTGGAAGTCCTTCGACGAGCACGAGGCCGAGAAGACGCGACCGCCGGATCTGTACGGCGAGTTCGAGAACGGGGGTGAGTCCTGATGGCCGACGCCGAGGTGGTCGTGATCGGACTGGGCGCCGCAGGCGGTGTCGTCGCCAGCGAACTGGTCGCGGAAGGGATGGACGTGGTCGGCATCGAAGCCGGACCGATGCCGGGCACGCACGATCAGGACGAACTCCGGAACGTGATCGACGCCCGCCTGAGCAACACCGTCCACGACACGCCGGAACGGTACCGCCAGTACGACGACACGGGCGCAAACGCCGGCAACACGGGCAAGTTCAACCTCTACGGCCGCTGTGTCGGCGGCAGTAGCGTCCACTACTGCGGCGTGATGTGGCGGCTCCTCCCCGAACACTTCAACATGCGCTCGGAGTTCGGGGAACTGGACGGCGCGAACATGGCCGACTGGCCGGTCGACTACGAGGACATGGCGCCGTACTACGAACGCGCCGAGCAGGAAATCGGCATCTGCGGCCCCGACGGCGGCCAGCCGACCCATCCCGACTCGTGGTCGTATCCGATGGATCCCGTCCCCGAGTCACGAAGCGGCGAACTGCTTGCGGGCGGCGCCGACGAACTCGGTTACGAGGCCTTCCCCTCGCCGCAGGCCATCGTGACCGAACAGTACGACGGGCGGCCGTCCTGCACCTACTGCGGCCACTGCTGTTTCTACGGCTGTTACGTCCGGGGCGCGAAGTCCAACTCGCTGGTGTCGAAGCTCTCTGGCGTGTTGAACGCCGACAACTTCGACCTTCGAGACGAGTGTCTCGCCAAGCGCGTCCTCGTCGACGGCGAGGGGCAAGTGACCGGCGTCCGCTACGTCGACAAGTCCGACGGAACGGAACGCGAGGTGACCGCGGACGCCGTCGTCGTCAGCGGGAACTCCATCGAGACGCCCCGGCTGCTGCTCAACTCCTCGTCCGAACACCACCCCGACGGGCTGGCGAACAGCAGCGGACAGGTCGGCCGGAACCTGATGTTCCACATGGACTACACCCAGATTTTCGCCAAGTTCGACGAGCCCACCAAGCAGAACCGGGGCACGTGGAGCAACAAGGCCGTCGACGACTTCATCCTCTCGAACCGCATCGACGAGGACGTCGACTTCGTCACGGGGAGTAACCTCCAGCTGGCCTCGATCAACGCCCCGATGCTGTACGGCGGGAACTGGAAACAGCTGTACGCTGGTGGGAAGACGCCGCCCAACACGCCGACGTGGGGCGACGGCTTCATGGAGGAGATGGGCGACTTCGAGAACCTCGTCTGGGTGTGGGCGCCCGTCGAGGACGTTCCCCGGGAGCGCAACCGGGTGCAGCCCGATCCGAACAACCGGGACGAGTGGGGGATTCCGGGCGTCGACGTGACCTTCGAGAACCACCCGCAGGATTTCAAGGCCCAGTCGTACGTCGTCGAGCGGTGCAAGGAAATCTTCGAGGCCGCGGGCGCGTCGGAGGTCTGGAGCGCCGGCACCGGCGTCCATCACCGCGGCAGTTCCCACCTGATGGGCACCTGTCGGATGGGGACCGATCCCGACTCGTCGGTCGTCGACAGCTACGGCCGCACGCACGACGTGGACAACCTGTTCGTCGTCGACGGGAGTCCGTTCGTCACGTCCGCGGGGTACAACCCGACCGAGACGATATACGCACTCGCGTTCCGGACCGCCGAGGAAATCGTGAACGAGTGGGTCTGAGCGGCCCGCCTCGCCAACGTTAATGAACGATGCACGACAACGTTCGACCATGACCACGGGCCTTCGCGCGGAGGTACGCATCGACGCGTCCGGGGAGTGTCCCGTGGCCGGGCTCTCGGAGCGAACCGGCGCCGAGTTCCGCGATGTCGTGTGGACCGGCACCGGGTCGACGGTCGTCGAGGAGTTCCGTGGCGACGCGCCGGCAGACGCCGACCTGCAGGGCGTGGACCGCGTGTTCGAGTATCGAAACGAGTCGGTCTACCAGTTCGAGCGCTCCGGGGACGAGCAGTGCCCCTGTGAGGTGGTAGAGGGGCTCAACGTCCCGACTGGTGAGGTACGCGCCGTCGACGGGGCGCTGTACGTGACGGTGCACGTCCCGTCCGCGAACGTGATTCGCGAAGTGCTCGAACGGCTGTACGATCACGGCGTCGACGCGTCGGTCCAGTGTCTACGTCGCACCGTCGACGCGGACGCCGAGCGTGGCGCCACGTTCGTCGACCGCGACAAGTTAACCGACAGACAGGCGGAGGTGATCGAGACGGCCTACGAGATGGGCTACTTCGAGTACCCCCGGGCCACGAACGCCGAGGCGGTGGCCGCGGAGCTCGGCGTCCACCCGTCGACGCTCGCCGAACACCTCGCGACGGCACAGGCGAAGCTGTTCGAACAGATCGTAGGGTGAGGATCGGTGCGGCTCCGTCTCCGGGGGGCCGGATGCCGGGGGATTCAAGACGCCACGGGTGGCTCACACACGTAATGTTGCAGGACCACCTCATCAGCGCGGCCCACCTCTCCCGGGACGACATCGAGGCGGTGCTCGACCACGCGGCGGCGGTCGATGCCGACCCCGACTTCGTCCGTGACCGTCACGCCGGGCGCGTGCTCGCGCTGTGTTTCTTCGAGCCGAGCACGCGGACGAAGATGAGCTTCGAGTCGGCGATGAAGCGCCTCGGCGGCGAGACGATAGACATGGGCTCGGTCGAGTCGTCGTCCGTGAAGAAAGGGGAGAGCCTCGCGGATACGGTGCGGGTGATCGAGGGCTACGCCGACGCAATCGTCCTCCGCCATCCCAGCGAGGGTTCGGCGAAACTCGCCTCGGAGTTCGTGGACGTGCCCCTCGTCAACGCTGGCGACGGTGCCGGACAACATCCGAGCCAGACCCTGCTCGACCTGTACACCATCCGCGAGAACGCCGGCCTCGACGACATCACCGTCGGCATCATGGGCGATCTGAAGTACGGACGGACGGTCCACTCGCTGGCCCACGCCCTCACCAACTTCGACGTGCGTCAACACTTCATCAGCCCCGAGAGCCTGCGCCTGCCGCGCAACGTCCGCTACGACCTGCACGAGGCGGGCGCGCAGGTGCGCGAACACACCGAAATCGACGAGGTGCTCCCCGAACTCGACGTGCTCTACGTGACGCGCATCCAGCGCGAACGCTTCCCCGAGGAACGGGAGTACCGCGAAGTCGCCGGCGAGTACCGCATCGACAACGAGGTACTCGCGAACGCACGCGACGACCTGTCGGTGATGCACCCGCTCCCACGCGTCGACGAAATCGCGCCGGAAGTAGACGAGACGGCGCGCGCGAAGTACTTCGAACAGGCACACAACGGCGTCCCCGTTCGGATGGCCCTGCTCGATATCCTCCTCGGAGGGCACGAATGACCGACACCGACAAAGAACTCCGCGTCAGCAAGATTCGCGACGGCACCGTCATCGACCACGTCACCGCCGGGCAGGCGCTCAACGTCCTCGCCATCCTTGGTATCGACGGCAGCGGCGGCGAGAGCGTCAGCATCGGCATGAACGTCCCCAGCGGCAAGGTGGGACAGAAGGACGTGGTGAAAGTGGAGGGGCGCGAACTCAGCCAGTCCGAGGTGGACGTGCTCTCGCTCATCGCCCCCGAGGCGACGATCAACATCATCCGCGACTTCGAGGTGGTGGAGAAAAATCGGGTCGAACGAACGGACACGGTCAGGGGCATCCTCGTCTGTCCCAACCACAACTGCATCACGAACGCCGACGAACCCGTCGAGACGGAGTTCGAGGTCCTCGAAGATGGCGTCCGGTGTTCGTACTGCGACACCATCATCCGCGAGCACGACGTGGCCGAACACATCGACGCCCGGGGATCGGGCGAAACCGCTTTGTGATCGGTGGCCCAACGGTGACCCATGTCAGGAAAGACGAAGTTCATCCTGGTGCTCGCACTGATCGCAATCGGCTACGTCCTGCTCTCCGGCGACAAGGAGCCGGTCGAAGTCGACGTCGACGAATAGTCGCCCTCCACCAACCGTCATTCTTAGGCGTCACACCCTCCTACCGACGGGTATGTACGGCGTCGTCACCCGCAACGCCGAGGAACTGGAGTGGTCGGCGTTCGACGCCGGCTTCTACGAGGTGAAAGACGTGACCGGTCGCGCTGCGGCGCCGCTCGCGACTGGCGTCAACATGGTCTCCCTCTTCGGCGACAACGCCGCCGTCGGCGACGACCCCGACCTCGCTGCCGTCGACGCCGAGGGCCGTCCCGCGACCCGCGAGCGACCCTACTTCGACTGGTCGTACGTCTGCCCCACGCACGACCGATACCGCGAGGGCCTGCTGGAGATCGTCGACGACTGCGTGGCCGAGCGGCCGGACCTCCGTCTCGACGACGTGGGCTTCCCCCGCGACGGCTACTGTCGCTGTGAGCGCTGTGACCGCCGGTTCGCCGAGAGCGAGTTCGACGACCGGACCGACTGGCGGGCGTCGGTCGTCACCGACTTCGTGACGACGGTGCGCGAACGCGTCCCCGGCGACCTGTATCTCACGCTCTATCCCGATCCCTACCCCGGTCACCTCCGAACGCGGAGCGGCGTCGACATCGAGGCGCTCGCGCCGCTGGTCGACGAGTTCGTCGTCCCCCTCTACGACACGGCGTACGGGACGACCTACTGGCTGGAAGTGATCGGAAAGGGGTTCGAGAGTCGGCTGGCGGACGCGGACGCACGTCTGGGCATCGAACTCTACGCCGTCGAGGTGGACGTCGACGCCCTCGCGCACGCGACGGAAGTCGCGGAGGCGTACGCCGACGCCGTCTACTTCGGCTACGACGCGAGCAACGCGGCGGCGACGATTCGGCGCCTCCGGGCCGACCGGCAGGAGGGCGTCAGCCACGGCGATACTTAGAGCGGCCCGTACGAGAGCGCCCAGATAACCACGAAGCCGGCACAGAATACGAGGACCGCGAACAGTGCGAGCACGTAGAGCATTCGCCCCGTCGTCATGGAGGCGCTATGGATGGGAGTGGTATAGCTCCCACGGTGCGGGTTAGAATAGGTCGTCGAAGGCGTCGCCAGCGACGCCCGGACCGTCGGAGACGGGAACCGCTCCCGCCGTGACGGGCGCCGGATCGGGCGCCACGTCCGTTTCGAGGGCGTCGCCCGTCGCCAGCCCGCAGGGACGCACATCGGGGACGGCGGCGGCGACGTGGACCGCCGCCGTCCGCGCCGGCGCGGCGTCGACGGTGGTGGTCACCACGGGGTCGACGCCCGCCTCGCGTGCCCGTCGCGCGACGGCGTGAGCGCGCGCGGGACCCCCGAGCGCCATCGGCTTCAGGACGAGTACGTCCGCGGCGGCCGCCGCCAGTACGTCGTCCACTCCCACCGTCGCCAGCGTCTCGTCGAGCGCGGTGTCGACGCCGCGGCCGCGGAGGGCGGCGTGACCCGACAGGTCGTCGGCGGGCAGTGGCTGTTCGAGGTAGTCGAGGCCGAGCGTCGCGAACGTCTCGACAGCCTCTTCGGCCGTCTCGCGATCCCACGCGCCGTTGGCGTCGGCGCGGACGGCCACGTCGGGGCCGACCGCCTCGCGGACCGCTCGCAGGCGCGTCACGTCCCGATCCAAGTCCCCGGCGCCGACTTTCACCTTCAGACAGTCGAAGCCCGCGTCGACGGCGTCGATGGCGGCGGCCACCGTCTCCTCGGGCGACGCGTCGCCGATGGTCGCGTTGACGGGGACGTGGTCGGCCGGGTCGTCGTCGAGGAGGGCCGCGAGCGGCCGCTCCTCGCGTCGTCCCAGCGCGTCGAGCGCGGCGGATTCGACGGCGTGGCGGGCGGCAGGGGCGTCGTCGAGCGGGGTGGTCACGGTCGTCGGCGCCGCGGCCAATGGCTCGCGCGGCGACGCCGCGGCGGCGTCGAGGAGGGCGCTCGCGTCGGCGTCCGCTATCACGTCCAGTGCCGCCCGGCAGTCGGCGAGCGATTCCGTCCACCCCGGGAGCGGCGTCGCCTCGCCGACGCCACGCACGCCGTCCGCCTCGATCCGGACGAGGTCGCCCTCGCGACGGCTGATCGTGCCGGTCGCGGTCGCGAGCGGGTGCGAGAGGTCGAGCGCGAAGGCGCGCCGATCCATCGTGTCACACCCCGACGGCGAGCCCCACGGCGAACAGGCCGGCGTGGGCGGCCAGTAGCTTGCCGGTGCGTTCGAGCGCGGGGTTGAGCGCGTCGCCGTCGGTCCGGGTGCAGACGGTGCGGGCGACGGAGCCAGCGAGCGGGAGCGTCAGGAGCGGGAGGCAGACGACGACCGACGCCGGGCCGGCGAGCCAGAGTCCGACCGGAACGAGGTAGGCGAGCGCGAGGAGCGCGACGTACTGGACGCGACTCCAGCGGTAGCCGATGCGGACTGCGAGGGTGCGTTTCCCCGTCGCGGCATCCGTCTCTAGGTCGCGGACGTTGTTCACGACGAGGATGTTCGTCGAGATGGCGGCGACGGGGAGGCTGACGAGGACTGCGATGGGGGGTAGAGTGCCCGGCGGAAGGGAGAGCGGGACCGGTCCGGCGAGGACGGCGGCCGCCTGCACGTAGTACGTCCCGGTGACGGCGACGACGCCGAAAAACAGGAAGACGAACGCGTCGCCGAGGCCGTGGTAGCCGAGCGGGTAGGGACCGCCGGTGTAGGCGAAGCCGGCCGCGACGGAGAGAAGACCGACGATCAGGATGGGGAGGCCGCCCACGTACACCAGCGTCGTGCCGACGAGGATGGCCGCGGCGAAGGTGAGGTAGGTGGCGCGCTTGACGGATTCGGGCGCGATGAGCCCCGACTGCGTGACGCGGGTGAACCCCTCGCGGTCCTCGGTGTCGGCGCCCTTGACGGCGTCGTAGTAGTCGTTGGCGAAGTTGGTACCGATCTGGATGAGGGCGGCGCCGACGAAGGCCGCGAGCGCGGCGAGGGCGTGGTCGACGCCACGGCCGACGGCGAGGCCGGTGCCGACGGCGACGGGCGCGGCCGCGGCCGGGAGCGTCTGTGGCCGGGCGGCCATCACCCACGCTTTCGAGCGACTGATCTCCGATGCCTGCGCGCTCATTATCGGATCGTCGGGGCGCCAGCGTCGTAAAGGCCGTCGATCCGGCAGGGCCGTCGGGTCACCACACGAACGCGAACAGGAGCCGGAAGGTCAGGTACGCGCCGACCGTCGAGAGCAAGGGCACCACGTTCTGCATGAGGACGACACGCCCCGTCGTCTCGGGGTTGAACAGTTCGGCGGCGCTGGGCGTCTCGGCCGGGTCCTCCTCGCCGATGTCGGGCGCTTCCTCGCCGGGGTCCTCGGCGGTCAGGGCGCCGACGGAGACGTTCGGCGTCTTCTCGCCGCGTACCCCTTCGGAGACGGTGATCGAGCGGGTCGCCCTGCCCCAGCCCAGACCCACGATGGACATGGTGGCGATGATGACGAAGGAGGCGGGGATGCCGATGGCGGAGAGGCCGATGACGATGCCGGAGGAGATGACGGCGACGACGATGGCTGCGGTGAGCGGGAGGTCGGTGATGTCGTTGCCGAGGGTGTCGAGGGTGCGACGGGCGATGGTGAGCGCGCCGACCGTGACGGAGGCACACCCGAGCAAGATTAGGAGATTCAGATCGACGCCGGCACCGTACAGCGGCGCGATGGCGTTGGCGATGTTCGAGGTGCCCGACGAGAACGCCATCAGACAGCCGATGGTGATGACGACGACGGTGCCGACGACTTCGCGCCGGGTGGTGTTCGGCCCCGCGGTGGGTCGAGGAATCGATCCGGAGCGGTCGAGCGTCAGGAGCGCTCCGTCGGTCTGTTCGACCGCGATCCAGCGGTTGATCGTCGGGTAGAAGTAACGGCCGACGACGCCCGAGACCCAGAAGCCGACGAGGGGGGCGACGATCCACCAGACGGCGATCTCGCCCATGACCGCCCAGTCGAGTTCGCCGGCGGCGACGCCGAGGCCGGCGATGGCGCCCACTGCCGTCATCGACGTGGACGCGGGGACGCCCGCGTAGTTGCCGACGAAGAGCGCGCCGCCGATGAAAAAGAGGACGACGATGCTCGATTCGATGGTGAAGACGCCGGGGTCGGTCACCAGTTCGCGCCCCAGCGTGTTCACGACGCGGCGGCCGATGGTCCACGCGCCGACGAAGAAGAAGACGGACATGAGCGCGCCCGCGAACAGTTTGGAGATGACGCCGGCGCCGACGGCCGGGCCGAACGCGGGGCCGGTGTTCGAGCCGCCGATGTTGAACCCGACGAACAGCGCGACGGCGAAGCCGACGAGCAGCAGGGGGCCGATCATAGTGTGTGCGCCACAACTCGGCTCGTGACCGAGACGCCCGTCATCGTTTCTCGTCCCCGTCTTCGTCTTCGTCCTCGTCCGTCTCGCCTTTCATCGCGTCGATCTGATCTGCGCGCGGCCGACGGTCGACGCGTTCGTTCACCTGCTCTAGCTGCTGGATGATGTCGTCCATCTCCTCGGAGATGGTGCGCTCGACGTTTTCCGTCACCTCTTCGGTGACCGTCTGTTCGACGTTCTCGGTCACCTCCTCGGCGACCGTCTGTTCCACCTTCTCGGTCACTTCCTCGGTGACCGTCTGTTCCACCTTCTCGGTCACCTCCTCCACTTCCTCGCTGACGGTCTGCTCGACGCTCTCGGTGACCTCTTCGGAGAGCGTCTCCTCGACTTTCTCCGTGACCTCCCGTGTCATCCACTCGGGGTCGAACCGCGCCATCTTCCACACGACGTGAATCGCGTACGAGACGAGGGCACCGATACCGAACGCGATACCGACGCCGGTGCCGACGACGAGGATGAGCGCCACGGAGAGCAAGATGACCACGCCGTACGCCAGGTCCACCAGAAAATCAACGCGATTCGGATTCATCGATCACCACGTACGGTGGGTTTCGGGCTTCGTACATATACTATCTCCCTTTCGACACCCGAATCCGGTCGCCCCGTCGAACGACGACTGGCGGGCAGGGGCACACGGCGAACGCACCGTAGGCCGAGTGTCACCGGGCCGACACACCTACGGGCGTGGGGTCGGTACGCACGGTATGGACGAGGTCCCCCGCCGCACGTTCTGTGCCCTCGCGGCAGCCTCGACGAGCCTCCTCTCGGGATGTCCTTCCATGACCGACGCTACAGCACCAACACCGGCAGCGACCGACAGTCGCACCGTCGTCACGACACGAGCCGAACTCGAATCGGCGTTCGCCGACCTCTCGCCGGGCGAGACGGTCCACGTGAGCGCCGCGAACGCGCCGTACCGAACGACCCAGTGGCTCGACATCGACGCCGACGGCGTCACCGTAACCGGCGCGGGCGTCCGGACACTCGTCGAACCCGCCCGGGACGCGAACGTGGGCGGGATTCGCGTCGGGCACACCCAGCACTGCCGCGATATCGACATCCGCGGCATCGGCTATCACGGCAATGCCGCGGGCCAGAGCGACACCGCCACGCGCCTGCACGGTATCGCCGTCGAGGACGCGACGAACGTCACGCTCGCACGGAACCACGTCCGGGGCACCCATCCCCGAAGCCACGGTGACGGCGGGAGCGGGATCAGCGTCGCACGACCCTGTTCCGACGTTCGCGTCGTCGACAACCGCATCCACGACTTCGGTGACCGTGGCGTCCAGCTCGGTGGAACGCGCATTCAGGTGTTCGGGAACGTGGTCACGGACGGGCTCGACCGGCCGATTGCGTGTGACCTCTGGAACACCGACGGGCAGAACCGTACCGCGCGGAACGTCTCGGTGTTCGGAAACCTGCTCGGCAACAGCCGCGAGGGCAGCCTCGTCGGCGTCGCGGGGAACGACCCCGAGCCCTCGAACCGGGGCTATCTCAGCATCTTCGGCAACGTCGGCTTCGGCTTCCACAAGTCGTTCTGTCACGTCCGCGGGCCGGAGCCGCTCCGGCACGTCAGCGTGCAGAACAACGTGAGCCGCCAGACGACCGAGGGGCTCCGGACCGACGCGACGACTCGGTTCGCCGGCGTCGCCGTCGACGTCGACTCAGCCACGGACCTCGCTATCAAGAACAACGAACTGTACGACTACAGCGGCCACGGCGTCCGTGTCGCGAGCGCCGTGAGCGGGCTCGGCGTCCAGCAGAACGCCATCGTCGACCCCGACATGGCGGGGATCCGACTCGAAGGTGGCACCGACGGCGTCGTCGACGGCAACCGGATTACCCGGCCGGGCACGGCCGGTATCCGGCTCGAACGAACCGCCGACGCCCTCGTGCGCGGGAACGCGGTTCAGCGAGCAGGCACGGTCGGCATCGTCGCCGGCGGATCGGGATCGGAATCGGGGATGCACACGGACATCGCGGGGAACCGCGTCGTTGCCAACGGACGGCAGTCGGACGGGTCACCACCCGCGATACTCGTCCGGACCAGCGGGGTCGGCATTCGCGGGAACACCATCACGGAACACGGCGGGCCAGCCATCGCCGAAGCCGGGACGGCCGGGAACAACCTCTACGTGGCGAACCGGGCCGACGGGGCTAGGCCTTGGCGAATTTCGAGTCCCACGTCCGTCGTTCGGAACCACGTTCCAGCCGTCGACGTCCACCGGGGCGTGACCGCGGGCGACGGGAGCGACACCGTCACGGTCACGTTCGACCGCCCGTACGCCCGGCCACCCCGCCTCTCGTTCGGACGGACGGGCGGCGGCATTCGGGAGCGAACTTACGACATCGACGGCGAGGGGAACTACGTGGGCGCGACGCTCGTCACGCGGCGCACGGGGGCGACGGTGGACGTCTTCGTCGACGGCTAGCCCCGACGGCCGTCAGTAGTGCCACGGCACGTCCGAGAAGTCCGGCTCCCGTCCGTCGAGGAAGGCGTCGCGCCCCTCGCGGGCCTCGTCGGTCATGTACGCGAGTCGGGTGGCCTCCCCCGAGAACACCTGCTGGCCGACGAGCCCGTCGTCCGCGAGGTTGAACGCGTACTTCAGCATCCGCATCGCGGTGGGGCTCTTTCCCGTCATCGTCTCGGCCCAGTCGAGGGCAACGTCTTCCAGTTCCTCGTGGGGCACCACCTCGTTGACCATGCCCATCTCCGCGGCCTCCGCGGCGTCGTAGGTCTTCCCGAGGAAGAATATTTCGCGCGCCTTCTTCTGTCCCACCTGTCGGGCGAGGTAGGCGGACCCGAACCCGCCGTCGAAGGAGGCCACGTCGGGGTCGGTCTGGAGGAACTTCGCGTGCCCCTCGCTCGCGAGCGTGAGGTCACAGACGACGTGCAGGGAGTGGCCGCCGCCGACGGCCCATCCCGGGACGACGGCGACGACGGGTTTGGGCATGAAGCGGATGAGCCGCTGGACTTCGAGGATGTGGAGGCGGCCGACGGTCGGTGTCTCGGTGTCGAGTTCGGTATCACCCGTCTCCGCGCCGTCGTCGTTTGCGTCCGTCTCCCCCTCGCCCTCGTCCTCGCGGTACTCGTACCCCGACTCCCCGCGGATGGCCTGATCGCCGCCGGCGGAAAAGGCCCACCCGCCGTCTTTCGGCGACGGGCCGTTGCCGGTCAGGAGGACCGCGCCCACGTCGGCCTGCTGACGGGCGTGATCCAGCGCCGCGTAGAGTTCGTCGACGGTCTTGGGCCGGAAGGCGTTGCGCACCTCGGGCCGGTCGATGGCGATGCGAACCGCGGGCACGTCGTCGGCGCGGTGGTAGGTCACGTCGTCGAAGGCGTCGGTGACGGCCGTCCACCGCTCGGAGTCGAAAATCTCGGAAACCATACCCGGATGCGGGCGCGGCGCGTGCAAAAAGATTCACGTCCGCCGGCCGAGCCACCGGGCGACGGGACCGTAGGGGTTGGTGACCCACGCGACGAACACCACCGTCGCGGCGACGACGATGCCGAGGAGGACGTTCGCCGCGATCAGCACCGCGTACGCGAGGGCGGCGACGACGACGAGGCCGGTCGCTATCGTCCGTTCCCGACTCATCTCCTCGAACGGCCGACCGGGCGACACGTGGTGCATCAGCCACGCGAGGAGGTAGACTACGGCGGCGAGAAAGAGCCCGAAGAGGACGTTCTGCGCGACGACGACGGCGTACGCGAGGATCAGGACGGCGAGGACGAGGCCGACTCGCTCCCAGTACGTGGAGGGCATCGGCCCCGACTGGCGGCCGGGAGTCAATAAATCCCGCTCACTCGACCAGTTCCGCGACCGTCGCCTCGACCAGCCGTTCCCGCGTCCGCTGACTCGCCTCAGCGTTCGTCCGCACGTCGATCACGTCCGTCCCGTCGCTCGCGACCGAGTCGGCGTAGGCCTCGCGGAAGCCCTCTCGGTCGTCGACCGCCGTGTAGTCGAGGGCGTAGAGGTCCGCGGTGGGCTCGAAATCGAGGCCGTGTGGCGTCACGAACGACTCGGTGAAGGGCGGATCGAACGACTCGATGGGGAGGCGGTGGAAGATGCCGCCGCCGTCGTTGTTGATCAGGACGATGGTCGCGTCGACGCCACACCGGAGCGCCGACAGCAGGCCGTTGCTGTCGTGGTAGTACGCCAGATCACCGATCACGAGCGTCAGGTGGTCGGTCGTGGCGCTGCCGGCGCCGAGGGCGGTGGAGACGACGCCGTCGATGCCCGACGCGCCGCGGTTGCCGAGGACGGTGTAGCCCGAGGCGGCTGGAGGCATATAGCGGTCGGCGTCGCGAACGGGGTTCGAGTTCGAGACGACGAGCGTCGCGGGTTCGGGCGCGAGGTCGGCCACGTCCGAGAGGACGGCGCCCTCGAAGTAGCCGCCGGCACCGTCGTCGGCTTGTAGCCGACTGCTCGTGGAGCGTGGCTCCACGCCGTCGCCCGTCGCGCCGTCGATCACCTCGCGGTGGGTGCGGTCGGCGTCCGCCCAGCGCTGGCGCCACTCGGGGGCGTCCGGCCCGCCCACGACCTTTGCGAGCCGAGCAGCGAGACGCGACGGGTCCGCGACGACCAGATCCGTCGCCGTGAACTCCGCTTCGCGCCACCCGCCCGCGGGGTCGACGACGAACTGCCGGGCGCCGGTCCGTGCGAGGTACTTCCGGAGGCGCTTCGAGGTTGGTGAAGCGCCGATCCGGAAGACTGCGTCGGGATCGGGCCAGTCGTCGGTCACCCGCGGGTCGAGGTAGCCGTCGTAGCCGCCGACGGTCGTGGTGACGCGGGTGTGGCCGCCGAAGCGGAGGCCAGAGAGCGGGTCCGCGAGGACGGGAAAACCGGTGGCGTGCGCGAGGGCGGTGACCGCCTGCGGGTCGACGCCCGGGGGGTCGGTCGGACCGGCGACGAGCAGGCCGCGTTCGACGGAGAGCGCCTCCGCCAGTCGCCGAAGGTCCGTCCGGTCGAGTTGCGGCGTACCCGCCGTCGTCGTCACGAACGGCCGGTCGGCGTCCCGGCCGGTGGCGGCGAGGGGGTCGAGGGCCGCGGGCACGTCGCCCTCGACGGGTGTGGGTTCGAGCGGTTTGCGGAACGGACAGTTCAGGTGGACCGGCCCCGACGGAGTGCCGGTCGCCTCCGCGAGCGCCCGGGCGACGGTCGTTCGGAGCGAACGAAGTTTGCGCGCCTCGGGTTCGGGCTCGGGGAGGTCCTTGTACCACCGAACGGCGTCGCCGTAGAGCTTCTCCTGATCGACGGTCTGGTTGGCGCCGCTGTCGCGGAGTTCGGGCGGGCGGTCGGCCGTGAGGAGGAGCAGGGGGACGCGGCCCCGATTCGCCTCGATCACGGCGGGGGGG
>Ga0207733_100395_pt1 | contig 29830 bp, 30 predicted proteins | sample A23P3SouthBayCA_FD_187735 | JGI IMG/M metagenome (GOLD analysis project Ga0207733, IMG submission 187735) | Aerobic enrichment media microbial communities from Eden Landing Ponds, California, USA - A23 P3 (SPAdes) | ecosystem: Environmental > Aquatic > Marine > Unclassified | place: Emeryville... | reverse complement strand
TGGGAGCATCACACCCTCTCCATCACGGAGTCGGGCCACACCGGCGTCGACCACTTCGCCTTCCGGACCGAGAGCCCGGAGGCGCTCACCAAGCTCGAACGGCAGTTCGAGGAGGAGGGCACCGAGATCACGTACGTCGACGCCGGCGAGGAACCCGGCCAGGGCGAGGCCATCCGCGTCGAGAAGTTCGGCCACCCCTACGAGTTCTACTACGACGTCGAGAAGCCGAAGGCCCCCGCCGATCAGCGGTCGGGGCTGCTGAACCGCAACTACAGCGAGACCACCGGCAACCGCGTCGCGCCGCGCCGCATCGACCACCTGCACGTGAACGACCCCGGCCAGCTGGCCGACGATCACGTCGAGTGGCTGCGCGAGGACATGTCGTTCCAGCTGAACGAGCGCTACCAGAAGGACGACGGCGAACACTGGGGCTGGTGGTTCGCGGTCACGCCGCTGCCACACGACATCGCCATCCACCGCGAGGAGGAGGGCGACGACACGCAGTTCCACCACGTCGCCTTCCACCTCGACAGCCTCCAGGACCTCTGGACGGCCGCGGACATCTGTAGCGAGGAGGGCATCAAGATCAACAACCGGAGCAACGGTCCGGCGATGCACGCGATCACGCGGGCGGACTGCATGTACGTCAAGGACCCCGCCAGCCAGCTTCGCGTCGAACTGTTCGCCGGCCCGGGCTACCTGAACTTCGAGCCCGACTGGGAGCCGCTCGAGTGGAAGGAATCGGAGGTCGGCGGCGCGACGAACCACCAGTGGCACGGCGGCGGCCCGACCTGGGACGGCATCGACTACGCCTGAACGCCGCGACGACGACCGCTCCGCGAACTTCTTTCGCCCGGCGACCGACGACCGCTCAGTTCCCGCCCGGTCGCTACTCCGTCCACGCCGGATCGCCATTCCGTCCACGCCGGACTGCCGCTCCGTCCACGCCCATCCCACCCCGCCGAGGAGGCGTCCGCGACGACCGAAACCGTTCGGTATTGTCGATCGGAGGGTGGGTTTACAACCCTATTATCGTAAACGCCCCGACGAGCCGAGGGGAGTCCCACAAAACCGCGTGACTCCGTCGGATTCCGTGGACATGTGCGTCGATCGAGGGGTGTACCGGCGGATCCGCGAGCGTCGGAGCACGCCAGCGGATCGCCGGGAACGTGCCGTCCTCCAGCGGAGTCTATCAGGAATGATCATCGGAGAAGCGTTCGGCATTGTCGATCGAGTATGCCGTCGGCGGGTGACAGCTGCCGTCGACGGAACCGGTCCCGCGCCGGCGGGACAGCTGGGACGGACGTGGGTCAGTCGGGGGTGATGGGAGCCAACACCAGTTCGATCTCGTTTGCGGCGGCGAGCACGTCGCTGGCGACGCTCGTTTCGAGACGGTCGATGGTGATCCGGTTGGCCGGGCCGGCGACGGTTACGCTTCCGAGTACCTCGTCGTCGACGACGACCGGGGCGGCGATGGCGTGGGTCCCCTCGTTTGCCTCGTGCTGGTTCACGGCGTACCCGCGCTCGCGGACGGTCGCCAGTTCCTCGCGGAGCCGATCGGGATCGGTGATCGTGTTCTCGGTAAGCGCCGGGAGCCCACGGCGGTCGAGGATCTCGGTGACCCGGTCGTCGGGGAGATGCGCGAGGATCGCCTTGCCCGAGGCGAGCGAGTGCAACGGTGCGCGCGTCCCGGTTCGCGCGTGGGTCCGGACCGCCCGCTCCCCAAGCGCGTAGTCGACGTACACCGCCTGCCCATGCTCCTCGACGACGAGGTACGCCGCCTCGCTCGTGTCGGCCGCGAGCTGTTCGAGCGTCGACTCGGCCTCGCGGACGATCGGCAGGCGCTCCCGCATCGTCATCCCGTGATCGAGGAACTTCAGGCTCAGAGCGTACCCCCCGGAGCGTTTGACGACGTACTCCCGGTCGATCATCGCCGAAAGGTAGGCGTGGGCGGTGCTGTTGGCGACCCCGAGCTCGTTCGCCACGGCCCGCGTCGACAGCGGCCCCCGGTCCCTGAGCAGGTCGACGACGTCGTCGAACCGGTGGATCGCCTTGATGCCGCGTTCCTCGTCGTCCATCTCTATCCACCCACACGGACCCGACGAACAAATACCCATCCGCCGCGGGCCGCGTGGTGTGACCCCGGCGACAGGACGGCCCGACCCCCGGACACGCAGATGTATGCCGCCGCTGGCGTAACTCACGTCCATGTCGACAGAGAATGCCGACGGAGCGGCGGATCCGACCATCATCGACGGCGAGGTCCACACCGGCGAGTCGCGGGAGGACCTGGTCGAGTACCTGCCTGAGGACGTCAGATCAGACGAGGAGGACGGCTACGCCTTCGCCCCCGAGCAGTTCGGACCAATCCCGTGGGACGGGTGGGACCGCACCGCGGGGGGCCGGATCAGCTGGAACAACTACTCCGTCCCCGAGGCGGAGGCCTTCGACGAGACGCGCGAGCAGTTCGGCATCGAAACCGTCGTCTTCTCGCCGGGCCCCGCCTTCCGGATGAGCCTCATTCCGGACCACGACACCCGCGTCGCGTACATGCGGGCGTACAACAACATGGTGGTCGACCGGTTCGCCCGCGGCGACGGCACCTACTACGCCAAGATGATCGGCCTGCCGGAGCATCCCGAGGAGACCGCCGCGGAGGTCGAGCGCGTCGGCCACGAGGACGGCATCGTCGGCCTGTTCGTCACCGACGTCGGGCCGACCCAGCCGCTGGGCCACCGCCGCCACGACCCCATCTTCGAGGCCGCCGAGGCCGCGGAGCTCCCCATCGTCCTCCACTCGACGACTGGCCTGCCGCCGTCGTTCCCCGCGGCGGGGATGAACCCGAAGAACTTCCTCGAGTACCACACGCTCTCGCACCCGGTGGCGAAGATGTGGCACGCCACGAGCATCATCGTCCGCGGCGTCCCCGAGCGCTTCGACGTCGACTTCGGCTTCTGGGAGGCCGGCTTCTCGTGGATCCAGCTGCTCGCGAACCGGATGGATCGCGAGTACATCGAGCGCCCCAACGAGGCACCCGAGCTCACCAAGCTCCCGAGCGAGTACCTCTCGGAGTTCTACTACGGCTCCCAGCCCCTGGAGGAGCCCCGCGACCCCGACCACCTCCAGACGATCATCGACATGAACGAGCTGAACGACCAGCTGGTCTACACCACCGACTACCCCCACATGGACTTCGACGCCCCCACCGCGGTGACCAGCCACGAGGGGCTCCGCGAGGAGCAAAAGCGCAAGATGCTCGGTGAGAACGCCGCCAGGCTGTTCGGGATCTAACCCGGCCAGCGGAGGCGGGTCGAAAGCTATTTTTCCGCCGGTCCGAACGATGCGGCATGGGAGATTCTGACGCGGAGTCGCTCGAACGAGTGTGCGACGCCGCCGAGGTCACCGAGCAATCGCCGGCAGTAGTCGAGTTCGACGGCACCAAGGTCGCCGTGTTCGTGGTCGACGGGGAGTACTTCGCTCTCGATGCGGTCTGCCCGCATCAGGGTGGCCCGCTGGAGGACGGGAAGGTCGAGGAGGGCTGCGTCTACTGCCCGTGGCACGGCTGGCAGTTCGACCTGGAGTCCGGGGACCACGTCCACGGGAAGGCCACCGCGACGACGTACCGGGTGGCCGTCGAGGGCGAGGACGTCCTCGTCGGTCCTTCGACCTGATCGGTCCCTCGACCGACGCCACGTCGCGGCGATCGCACCGAACCCGCCCCGGCGACGGACGCAACGTCGGATCTCGCGCGGTGGTCGACTCCAGGGTCCGATTCCCGCGAGCCCGGGGCCGGCACACAGTTTTTTGAACGTACCGTGCGAGCGTCGATCATGAGCATCGTCGCAGCAGTCGACGGGACCGAGGGATCGATCCGAGTAGTCGCGAAGGGACTTGACCTCGCGGAGGCGTTCGACACGGACCTGTACGTGGTACACGTCATGGACGACGAGGAACTGGAGGACCGGCGCGAGGGGCGCCAGGAGTACTACATCGACGACGCCGCGATGGACGCCGAAGACGTGGCCCGCGACGCGATCGCCGACGCGACCGACGACCGGGCGCGGATCACCCCGGTGGGCCGCGTCGGCGAACCGGTCGCGGAACTGCTCGAAGAGGGCGACAAGCGCGACGCCGACTACCTCGTCATCGGCGGGCGAAAGCGCAGCGCGGTCGGGAAAGCGCTGTTCGGAAGCACCACGCAGTCGGTGTTGCTCAACGCCGAGCGCCCGGTCGTGACCATCATCAGCGGGGAGTAGGCCTTCGGCCGGGACGCCGCCCGGGCGTTCGAACGTATCTTCTTAAATTTCTTGGCGCCCAGTGTGTTCTCCCCCATCCGCTACCGGAGTTCCATCGAGACACCTCATCGACAGATATCGCAGTTATAACGGCATATTCCCGACCAAACGACCACATAAATTGTCTTTATCCCACATTCTAACGCCCTTCGTCACGGACGCCACTGCTACTGTCACCAGGGGCGCCAGGAAAAAGTACAGATACATGTATTCTCACTGCGAGGCGGTCGGGGGCGCTTCGAGTGACGTACGGGTCAGCCGGCGAGGTCGGGGCGGCCGACGAGCCCCCCGGTCGTGGCGGTACCTCGAAACGACTAAGCCGTGTTACACGATAGCCCGGTGCGTGGACAGAGATCTCGCCCTGACGGCAGTCCTCGCAGTGCTGGCGGTGCTCTCTCTCGGCGCGGCGGCGGCGACGCTCGATACCGCGGTCGAGACCGGCGGGACGGCACCCACCGGGAGCGGTGGCGGCCCGGTCGACCAGTCGGGAGACGCGGCCGACGACGGGGATTCCGGCGACGAGGCGACGTCCGGCGGGGGTGGCGGGCTCCTGTTCGAACCGGTGTGCGTTCCGGCCCTCAAGGAACCGCGCGTGATCGTCGGTCTCCTCGCAGTGGTGGCGGCGCTCGGCTACGCCGTCTACCGGCGAACCGGGAGCGTCCTCCCGCCGGTCGCATTCGGCCTCGCGCTGGGCGCGCCGGCGGTCCTGCTGTGGATGGTGCTTACGTCCTGTGGCCCGCCGCCCGGGCTGGAGCAACTCGGCCTCCCCATGGGGGGCAACGCCACCGGCGGAGGGCTCGTCGGCGGGCCGGAAGCCGAGGGTGGCGGCGGCGGCGCCTCCGCGCCCGAGGCGGCGTTCGCCATCGTGCTCGTGTTCGTCCTGCTCGCCTCGGTCACGCTGTTGCTCGTCTCGACCGGGGAGGACGACGAGGCAGAGGCACCCCCCGGCACCGACGAGGACGACCCGATCGACGTCGCGGCGATCGGTCGGACGGCGGGCGCGGCCGCCGACCGCATCGAGGCCGACGCCGACGTCGACAACGAGGTGTTCCGGGCCTGGCGGGAGATGACGGCCCAGCTCGACGTCGACAGGCCGCAGTCGTCGACGCCCGCGGAGTTCGCGAGCGCGGCCGTCGACGCCGGCATGGCTCGGGCCGACGTCGACGAGCTAACCGGGCTGTTCGAGGAGGTCCGCTACGGGGGTGCGACGGCGACCGAGCGGCGCGAGCGACGGGCCGTCGACGCTCTCAGACGGATCGAGTCGGCGTACGCCACAGACGACGGATGGGCGACCGGTGACCGGGGGAACGACGCCGACGGGGACGACGCCGACGGGGACGACCGGCCGGCCGGCGACGACGAGCAGTCGACCGACGGGGGTGAGCGCCGGTGAGCCGACCGGATCCACTGGTACTCATCGCCCTCGTCGCCGCCCTGCTCGGCCTCGGGATCGTCGCGGGCGCGTTCGGCGTCCCCTTCAGCCTGCGGTCGGCGTTCGTCACGCTCGTCGGCCTGCTCGCGCTCCTCCAGGGACTCAGGTACGCGGCCGTCCGCCGATCGACGCCGCGACGGGCGACCGACGTCGAGGCCCCCGAACGACGCCACCGCGTCCCGGTCCCAGGCGACGACGTCGACGAGCAACTCGACGTGGCCGGCGGCTGGCGCGGCCGGGGCGTGACCGTCAGGGAGAAAGTCCGCGATCGGCTCCGGGCGGCCCTCGTCGAGACGCTCGTGCTCAGGGAGAACTACACGGAGGCGACCGCGACGGACCTGGTCGACGAGGGGACCTGGACGGACGACCCGGTGGCCGCGGCGTTCGTCGCCGGCGATCCGCCCCCGTTCTCGCTCCGGCGGCGGTTCGCGCTGTTCGTCAGCAGCGAGTCGGCGTTCCGGCACGCGGCGGCCCGGACGATCCGGGCGATCGACGACCTCGGCCGGGACGAGTCGACGGCGGGGACACGGGAACGGCCGGGGGCGTCGAGCCGCGACGCCGACCGTCCCGAGAGGGGTGAGGCGTCGTGGTGACGCCGTTCGACACGAACCGGTGGGTCGGGGTCGACGGCGCAGCCCTGCTGGTGGGCGCGGCGGGGGTGCTGGCCCGCCGGCCGGCGCTGTTGCTTGCGTCGGTCGTCGGGCTCGCGGCCCTGGCCGCCGCCAGGATCGACGAGGCACCCGCGCCGACGCTCGACGTCGAGCGGACGCTGAGCGACGACGCCCCGGACCCCGGCGACGAGGTGACGGTCACCGTCCGGGTCCGCAACGTCGGCGACCGGGCGCTGCCGGACCTGCGACTGGTCGACGGCGTCCCCCCCGCGCTGTCGGCCGAGGACCCGGCCCGCCTCGGAACGGCGCTCCGGCCCGGGGCCGGGGCGACCGTTAGCTACCGGATCACCGCGGTGCGCGGCGAGCACGACTGGGAGCCGCTCGTGGCAATCTCGCGGGGCGCGACCGGGTCGCGCGAGCGGACCGCCGAGATCGACGCCGACACGATGATGCAGTGTTCGCCGGAGCTGTCGGCGACGGCGGACCTCCCGCTTCGCGGGTTGACGACGCAGTTCTCCGGCCGGGTCGGCACCGACGTCCCCGGAGCGGGACTGGAGTTCTACGCGACCCGCGAGTACCGCCGCGGCGACCCGGTCAGCCGCATCGACTGGAACCGCTACGCGCGAACCGGGTCGCTCTCGACGGTGCAGTTTCGCCAGGAGCGAGCCGCCAGCGTCGTGTTGCTCGTCGACGCCCGGGAGGCCGCGTACGTCGCCCCCGAGCAGGGCGTCCCGAACGCGGTCGAGCGCGGGGTCGACGCCGCGACGGGCGCGTTCACCGCGCTCCTGGAGAGCGGCGACCAGGTCGGCATCGCGGCGCTCGCTCCGACCGAGTGCTGGCTCCCGCCCGGAGCCGGGGCGGCCCACCGCGCTCGTGCGCGAGACCTGTTTGCGACCCACCCCGCGCTGGCGCCGACCCCCGGCGACGGCCGGTACTACGCGTCGGTCGAACTCCGGCGGCTCCGGAACAGGCTTCCCGCCGACGCGCAGGTGCTCGTGTTCTCGCCGCTGGTCGACGACTACGCCGCCAAGGTCGCCCGGCGGATCGACGCCTACGGCCACCTCGTCACCGTCGTCAGCCCGGACCCGACGGTCGAGTCGACCCCGGGGCGCCGGCTCGCCCGGATCGAGCGGGAAAACCGCATCTCGCGGCTGCGCCGGGCGGGTGTCAGGGTGATCGACTGGGCGGAGGGCGCGATCGATCCCGAGATCGAGCGGGCCTCCGCGAGGTGGTCGGGGTGACCGACCTCACCCACCGGCCCTCGGTGCTGTCGGCGTCGCTGTCGACCCTCGCTGCATCGGCGAGCCTCGTGGCCGTGGCGCTCGCCGACACGAACGCCCTGCTGGTTGCGCTCCCGGGCGTCGCGCTCGTCGGTGGCGGAGCGCTCCGGGGGTCGACCCGTCTCGTCAGCCTCGGCGGCCTGGCGCTGACCGGCGGCGTGGTGTTCGCGGGGCTCGCCGGCGGCGGCCCCGAGGCGCTCCTGCTCGGCGCCCTCGGCGCACTGCTCGCCTGGGACGTGGCCGAACACGGGATCGGGATCGGCGAGCACCTCGGACGGGAGGCCCGGACCGCCCGGGTCGAACTCGTCCACGCCGCGGTGACGCTCCTGATCGGAGCAGTCGCCGCCGGCGTCGGCTACGCCGTCTACCGCGGAATCGCCGGGGGGCAGCCGATGGCCGCGCTCGTCTTTCTGCTCGTCGGCGTCGTCGCAGCGGTCGCTGCCCTGCGGCGGCGCCGGGCGGAGTGACGACCGACCGCAGCTTCACACCGGGACCGCGACGCCGTCGTCACTCCACGTGCAGCGTCGACAGATCGGCCCGGGCGAGCAGGGGGCGGCGCAAGGCGAGGCCCCGTTCGAGCCCCGGACGGACCGCAGGCGGAACGACTGCATCGCCGCCCCCGCGGTCCCCGGTTACGCCGTCGAACTCACGGCCCCCGGGCGCCTCCTCGGCCCCGCGGTCCCCGAGCACGTCACCGTCGCCGGCGGTGCCCCAAGCGCCCGCAGCGCCGTCGCCGGCGTGTCGCTCAACCCGCTCGAACATCGAGCGCGCGACGAGGTCGAACGCCGCGTCGTCGAGGGTGTCGGCCTCGCGGTAGTGGTCCCGCCAGGCGTCGAGGTAGGCCGCCCGCAGTTCCGGGTCGGGCGTCTCGGCTTCGAGGTAGAACTCGAACGCCCGGGCGAACGCTTCGTCGACCGCCGGCGCGACCGTCCGGGTCCGCGGATCGAACAGGCGCACAGTCCTGCCCGCCTCGGGGGCAGCCACCGCCTCGTGGCGTTCGAGCGTGGCGATGACGCCGGGGCGCTCCCGACCGAGGTACTCGGCGTACAGCGCCGTCGTCGGCGGGATCGAACCGGGTTCCGGGTCGTCGCTGTGAGCGGGTCCGGGTGCGTCGTCGCCGCGGACGGTCACGGTCGCGTCCACGTCGCTGGAGACCTGATCGACGGTCGTGTCGCCGTCGGAGAACGGGTCGTCACCGGGCGCGTCCCCGACTACCTCCAGGACCTCGTCGGCCGTCGCCTCGCGGACGGCCTCGTAGACGGAAAAAAACTGGGCGGCGAGTTCCTGGTTCGCCGTCCGCACCAGACCGTTACAGAGCACGCTCAGAAGCGAGGGGCCGTCCCGTCCGCGGGCCAGGACCGCGTGACCGCCGATCGGCGCCTCGCGTGGCCCCCCGACGAGGAGCCGCGGCGGGTCGTCCCGGAAGGGACGGGGGTCGAACCGCACTCCCCTTTTCAGGGGGTCGAAGGCGACCGCCGGCTTGGTGTCGACCGCGACGCCGTACCACTCGGCGAAGTCCGCGGCGACGTCCAGGGCCTCACACAGATACTGTTCGACCGACGACGGGGACCCGTCGGCGCGCTCGGCGATCGTCGCGATGTCGACGTCGTTGAGGGCGGCTGGGGTACGGTCCGACGACGGGGAGGGCATCCCCCGATCATTCGTCGGTGACGATATTAAATGTCCGTGCGGAAGCAGGACGCTACGGGGGCGCCGGTCGAGCGACCCGCCGGGGAGGTCGGACGACCAGGCCGAGACCGGACGATCAGACGGCCGGGACGACGAGGATTCTTTTTCGGAGGGAGCATAGGCGGCCGCATGGACTCGACTCAGCGGGCTGGCGTCGTCGTCGCCGGGGGTCGCTCGACGCGGTTCGGCGACGTGGACAAAGCCGTCGCGGACCTGGCCGGAACGCCGATGACCCGGCGCGTGGCCGACCGGCTGGCCCGCGTCGTCGACAGCGTGGTCGTCAACTGCCGCGCCGACCAGCGGGCGGCGCTGTCTGGCGCGATGGCGGACGCCGACTACCCGGTGCGCTTCGCCGTCGACCCCGACGAGGACCGGGGGCCGATGGCGGGCATCATGACCGGCCTTCGGGCCGTCGCCGGCGAGTACGCCGTCGTCGTCGCCTGCGACATGCCCTTCGTCGATCCCGAATTCCTGGCGTACCTGTTCGACCGAATCGAGGGACAGGCGGGGCCTCCGGCCGACCAGGGACGACGGTACGACGCCGCGGTGCCCCGGCCCGACGAGTGGTACCAGCCCACCCAGGCGGCCTACCGGGCCGACGCCATGGCCGACGCCTGCGAGGCGGCGCTCGACCGCGGCGACTCGAAGATCCTGGCGCCGCTGGATGACCTCGACTGGGTCGTCGTCGACGCGGCGGAAGTCGAGGCCCACGCCGCCGCCGACACCTTCGACAACGTCAACACCCGCGAGGAGTTCGACCGGGCGATCGAGCGGATCCAGACCGACAGCCCGGGCTGACGACCGCGGACTGCGCCCCGGCCGGACGTTCAAGCGGGATGCCGAGGGCAACCCGCCACGTGCGTTGAGAGATCACCGCGCGACGGCCCGGGACGAGAGTCCGAGCCCGGCCGGCACACCGTCGCGCGAGGGGTGCGTGCCGGTCGTTTGCAACCGCCGAATCGGCTCGACGCGGATCGGCCCGACTCGAACCGGAGCGGCCGGTCCGATTGGCGTCACCCCGGCGGTCAGTCGACTACGTCGACGAGCGGGTCGGGATCGATCATCCGGGCGAGGACGACCCGCTCGATCCGGTCGCCCGCACGGTCGAGGACCGCCTCTGCGACCGCCCGCCCCGTCCGTTCGAGGTCGTCGTCGTCGACCATGTTGACCAGCGGGACGACGGTGGCGTCCGGGGGCACGTCCTTCAGCCCGCCGTCGCGGCTCGCGAGGACGGTGGCGACGTCGGTCGCCGAGATGCGGTCGCCGGGCGACAACCCTGTGAGGGCGGCGACGCGCTCAGGTCGGTGGACGCGTTCGTCGGAGAGCGGCTCGCCCACGACGCGCGCGCTCGCGATCGGAATCACCACGTCGGCCTCACGCGGGAGCTGCGGCTCGCGGTCGTCGGGGGCCTTCAGCCACCGGGTCCGCGCGCCGTCGGCCTTGACCAGCAGGACGTCAGCCAGCGCCTCGTCGGGGGACGCGTGGGGTCGGATCCGATCGGCCAGCCGGTCGACGACTGCGGGGTCGTAGCCGGCGTAGCGGTCCTGCCGCTCGCGCTCGGCGACGACGCCGACGGGCCACGTCGTCGTCCCCGCCAGCGCCGCCGCCGGTGACTCGGTCGCGTGGACAGCGGTCACCGCCTCGTCGAAGATGGGGATGCGAACCGTCGCGGTGACGGCGGCCCGGTCCAGGGCGTTCGCGAGCGTGTACAGCGTCGTCTTCTTGCCGCCGGCGCCGACGACACAGACCACGCCCGACTCCGCATCCAGCGCGTCGGCCAGGAGCATCGCCGCTAACTGGGCGGGCGAGTCACATAACGGGGACGGTTCCGCACGCGGGGGCGAAGGAGAACCTCAGACTCGCTGTGCGAACGCGAGGCTGCCGCTCACGCTCTCGATGACGACCTGGACGGTCTGTCCTTCCTGGGCTCCGGGGACGAAGATGGTGAACTTGCCACGCTCGGCGACGCCGTCGCCTTTGCGGCCGGTGCCGACGATCTCGACCTCGTAGGTGCGGCCCTCCTCGATGTCCGGGCGCTGGGACTGGGACGTCGTCGAACTCGACCGCTTGCGGACCGGGCGAAAGGCCCCGCAGGCCTCACAGCGGAGCATCTGGGTGCCGTTTTCCGTCGTCAGCCGGGTGTCGGGGAGTCCACACTCCGAGCAGGTGACGTACTCCTCGACGTAGCCGTCGATCGCCGCCGACAGGTCGTCTTCGTCGAACTCGCCGTTGTACCGGGCCTGGTCCTCCCGGAGCTGGCCGTTCGTCCCCAGGGTCCGCTGAAGGGCGCTGTGGACGTGTTCGAGGTCGCGGGCCAGCGCCTCCGCGATCGCAGAGAGGTTCGTGAGTCGCGTGAAGGCGCCGTCGGGGTGGACCTCCGGGTCCGGGACGCGGAGGCGGGTCTCGCCGCCGCCGATCTCGGGGACCGCGTCGAGCGCGCGGTCGAGTCGTGCATCGTAGTCCATGGGCTCCGGAGTCGTCGGAGACGTAAAGCGCTTCGGACACCGCCCGACGGGAGCCGTGGACCGTACTGCGTGGCCGGTACTGCCCGATCGCGGCCCCGGCTTCCAAACCCTTAGGCGGGCGGAGTCGTATCCCCGCCATGGACGACACCACGGGGCCGCTCGCCGATCGGGAGTGGCGGCTCGTCAGGGAGGAGTCGCGGCCGGGAGCGATGCAGATGGCTCTCGACGAGATCGCAGCCGAGACCGCCGCCGACGGCGGTCCCCGCACCGTCAGGGTTTACCAGTGGTCGCCCTCCTGTCTCTCGCTCGGCTACGGGCAGGACCCCGACACCGTCGACTGGGCGGTCTGCGAGCGCGAGGGGATCGACGTCGTCCGCCGGCAGACCGGCGGCGGCGGCATCTACCACGACGAAGTCGGCGACGTCTCCTACGCCATCGTCGCGCCGAAGGCCGAACTCCCCGGCGACCTCATGGACGCCTACCACCTCCTGTTGACGCCGGTGCTTGCGGCCTTCGAGCGGCTCGGCGTCGACGCCGACTACGCCGACGAGGAGTGGCCGTCCGTCTACGACCCCGCCTGCTACCTCCGGGCGCTCCATCCCGCACACGACCTCGTCGTCGACGGACGCAAGGTCGCCGGCAACGCCCAGTACCGCCGCAGGGACGCCGTGATCCAGCACGGCTCGCTGACCTACGCCGTGAAGGCAGCCCGCCACCTGTCGACGTTCGCCGACCCAGCGGTCTCGCCGGAGCAGTTCCGCGAGCGCGTGACCGGCATCGACGACCACGCAGACGTCTCCCGCGAGGAGGTCGTCACGACGGTCGAGGACGCGCTCGCGGCGTGGACCGGCGCTGAAGAGGGCGAGTGGACCGACGCGGAACTCGACCGCGCCCGAGAGCGGGCAAAAGAAAAGTACGAGAGCGAGGAGTGGACCCGGCGTCGGCCGACGGAGCGATCGGACGCCTGAGGCCGGGCACGACCCGTCGTCGGCGCGTGCGACCGACCGCCGGCCGCGACGGCGGGGTCGCCGAACGTTCGCCGGGTTCGAAGTACCTTTAGCCGGCGCACGCAACTGTCGGCCATGCGAGTCGGAGCACACGTCTCGATCGCCGGCGGCGTCGACAACGCCGTCGAGCGCCAGCGGGACGTCGGCGGCAACTGCGGACAGATCTTCACACACTCGCCACAGGTGTGGCAGGACCCGAACGTCGGCGACGACGAAGCCGAGCGGTTCCAGGCGGAGACCCGCGAGAAACTCGACGGCCCGTGGGTGATCCACTCCTCGTATCTGGTGAACCTCTGTACTCCGAAGGAGGACCTCCGCGAGAAGTCGATCGACTCGATGCAGGCGGAGGTCGACGCGGCGGCGAAACTCGGGATCGAGTACGTGAACGTCCACCTCGGCGCCCACACCGGCGCCGGCGTCGACGCCGGCCTCGACAACGCGGCGTCCGCGCTGGACGAACTCGACGTCCCCGACGGCGTGACGGTGCTCGTCGAGAGCGACGCCGGCAGCGGCACCAAACTCGGCGGCGACTTCGAGCACCTCGCGCGGGTGCTCGCGGCGAGCGACCGGGATCTCGAAGTCTGTCTCGACACCGCCCACGCGTTCGCGGCGGGCTACGACCTCTCGACGGCTACCGGCGTCGAGGAGACGGTGGCCGACCTCGACGAGACGGTCGGCCTCGACAACCTCGCCTGCATCCACCTCAACGACTCCAAACACGAGTGTGGCACCAACAAGGACGAACACGCCCACATCGGCGAGGGGCACATCGGCGAGGCGGGGATGCGCGCGGTCCTCACCCACCCGGAACTGCGCGAGGTGCCTTTCGTGCTGGAGACCCCCAACGAGGACGGCCGCGGCTTCGCCTGGAACATCGATCGCGCGCGTGATTTCCACGACGGCAACTGACCGACGCGCCGACGAGCGACCGCAACGACCCGCGACCGACGAACCCGTGACGGGTGACTTATCCGCCGGGATCGCCTACCGCCGCCGACCCTCCATGACCTCGAACTCGGGAACCGGCGACCGCGGCGACGACCCCGGACTCGACCGTCGCGCGGTCCTCCGGGCGGCGGGCGCACTCGGCGCCGGTGCGCTCGCCGGGACCGCACCGGCGATGGCCGCGGGATCGACGGCGACTGACTCCGAGGCGCCCACACAGAACGACGCCACTCCGGTCCGGGTGCTGACGCGGAACTGCTACCTCGGGGCCGACCTCTCGACGCTGTTTGCCGTGCGCTCGGAGTCGGAGTTGCCCGAGCGGGCGGGGGCGTTGCTCGCGACGATCGACGCCAGCCACCCGGCCGCGCGGATGGACGCGATCGCGAGTGAGATCGAGGCGACCGCACCCGACCTGGTTGGGCTACAGGAGGTCGCCGCGATCGGGACGAAGCCGCCGGATGGTGGTGCCGGCGACGGCAGCGGCAGCAGCAGCGACGGTGACGGCAGCGGCGATGCCGGCGATGACAACTGGAACCCCCGCTATGACTTCCTCGACGCCCTCCGGTCGGCCCTCGACGACCGCGGCCTGTCCTACCGCGTCGCGGCGTCGGTGACGAACGTGGACAGCGAGTTCCCCGCGGTCGTCGAGGGCGACCGCCTCGACGTTCGGCTGACCGACCGCGACGTAGTTCTCGCACGCGAGGGCGTCACGACCGAGAACCCACAGACCGGGCGCTACGACGAGGCGCTGTCGGTGCCGGTGACCGAGGAGCGGGCGATCACGGTCGAGCGGGGGTACGCCGCCGTGGACGCGACCGTCGACGGGACGACGGTGACGTTCGCGAACACCCATCTCGAATCGGTCTCGACGTTCACCCGGGAGCGACAGGCCGGCGAACTCGCGGCCCTGCTGGAGTCGCGTTCGCCGGTCGTCCTCGTCGGCGACCTGAACAGCGGCCCCGAGGTCGACGACGACGCGACCTACCGGCTGCTGATCGAGGAGGTCGGGTTCGCGGACCTCGTCGGTGACGCCCGGCCCGACGCGTCGTTGCCCACCTGCTGTCACGCCGCCGACCTCCGGAACGACGCGTCCCGGCTCGACCGCCGGATCGACCACGTGCTCGGCCGCGGCGTCGCCGGCGCGACGGCGGTGACGCGCGTCGGCGCGACGCCGGCGGACCGCGTCCAGGTCGACGCCGCGGACGGCGACCTGCGACTGTGGCCCGCCGACCACGCCGGGGTCGCGGCGACGGTGAGGATCGATCCGTCGGCAGCGACGACGAGCGCGGCCACGACGACCACCCCGACCCCGACGGCGACGACGCGAGCGACGACCGGCGCGGCGACCACGACCGCCGACGCGACGGAGTCGACGACGACCGGAGCCGGCGACGACGGCGGCGCGACTGGAGCCGACGACGACGGCGGCGCGACCGAAACCGAGACGCCGGGGTTCGGCGCCGGCGCCGCGGCGGTCGGCGCGGGCCTGGCGGCACTGTACGGGGCGCTCCGGTCGCGGCGGTAGCTGGAACCCGGGAGTCGGCGGTCGCCCCGCATCGACCGACTTTTGTCCGCCTCGCCGGTACCGGGAGGCGTGCGCGAGTTCTCGGCGGAGTACCTGCGGCGGACGCGAGAGGGGATGTGGGAGCGCGACCGCAACGCGCTCGCGGCCCTCGACCTCGATTCGCGGCGGCGGGTGCTCGACGTCGGCTGCGGGACGGGTGAGTTCGCCGCAGTGATCGCCAGCGAGACGCCGGGCGAGGTGATCGGCGTCGACGCCGACCCGCGCCTGCTCCGGGTCGCCCGCGAGGAGACCGGCCTGCCGGTCGTCGCCGGCGACGCCACGGCCCTCCCCGTCCGCGACGACGCGGCGGACCTCGTCGCCTGCCAGGCGCTGCTGGTGAACCTCCCGGAGCCGGTCGCAGCGATCCGGGAGTTCGCCCGCGCGTCGAGTGACCTCGTCGCCGCCGTCGAACCGGACAACGCCGACGTGGGGGTCCAGTCGACCGTCGACCGCGAGGCCCCCCTCGAACGGCGGGTCAGGGCGGCGTTCCTCGACGGGGTCGAGACCGATCCCGCGCTCGGCGAGTCGGTCCCGCGCCTGTTCCGCGAGGCCGGCCTGGTCGACGTACGGACCAGCCGCTACCACCACCGGAAGGTGGTCGAACCGCCCTACGACGAGGACGACCTGCGCGACGCCTCGCGGAAGGCAAGCGGCGCCGGCCTCGCCGACCACGAGCGCGAACTCCGGCGGGCGCTGTCGGCCGAGGAGTACGACGACCTCCGGCGAGCCTGGCGCGCGATGGGCCGGTCGGTGATCGAGCAGATGGCAGAGGAGGCGTATCGCCGCGCTGAGGTGGTGCCCTTCGACGTGACTGTCGGCCGCGTCTCGGCGGACTGACCGTAGCCACGACCGCGACGGTCAGACCACGTCGCCCCGAACGCTCGTCCCGTCCTGCTGGTCCCGGACGGCGCGCAGTCGGTCGGCCGCGGTGTCTGCCTCGTCGTCGTCCATCCCGAGCATCACCAGGGCCTCGGGCAGGGTGGGGAAGACGAGTTCGCCGCCGCGGAGTTTGCCCATCGCCTCCTCCGATCTGGTGCCCTCGACCCACAGACACACGCCACGCGGGTCGAGGATCTGGTCGTAGGCCTCGCGCGCCATCGCCCCCTTCAGCCGCTGGGTCACGTTGTCGTCGAAGGAGGCGTTACACACCTCCAGGTGGACCGGCGCGTCGTCGGCCACGCCGTCGAGCAGGTGGGCGGCCAGACAGCGCTCGGGGGCCGCGTAGCCGGCGTCGTTGGCCCGGAGATACTCGGGGAAGGCGTCGGCCCAGTCTGCCGACACCGACTTGCCCACACCCTTGAGGCCGTGACTGCGCTCGAAGCGCTCTGCCGCGTCGTCGTCACCATCGTCGCCCAGCAGGATGTCCTTCGTGAGATAGACGTCGAGGCGCTCGATCGGATCGAGGCCGAGCGCCACGTCGCCGTACACCCACACCTCCCGGACGGGAACGGGCATGCGCTCGTCCTCGACGCGGTCGAGGACGCCGGCGATCATGTCGAGCGCGTCGGTCCTGTCCATCGGCATGGATCGTGAGTCGGGGCCCGCCGGCAAAACGGTTTCCGGACGAGCGTGCTTCCGGGACTCCGGATTCGAACTGCGGCCGAAACCGTCATGTCCGCCGCCCGGCAAGCGCCGTCGATGGACTGCGACAAGTGCGGCCGCGACGCGGTGATGCACGCCGCCTACTCCGGGGCGCACCTCTGTGACGAACACTTCCGGGCCTCCGTCGAGAAGCGCGTGCGGCGTCGCGTCCGAGAGGACGGCCTGCTGTCGGCCGCGGCGACCCCGGAGGACCCCGAGACGTGGGTGATCGGCCTCTCGGGGGGGAAGGACTCGGTGGTGCTGACACAGATCCTCCACGAGACGTTCGGGCGGGACCCCCGGGTGGAACTGGTGGCGTTGTCGATCCACGAGGGCATCGAGGGCTACCGCGACGAGAGCCTGGCGGCCTGCCGGGAACTGACCGCCGACCTGGACATCCGCCACGAGGTCGTGGGCTACGAGGAGGAGTTCGACGTCCGCATGGACGACGTCGCCGAGGAAGACCCGATGGACATGGCGCCGTGTGCCTACTGCGGCGTGTTCCGCCGGGACCTCATCGAGGAGTACGCCGAGGCCCTGGGGGCGGACAAACTGCTGATGGGCCACAACCTGGACGACGAGGTCGAGACGGCGCTGATGAACCTCTTCGAGGGTGACATCTCCCAGATCGCAAAGCACTTCGACGCCAGCCTGGGCGGGTTCGACGAGCGCCACGAGAGCACGGAGTTCGTTCCCCGGGCGAAGCCGCTCCGGGACGTCCCCGAGAAGGAGGTGGCGCTGTACGCACACCTGCGGGACCTGCCCGCCCACATCACGGAGTGTCCTCACGCCAGCGAGGCCTACCGGGGCGAGATCCAGCAGCACCTCCACGAACTGGAGGAAAATCACCCGGGCACGCGGCACTCGATCATCGCCGGCTACGAGAAGCTGGCCAAACTGGCCGCCCGCGAGCGCCGCGGCGAGGGGGGCGAAGCCGAGAACCTCGGCGACTGCGAACGCTGTGGCTCGACCACCGGCCGGGACGTCTGCCGGAAGTGCCGGATGCTCGAGGCGCTCTGAACGGCGCCGCCGCTCGACGGGAACTGTTCGCAAAAACCCGAACCCATCCGTCCGACCCGCGACCGACACAGGAGCGCGGGCGGAAACGCGTCGCGCGATCGACTACTGGATCATGTCGACGCCTTCCTTGCGCTCGCGTTCCTCCTCGCCGCCGTCGGACTTCCAGGCCTGCTCGTCGTCCGAGCCGGTGTTGTTGGCGGCGTCGAACTCCGAAGTGTCGATCGACTGTCGGGACTTGTCCGCCTGCTTCTGGGTGGTCGGACCGAGCACCTGGGCGCTCTGGACGCCGGTCATGATCGCCATGACCCGCACCTTGCCCTTGTACTCCTGCTGGATGCGGGCGCCCCAGATGACGTTGGCGCTGGCATCCAGCCGTTCGGTGATGTTGTTGGCGATGCCCTCGGCCTCCTTCAGCGTGAGGTCAGGGCCACCGGTGATGTGGACCAGCCCGCCGGAGGCGCCGCGGTAGTCGACGTCGAGCAGCGGGTGGTTCATCGCGTCGTTGACCACCTCCTGGGTCTTGTTTTTGTCCTGGGTCTCGCCGACCAACATCACCGCGACCCCGCCCTGGTTCATGATCGTGGACATGTCCGCGTAGTCCAGATTGATCAGGCTGGGCTGGGTGATGGTCTCGGAGATCCCCTTGACGGTCTCGGCGATGATCTGGTCCATCACCGAGAACGCCTTCCCGATCGGGAGATTGGGGACGTAATCGAGCAGGCGGTTGTTGTCCAGCACGATGATCGAGTCGGCCTCGTTGCGGAGCTTTTCGAGGCCCTCCTCGGCCTTGACCGTGCGGGCGCGCTCGACGTTAAACGGCGTCGACACCATGCCGACGACGATGGCGCCCTGCTCCTTTGCGATTTTCGAGACGACGGGCGCGGCGCCGGTGCCGGTGCCGCCGCCCATGCCCGCTGTCACGAACACCAGGTCGGCCTTGCCGAGCACCTCCTTGATCGTCCCCTGGGCCATCTCGGTCGCGCGCTCACCCATCGAGGGGTCGCCGCCCGCGCCGAGCCCCTGAGTGAGGGACTTGCCGACGAGGATCTTCGTGTCGGCTTCGATCATCTTGAGGTGCTGTTTGTCGGTGTTGATCGCCACCGTCTCGGCGCCCTCGACGCCGATGTTGTACAGCCGATTGACCGTGTTGTTGCCGGCGCCGCCGGCGCCGACGATGACGATGCGCGGGTCGCCGAACCCATCGGGATCGTCGCCGACGTCGCGTTGCTGTTCGGCCTCCTGGTGGGCCATCGCATCCTGGACGATGTCTTGCATCGATTACACCTTCGCCCAGTTGCGTTTGGCCGACGACTCCCGCGAGTCGGCCTGTTCGTTGAGCATCTCGCGCACGGCCGACCGGATCGCTTCGCTCCGGTTCGGGAACTCCCCCGTCTCGACCATTTGCTCGACTTCCTCGATCTGCTGCTTCGGAATTCGTAGTGTCACACGCTCCATGGTTGTGCATTCCCCCGGTAAGACGGTACGGACGTGGGTCCGATCCACCTCACAGCGTCGAAACCGCCGGAAGGCGTCGACATCGACGCCGTCCGACGCGTGCTGTAAGACGACCGTCTTACGCGGATCTATCGTCATACCGATACCACTTAAACTTAACGCCAGCCGTAAGACACAAGGCGAGGAAGTGGCGTAAACGCCACTCAGAGGCCGTTTACGCGCGGTCGAGCACGTCGGCCGCAGGGGTGCGACGGCCGCAGCCAGGGCAGAACGCCCAGTCGGTTCGGAGTTCGTCCCCGCAGTCACAGAACACTCGCCGGGTCGCTTTCTCACCGCAGTTCGGGCAGTAAACGTGACTGTCGTCGACGTTTTCGCCACATTGGGCACACGCTCGCTCGCCCGTTTGCGCGGGCTCGTCCGACGATCCGTCCGGCGTCTTACGCGTCTCCGGCGTCGTGCCCGTCCCCTCGGTATCGACGTTTACCCCGTCCGAGACGGCGTTTACGCCAGGGTCCGCCGCGTCGCTGCCGAGGCTGATGTTCACGTTGACGTCCTGGGGGTTGGCCCGGCGGCCGACGCCGCGAGCGTCCAGGCGTGCGTCGATGAGTTCGTCGATCCGATCGGCCAGCGCCGCGTCGACGCTGTCGGCGTCGGTCTCACGCTCCGCGTCGACGCCGTCGGCGTCGTCGAGGTACGCGCGAAGCGCCTCGCGCATCACCTCGCTCTTGGAGGCGTCGAACTCCTCCAGGCGGCGGACGAGGTCGTCGTCCGCGCGGAACGTGATCTTGCTCATCTCGCTTCCGACATGTCGACGTGGGGTTATCAACGTTTCTCCGATGTCTGACGGCTGTCTGTCGGAACGGCCGCGTGGACGCCAGTGTCAGAACGGGGATAGACAGCCGCGGCCCGGTTGCAATCGATCAGAATGGTGTGAGCGACCCACCACGGGACGGCGAGTCCGTCGGAAGGCCGTCGGACGACCGAGCGCGTCGAGAAACGTCGACCAGAAGGTGGCGTCGGACGGCGTCACACGCAGTCGACGGGCGGGCCCGCGGGGTCCGGCCGACCGCAGTCAGCCCTCGTCGAGTTCGCGTTCGAGGGTCCGGACCGTCTCCAGAAGCGAGGCCGTGACCTCGGTCTGGTCGTTTGCGGCCTCGACGACCGCGTCGATCCGATCCTCGACGTCCTCGGCGCGGGTCCGGGCCGTCTCGACGCGCTCGGAGACGCGTTCGGCCCGGCGGGCCTGGTCGTCGGTGGCCTCCTCGATCTCGTCCATGCCGGCGGCGGTCTCGGTGCTCGTGTCGGCGATGCGCTGCTGGTGTTCCATCAGTTCGGTGACCCGTTCGCGGCCGGCCTCGACGCGCTCGGTCGACTCCTCGACCTGCTCGACGGCGGTTTCGGCACGCGCCGTCATCTCCGCGACCAGGTCCTCGATCTCCTCGACCTCGGACTGCGAGCGGGAGGCGAGTTCCTTGATCTCGTCGGCGACCACCGCGAAGCCCTCGCCGTCGCCGTCCGAGCGGGCCGCCTCGATGTTGGCGTTCAGCGCGAGGATCCCCGTCCGGTTGGCGAGGCCGCCGATCAGTTCGATCACCTCGTCGAGTTCGTCGACGTGGTCGCCCAGTTCGCGCACCGACTCGGTGACCCGGTCGCCGACCTCCGCGAGGGCGGCCATCGAGTCGCCGGCGGCCTCGGCCGTCTCGAGGGACTTTGCCGCCAGCTCCTCGGCCTCCGCGCTCAGTTCCGCGACCTCGCTGGCACGGGCCGCGATCTGCTCGGTCGCCGCGCTCTGGGCGCTCACGTCGTCGGCAACCTCGACCATCGACGACGACTGCTCGTCGGCGACGGCGGCGATCTCGTCGGCCGAGTCGACCACCGCTTCGGTGGCGTCGTCGAGGTCGGCGGCGGCCGCCCGGACCTCGCCGGCGAGGCGTTCCTGGACCGAGGCGACGTGCTCCCGGGCCTCCACCAGGTCGGTCACCCGGTTGGCCAGCGAGAGGCAGCCGACGACCTCGCCCTCGGGCGACCTGAGCGGGACGCCGCTCACCTGGACGTGCCAGGGGTCGCCGTCGGTCGTCTGCCCGGTACGGTGGTCGTCCTCGATGATCCGCTCGCCGGTCCGGACGACGGTGCCCGCGAGCGTCTCGTCGACGCCCTCGGTCCCGGTGACGTCGAGGGCCGTCCGGCCGAGCGCCTCGTCGCGGTCGACCCCCATGAACGTCTCGTGGGCTTCGTTCCAGTGCGTCAGTCGCTTCTCGTCGTCGACGACCAGAAGCGGTTCGGGGAACTCCTCGATCGTCTGCTCGAACAGCCCCCGCCAGAAGTCCCGCTCCTGTCGGAGCCGCTCGCGCTCGTCGTCCGCGTCGACGTACGCTGCGGCCAGCCGGTCTGCGTGTGACTGAATCCGATCGGGGTCCGAGCCCGCCGACGGTGCGTTATCGACTGCCATTGTCTGGAGGCCGCAACCACGTGTGAAAAACCTCCCCCGCCGAGTATCGTCACTGATACTTAGGATCGCTCCCGGAGCGATGGGCTCTTGGTTCCCCCCGACCAGAGACCGCCGTGAACCGGAACGGACCCCCGGCGTCGACCGACCAGGGAGCACGACCCCGCGTGGGGAGTCAGTCGTGACCGACGACGATCCGGCCGAAGACAGCGGCAGTCCGGTCAGCCCCGACGAGCCCCTCGGGTCGGACGCGGGGTTCGACGGGATCGACCGCATCGAGGGCGGCCACCGCCGCGGGGTCAGCGACCGGGACGACGCGGACGGGGCGCCCAGGGACGGGACGCTGTTCGTGCTGGTCGCGGGCTGGACCGACACCGCCCGGATCGACGGCATCAGCGGGGCCGGCACCGGCGACGCGGCGGTCCACACGCCAGGCGTCGACGCCGAACTCCTGAGTTACGGCGACGTAGTGCGCGGCCCCGGCGTCCCGACGAGTCCGACTGGCTGTCCGTCGCCGGCGCTGGTCACCCGCGCGGCCCGCGAGACGCTGGGCTTTGACTACGTCGTCGTCGACGGCGGACTCGCGAAACCCACCGGGGCGGCGACGGTGAGCGTGGGCGCGAGCCCCGGCGCGGACGTGCGGGAGCCGGACCCGGTCGGGACCGCGCCGGGTGCCTTCGCCGCCGCCCGCGAGTGGGCGAGTCGCGTCCCGGCCGAGCGGCTGGTAATCGGCGAAACCGTTCCCGGCGGAACGACGACGGCGCTGGCGACGATGCGCGCGCTCGGCGAGGAGTGGTCGGTGTCGTCGTCGCTGCCGGAGAACCCCCTGGAGCTGAAACGCGAGGTCGTCGAGGAGGCGCTGGCGGCGAGCGACCTGGCCCCCGGCGAGGCCGCACACCACCCCGAACTCGCGGTCCGGTTCGCCGGCGACCCGGTGCTTGCGGTCGTCGCCGGCCTCACCGTCGGCGCGACCGAGGCCGACCGCGATGTCGTGCTCGGCGGCGGCACCCAGCTCCTGGCGGCGGGGGCGCTCGTGCGACACGCCGGCGTCGCCGCGCCGCTGACGCTCGCGACCACGTCCTACCTCGCCGACGACGCCCCCGACCTGCGGGAGGCCGCGGCGGCGCTCGATCTGGATCTCCGGGTCACCGACCCCGGCTTCGAGCGCGCCCCGCTGACCCGGTTTGCGACCGAGGCCATGGAGGGCGCAGGGATGGGGGGCGCCCTCTCCCTCGCCGACGGAGCCGACCGGATCGACGACGTGCGCGAGCGCACCCGGACCCTCCTCGACGACCTCGGCCTCGGCGACGCGGACGGCCGCGACGACGCCCCGTGACTGGTCGGGCGCCGCGTCGGCCCCGACGGGGAACGTGGCGCCACCGGGGGGCCGTCATCGGAAGGTGAGCCGTTCGAGGAGCCGGCGCGCGAGGTCCGGCCGACGCGATTCGTGGGGGTACACCGTGACGGCCGTACAGCCGGGGCTGGGGTACACGGGGCGGTCTTCGAACAGCGCGCTCCGGAGCCTGTCGTCGGCGCCGCGGCGAACGAGGAGGTCCGGCGGGGCCGCCGTCCCGCCGTCGGTCCGGGTCGGCTCGGTGGTGACGGGGACCGAGAGCATCTCCGACAGTTCGCTGCCGTAGTCCGCCATCGTCCGGACCCTGGCGTCGGACCCGCCCTGGGGGTACCACAGCGAGACCGATCCCTCGTTGGCGGCGGCGACCGCCTCGGCGACGTTCACCGCCAGGGGCGGGTAGGGACCGCTCCGACCGGCGAGGACGACCCGCCCGGGGCCGTCGTAGCCGAGGTTGTCCACGAGGAGCACGTCACACGGCGCGTGCCGGACGACCCAGTCGATCGGGTCGCCGAACAGCCGCGACCGGAGCCGTAGCGGTTCGTGCTCGGCAACGATCGAGTCGACGCCGCGGTCGGCGGCGAAGTTGACGATGGCGTGCTTGGTGTCGTGGCTGACCACCTCGTCGGCCTCGACGTCGACGCCGAGATCCGCCGCGAGCGCCTCCGTCCGCGTCTCGAAGGAGATGTCCGCCGACGACTGGACGGTCCGCTCTGCGGTGAGCGGCGCCTGGTCGGGGACCTCCTGGAACCGGACCGCGACGACCCGGCCGTCGTCCGGACGGACGAGGTCGGCCGCGAGGGCGACCAGCGCGCGCTCCCGGCGCTCGTCGAGTTCCTTGGTGAGCGCGACCAGCACCTCGCGGGTGTCCTCGGCCCGCCTCGACTCGACCTCGGTGAGGGCGTCCCGGCCGACCTGGCGCCGGATCGCGTCCGTCGCGGCGCCCTCACGGCTGACCCGCGGCCGGACGTAGACGGCGTACCAGAGGACGCTGCCGACCACGATGACGGCTGCACCGACGAGCGCGAGGGTCCCCATCTGGGTGAGCAGTGCCAGCCCGGTGATCGCGCCGAAGAGCTGCATCCAGGGGTACAGCGGCGAGGTGAACTCGGGGTCGTACTCCGCGTTCCCCGTCCGGAAAGCGATCACCGCCACGTTGATCATCGCGAAGACGAGGATCTGGAAGGCGCTGGCGAGCTTTGCGATGTCGAGGATTGGGACGAACGCGATCAGCACGAGCAACACCGCGCCCGTGAGCGTGATCGAGTTCGCCGGGGTGCCAAAGCGGTCGCTGATCTCCGACAGCGAGGGCGGGGCGAGGCTGTCACGGCTCATGGCGAAGGGGTACCGCGACGACGAGAGGATCCCGGCGTTGGCCGTCGAGATGAGCGCGAGGATGGCCGCGACGATCACTGCGACCACGCCCGCCGTCCCGAGAGTCGCCTCCGCGGCGACTGCGACGGGGGTCAGCGACCCGGCCACGCTGCCGGGATCGGTCACGCCGACCAGCACCGCCACGATCCCCACGTAGAGAAGCGTCGTGAACGCGAGCGAGCCGAGGATCCCCCGGGGGATGTTTCGGCCGGGATCCTCGACTTCTTCGGCGACGCTCGCGACCTTGGTGACGCCGGCGTAGGAGACGAAGACCAGCCCGGTCGCTGCCAGGAGCCCGCCGATCCCGTCGGCGAAGAAGTTCGCGTAGTTCGCCGACCGGACGCTGGGGGCGCTGCCCGCGGCGAACCAGCCGAGCGCGGCCAGCATGAGGACGACGATGGCGACCTGGAGCCGGCCGGTCTGTTTGGCACCCAGCAGGTTCACCAGGATCAGGACGGCGGCGAGCCCCAGCGCGACCGGCTTCATCGGCAGGTCGAGTAGCAACAGGAGGTACGGGACGCCGCCGACGAGCGCGAGCGCACCCTTGAACGACAGCGAGAACCACGTCCCAACGCCGGCGACGGTGCCGAGCAGCGGTCCCATGGCGCGCTCGATGTAGATGTACGTGCCGCCGGCCTCGGGCATCGCAGTCGCCATCTCGGACTTCGAGAGAGCGGCCGGCACCACGAGCACCCCGGCGAGCGCGTACGCGACGATGACGGCGGGACCGGCGATTTCGAGCGCGAGCGCCGGGAGGATGAAGATGCCGCTCCCGATCATCGCGCCGACGCTGATCGCGAGCACCGAGGGAAGGCCGAGGTCGCGTTCGAGTTCCTTCATACTATGAGTTCGAGGGCGTCGGACAGTGCGCTGGTCGCACAGACCGGTTCGTGACCGGCGTCGGCGACGACGTCCAGTCGGTCGGGGACGTTCACCAGCACGACGGTCTCGGGGACGTCGAACCGGACCCGGGCGAGCTGGGCGACGAGCAGGTTACGGCTATCCGATCGCGTCGCCACGACCACGGTCGACGCGGCCGACAGGCCGGCCGCTTCGAGCAGTTCGAGGTTACGCGGATCGCCCTCGATCGTTTGCCCGTCGAACCGGTTCGGCGACTCGTCGATCAGGACGACGGAGCGGTCCGCCTCCCGAAGGGCGTCTGCGACGGCGATGCCGACGTGTCCGCCCCCCAGGACGAAGTGAGTCGGGGCGTTCCCGTGTTGGCTCCGGTCGTCGGTCGTGAATGCTGTCGGAATCATGCTGTGGAGCCGGCGGCGACCCGCGAAGCGGGGCGGCCGGGGTTCATCGCCCATTAGATGACGGAAGTACATAAAATAGCGGTTTCTATTGACGGTTCGTCAAATTGAGAAGTTTATAGTCTTTTTTCGTCATTGTTACTGATGGTCCCCGAGGGCGACCCGTGCCGGCGAGTCGGGGGGCAGACCACCTGGGCGGTGACGCGCCGGTGGGACCGAAGCGCCGGGGAACAAAACTAAAGCCCTCCCGGACCGCCGAAGGCTATGAAGGATGGGGAACTGGACTCGATCGACCGACACATTCTCTACTACCTCCAGCAGGACGCCCGGAGAACGTCCTCCAGCGACATCGCGGAGAAACTCGACCTCTCGTCGAGCACCGTCCGGACGCGTCTGAAGAAACTGGAGACGAGCGGCATCGTCCGCGGCTACCACATCGACATCGACTACGACCTGGCCGGCTACCCGCTGCACACGAAGATCATCTGCACCGCCCCCATTCCCGAGCGGGACGACCTGGCGAACGCGGCGCGGGACATCGACGGCGTGACGGCCGTCAGGGAGATTATGACCGGCGAGCGGAACGTGTACGTCAACGCCATCGGGACGGACCACGACGACCTCAACCGGATCAGCGAGGAACTCGACGGACTGGGACTGGACATCGTCGACGAACAGCTCATCCGCGAGGAACACGTCTGCCCGTACCACGGCTTCCTCGACCAGGAGGACGGGCCCGCCGAGGACGCCGTCGACGACTAGCCGCCGACGGACGCGAGCGCCGGTCGACGGCGACGGTCAGATCACGTCGGCGGGGTCGTGCTCCTCCTGCATCCGATGGGCCTCGGCCGCGTACTGTTCCTGCAGGTCGGGGTCGTCGACCGTGCCGAGGTTGTCCGGGTCGACGTCCGCGGCTGCGGTGGTATCGCGGACGTCGGTGAAGGAAGTGAGCGCCCGCTCCTTCCGGTAGTACCGGCCGCCGTCCGGGGTCGCGTACGTGAGGATGATGAGGTTCTGTTCGTCGTCGGAGTACGTGCGCTCGACCAGAGACCCGCACGTCATCAGCGGGGTCATCGTGCATATCAGTCCGTTCACCCCCCGCCGGCAAGTGCGTGACGGGGGGCACCGACGAACGCACACCCGGAATTTGGTATCGCAACATGCGATTTATCGGCTGCGCCGAGGGACCACAGGACCGTCGTGCGACCGCCGCGGGGGCAACCGGCGACGCGCGACCCTTTTACCCGCAGGGAACCGAGCCCGGAACATGGCGCGGAACGTCGCGGGGGTCGTGGCCGAACTCGAACCCGAGGACTTCTACCTGCTGTCGGGGGTCGAACAGGGGATGCGGTTTTCGGAGTGGGTTAACCGGGGGAAGCTCCCGGAGTACTCGAACCTGACAGCAGAGGAGGTCGAGTATCGCCTCGACCGGTGTATGACCCGCGACCTGATCGAGCGGCGAACGATCCAGTACGAGGGGTACAAGCTCACGACCGGCGGGTACGACACCCTGGCGCTCCGGACCTTCAGCGAGCGCGACACCGTCGAGGGCGTGGGGGCGCCGCTGGGCGTCGGCAAGGAGAGCGACGTGTTCGAGGTCCAGTCCTACAAGCCGCTGGCGCTGAAGTTCCACCGCGAGGGGTTCACTAACTTCCGGGAAGTCAGACGCGAGCGCGAGTACACCGCCGACCGCCAGCACGTCTCGTGGCTGTACACGGCCCGGAAAGCCGCAGAACGGGAATACGAGGCCCTGGAAGCGCTGTACCCCGACGTCGCGGTCCCGCAGCCGATCGACCACAACCGCCACGCAATCGTCATGGAGAAACTCGCCGGCGTCGAACTCTCCCGGGCCAAACTGGAGTCGTCGCAGGTGGTTGGCGTACTCGATTTGATCCTCCGGGAAGCGGCCACGGCCTACGAACTGGGGTACGTGCACGCGGACCTGAGCGAGTACAACGTCGCCGTCAGCGAGGACGGAGTGACCATCTTCGACTGGCCACAGGCGGTGTCGACCGACCACGAGAACGCCCGAGAGTTGCTCGCTCGCGACGTCGAGAACGTCCTCGACTACGTCGAACGCAAATACCCCGGGGCCGTCCCGACGATCGACCGCGACGCGGTCGCAGACAGCGTCGTCGACGGCTCCTTCGACTCCGTGCGCGTACACGCACACAGCTGAACGTATCCCCGAACCGGATCGCTGGAGGCCGACTCGCGTCAGCCGACCCTGCTATCTACGTTTCCGCGTGCCAACTGTAGTGCCATCCGCCGCTCATAAATCACATGTCACGATAGCAAATAGACATCCAGGCAGATGAGAGGCGGCGACCACGAGAGACAGGAGCCGGAACGACCCCGGTCCCCTCGCACCCAGATCTGCCGCGTGAGGGGGGACTGGACGGATTCGAAGTTCTTAAACCCGAACCGGCGGTAGAGCCTACAACTCGCTGGAGTCGGGCACCAGCGGGCACCCGTTTCGACGGGACGAAATGTGACCCACACGGGGTTGAATCGCAAGCGCCCGAGGTGACACAACATGGCACGAAGTTTCTATTCGCACATCAAGGAAGCCTGGCGGGACCCCGACGAGGGGAAGCTCGCCGAGCTACAGTGGCAGCGCAAACAGGAGTGGCGCGACCAGGGCGCCCTCGTCCGCATCGACAACCCGACCCGACTGGATCGGGCGCGGGAACTCGGCTACAAGGCAAAGCAGGGCATCGTCGTGGTCCGGGCCTCGGTCCGGAAGGGCGGCGCCCGCAAGCAGCGGTTCAAGGCCGGCCGCCGATCCAAGCGCCAGGGCGTCAACCGCATCGGCCGCCGCAAGAGCATCCAGCGCATCGCCGAGGAGCGGGCCTCGCGCAAGTACCCGAACCTGCGCGTGCTCAACTCCTACTGGGTGGGCGAGGACGGCTCCCAGAAATGGCACGAGATCATCCTCGTCGATCCCGAGCATCCGGCCATCGAGAACGACGACGACCTCAACTGGATCTGTGACGACAGCCACCGCGGCCGGACCTTCCGCGGCAAGACCAGCGCCGGCAAGCGCAACCGCGGTCTCGACAACCGCGGCAAGGGCGCCGAACACGTCCGGCCGAGCGTCTCCTCGAACAAGCAGCGCGGGAAGTAAACCGACCTTTTTACTCGTCGGGTGCCGCCTCCGGCGGCACCACTCCTCGCAAAAAGCTCGATCATTGCCAGAAATCTTCGAATTCTGGCCGTCCAGCCAGAACGCGGAGCGTTCTGGCGACAAAAAGGGCGGCGACTCGCGGCCTGCGGCCGCTCGCCGCCGGTGAACCGCGCTCGCTTCGCTCGCGCAGACATTGGTGCTAGATACAGAGCATGCATTCATGGATTAGGCTCACCCACACGAGTGTTCATCAAGAGTTGTCGGACATGATCCCGATTCATAGAATGACACCGGGTCGAGAGATTTGCCAGTCTCGTTAATCACGATCTTCTTGCACAGTTTTCCTGCGGTGTTCCACGTAATCGTCTGCCATTCGTCTTGCTCGGCGAGTCGGACAGCCATATCGTAGGTCCAGGCTGCACGGGGCCACTCACAGGTCAGGTGCAGCAGTTCATCTGGAGGAACATCGATTACCGAGTCAAGCACAGTCGTGTCGTCAGCATCTAGCCGCACGTTGATGCCCACCGTTTCAGCCCGACGATTGGTGATCTGTACGTCGTATAGGTGTGGGCGAATTGGGAAAACCTGCGCACCCACCCCAATAACAGCTGGCACACCGACAACACCGCCAGCCTTTAGCAGCGTCCGTCGGTTGAGCATAGAGTCATGTTGGGCAGGGGGGTTGTAAGTCTCGGGTGAGGACTATGTCGTCGTTGAATCGCAACCTGATACTGCTTCGAGAGCGACCGATGGAGACGATCCTCTGAGTGGGGGTATGATACATACGCACACAACCCTAGCGGGCGTTACATCGGCAAGAGTATCGAATCAATTGCCCTGTTGAATAGCAGTCTAATCGGTTGCTATCACGGAGTAGAAGGACGAAGCCGAGGAATTCGACTCTGGCTATGGAGGTCGATCTCCTCGACTTC
>Ga0207733_100394_pt1 | contig 29864 bp, 31 predicted proteins | sample A23P3SouthBayCA_FD_187735 | JGI IMG/M metagenome (GOLD analysis project Ga0207733, IMG submission 187735) | Aerobic enrichment media microbial communities from Eden Landing Ponds, California, USA - A23 P3 (SPAdes) | ecosystem: Environmental > Aquatic > Marine > Unclassified | place: Emeryville... | reverse complement strand
CGGGCGACCGCCCGCCCGGTCGCGCCCGAGGCACGGTTCGAGAGCGTGCGGATCGGATCGATCGATTCTGTCGTCGCACCACTCGTCACCACAACGTGGCGGTCCGCCAGAGACTGCTCGGTCGTCGCTCGCGCCGTGGCAGTCACGATCGCCGCCTCGCTTGCGATCTTGGCCTTCCCCTCCTCTATGCGCGGATCGACGAAGTCGGTCCCCCAGGATTCGACCCGTTCGATGGCCTGGAGGACGCCCGGATGGTCGTACATCGGCTCGTGCATCGCCGGGGCGATAACGAGGGGGACGCCGGCACCGATGGCCGTGGTCGCGCAGGTCGTGACCGGCGAGTCGTCGATGGCAGCCGCCAGTTTCCCGACCGTGTTGGCCGTCGCCGGGGCGATCAGGAACACGTCCGCCCAGCCGTCCGCGCCGAACAGTTCGACGTGTTCGACGGCGCCAGTGATCTCGGTGACAACCTCCCGATCGGTGGCGAACTCTATCGCCCAGGGGTGGACGATCGAGCGCGCGCTGTCGGTCATCACCGCGCGAACGGAGGCCCCCTGGCGGCGCAGCTCGTGGGCGAGTTCGACCGTCTTGACGGCCGCGATCGAGCCGGTGACCCCGAGTGCGACGTTGACGCCCTCTAACATTGGGGCGACGTTCGTGATGGGCGGACGTAAAAGCACCTACACCGCGATTTCCCCGACGGGAGGGGTCCGAGGGGGTGGAGCCGCTCAGCCCAGGTCGAAGTGGGACGCCGCAGTCTCCATGTCCTTGTCACCCCGACCGCTCAGGTTGACCAGGATCGTCTCGTGCTCGCCCTCCGCCGCCAACTGCTTTGCCAGGGCCAGGCCGTGTGCGGTTTCCAGGGCGGGAATGATACCCTCGGCCGCGCTGAGTTCCCGGAACGCGTCGAGCGCCTCGTCGTCGGTGATACCGCGATACTCGGCTCGACCCACCTCGCGAAACATCGCGTGTTCGGGCCCGACAGCCGGATAATCCAGCCCCGCGGAGACCGAGTGGACGTCGACGTCCTCCCCGATCACTCGCGTGTTCATCCCGTGGATAACGCCGTCCTCGCCCGTGTCGAGCGGCGCGGCGTGCCGCGTCGAATCCGCACCCTCGCCGCCGCCTTCGCCGCCGAAGAAATCGACGTCGTCGTCCCGGAAGGCGTGAAACAGCCCGATTGCGTTCGACCCGCCGCCGACGCACGCAACCGCGGCATCGGGCAGGCCGCCGATCCGCTGCTGGATCTGGGCTCTGGCTTCCGTGCCGATGACCGACTGGAACTCGCGGACCATTCGCGGGAACGGGTCCGGACCGACGACCGACCCCACGAGGTAGTGAGTTTCGTCCATGTTCGCGGCGAAATCCTCCAGTGCGGCGTCGACGGCATCGGCCAGGCCGGCGTCACCGCGGGAGACCTCGTTGACCTCCGCGCCCATCAGGCGCATCCTGAAGACGTTCATCTTCTGGCGCTCGACGTCTTTCTCCCCCATGTAGATCTCGGTGTCCAGATCGAACAGCGCACCGACCATCGCCGTCGCCGTGCCGTGCTGGCCGGCGCCGGTTTCGGCAATGAGCCGAGATTTCCCGGCCTTCTCCGCGAGCAACGCCTGGCCCACGCAGTTGTTGATCTTGTGCGCGCCGCCGTGGAGGAGGTCCTCACGCTTCAGGTAGATCTCCGCCCCCCAGCGCTCGGAGAGATCGCTCGCGTGCGTGATCGGCGTCGGTCGACCCGCGTACTCTTCGAGAATGGACCGGAATTCGTTCTGGAACTCGTCCGTTGGGACGATTTGATCGAACGCACCAGCCAGTTCACCGAGGGCGTCTTCCAGCGGTTCTGGGACGTGACGACCACCGTAGGAACCGAACGCACCTGTTTCATCGGTCATGCCACGTGATGCGATACCGACTGGCAAATGGGTATCGGTTGCACTGGCTTCGACCACGCCGCCGATTACTTCCGTCCCGGCGTCGAAGTTGCCCCGTGAACGCCGTCGAAGTGAGTACCGTCGTCTTCGCACCACGCGATGAGATCTACGACTTTCTCCTGGATTTTACCGGGTATGGCCGGTACTCGGCCTACATCGACGGGATCGAACGCACCGGCGATGGTGGGCCAGGAACGCGGTACGACATCACCGTCTCGTGGTGGAAACTCGACTACACTGCCCATTCAGAGGTAACGGAAACGGATCGGCCCGGTCGGATCGACTGGCGACTCGTCGGCGCGCTGGACGCGGGTGGGTACTGGGGCATTGAACCGATCACCGACGCCGATGAACTCCAGGCCGCGCTGCCGGCGGGGGTCGACGCAACCACGGACGGTGGGGAACAGCGCGAAGCCAATCGCGTCGTCCTGCGGATCGAGTACGATCCCTCGTCAGTGTCCGGTCGCACGCTCTCTCTGCCGGCGTTCGTTCCGGTGGACGCCATCGTCGACCGCGTCGCACCCCACGTCCAGGGTGAGGCCGAAGCGATCATCGAGGACGTCGTCGAAGACCTGGAAGGAAAGCGCCGCCCGGTGGAACTCACGATTCACGAACGACCGGGCTCCGTCTGAAAATCAACGCGCGGCGTTACGCTTCGAAGTCGCCGTAGTCGCCGCCGAACTTGATGAACACGTAGGCCATGCCCAGCGTCGCCAGCATCACGACCGTCGCTGCAACACCGAGTGACTTTGCCACGTTCGGGACCTGGGGACCGGACGGCGCTGCCGGCTGGACCGTCGGATAATCGTCACCGATGACGACGGAGCCTTTCATCCCCGCGCTCTCGTGTGGGTCACAGTAGTAATTCGAGATGCCGCTTTCCTCGAACGTGTGCTCGAAGTTGACGCCAGCGGCCTGGACCGGCGTTCCGGACGAGTACTCCTCGTTTTCCTCGACCACGTTGTGCAGGCCATCCCCCGTCCACTCGAACTGCACGGTCGTGCCGACGTCGACGTGAATCGCGGGCGGGGCAAACGCGTTCGGCCCACCGTTCCCCTGGGCACCGACCTCCACCGTGACGGACTCCTCTCCCCGCATGTTTTCGACGCTGCCACTGTAATTGCTCGTGTCGTCCAGCCAGCCGCCCAGGTCCGGCGGCTGTCCGCCGCCACTACCGCCGCCCTCACCGCCGCCGTCTTCCTGTGCGGCCGCGGTCCCGACGGCAGCGCTCCCCGCAGTTCCACCGGCGGCGTACCGGAGGAACCCGCGACGTGACACGTCCGGTGAACCGTCTTGCATACTGTCGCCTTCGAAATCCCCCGTAGTGAATATGTCGCTTCGGAGTCGGGCACACATGGTTCCCGGTCCAGATTTGTGGGATCAGTGATTGCGCCGAGGGAGTCGGGTATCGGTTGCACGTGTACGAAGAGCGACCCTCGTGAGAATGACCTACCCACCCGCATCCATGACCGTCGTCAGCGGTCGCGTTCGACCACGAATCGTGTGAACTCGCGCAAGTGTTCTTCGGGGCCCGGGGCCAGGTCCAGCCCGTCGAGGTGGCCGCGAGCGCGTTCGGCCACCTCGCGAGCGTGGTCGCGAGCGTACTCGATGCTGCCAGCATCCTGCAGAATGTCGATGGCTTCCATGATTTCCTCGTCGGTATTCTCGTCGCTCCAGAGGATAGATTCCAGTCGGGCGACGTCCGGGGCCGAGGCGTTGCTCGCGGCGTGAATGACCATGAGCGTCTTCTTCCCCTCACGGACGTCGTTGCCGAAGGCTTTCCCGAAGTCCCCGGCCTGATCGAGCGTGTTCTCGACGTCGAGGATGTCGTCACCGATCTGGAACGCGAGGGCGAGATTCTCGGCGTAGCGGGCGACCTGCCGTTCGACATCCGATGGTTGGTCCGTGACGATGGCCGCCAGGCGGGCGACGATCCGCGAGAGTGCGCCGGTCTTGCACGCACACATCTCGTAGTACTGATCCTCCGTGGCGACGATCTCCTTCCGGTTGTGCCAGGCGATGTCCATCCCCTGGCCGAGGTGGGTACGGTTCAGTTCGTACATCAGCATCTCGTAGGCGTCGAGCTGGGCGCCATCGTCCAGGTCCGCTGGATTTCGTGAGATGACCTTTAGTGGGAGGAAGTAGATCGCATTGCCGGCGTTGAGCGCGACGTCCACCCCGAACTCGTGGTGGAGCGCGGGACCACCGCGGCGCATGCTCGCGCCGTCTTCGACGTCGTCGACGATGATCGTCCCGTTGTGGAGGATCTCCGGAATCGCGGCGTATGGCAAGTACTCCTCGGGTTCCTCGCCGAACGCGTCGATCAAGAGGAGACAGAGGACGGCGCGCCAGCGTTTACCGCCGCGATCGAGCAGGTCCCAGAGCGGGGCGGCCAACGCGGCATCGATCGCCTCGGCGTGATAGGCGTAGGTTGGGGCGCCAAAGAAATCCGAGAGATAGGCGTCGTCGACGACCCGCGGGAGCAGGTCCTCGATGGCCTCGTCCACCACCGGCTGCCACTTCGCGAGTACGTCTTGCATTGCCGGAAGGTCGCTGTGGGTCGGTAAAAGGCTCCCGGAAGGGCCATCCTCGTTCCCCACGGCCGACTCCGTCTGTGACGTGTCAGTGCACTCAGAGGCGGATACGCCAGCCGGTGACGCAATCGCTTACTGTCGTGCGCACAAGGATTTAGTGATGACAACGACCCGGTTCGACGAAACAGATGTTCCACGAGCCTCGGGCATGCCCATGCTCGGCCTCGGGACCTGGCAGAACGAAAATCCGGAACAATGCGCTGAAAGCGTCCGCACGGCCCTTGAGATGGGGTACCGGCACATCGACACGGCCCAGATTTACGGCAACGAGGACGCCGTCGGCGACGGCATCGCCGCGGCGGACGTCGATCGTGAGGACATCTTCCTCGCGACGAAACTGTGGATCGACGAACTCGGCCACGACGAGGCCCTCGACAGTGCGGCGGAGAGTCTCGACCGACTCGGCGTCGACCGCATCGACCTGCTGTACGTCCACTGGCCGGCACGCAGCTACGATCCAGCGGAAACGCTGCCGGCACTCGACGAACTTCGGGACGCCGGGATGATCGACCACATCGGCGTCAGTAACTTCGAGCCGAGTCACCTCGACCGTGCGAGGGACGTGCTCGACGCGCCGATCTTTGCCAACCAGATCGAGTGTCATCCGCTCCTCCAGCAATCGGCACTTCGGGAGTACGCAGCCGAGGCCGGCATCGAACTCGTCGGCTACTCCCCGCTCGCCCGCGGCCAGATATTCGACGTGCCCGAAATCCAGGACATCGCCGACAAACACGAAACGAGTGCCGCCCAGGTCAGCCTCGCCTGGCTTCGCGAGAAAGCGGTGACAGCGATTCCCAAAGCGACCAGCGCCGATCACATCGCGGACAACTGGGCCAGCCTCGGGCTGGAACTCGACGACGCCGACGTGGCGACCATCGACGACATCGAGCGGACAGACCGTCGCGTCAATCCGGATTTCGGCCCGGACGCCTGGGAGTGAGCCGCCGGCTGGGGCCGGCCATGCGGCCGTCTGACATTCGTCGGACGGGCGAGAAACCTTAAAGGCCGGCCAGTCAAACCTTCGGCCATGTCGGCCGGGAACCAGCAGAGTATCGTCGCGGGACTGAAGTACGATCTCCGTCGAATGCACGAAACCTGGATGGAGATCATCTATCCCCGACAGCGGGACGCTGCCGACACCGTGCTCGGCAAGTGGCAACCGGACACGCAGGGGGCCATGATCCTCTATCGGCTCTGGTCGGCCATCGGCGCGCCAATCGTCGGCGTGATCTATCCCTTCGTCTTGCTCGGTGCGATGTTTCGCTTTGGCGTCCGTGGCGTCGATAGTGCGTCGACGAGGCTGGGCCTCGTCGGCGTTCTCCTGCTCTCGGTCCTGGTCTGGGGCGCCCTCGCGGCCGTCGGCCGGTTCGGGATGAACCTGCGGACTGGTGGGTTCATCGCGCTCGTCGCCGCCGGCGCCGTCGCGACCGTCTCGGCCGGGCTCGCCGTCACCTTCAAGCGCGTCGGTGGCCGCGTCGTCACGGTTGCCCTGGCGTATCCCTTCGGTGTGACTGCCATTTTCCTGCCCCCGGCCGTCGCCGCACTGTATTCGCCGGCGATTGCAGATCTCGTAATCCCGGGGAGTGACAACCTCGCGCACTGGCTGCTCTGGAACGTGCTCGACGTCGGTGGGTTGGCGGAGTATCTCGTCGAGAACTTCGACCGCGAGGGCTTTGCGTACGTCCTCATGTGGTTCGGCCTCGCGGTGCCCGTCGGCTGGCTCCTCGGCATCCTCGTCACGCTGGCCGATCTGGTCCGCCCGAAAGAATAGGTCGGCTCCTCGGGACTACCGAGCTTTCCACCGCTCGATTCAGTCGATCCAACGGCTGCGTTTCCGTTCTGTTTGACATCGGTCCCAGCAGAAGCGTCAACCAAGTCTCATTGTCGCTCCGGGGCCGCGATACAGGCCCAATCCGGTCGCTCGAACGTTGCCTCACCGACTTGCGAGACCAGCATTGAGACGTTCTCCGTCCGTCTCGAGCCATCGTCCAGCCCGCGTGAGCGATAGACCGACCGCGTGCGTACCTCACGGACGATCCCCCGAGAATCGATCATCACGGTCGAGTTGACGTGCAACACCTCGCGGTCGCCGACGATGCGTGGCTCGTCGGTCGTCCCGTTGAGAACTGTCCAGCCATCGTCTCGCACAGTTTCGATGCGGTGTGGATAGGTGCGGAGAATACGTTCGACGGTTGCCCCACCGGTCAGTGAGAGTGATCCACCGAAGACCGTCGAACGCTCCGGTGGGTGCTGTCCGACGCTGTAATGTTGGCGGCCGCGATTCTCGACGAAGTACGTGTACCGCGTTCCGTTGATCGCGTAATGGGAAACCGACGACGCGTTCGATCCCACCGTTGCAAGGAAGGCGGACTGGTTTCTCGTCGCGACCACGGAGAGTCCCGTTCCAGTCAGGCGATAGCGATACTTGGCGATGGTCGCTTCGTGGGTGGCGACGACTGCAGACGCGTTGACGGTGCCGTCCTCAGTCGGAATCGTCGCCGGCGAGGCGAGAGGCTCCGGCGTCGAACGCTCGGCGAATACCGGCCGCGGCACGTCACAGGTTGTCAGGAATCCGGAATCCGGCGTCGGAGTCGTGGTCGGCATCGCTGGCACCGCTGCTGGCGTGACGGTTTGCTCACTCCCGCCATCCGCCGGGCAGCCAGCAAGAATCATCATGACCGCGAGTGCGATGACGCCAGCCCGCTTCATAGCAGGTATTCGGACGCGGGGCTGCTAACCGTTGTGGCCCGGCAGGACCGTCGAGGGGTCGATCCGCTGGACATCGGTGCCATCCGGTGCTGAACCGACGAGCACGTCGACCCGAGGCGATTGCTCCGCCTGCCCAAGGACGATCGTCCCGCCCGCCATGATCGGTGCGAGGACGCCAGCGACGAACACGGCTGGCGTCATCGGGGCGGCGAGTCCGACTCGTGTGTCGCTGTCGAAGTCATAGTCGGCGACGATCCGGCGCGTCTCGACCAGTAGATCACCGTGGGTGTGGGGGTCGGATCCACCGAAGGCGGTCGTCATCGGATCCAGTTCGACGGGTGGGGCGACGGGGTTCTCGCTCCAGGATTCTCGCTCGAGTTGGGCAACGGTCGGATCGGTGGCGTCCGCGCCGTACGCGATGGGTTTGGTCCCGGGACCCGGCGTATACCGCTCGATCCAGGCCGCGGGCGCAACGAGAACCTTCGCGTCGACGGCAGTGACGGGATCAAGGTCGACACTGCCACCGGCCAGCAGACCCCCGATAACGGCCAGCAGGGGCGTCGGTGTCACACCCATGCGCCCAGGCTGGTCGTCCGCCCCTGGTTCGTTCGGACCGACGGCAACCGCGACTGAATCACCCGGTCGAACGCCGTAGTGGCGCAGGAGATTCCCCGCCTTCCACGTCGTCGTCAGGAAAGATTCGTAGCTGTGATCCGCCGCACCACCCGACGAGACGAAAAGCGGGGCGTCGGTATCGCGCGCCGTGGTGATGAGGTCGGCGACCGTCTGCATACTCATCGGTCCAGCGCGGACGGGAAAAGCCGTGACGGTCGAGCGGAGGACGCCAACGATCAGAACGTGTTCTTGATCTTCTCGAAGAAGCCTTCGTCAACGGAAATCTCCTCGCCGCCGGCCGATGCGAACGCCTCGAGCGCGTCTCGCTGCTCCTCGTTCAGCGATTCCGGCGTCACGACCTGGACTTTGACGTACAGGTCGCCATTGCCCCGGCGGCGGAGATGGGGCATTCCCTTGCCGCCGAGGCGGAACACTTCACCACTCTGTGTGCTCTCGGGCACCTCGAACTCGACCTCGCCGTCCATCGTCGGGATGACCACCGTGTCGCCGAAGACGGCCTGGGGGAACGAAATCGCGTGTCGCAAATGGAGGTCGTCGCCCTCGCGTTCGAGCTCGGGGTGATCCCGGATCATGACCTCGATCAGGAGGTCGCCATTCCGGCCACCCTTCTCGCCCGGCGCGCCTTCGCCGTCCATGCGGAGCGTCTGGCCGTCCTGGATACCGGCGGGGACTTCCACCGAGAGCGTCGCCTCGTTCCGAACGATACCCTCGCCGCGACAGGTCGAACAGGTCTCGTCGTACAGCGTCCCTTCGCCCTCGCAGTGCCGGCACGTCTGGGTCTGCTGGACGCGACCCATCGGCGTTTGTTGGACCGTCGTCTGCTGTCCCTGTCCGTTGCATTGCGGACAGGTGCGTGAGTCCGCGTCCGGTGGGTGGCCAGTTCCATCGCAGTCCGTACAGCGTTCCGGACGGCGGATGGTGAGTTCCTTCTCAACGCCCTCGTACGCGTCTTCCAGATCGATTTCGAGGGCGGTCTTGAGATCCTGGCCCTGGCGTGGCCCACTGCGACCGCGGCCACCGCCGCCGAAAAACTGGTCGAAGATGTCCTGCATGCCGCCCATGCCACCGCCAGCGCCGCCGAAGGGATCCCCGCCCATGCCGCCGGCACCGCCACCGACGCCGCCGTGTTTCTCGGCCTGCTCGAACTGGTCGTGGCCGACCTGGTCGTACATCCGGCGCTTTTCCTCATCGGTGAGCACCTCCTTGGCTTTCTGTACCTTTTTGAACTTCTCCTCGGCGTCCGGTTCGTCCGAGACGTCGGGATGATACTGCTGGGCCTTCTCCCGATAGGCCTGTTTGATTTCGTCCTCGTCGGCGTCACGCGAGACGCCCAGCACCGAATAGAAGTCCTCACTCATCAGTTGTCAATTCATACTTGGTTGGGATACTTGAAAAGAACGGGTCACGGACGAGGTGGTCGTCACGGCTGGATTGGAGAAGAAATGCTGCGGAGGGCACTCCGTGAGCGTGGCATGAGCGATCCCGAGATTGCCGCCGGCGTCGTCACCGATGCCAGGGGGCTTCGGGATAGTCGACCTGGCGCTCCGTCCGATCGATCGCGTCGATGCGGTCGCGATCTTCGGGCGAGAGGGTGAATTCGAGGGCTTCCCAGTTGTCGCGGATGTGTTCCTCGATGGAAGCTTTCGGAATCGCGACGACGTTGTCGTGGCCGGTGACCCAGGCGAGACAGACTTGGGCCGGGCTCACGCCCGCTTTCTCGGCGATCGAGGTGATTTCGGGCAGTTCGAGGGCCTTGCCGCGGGCGAGGGGAGAGTATGCCACGAGCGTGTAATCGTGTTCCTGAGCGTGATCGACCAGGGCTTCCTGCTGAAGGAGGGGATGCATCTCGACCTGGTTGGCAAAGAGTGGTGCATCCAGCGTCGCCATCGCTTCATCGACCAGATCCGGCTCGAAGTTCGAGACGCCCACGTTCTCGATGCGCCCGTCGGCGTAGAGTTCGTCGAAGGCACCGAGAGTCTCCTCGGAATCGTACTCGCCCATCGGCCAGTGCACGTAGAACAGGTCCAGGTACTCCACGCCGAGTCGGTCGAGCGATCCCGTGGCAGTGTCGAGGACGGCGTCGTGGGTCAACCCTGTCGAGTCAGAGGCCACCTTCGACGCGAGAAAGATATCTTCGCGGTCGACGTCCGCCGCAGCGATCCCGTCGCCCACCGCCGCTTCGTTGCCGTAGGCCTCCGCAGTGTCGACGTGGCGATACCCCATTTCCAGACCCGTCCGGACGCTCTCGGCGCACTGTGCTGGATCGTCGTTCTCCCAGGTTCCGATACCGATCGGGGGCAGTTCAGCCATGTGCCGTCCACGCTCGCACGCTGCAAGGGTGTTCCCATTTTAGTCCGGACGGATTTACCGAGAACGATGGATGGTCAGGTGAGTGGGCAGACGATCCGCGCGGGCTCGCCTGTCCGAAGCACCGGAACGATTGGTAGCTTCCTGTCACCGGAATGGGGTGCCTGAGTGGCTATCGAGGTGTTTAATACCACTTGGTATAACCACCGAGTAATGCAACGACGGACGTTCCTCAAGACCGCCGGCGCCGGCACCGTAATCGCACTCGCAGGCTGCACGGGCGACTCTGGTGGGGATGGCACGAGTACTGAGGTCCCCGCGACGGAAACCGACACTCCGCAGACGGGGACGCCAACTGTGACGGACACCTCGCCGAGTGGGAGCCTGACCGTCGCGACCTACGACTCGTTCACCGGAGAGGGGACGGCCGGGAACTACCTCAAATCCGCGTTCGAGGAGCAGTACTCGGACGTCACCGTCGAGTTCACGGTGCCCGAAAACGGGGTCAACCAGTACATCCAGCGCAAACAGCAGGGTGCACCGGTGAACGCCGACCTCTACGTCGGCCTCAACACTGGCGAACTCGTCCGTGCGGACGAGGAACTCGACACCTCGCTGTTCGAACACTCACGGGACCAGCTCGGACGCAGGGACGCGATCAACACAGAGCTGGAGATCGATCCCGAGGGCCGGGCAGTCCCCTACGACACTGGCTACATCAGTCTCGTGTACGACGAGGACGCAGTCGAGGAACCCCAGACGTTCGACGACCTGCTGGAGCCTGCCTACGAAAACGGACTCATCACCCAGAACGCCCAGCAATCCGATCCGGGCCGTGCCTTTCTGCTCTGGACCATCGACGCGAAAGGCGAAGACGGCTACCTGGACTACTGGGCCTCACTCCAGGACAACGGCGTGAAGATCCTCGACGACTGGCAGCCAGCCTACAACGCCTACATGAACGAAGAGGCACCGATGGTCGTCTCCTACTCGACGGACCAGGTGTACTACCACGGCGAAGACGTCAACATGGCCCGCCACCAGATCGGTTTCCTCAACGACCAGGGCTACGCCAACCCCGAGGCGATGGCTCGTTTCACCGACGCCGACCAGCCCGAACTGGCCCGCCAGTTCATGGACTTCGTTCTCCAGCCAGAACACCAGGCCGAAGTCGCCCAGCGCAACGTCCAGTTCCCGGCGGTTACTGACGCGGAACTCGACGAGAGTTTCAGCCAGTACGCCTTCGAGCCACCGGAAGCGGTCACCTTCAGTTACGATCAGCTCAAGGGCAACGTCGAGGGATGGATCGACGACTGGGCCCGCCAGGTCGTCAGTAACTGACGATGCGCGCCTGGGCCGAGCGAGCAGTCCTGCCGGCAGCGATCCTCGCGACGCTCGCCACGGCCTTCGTCGTCTTTTATTTGCCCGTCCTCGGCGTTCTCTCCTCGGCAGTGGTCGTCACTGGCGAGCTCACCATCGGGCCAGTCCTCGACGTACTCCGGGATCCCTTCTACACCGGCGCAGCCCACGGAATCGTCACCGACCCACTCGCCGTTCCCGGGAACGTCCTGGGCTGGATCACCGGCGGATTTTACGGCGTCTCCTTCGGTCTGTTCGGCTTTACGGCCTACCAGGCTGCGATATCGACGGTCGCCAGTGTGGCGCTGGGACTGCCTGGGGCCTTCGTCCTGGCTCGCTTCGAGTTTCCAGGGCGACGGACGCTGCGCTCGCTGACGATCCTCCCGTTCGTCCTCCCATCGATCATGGTCGCAGTCGGCTTCGTGGCCATGTTCGGTCGGACGGGCCTCTTGAACGATACGCTCGGTGCGGTTGGACTGGGACCGATCGAGGTGCTCTACACGTTACCGGCGATCATCATCGCTCACGCCTTCTACAACGCACCGCTCGTCACGCGGCTGGTCACGACGGCCTGGGAGTCCGTCGATCGGCGGCAGGTGGAATCGGCACGCTCAATGGGAGCCACGCCGCTCCGGGCGTTTCGTGACGTCGTCCTGCCGACGCTGTTGCCCGCGCTGCTGACGGCCGCCCTGCTCACCTTCATTTTCACGTTCATGTCCTTCCCGATCGTGATGGCGCTCGGTGGGCTCGAACTGGCAACGGTCGAGGTGTGGATCTACGACCGCGTTCAGTCACTGAACATCTCGGAAGCCGCGACGCTCGCGACGATCGAGACAGCCCTCTCACTCGGACTAATGTACCTCTACCTCCGCTACGAGGCGAGACAGCGCACTGCAGGTGGCGCCGGCCAGTCCCTCCCGCGAATGGCACTCCTCCGGGGAATCGATACGCTGCGAAGCCCGCTGCGACTGGCAGTACTCGCCTACGGCTTGCTCGCAGCAGTCGTGTTCATCGGGCCGCTCGCGAGCCTCATCATCGAGAGCGTCACCGCCCCCAATGGGGCGTTCACGACGGCGTACTACGAGTTCTTGCTCGCCCAGCAGGCCTCGACTGCGGTTGGGACGACGCGGCCCCTGCCGGCCATCGTCAACTCGCTCGTGTTCGGTGCTGGCACGCTCTTTCTCGCGGTGCCGATGGGCATCGTCGTCGCCGTGCTCGCGACCCGTGGTGGGCGTGGTAGCCGCGTCGCGGAAGCGGTCCTCAGTGCACCCCTCGCGGTCAGCGGTATCGTCGTCGGTCTGGGGCTCCTGCAAACCGTCGTCTTCGGCACCGTCCTCTTCGGCTATCGACTGACGGCGGCCGGGCCGGTCGCCATCGTGTTCGCACACGCTGCCGCGGCCTACCCCTTCGTCACGCGGAACGTCGCGCCAGCGCTGGGTGGCCTCGATGAGCGAGTCAGCGAGGCAGCGCGGTCGCTGGGAGCCACTCGATTGCGCGCGCTGCTGGACGTCGAACTGCCACTGATTGCCGCCGCAGTACTGGCCGGGGCGGCCTTCGCGTTCGCGATCAGTATCGGCGAGTTCGATTCGACGGTCTTACTCGCGGAGGGGGTCGACAGTTACACCATGCCTGTCGCGCTGGAACGCTACGTCGGCAATCGCTCGCTCGGGCCGAACCTCGGTCCGGCGACGGCGATGGGAACGGTCCTGCTGGCGATCACTGGCCTGAGTTTCGTCGCGATCGATCGCCTCGGCGGGCGGTGGGAACCGTGACGGGCGTCTCGATCGAAGACCTCTCGGTGGCCTTCGACGGCGTGCCCGCCCTAGCGGACGTAACCCTCCGCGTCGAGGAAGGGGAATTTTTCACCCTCGTCGGCCCCTCGGGCTGTGGGAAGACGACCCTCTTGCGGACTGTTGCGGGCTTCGAGACGCCCGATGCGGGCCGGATCGAGATTGGGGAGGACGTCGCCGGCGTCCCGCCGGAGGATCGCAACGTCGGGATCGTCTTCCAGGATTACGCACTTTTTCCCCACATGAGCGTCCGCGAGAACGTCGAGTACGGCCTCCGCTATCGCGATCCCCCACCCGGTGTCTCAGCCGCCGAGCGGGTCCAGAACCTTCTCGAACTGGTCGACATGGGTGGGATGGGCGGCCGTGAGCCGGCAAACCTCTCCGGCGGCCAAAAACAGCGGATCGCCCTCGCCCGCGCACTCGCTCCCTCGCCGGACGTACTCTTGCTTGACGAACCGCTGTCGGCCCTCGACGCGAGTTTGCGTGAACGTCTCCGAGTCGTCATTCGAGAGATCCAGCAGGAACTGGACATCACGACCATCTACGTGACCCACGACCAGGAGGAAGCGCTGGCGATTAGCGATCGCGTCGCAGTCGTCGCCGACGGCCGCATCGAGCAGGTTGGGCCGCCAGAGACGATCTATCGGGAGCCAGCGACCCGCTTCGTGGCGAGTTTCGTCGGAGACAACAATCTGATGGAGGGCGTCGTCGTCTCCACCGATCCGCCGCAGGTCGACGTCGGTCGCCGGACCGATGGACTGTCGGCAGGGGATCCGGAGACGGTGCTGCCACTCGACGCGGTGGACGCCGTCGACCGGGGACTCACGCTGTCGATCCGGCCCGAAGCGATCAGTATCGACGACGAGACGGCGCCAGTGACCGTATCGGCCACGGTCGAAGCAGCCGAGTTCATGGGTGAGTCCTACCGTGTCCACTGTGCCTGGCACGACTACACCCTGCTGGTCAGATCACGGGCCCGCGAGGCGCCCAGCGGTGACGTGACACTGGGCTTCGATCCGTCGGCCCTGCGGATTCTGGAGGGCGAATGACCGACCGCGGAAAGATCGACGCCGCCCTGTTCGAGCGCGTCATCGCCCCGAATCTCGGCGCGGCCCGTGATGACGTCACGATCGGGCCAACGCCGGGGGTCGACTTCGGCGCGCTAGACCTGGGCTCGAAAACGCTCGTCGGGGCGACCGACCCACTCTCCGTGCTGCCCGAGCTCGGCCTCGAACGCGCGGGTCGACTCGCCATCGACATCGTGCTCGCAGACGTGGCGGTCTCCGGCATCGAGCCGAGCCACCTCACGCTCGCGCTGACCCTCCCAGAGACCTTCACAGCGGACGAACTGGCAGAAACCTGGAAGGGAATCGGCGCCCACGCGGCCACCTTCGATGTTGCGATCCTCGACGTTCACATCGGCCGGTACACGTCGGTCAACAGTTCCTGGATCGGCAGCGGGACGGCGTTTGGTCTCGGGGACCAGGCTGACATCGTCCGGCCGGATGGCGCACAGCCGGGCGACGCCATCGTCATCTCCACCGGGCCGGCCGCGGAAGTCGCCGGGCTCTTCGCGACGCTGTATCCGGAGAGCTTGGGTCTCGACCCCGAAACAGTCGCACTCGCCCAAGAACGCGTCGACGACATCTTCGCGGTGGGGGACGCACTGGCTGCCCACGACGCCGGGCGGATCACCGCGATGCACGACGCGACGGAAGGTGGCATCGCCGGCGGCCTGGTCGAGATGGCCACAGGCGCGGGCGTGCGCTTCGACATCGAGCGCGAAGCAGTGCCCGTCGCCGATGGGGTCACCGCGGTCTGTGACGCAATCGACGTCGACCCCTGGCACGTCACCAGCTGTGGGAGCTTGCTAATGACGATCCCACCGGGCAAGGCCCAGGCGGTCGTCAGGGCGCTCGAAGCCCGAGATACGGCAGCAGCCGTCGTCGGCGAGGTCCAGGCCGGCGAAGGTGTGTACGTGGATAGCAATCGCCTCCAGGCACCAGACCGTGATCCATCCTGGGCCGCAGCGGAGCGTCTCGCCGGCGAATAACGGCCGTAGCATCGCTGGTATCCTCGCCAGGTGAAAACCCCAAACGTGGCAAAAATGCAGCAATCGGTCCGCCGCGTCTGACTGCTCGCGAACGATGCGACTCGGCCTATTCCTTGTTGCCTTCGAGATTGAGACGCTCCTGCGTCGCGTCTCGAGACACCGATAGACTCACTCCGTTCGTCTATCGAGCCCAAGACGAAGTCGCGAGTCGTATTACTCCTCGTCGTCTTCGTCTTGCACGTCCTCGAAGTCCGCGTCCACGTACTCCTCGCCCTGGCCAGCCGCGCCGGCGCCAGCCGCGCCAGCGCCCGGTCCGGGGCCTGCGCCGCCCATACCACCGGCACCCGCTGCGCCGGCCGCACCGGCCGCGCCGGCGCCAGCCGCGCCCTCGGCCTGCTCCTGGTAGATCTGCTTGCCGATCTCCTGGAGCGATTCGGAGAGTGATTCGCTGGCCTGTTCGATGGCGTCGATCGGGGCGTCCTCGTCTTCGAGGACCTCCTCGACGTTCTCGATCTCGGTTTCGATGTCCTCGATCAACTCCTCGTCGACCTCTTCTTCGTTCTCCTCGATGAGGGTCTCGGCGCGGCGGACTGCGGCCTCGGCATCGTTGCGCGCTTCGATGCGCTCGCGGCGTTCCTCGTCTTCCTCGGCGTGTTCCTCGGCTTCCTGCTGCATCTGCTCGATCTCCTCGTCGGAGAGTCCAGCGCCACCTTCGATGGTGATGTCCTCTTTGTTGCCCGACCCTTTGTCTTCGGCCTCGACATTGACGATGCCGTTCTCGTCGATGTTGAACGAGACCTCGATCTGGGGGGTGCCAGCCGGGGCCGGCGGGATGCCACTCAGCGCGAACGCGCCGAGCAGTTCGTTCTCCTCGGCGATCTCGCGTTCACCCTGGAAGACGCGAATCTGGACCTGCGTCTGGTTGGCCGCCGCCGTGGTGAAGATCTTGGATTCCTCGGTCGGGATGGTCGTGTTCTTCTCGATGAGTCGCTCGAACAGGCCACCTTTGACCTCCACGCCGAGTGACAGCGGCGTCACGTCCAGCAGGACGATGTCGTCGACGTCACCGGAGAGGACGCCACCCTGGATCGCCGCGCCGAGGGCGACGGCTTCGTCGGGATTGACGTTCTTCTTCGGCTCTTGGCCGGTCATCTCCTCGACCTTCTCCTGAACCTGGGGCATTCGCGTCGAGCCACCGACGAGAATCACTTCGTCGATGTCGCCCTTGTCGTAGCCTGCGTCTGCCAGGGCTTGCTCCGTCGGGCCGACGGTCCGGTCGATGAGGTCCTGGGTGAGCGATTCGAACGTTGCCCGCGTGAGCTTCTGTTCGAGGTCCAGCGGGCCGTCGTCGGTCGTCGCGATGAACGGCAGATTGATGCGAGTCTCCTTGCGCGAGGAGAGTTCGATCTTCGCTTCCTCGGCCGCTTCGGTCAGGCGCTGGAGCGCCTGCCGGTCGTCCCGGAGGTCGATGCCGTGTTCGTCCTCGAACTCGTCGGCGAGGTGGTCGATGATCGCGTGGTCCCAGTCGTCCCCACCGAGGTCGTTGTCCCCGTTGGTCGCAGCGACCTCGTAGACGCCCCCGCCGAGGTCGAGGATGGAGACGTCGAACGTGCCGCCACCCAGGTCGTAGACGAGGACGGTCTGGTCGGATTCGTCGTCCAGGCCGTAGGCCATCGCGGCCGCCGTCGGCTCGTTGACGATGCGCTCGACTTCGAAGCCAGCGATTTCCCCGGCGTCTTTCGTCGCCTGGCGCTGTCGATCGTTGAAGTAGGCCGGCACCGTGATGACGGCCTTCTCGATGTCGTCACCGAGGTACTCCTCGGCGTCGCGCTTGATCTTCTGGAGGATCATCGCCGAGACCTGCTCGGGCGTGTAGTCCTCACCGTCGAGTTCGACGGAGTAGTCCTCCTCGCCCATGTGACGCTTGATCGAGGCGATCGTCTCCTGAGGATTCTTCACTGCCTGATTTTTCGCCGGTTTCCCGACGAGCCGCTCGCCGTCGTCGAATGCCACGACCGAGGGCGTCGTTCGATCGCCCTCCGCGTTAACGATGATCTCGGGTTCCCCACCTTCCATGACCGCGAACGCGCTGTTCGTGGTTCCAAGGTCGATTCCGAGGATCTTGTTACTCGCCATCTTGTCCGTGCATACCCGATTCGGCCGGTTAAAAGTTGCTAGACGCGACGAACAGGAACCGGCCGCAGGAAGCCGCTTCCCGGTGGTTTCTGGAACCGTGAATACGACCGACCGGTGCTTATAAACGGACCGCAATCAGACCGTTCGCGCCTCAGCCACGCGGCTCGAACCGGGTCAGTACCGGCCAGTGATCAGAGGCTGACAGCCAGTTTGCAGCGGTGTCCGTGAGGACGGCGTGGGCGTGCGGGTCCAGCGTCGGACTGGCGAACACGTAGTCGATCCGCTTTGCCTTCGGCCGGTCGTAGCCGTGATAGGTTTCCAGCGGGCCGTGTCGCACCCGAGCGGTTTCTCGGGTGTCGGCCAGCGCGTCGGTGAGAACGTCGTAGGCCGCGGAGTCGGGCCGGCAGTTACAGTCACCGGTGAGGACCACCGGCGCGTCGTGCTGGAGGAATTGGTCCCGGAGGATCCGCGCGCTCTCGACCCGGGCGCGCGGGCCGTCAACGTCGAGGTGGACGTTGTAGTGTTCGAGCCGGTCACCAGTCGAACTGTGCTCCACCGTGACGTGCGTCGCGAGCCGAGGCAGCGTCGCGTCCCAGGCAGGGCGTCGGTCAGTCCGATCCGGCGCAAGCCAAAACGTCTCCGTGTCGACGATGGTCGCCGCGTCGCGACGAACACCAATCGGCGTGTGCTCGCCGATGTCCCGGTTCTCACCAAACCAGTCGTAGCCGGGCAACCGTTCGCGGAGGTCCCCAGCCTGTCCCATCCAGCACTCCTGGAGGCCGACGAGGACGGGTTCGTGGACGTCGATCAGGGCGGCCACGTCGTCCACACGCTCGGGCCACTCGACGGCGACCGTCTCCAGGCCGTCGTACAGGACGTTGTAGGAGAGTGCGGAAATGGTCACGCCGAAGATTCGGGCCTGGCACCTAACTCAGTTCCGCCGCCCGAATGCCCGCTAGAACCGACGTAACGAAACAGAGAGTCCTTACTCGCTATCCGCACCGGAACCGTCGCTCACGGTCACACGGGCCTCGCGGACGACGACGTCGTCCATCTCGTAGCCCACGCGGTGGACGTCGTCAATGGTGCCCTCCGGCTGCTCGGAGGCGACCTGAACGAGGACCTCGTGGCGATGGGGATCGACCTCGGCGCCGGACTCGGGGTCGATCGCCGTCACGTCCTCCGCTGCGAGGACGTCATCGAATAGCTGGAGGGTGGATTCCACGCCGCCGCGGATGTCCACGTCTTCGTCCTGGTCGAGGGCACGCTCCAGGTTGTCGCGAACCTCCAGCAGACGGTCGAGCAGGTCCGCCGTCGCGCGCTTTCGGGCTTCCTCACGGCGTGCTTCGGTCCGTTTCTTGTAGTTCTGGAAGTCCGCACGAGATCGAGTGAGCTTCGACTCCAGTTCCTCGATTTCGTCCTCCCGGGCCGCAATTTCGGCTTCGAGTCCCTCGTTCTCGACGCGGAGGGCAGCGATCTCCCGGGCGATCGTTTCGGGATCGGCGCTTTCGACGCGTTCGACCAGTTCCTCGCCGGCCTCGGCTGCCTGCGCCTCGACCGACGTGGCGTCGGCCGTCGCGTCCTGGCCGTTCTCGGCCGATGCATCCTCGTCCGCAGCACCGTTCTGACCATCGACAGTCGCGTCCACATCCGCTGCCGTCGAGGCCCCCGCCTCTTTGGACTCTCCCGACTCGACGTCCGTCGGTCCCTCACTGGCGTCCTGCTCGCTCATAGACGTACGCAACCGCCACATGGGGAAAAGGGTTCAGAATCGTTCCGCCGGCGGTCGGCGGTGTCGGTACCGGCCGGCGCCGTCGTGGCGTGTGGTGGAAGGCCGAAGCTGCTGTCCGCGGGGAACGGTGAGCGACCGAGCGCCTGGCAGTTACTGGAGTGGGTCGAACTGATCCCGGCCGCCGGTGGTGGGAGGGGCACTCGATCGCTGGTTCGACGGCGCGAAGACGGGAGCAACCATGGCCGAACTGGGACGGGCAGGAGCAAGACCGGCCCAGTGAGCTCCCGTCGGTGCCGCACCCGCCGATTTTCGAGCGACCGGGATAAGGGAAGTGTCGGAATGGCTGCGGGCTCGCTCGCTTCGGACGCCAGGTACCTACCAGTCGGGGACGACGACCGAACGCTCGTGAACGTACCATCGGCAGGACCCGATGGATCGTCGGTTCCCGATTCCACCTCGTGGAAACGAGTTGTAGTGAGAAATGGCGAGAAGCGGAGGACGGGCGTCAGCGGAGGTCCCGTCGGCGTCCCTTGGGTATCTGTGAACGGAGTTCACCACGAAGATAGAGGCCGACGCCGATCGGCTCGCGATCGCCGGCGATCTCGTGGGCCACGATCAGGTATCCCCACTCGCCGTCCCACCACTCAGCAGCCTGATCCTCACCGGCGACGAACGCTGCGGCGGCCTCCGCTTCGAGCCTGATGACGTTTTTCTCGGCGTGGTGGCCAAAGCGCTGGATGGCATCCGTGGTGGGTTTCCAGTGCTCCTGGCGCGTGCGCAGGAGCGTCATCCCCAACCCCTGGACGGCGACGGGCGTCGACGGCCTGCCGCGGAACACCCAGAGTTTCCCACTGCCCCGCTCCCAGATCGTGTGTTCTTCGAAGACCGCTGGCTCGATCCCGTAATTGTCCGCGAAAAAGTCGAGGACCTCGGCCCGCGTCGGCGTCTCGGGGTCCTCACGATCGGTCGAAGTCGCTGGAATTCGATCGAATCGCATCGACTCGTCGGTCATCCGGTGACCTCCAGTTTGGCGGCGAAGAATCCACCTGTGTCGTTGTGATGGGGATAGATGCGCCGTGCGAGTTCGACGCTGGGATTGAAGGAGTCCCCATCCCACTCCGTCACGCCGGGGCGGCCGTCGAGCGGACACGAGAAGGGAACCATCTCGCAGGACTCCGCCGCGAGGACGTGATCGAGGATCGCTTCGTTCTCCTCCGGTGCGAACGTACACGTCGAGTAGACGATCGTGCCGCCGGGTTTGGTGGCCTGCACCGCTCGTCGCAACACGCCTTTCTGCACGCCGGCGACGCCCCGGACGTGATCGATGTCCCAGTCATCGAGCGCGTCAGGGTTCTTCCGGATCGTACCCTCACAGGAGCAGGGAACGTCGACGAGTGCGCGATCGTACGCCGCGCCGTCGAATGGGGCCAGCGAGTGGTTCCGCGCGTCCTCACAGGTGACGGCGGTGTTGGTAACGCCCAGTCGCTCGGTGTTCGTGCGAAGCGCGGAGAGTCGCCCCAGGTTACTGTCGGTCGCGACGACGACGCCCGCGTCGTCCATCATCGCTGCGAGCTGGGTCGTCTTGCTTCCCGGTGCGGCACACGAATCCCAGACGCGCTCACCTGGCTGTGGGTCGAGGATCGTCGCCGGGAGCGCCGAGACCTCCTCCTGGCCGTGGAGCCAGCCGTGGAAGTACGGCCAGTTCGCCCCTGGTTGAGCCGACGGTAATCGAAACAGCTGCTCCGACCACGCGACCGGATCGACCGCGATGTCGGCCGCGTCGAGCGCCCGCCTCGCACGGTCGACGGTTGTCTTGATCGTATTGACGCGGACGACCGAGGGCAGGGGCCGTTCGCAGGCGGCCACGAACGCCTCGAAATCGTCGACGATCGGTCGATACCGGTCCAGAACGTCCATTGCCAGGTGGTTTCACCCAGGCCGGCTTTGGGGTTTCGAACTGGGATTGGGATGACGGCCGATTGTGGCTCCCACCCCAGCCGACCCGCACAGGGATTCACAGGGACCGGGGAGTTATTGTCGAGCCAGACCAGGCTGGGGTATGGCATCAGTCGAGGTCCACAACGACGTCGAACTCGACGCCCCGCTCCTGGTCGAAGGATTGCCCGGTGTCGGTATCGTCGGCAAGATTGCCGCCGATTACCTCGTCGACGCACTGGACATGACACCCTACGCCGCCGTGCACTGTGATGGATTGCCCCGCGTCGCCGTCTACGGGCAAGCGGATGGCACGATTCGGGCACCCGTGCGGATCTACGCTGACGAAGCGAACGAGCTGCTGGTGCTCCAGAGTGACGTGCCGGTGTCCTCCAGCGGGGCGAACGAGTTCGCGGCCTGCGTGACTGGTTGGATGGAGCGGGCCGACGTGACGCCGATCTTCCAGAGCGGGCGGCCAACGGAGAACAACACGGACCCATCGATCGTCGGCATCGCCACCGGGGACGGGAGCACGCTCCTGGACGAAGTGGACATCGACCGCCCGACCGAGAATGGCGCGGTCAGTGGCCCCACCGGCGCCCTGCTCTACGAAGCCGGGCGCTCGGGCCTCGACGGCGTCGGCCTGATCGTCGACGCGGATCCACAGTTTCCCGATCCTGCCGCGGCCCGCGTCCTCCTCGAGGACGGCATCGAGCCGTTAACCGGCGTCGACGTCGGGACGGAGAAACTGCTCGACCAGGCCGAACAGATCGCCGATGCGAAGGCGGAACTGGCCCAGCAGATGCAACAGGGCGGCGACGAGAGCACGCAGGCCAAACCCCTGGGGATGTACCAATGAGATCGACTGGGTCGGTGGGCACCCTCGGTCGGTTGGTCATTGCTCTACTCGTCCTCGCGGCAGCCGTCGCCGCTGGATGGTTCCTTTTCATCGAGTATCCCCAGAGCGTCACCCAGCTGCTGGGTGTCGTGCTCGTGCTCGCGGTGGCCGGGACCGCGCTGCGGTTCGGGAGTTCACTGGCGGACACGATCCTCCCGTCCTATTCGGTCGCCGAGGTCGCCGTCGAAGGACCGATCTCGCGGGACGGCGGTCGGCCCGGGCCGCTGGGCGCGTCGATCGGCGATTCTGCCGACGACCTCGTCGAACAAATCGAACGGGCCGACGACGCCCGCGGTGCCCGCGCCCTGCTCGTGAAACTCAACACGCCAGGTGGCGAGATCATTCCGAGCGAAGACATCGCCAACGCCGTCGAGGACTTCGACGGGCCGACGGTCGGCTACGCGACCGACGTTTGCGCCTCGGGTGGCTACGAAATCGCCAGCGCGTGTGACGAGGTGTGGGCTCGCGAAGGATCGATCGTCGGATCGATCGGCGTCATCGGCTCTCGCTTTACCGCGGTCGATCTCGCGGACAAACTCGGGGTCGAGTACCAGCAGTTCACCGCGGGCGAGTTCAAGGACGCTGGCACGCCATTCCGGGAACTGCGCGATGAAGACCGGGAGTACCTCCAGGGCCTCATCGACGAGTACTACGATCAGTTCGTCGAGGATATCGTCGAACGACGAGCACTGTCCGCCGAAGACGTCCGCGAGACGGAAGCGAAGGTGTATCTCGGCGAGCGAGCCGCGGAACTCGGCCTCGTCGACGAACTCGGCACGCGAGACGCCGTTCTCGATCACCTCGAAACTGAACTCGGTGAACCGGCGATCGTTCGGGAGTTTTCGCCCGCTCACGGTCTCGCCCAGCGATTCCGCGGTGGCGCGCAGTCAGTCGCCTTCGCGCTCGGGGCAGGCATTACCGACGCGTTCCGTGGCGACATCGACGGCGTTTCCTTCCGGCGCTGAAGCAAGAATCTACGGCTGAACGCTCAAATGCCCTCGTTGCCACCTCCACTCACTCGGACCTGTCCGCCGCCGTGGCTCACAGTTCGCCCGGTGGCGAGGCTGACTCGTTGAGCGGGCAAGCAAATTTTTATCCACCCGGCACAATCCTCCTCCTGTGAGCACGCTGGTGGTGTGCATCGACCGTGGCAGCCCCTTTCCGGAGGGGAGTGAGCTACCGGTTTCGGGATGGGAGGCGGTCCGGTCGCTCGTCACCGACGTCGGGCTCGAAGACCCCGAAAACAGCCGCGTCAACACGTTGCTCGAAGGGCTGAGCGTCACTCGTGAACTCGAAGCGGACGGCGACGAGGCGGTCGTCGCGGTCGTCGGCGACCGCAGCGATGGCGTCAACGCCGACCGGAGCGTCGCGCGCCAGATCGAAGAACTGCAAGCACAGTACCAGCCAGACTCGGCGATCGTCGTCGTGGACAGCGCCGAGGACGAGCGACTCGTCCCGATCGTCGAGAGTCGCTTGCGCGTCGACGCGGTCGATCGGGTCGTCGTCCGGCAGGCGCGTGACATCGAGTCGACCTACTACCTGCTCAAGCAGTTTCTCGCCGACGAACAACTGCGGAAAAACGTCCTCGTGCCCCTGGGGATTACCCTACTCGCGGTGCCGCTCATGCTTCTCTTTTCCAGCCCGGCCCTCGCCGGTGGCACGATCGCCGCCGCAGTCGGGGTATTTCTGATTTACAAAGGCCTCGGCGTGGACGTGTACCTCTCGCGGCTGGCCGCCGCCATCCAGGAAGCGCTGTACTCCGGACAGGTTTCGCTGGTGACGTACGTCGTGGCGGCGGGACTGGCGCTCGTTGGCGTGTTCGCTGGCGCGCTCGGCGTCCAGAACGCTGGCGAGACGCTGACACTGATCACGGGGATGCAGTTTGCCTTCCACAGCGTGCCCTGGCTGACGGCGGCGGCCCTCGCCGCGGCGACCGGTCGGCTCATCGACGAACTGCTCGGCGAATCAGGGGTGCGGTCCGCGTACGTCAACCTCCCCTTCGGCGCCGTGGCGGTCGGACTGGTCATCCGCGGGTTCTCTGGCTACTTCCTCGAACGCGCACAACTGTACGAGCCGTTCAACGTCGGCCAGATCGATCTCGGGCCACTGACGATCGATCCCTTCGCGCTGGAACCCGGCACACGACTCGCGATTTACATTGCCGCGTCGCTCGTCGTCAGTATCATCGGCGTCCGGCTGGCGGCGTATTTCACCGGCACGAGTCCGACCGAGGAACTCATCGAGTAGCCAGACCGCGACGGACAGAGATTTATTCGCCGCGGAGAGACCGATTGTATGAGCGGGGCCTGGATCGGATTGTTCTCCGGCGGAAAGGATTCGTCGTGGGCGGTGTATCGCGCTCTGGAGAGTGGCCGCCAGGTCGACCGACTGGTCACGGTCCATCCCGATGGCGATTCCTACATGTACCACGTCCCGGCCACGGAACTGGCGGCCCTGGCCGCCGAAAGCATCGGCGTCCCCCTGGTCTCCGTGGAACCGGATGACTTCGACGCCGCAGCCGCCACCGACTCGGGCGCACAGGGGGACGCCGAACTGGAACCGCTGGAGGCGGCACTCGAGACCCTGGATACGGACCTTCCGGATGGCATCGACGGCGTCACCGCGGGGGCCGTGGAAAGTGAGTTCCAGACCTCACGAATCGAGGCGATGTGCGACCGTCTGGAGGTGAAGCTGTTCGCGCCGCTGTGGCAACAGGACCCGCGGACGCTCGCTGAGGCGATGCTCGACGCGGGGTTCGAGATCACGATCATCCAGGTCGCCGCCCACGGCCTCGACGAGTCGTGGATCGGGCGGACGCTTGACGCGTCCGCGCTGGACGAACTCGACGCCCTCAACGAGGAGTACGGGGTCCACGTCCTGGGCGAAGGGGGCGAGTTCGAGACCCTGGTCCAGGATGGCCCGCACATGGATCGACGGATCGCACTGGAGTACGACGTCGAGTGGGACGGTATGCGCGGGTCGATCGACGTCGAGGACGCCTGGCTCGAGTAGTTACTGGCGTGGCGCCGGCTGCATCCATTCGGGACAGCCCCGATAACCCATCGAATTGACATCAAATGAATATCTGTTTGATATTCACTGAATATCATTACAATATTTCTTCTCCCGGGCCGGGACGCAGTTTTTCTGCCTGGAGCCCATTCGTCACGTATGACTGATTGGTCCGCCGTGCTCTGGGGGTTCGCCGTTGGCATCCTCGCCGGACTGCTCGCGTTCGCAGTACCGATCATCGGTCACGTCGGTGCCGGCCTCATCGCGGGTGCGGTCGCCGGTTATCTGGCGGGTGGCGGGTTGGGCAGCGGTGCGTGGCACGGCTTGCTCGCAGGTGCGCTCGATGGGATCGTCCTCGTCCTGCTGATCGTTCCGATCGCCGGGATCATCGGCGGCGTCAGTGCCGGTCCGGTCGGTGGATTCATCGGCAGCGCTGGCGTGCTCGTGATCGGCCTCGTCATCGCTTTCGTCTTCGCTCTCGATAGCGCGATCGGCGGCGCTATCGGTTCGATAGCCTCGCCGAATGACGGGCGCTAACGCCGAGAGGGATGTCACCGAGCGTGCTCGAAGCCAGCCGGTCGATCAAGAAGACACGTGAGAGATGAAACCGCCAGTGGGTCCGGTCGCCAATCGCGACGTCGACGGCCTGGACGAGAATGCTACGCCTGATCGCCGTTCGTGATCTGCGTGTGCGCGCCGATCAACGCCCCGGCGAGGTCCAGATTCTCGACGTGGGTCTCTCGGTCGATGATCGAATTGCGGACTTCACAGTCCCGAATGGTCGCACCGGGGAAGACGACGGTGTTCTCCAGCCCAGAATCGACGATCTCCGCGTCTGCACTGACGAGGACGTGTTGACCCAGCGACGAGTTTTCGATGGTTGCCGAATCGGCGACGAGGTTATCCGACCCGAGTTCCCAAGCGACGGCTTCGAGGTAGCTCTGAGGTGTGCCGATGTCGAACCAGGCTCCGTCGAAGGTAAACGCACGAACCGTGTCGTTGCCAACGAGCCACTGGAGATACCATCCGGGTTCGTCCGGGTTGTTTCCACTCTCCAGATATTCCGCGAAGCGAACGCTATCGGCGGGGAAGGCATAGCAAGCGATCGATACCAGCGTGCTGTTCGGATCGTCGGGTTTTTCCTGGAAATCGACGACTTCGTCGCCGTCGAGGGTAACCAGCCCGTAGGATCGGGCCTTCTCGCGAGAGCCGACGTCGTAGGCGGCGATCGTCGGGTCACGCTCGTCCTCGAAAAAGTCCAGAAACTCCGCGACGTCGAAGCTGATCAGGTTGTCACCGGCGACGACGAACAGATCTTCGCCCGCGATGCCCTCCCGGTCGACGAGTTGTGCGAGGGCGCCGATGACGCCGAATTTCTCGTCCTCTGCCCTGGTTTTCTCGACGGAGAGCTGTGCCTTCTCGTAATCGGCGTTGGCGAGGTGGGTCTCGAAGTCTTCGGCAAACCGCTCGTTGGTACTAACGTACACGTCCTCGACCCGGTCGTCGGCCTCGAGTTCGGCGAGGATCCGATCGATGACGGTCGTCTCCCCGATCGGCAGAAACATCTTTGGTCGATGTTTCGTCACGGGCCAGAGTCGAGTGGCGTACCCACCGGCGAGCACGACGGCCTTCATACTACGTGCCATCATTCGGCCCGGTAAGGCCTTTTTGCTTGCCCCTCACTCACTGACGAATTCGACCAGGACGCCCCCGGTCGATTCCGGATGGAGGAAGGCGACCTCGTGGCCCATGGCGCCGGGGCGGGGGTCCGCATCGATCGGGTCGATCCCCAACCCGCGAGCACGATCCAGGGCACGGTCGACGTCGTCGGTCTGGAATGCGAGGTGGTGGATGCCGGGGCCAGCGCGGTCGAGGTACCGCGATATCGGATTCTCGCCGTCGCCAACCGGTTCCAGGATTTCGAGGGTCCCCCCACCGGTGTCGAGAAACGTAATCGAGAGCTGATCGAGCCGTTCTTCGTGCAGGACCGGCGCGTCGAGCAAGTCAGCAAAGAGTGTCACCAGTGTGTCGGCGTCGTCCGTGGCGATGCCAGCGTGGTGTAGATCCATATCGATGCTGGAGTGGGGAGCCACAAAGAGACGTGGGTCGGGCAGGGGACCCTTCCGCTTCGTCCCGTGCTTTCCCGCTATTTCAGCGTGACAGCCGTCCCGTATGCGTGGATCTCGGCTGCTGCGCCACCGATTTCCGACGTTTCGATGCGCATCGTCACGACGGCGTCCGCGTCGAGTTCCGTCGCCGCTGCCGTAAGTCGGTACTCGGCCTGGTCGCGAGTGTCGGCCAGCAACTGACCGTACTGGGGTAGCTCGCCCCCGAAGAGGTTCCGGATCCCCTGGGTGATATCCCGGCCGACGTTCTTCGCACGGACCGAGTTGCCACGGACGACGCCGAGAATCTCCGCGATCTCCTCACCCGGTACCGTATCAGTGTTCGTAACGATGATATCCTCGTCGACGACGAGATCCCGATCACGACGATCGACTTTCGCTGTTTGCTGTCGAGACATACCGTGAAATTCTGCGGGCGAAAGGGTAAGTGATCGGATGATTGACGAGTCTCAGCCCGGTGAGAACAGGTCCTCGATCCGGCAGTCGAAGTGCGCGGCGAGTGCGAACGCCAGTTCGAGCGATGGATCGTAGCGCTCGCGTTCGATGGCGTTGATCGTCTGGCGCGTGACGCCGACGGCTTCGGCCAGACCACCCTGGCTCAGGCCCTCCGCTTCCCGTTTTTCGCGGACCGCGTTGTTCATAGTACGGACTTCACGAGCAGGTAGCAAACTCCCCAGAGCAGGCCCAGCGCCGAGAAGGAGTAGAGCACCCCTTCGACGAGCGGCGTGAACGTGTACTGGCCGGCTGCATCGAGGACGAACAGGACCGGAAAGACCGCGAGCCCGACCGTGACGATGATCCTGATCGTCAGGAAGCTGGTTCGTTCCGCCAGTCGCTTGTCTCGCTCGTCAGTGATCGCGACCGAGGACAACCGCTTGATGAGGAGGCTACTTGCGGAGCCCACGACGATCCCGAGCAGGTAGACGATGCTGCCGAGTAGTTCGTAGCCGAACGTCAGTCCGATGAACATCGCGGCAATCCCGACGGCGTAGCAACCGTAGACGACGCCGTTGTACCGCCGCCGCGTGCGTTCAGTGGTGGTAAGGTTCGTAGTCATCGCTGATCTGGAATGGTGTAAAGCTCCCTTTACAGTAAAGTCTACTTTACATCCACACTTAATTCTGTCGACGAAACGGCGCAGGCTCGGTGACCCAAACACCTACACGGTGCTACCACGACGTCCGGACGGATGGACCGGCGACGACGGGTGCTGGTGGTCCTCACCAGCGCGATCGGGCTGGTGTCGTTTAGCTGGGCGAATTATCCAGCGGTGTTGCCACTCGTCGTCGGCGACCTGCAGCTATCCGGAACGGAAGCGGGGATCGTCTACTCGGCCTATTTCGTTGGCTACGTCCTCGCAATCGTGCCGCTGGGTGCAGTGGCGGATACTCACTCTGCACGGCGGCTCATTGGCATTGCTGCCCTCGGGACCGGGATCTTTGGCGTGGCGTTCGCCGTCCTTGCAGTCGATGTGGTCACAGGGAGTGTGTTCCGACTGCTGGCCGGGGCCTGTTTCGCCGGCGTCTACGTGCCCGGCATGGCACTCCTGGCCGACTGGTTCGGGGCACGCACTCGAGGTCGGGTGATTGGGCTCTACGTCGGCGTCCTCTCGATCGGGAGCGGGGTCGCGTATCCGATCAACTCCTGGCTCGCGACGACCGGCGACTGGCGACTCGCGCTGGCCGTGACCAGTGGTCTCTCGATTCCTGCAGGCGTCCTCGTCCTGGTCTTCGCCGTCGATTATCCCGGAACCGTCGGGGGCAAGCTCACGGTCGATACCGCCTTGCTCACCGATCGACGATACCTCTCGCTGATCCTCGCGTATGCCGGACACAACTGGGAGCTATTCGCGGTCCAGAACTGGATCGTCGCCTTCCTCGTGGCGACCCCGGCAATCGTCGGGACCGGCTCGCCCGCCGTCACGGCAAGTGTGCTCGCCGGCGTCGTGGTCGCACTCGGCGGCCCCGGTAACGCCCTCGGTGGCTGGCTCAGCGACCGGGTCGGTCGGCTTCGGGCAAGCGGGGGCGCACTCGCAATCAGCGGGACGATTACGGCTGGCCTCGGACTCGTCGAGTGGACTCACCTCGTGGTCCTCGTCCCTCTCCTCGTCGTGTACGGGGTCGTCCTCGCAGCGGACAGCGCACCCCTTTCGACCGCGATGACGGAACTCGCAGACGACGAGACTGTGGGGACGGCCCTCGCCGTGCAGTCACTGTTCGGGTTCGTCCCTGGGATCGTCTCGCCCATCGTCTTCGGCGCGGCGCTCGACCGGGGTGGGTTTACCGCCGCCTTTGGCACACTCGTTGCGGGCGTAGGAGTCGGCCTGCTCGCACTCTGGTTGCTTCGTGAGGAAGTGGCCCAGTGAGTCCCACCTGTGGGGACGCCTCAGACGCCGGCGTTGGGCTGGTACTCGCCGAACACGTCGCGCAATGCGTCGCAGATTTCGCCGGTCGTGGCGTGGGCCTTGACTGCGTCGATCAACAGTGGCATGACGTTTTCCTCGCCGGCAGCACCGTCTCTGAGGGCGCCCAGAGCGTCTTCAACGGCCTCGTCGTCCCGGTCCTCACGGACTGCGGCCACCGATTCGCGCTGTCGGCGTTCGTGACTGTCGTCGACCTCGGCGACGTCGACGGCCTCTGGCTCGTCGCG
>Ga0207733_100389_pt1 | contig 30261 bp, 32 predicted proteins | sample A23P3SouthBayCA_FD_187735 | JGI IMG/M metagenome (GOLD analysis project Ga0207733, IMG submission 187735) | Aerobic enrichment media microbial communities from Eden Landing Ponds, California, USA - A23 P3 (SPAdes) | ecosystem: Environmental > Aquatic > Marine > Unclassified | place: Emeryville... | reverse complement strand
GAGCCGTGATCGTGCCGTCCTCGATACTGATGCTGTCGGGGCGCGTGAGCCAGTCGACCGGCTGGTACCCCTCCGCGTCGTGGACGAGGATGGTGTTATCCGGCTTGACCACGACCACGACGTCCCCGCGCTGTTCGGCGTCCCGACCGCCCCGCGACACCGTCGTGCAATCACCCGCCATCACCGTGATGCCATCGTGCATGGACCGCTCTGGTCCCGCCCTGATACTTCAACGTCCGGTCCCGTGAGGGTGGACGATAGTGGGGCGAGTAACGACGGGGGTGGGACGAGCGCCCTTGGCGAGAAGCAAGTATCAGGAGCGGGAAAAGTGGTGGCAGCGGCTGAAAGGCCTGTGAAATTGGGGGAGCGAATTGCCGCGAAGGAGTGCCGAGGAGAGAGAACCGGTCGGCCAGGCGTTACTCGGTCTTGTAATCACGACCGACGATCAGCGCGACGACGTTGAGTACGAACACCAGGCCGAGGAGGGAGACTTCGCCGCCAGTGAGCCCACCCGCCAGGAGGGCCGGGTACGCCAACGGGGTGGCGATTGCCGTCCAGAAGGCCGTGGCCTTGATCGGCGTCGTGACCATGTGCTGGAGCGTCGAGGCGGTCGTCGGGAAGGTGTCGTCGGGGAGTGGGGACGCAGTTGACATCAGTGCTCTCCTCACTCAGCCTATGGCCGGCTAGCTGCATATAAGGGGTCGACCCTTGCCGATATTTCGTGTCGTTTTCACGGTTGTACACCGCATAGAACCGGTGAAACGTCATCGTTGCACCGGAGTGAAAACGTTTCATATCCACTTAGAACTTTTATCGGAGTCGCTAACACTGTATTCTATGCTGCCGTCTTTGGCTGGGAAGATGGGGGTGGGTGGATCCGGTCGCCGGCCGACGACGGCGTCGATCTGCCCCTCACTCGACGTGGATCGTTCGCGTCTCGACGACGGGTGAAATCGGGACGTCCGGAAAGGCGACCCGGACGGCGACGGTCAGCTCGTCGGTGTCGCCGCCGAAGAGGACGACCGGCACCGTCGTCTCGCCGAGATAGGGGGATTTGGCCGTCATCTCGTGGCCGTTGAGCGTCACGCGGACCCCTGCTCGTGCGCCACCGGCCGTCGACCGAACGGTCACCTCGTGGAGTGAGCGTTCCCCCTGACCGATCGAATCCGGTAGTTCGCCCCACTCGATGGTGACAGCCGGACAGTTGCGGGCGTTCTCGACGATGCGCTCGGCGACGCCTTCGGAGAGGTCGGCGTGCTGGAGTTGATCGACCCCAGCGTTCACGATGTCCGCTGGCGTCTGGAACCCCTGCTGGGCGAGGTTTCGCGCGCGGCCTGGCCCGACCCCGTCGACCGCAGTGAGCCCGACGGCATCGGCATCGACACCGTGTTCGACGCGGGCAGCGAGGCGTGCGGCCAGGTTTGCCGCCTCCGCACCCACGAGTTCGTCGAGGAAGGCTCGGAGGGCGGCGAGCAATCGCTGGGCGTTCTGCCGGATCACCCACGCGTCACTCTGGAGTGCGGAGGGCGTCGACCCTCTGGTGGCTGCTTTCAAGATTGCCAGCACCTTCCGCTCGCCAGGATCGAGTTCCACATCGCGCTCGTCATCGCGCAGTGACCGAGTCGAGATCGCACTCGTTCCCAGGACCGCTTCCACGGCGTCTTCCTCGTCGGAGCGGGCACTGACACTGTCGAACTCCGCCGCGGTCGCGACGGCAGCCAGGAGCGCCGTCTCGTCGAGAGCGTGGCCACCCTCGTCGTCGGTCGCTGCGGCAGCGGCCTGTGCCACTGCGGCGAACCGTCGGGCAGTCTCCAGGCGCAGATAGTAGTTCGACGTCAGCGTGCCCAGCGTCGTCGGTTCGAGCATCGTGCCCTCGCGCTCGACGAAGCCGGCAGCGACGAGTTCGTCGAGCGCATCCGAGACCTGGTCGCGGAGATCACCGTCAGCAGCGTACTGCTCGGGCGCGCTGGTGGCCCGCTGGTAGTAAAAGGTCGTCTCCAGCCACGCCATCACGTCATCCCTCTCCCGGAGGGTCCCCAATGCGATTTCGGCGTTGAGGTGGGTCAGGAGATCCTCGGCGAGGCGCGATTCGATGTCCGTGCCGTCCCGGAGCAACCGGCGATAGCGGTCGGCGTCCGCCCCGTCACAGACGACCCACGCGTAGCCGGTGTCGTCGTAGCCGGGCCGGCCGGCGCGACCGAGCATCTGGAGGACGTCCAGGGGACTCATGTCGACCTCACCCTCCAGCGGATCGTGGAGCTTCGTGTCGCGGATGACGACACAGCGTGCGGGGAGGTTGACGCCCCAGGCGAGCGTCGACGTCGAAAAGAGCAGGTCGATCACGCCCTCGCGGAACCACTCCTCGACGCGATCCTTGTCGGCCTTCGAGAGCCCGGCGTGGTGAAAGCCCACGCCGTCGAGGACGGACTGGCGTAGCGTATCGTTTGTCAGTTGCTGGGCCTCGGTGTGTAAATCGTAGTCACCGCGAGCGCCGATGGGGACGTCTCGCTGTGCGAGTTCGTCGCGGGTCTTCTTCGCCGCCTGGACGGTGTCCTGCCGGGAGGAAACGAAAACGAGCGCCTGGCCGTCGTCACGAACGTGGGGTTCGACCAGGTCGAGCGTGCGGTAGAGACGGCGATACTTGTCGGCGAAAGCGTTGTCACCGTGGGTGTACGTTTTGACGTCGGCGTTGAGGGGAACCGGGCGATACTCGTCGCCAAACTCGAAGGTGGCAGCCGACGGTGCATCGAGCCACGCGGCGACATCTTCGACGTTGCGCATCGTGGCGGAGAGTGCGACGATCCGTGGATCACAGAGTCGGCGCAGGCGTGAGATGGTCACCTCCAGGACGGACCCGCGTCGGTCGGAGTCCAGCAGGTGAACCTCATCGATGACACAGCTGTCGACGTCGGTGACGAAGGAGTATCGCGGCGAATCGTGTTTCCGGGTGGCCGAATCGGCCTTCTCCGGCGTCATGACGAGGATGTCGGCGCGCTCCGCGCGTCGTGGCGAGAGGTCACGCTCGCCGGTGACGACGTAGACGTCGTAGCCCAGTTCCTCGAAGCGATCCCACTCGGCTTCCTTCTCGTTGGTCAGCGCGCGCATGGGCGCGATGAACAGGGCGGTCCCGCCGGCGGCCAGCGTCTGGCAGATGGCGACCTCCGCGATGGCGGTCTTCCCGCTCGCGGTGGGCGCGCTGACGACGACGTTGTCGTCGGTCTCACATAGCGCCGGGAGGGTCTCCGCCTGCATCGCATTGAATCGCTCGAAGGGAAAGGCGTCGGCGAATTCGGGAAGGGCGGCGTGAACGGAGACCCCCGGCTTGGTCTCGGCGTGACCTGACACACAGTACCGGGCGAGCGGCGGCGGCATATGGGTTCGGAAAGCGGGGCGGAAGTAGTCGGCGCGGGCCGCGCGCCGTTCCCCGCTTCCTACACCACCACGCTTGCGCTGCAGTGATTCCCCAGTGCCGACAGTGGTCGCCAGATCGCCCCCGACCGAGTGTCCACACGTTTTTGAGCGGACCCGTCGAACGACGATGCAATGAGTCGTTCTCGCAAACCCGAGTGGCTCCGCACCCGGCCACCCGCGGGCGAGCGGTTCACCGACATCAAGCGGACGCTCCGCGAGCACGACCTGAACACCGTCTGCGAGGAAGCCAACTGCCCGAATCTCGGCGAGTGCTGGTCCGGGGGCGCCGGACCGGACGACGGGCACGGCAGCGGCGGGACGGCGACGTTCATGCTGATGGGCGATCGCTGTTCGCGAGGCTGTAATTTCTGTGACGTCGAAACGGGTGGGATGGATCCACTCGACGAAGACGAACCCGAAAATGTCGCGCGGGCGGTCAGCGAGATCGGTCTCGATTACGTCGTCCTCACCTCCGTCGACCGCGACGATCTCGCGGATCAAGGTGCGAGCCACTTCGCCGAGACGATTCGGGCGATCAACGCCCACGACCCATCCATCCTCGTCGAGTGTCTCGTCCCGGATTTCCAGGGCGATCCGGATCTCGTTCGCGAAATTATCGACGCGGATCCAGATGTGTTCGCCCACAACGTCGAGACGGTGGATCGACTGCAATGGCCGGTTCGAGATCGCCGCGCAGGCTACGAACAGTCCCTCTCGGTCCTGCGACAGGCCGCCGACGAGGGCGACTGTTTTGTCAAGACAAGCCTGATGCTGGGCGTCGGCGAGTACGCCCACGAGATTTACCAGACGCTTTCCGACCTGAAAGCCGTCGGCGTCGACATCGTCACGCTGGGCCAGTACCTTCAGCCCTCTCGCTCGCACCTCGAAGTCGATCGGTTCGTCCATCCGGACGCGTTCGACACCTGGCAGCAGGTCGCCGAGACGGAACTCGACTTTGCCTACTGTGCGTCGGGACCGCTCGTCCGGTCGTCGTACAAGGCAGGAGAGTTGTTCGTCGAGCGCGTGCTGCGGGACGACGTCGACCGGACGACCGCACGCGAGCACGCTCGCAGCGACTGAGTTCAGTGCCCGATCGGGCCACGACATTCGATTGTCGGTCTTGCGTTCGGCGGAGAGCGAACGCAGGCAGTGCCCTGACGCAGGAAGCATCGAAGCGCCAGGATGTCGCTTCGCGGGGTCCGCCCGGGTTCGATTGAAAGGGCGAGCGCCGCCCGCATCAAAGACGGTATCACCCCGGGCAACGACGATGCGTCCATGTTCGAATTCGCGCTCCCGGACCTTGGAACGGGGGTCACCGAGGGGGAGATTCTGGCGTGGCACGTCGAGCCAGGCGAGGCCGTCGCGGCGGACGATATTCTGCTGGAAGTAGAGACGGAGAAGGCCGTCGTCGACGTCCCCTCGCCGGTCGCCGGCGCCCTCACCGAGCGCCGTGCGGAGGTGGGCGACGTTGTCGAAACCGGCACGACGATCGCGACGATCGACACCGAGGGAGCAGCAGCAGACACGGCCGCCGAAGCTGCAGCAGACGATAAGGACACCGACGCGGGCGGCCAAAGGGACGACAGCGGAACTGACGGCGAGGCGGACGCCACACCCACTGATACTGGTGCTCGCGTCTTCGCACCGCCCTCCGTCCGCCGGCTCGCCCGTGAACTCGACGTCGACGTCGCGGCGGTCGCTGGCAGCGGTCCGAGTGGCCGCGTCACCGAAGACGACGTTCGCGGGGCCGCCGCTGAGGATGCAGGGGACGACGGCAAATCGGGCACATCCGACGCCGAAGATGCGAGCCGCGAGTTGAAATCCGCCGTCCGTCGCGTGGGCGAGGACGAGTCGGCGGACGAGGCTGGTGGAACGGCGGCGGAGGACTACGAGGAGGAGCCCACTTCCGTCGTCAGCCGCGTCGACGCGGGCGATGCGAGCCCCGAGGCGGAAAGTGAACGTGACGAGGCGGACGAGGACCCAGCCGCGGCGGAGGAGCCAGCGGTCAAATCAGCTGTCCGCGCCGTGGATCGCCAGACCGAGCGGGAGCAGACGCTAGCGACCCCGGCGACGCGGCGACTGGCCCGCGAACTCGGCGTCGACGTGGACGCGGTGCCGACCGACGTCACTCGCGACGGGGAACCGTTCGTCGACGAGGCGGCCGTGCGATCGTTCGCCGAGCGGGGCGCTGGCGAGCGACCGACGGCAGGCGTCGAGTCGAGCGGTGAGGCGCTCGATACGTCCGTGGCACACACCGAGGACTACCGCGGCGTTCGTCGAGAACTCGGCGAACGGATGGCAACCTCCCGTCGCGAGATTCCCCACGCGACACACCACGACCGCGCCGACGTGTCGGAACTCGTCGCGGCGCGCAAGCGACTGGAGCCACTGGCAGAAAATCGCGGCGTCGACCTGACGTACACGCCCTTTATTCTCAAGTGCGTCGCGGCGGCGCTGAAAGACCACCCGGTGCTGAACACGCGCATCGACGCCGACGCCGAGAAGATTCACTACCTCGATGAGTACCACCTCGGCGTGGCGACAGACACCGACCGTGGACTGCTCGTTCCAGTGCTGCAAGACGTCGACGGTCGTGGGATCGTGGACCTCGCCCGGGCCACGAACGACCTGCTCGCCCGCGCACGCGAAGGATCGATCGATCCGAGCGAGATGACGGGAGGGACGTTCACCGTGTCGAACGTCGGTGCCATCGGCGGCGAATACGCCGATCCGATCATCACCGTCCCCCAGACGGCGGTGCTGTCGGTTGGCGCGCTGCGTGACCGGCCGGTTGCGATCGACGGGGAGGTGGAGGCAAAACCGACGCTGCCACTCTCGCTGGCGTTCGACCACCGTGTGATCGACAGTGCCGACGCCGCACGCTTTACGAACACCTTGAAAACCTACCTGGCCGATCCGACCCGGTTGCTGCTGGAGTGAGGGGAACCGTGGCGTCAGGACGGTCGCGAACGACCCTGCGGATCGGCTTCGCACCAGTGAAATCCGATCCTACCGCGAATCGGCATCGGCTTGCTGGCGATTGTTTATGTCGCGAGCGGTCGTGTCGGCAGTATGGTCGATCCGGTACCGCTGGGGCTGCAGGCACTTTTCACACTCCAGACGTCTTTCGATGATTTCACCATCGACATCGACGTCGGCCAGGGGCTGCTCGGGAGCGGCATCAGCGCGTTCGTCACGACGCTGGTGATCGGAGCGATACTGATCGCCGTCGTGCCGGAGTTTCTCGAACGGATGATGGCCGAGATCGAGGCCGAACCGGTCGATAGCCTCGTCTACGGCCTGGTCGCCCTCGTCGGCCTCGCAATCGTGATCATCCTCCTCGCGATCACGATCATCGGTATCCTGATCGTCATTCCGCTGGCACTGCTGGCCGTGCTCGTCTGGGCGGTCGGCGCCGCCATCGCGTACCTCCTCATCGGTGAACGCCTGGTCGGGCGGGAGGATGGCTGGCTCAAGCCGCTCCTCGTTGGCGCCGGCATCAACGGCCTGCTCACCGTGAGTGGGATCGGCGGCCTGCTGTCGCTCTGTATCGGCGCGGCCGGCTTCGGCGCCATCATTCGTGACTGGCGTTCGAAGTAAAACCACGAATCCGGAGCGCACGGGACCCGCCTCGCCACTGTTAAACCCCGACCGCTCCTCCCAGCAACTATTCAATGGTCGTCGAAGACGTCACTACGGACACCGAGGTACTGGTCGTCGGCGGCGGGCCCGGCGGCTACGTCGCGGCGATCCGTGCCGCACAGCACGGCCGGGACGTGACGCTGGTCGAGAAAGATGCCTACGGCGGCACGTGTCTCAATTACGGCTGTATTCCATCGAAGGCGTACGTCTCGGCTGCGGACGTCGCCCACCGCGCGGCGACCGGTGAAGCGATGGGAATCCACGCCGATCCGGCCGTGGATCTGGCGGCCATGGCGGACTGGAAGGACGGCGTTGTCACGCGATTGACCCGCGGTGTCGAGTCCCTCTGCAAACACGCCGGCGTCACGCTGGTCGACGGCGAAGCGACCTTCACCGGCGAACACACGGCACGGATCGTCCACGCTGACGACGACGCGGGCACGGAAACCATCGAGTTCGAGAACGCCGTCCTCGCGACCGGGAGCCAGCCGGTCGAACTGCCGGGCTTCGAGTTCGACGCCGAGAACGTTCTCTCCTCGAAGCACGCGCTGGCGCTGGATGCAGTGCCCGACTCCTTGCTCGTCGTCGGCGCAGGCTACATCGGCATGGAACTGTCGACCGTGTTCCAGAAACTCGGCAGCGACGTCACGGTGCTGGAGATGCTCGACGCACCACTGCCGGGCTACGAGGACGACGTCACGACGATCGTTCACGAACGCGCTGAAGATCTGGGTGTGGACTTTCACTTCGGCCTGGGCGCAGAGGAGTGGCGACCGGCCGGTGAGGGCGTCCGCGTCGTCGCCGCGGACGCCGACGGCAACGAGGAAAAATTCGACGCGACGAAAGCGCTCGTCGCCGTCGGCCGAACGCCGTATACCGAGAACCTCGGACTGGAGGAACTGGGCGTCGAACCGGACGACGACGGCTTCCTCGCGACGGATTCGGTCGCCCGGACGAACGTCGAGCACGTGTACGCGGTCGGTGACGTCGCTGGCGAACCAATGCTCGCACACACCGCGATGCGCGAGGGAGCGGTCGCTGCCGACGTGATCGCCGGCGAGCCCAGCGCCCTCGACCACCAGGCGTTCCCCGCGGCAGTGTTCACCGACCCCGAAATCGGGACGGTCGGCATGACCGCGGCCGACGCCGAGGACGCGGGCTTCGACCCCGTGGTGGGGCAGGTCCCCCTCCGGGGCAACGGCCGCGCGCTCACGCTCGACGAGAAGGAGGGGTTCGTTCGGATCGTCGCGGACGACGAGAGCGGCTTCATCCTCGGTGGCCAGATCGTCGCGCCGGAGGCATCCGAGCTGATCGCCGAGATTGGGCTCGCGATCGAGATGGGCGCCACGCTCGAAGACGTCGCCGGGACGATCCACACCCACCCGACTCTCTCGGAAGCGGTGCACGAGGCGGCGCTGGCTGCCCGCGGCGAGGCGATCCACGCACCGAATTGAGGGCGCGACGGTCGGCTGCGAACCGGGGTGTGTGCCGAGGCACCTAACCGCGGCCCTTTTCACGCATACCGAAGTATGGCCGGCAATGAAAGCGCTCACGCTCGGGCCAGCGGGGACCTACTCCCACCGTGCGGCCAAAGCAGTCGCCGACGACATCGACTTCCGTGAGTCGGTGACCTCGATCGTGGAAGCCGTCGCATCGGGCGAGGCCGACCGCGGGGTCGTCGCCGTCGAGAACAGCATCCAGGGTGGCGTCACGGAGTCGCTGGATGCGCTGGCGGAGTACGACGTCGCCGTCGTCGAGGAACTCGTGACCCCGATCAGACACGCCCTGCTCGCCCAGGGCCCGGACTTCGACCGGGTCGTCAGCCACACCCAGGCCCTGGCCCAGTGTCGCTCCTACCTCGACGCGGAGTATCCCGACGCGACACTGGAAGCCGTCGCCTCGACTGCGCGGGGGGTCGAACGCGCCCGCGAGGATCCGACGGTCGCAGCCATCGCCCATCCGGCCAACGCCGAGGGCACCAATCTCCAGGTCCTGGCCGAAGACATCCAGGAACAATCCTCGAACGCGACGCGCTTCCTCGTTGTCGCGCCAGCCGAGGAACGCTCCGAGGGCGGCAGCAAATCCTCCTTCATCGTCTATCCCGACGTCGACTATCCGGGGCTGCTCCTCGAACTGCTCGAACCATTCGCGGACCGGGATATCAACCTCACCCGTGTCGAATCGCGGCCCAGCGGCGAGCGACTGGGCGATTACGTCTTCCACATCGACGTCGCCGCCGGCCTCTACGAGGACCGGACCAAGGAAGCCCTGGCCGACATCGAAGCCATCGCCGAGGACGGCTGGGTACGCCGACTCGGCTCCTACGACTCCCAGACCGTGCTGTACTGAGCGCGGCGTCGACACCGGAACCTGACGGGTTCGAAGGCGGGCTCCGTGCCGTGGCAGGAACCGGGCGCGGAGACAGATGGTCGATGCGGGCTTTTCGCGATGGGGGCAGTGGGCGGGTGAGTTGTTTAGGACTTGCGAGGAGACGCGTGACTGAAACGGCGAGTGTCGGCACAGGGAGTGCTCACGCCTCGAATTGGACGGTCGGTCGCCCGCGATCAATCGTGCTGGTGAACGTTCGTGCTCCCACATTCAGGGCACTGTGTGAGCGAGCCAAGCGTTGGGTGTTCGACCCGTCCCCAGGCGTCGGCCCCGGGTGTGGATTCGAATCCACAGGCCGAACAGTTGGCGGATGGCACCATACCACACAGTATTCGCGGCGGGGGCAAAAGCGCTTGGCTGTGTCCTACTGGACGGGGAGTTGCGTCACCCTCCTGCGGTTCGATCGCGTCTGTGCCGGCCGACCGTCGTGGTACCACGACTCGCAGAAGGGTTATCCCTCCCCCCGTCATACATTTGTTTGCAATGGCAAACGGTAAGGTTGATTTCTTCAACGACACAGGCGGTTACGGTTTCATTTCGACTGAGGACGCAGACGATGACGTTTTCTTCCACATGGAAGACGTTGGCGGCGCGGACCTCGAAGAAGGCACAGAGATCGAGTTCGACATCGAACAGGCCCCCAAGGGCCCGCGCGCGACCAACGTCGTCCGCAACTAATACCGAGCGTTTGACTGCCGTTTTCGGCAGTGGACCTCGAATCAATTCCAGTATTTTCACTCAGTGAGCGACGGCCCCGCCCACCATACAATCGCGAGCGGCTGGCGGCGCGCCCGCACAGCCCAGGTCGGTCGATCTGCGTGTGACGTTAGCAAATGGAGTGGACACCCTCGATTGAACCAACGCCCGTCATCACCACGTACGCGGAGCCGTAGCATTCGCTCGTTTCGATGCTGAACGCGTCCGTCGTATTCCTGGCGTGGGAGTAGATGGTGAAACGCTCGACGCCCTCGGGGTTGGCCGTGGACGTATTGTATACCAGCGTCCGTTCGCCTGGGGCGAGTTCGTAGCTCCCGTTGAGGACGGTTTCGCCGGTCGCGTTCCTGACGACGCGCACGTCCACCGTGACGATGCGGTCCCAGGCGTTCTCGACGAAGACGTGTTTGGCGGGGTCGGGCTCGTTCAGCGCCTCGTCGAACCGGTCGGGCGCTGGCGTCACTGGCGGTTCCGTGGACGCCTCCACGGTCGGCACTGGCGCCGGGGTCACGGTCGGGGTCTCCGTCGTCGACCCATCCAGGAAGGGGCCGCCGGTCAGACAGCCAGCGGAGCAGACCACGAGCGCGAGGACGGCGACCGTGGCACTCGGTCGGGACGCCATGACGTGAAATACTGACGCCCTGCGGGTTGAATAGTTTCCGCCGGGGACTGCCGAAACTCAGTCGCGACCGTGCCGATACCAGTCGACGCCCGCCAGGACGATTGCCACCGAAACACGGATGCCGAACACCGAGAGGGTGCTGGGGGTCGAGGACCGTCAGCCGATGTAGCCGAGCGCGTCGTCGATCCGACCGAGTTCCGGGCCGGTGGTGTCGTTGCCGACGAGATAGCTCTCGTCGTTGGCCACGAGGCCGGAGCCGACCAGCGGCTGGCCGTAGTTCACGGTCCCGATATCGGCGGGCACGCCCAGCAGGTCCTCGAGGAAATCCAGTTCTTCGTCGGTCGATTTTGGGTGACAGAGGACGCCGTCGTCCGTCGCGACGGCGCCGGCGCCGACGGTGTGCACACCGCCGAGCGTCCCGCGTTCGACGGGGACGTCCAGTGCGTCCTCGACGGCCTTCACGGCCTTGCGCGAGAGGTCGGCGTGGACGTACGCGCCGTTGTCGTTACAACAAACGACGTTTCCGGCGGCGTTAACCTTCCCCGGCAGTTCCGCGACGGGCACCCCCGCGTCGTCGGCGATGCGCTCGCGTTCGCGCCGGGTCGCGCGTCCGGAGACGAGAATTCCATTCGAGTTACCAGTCGCTAGCGCCCCGACGGTCCCGGAGCCCCCGACGGTCGTGGGAATCGCGGGAACGTCGAGTTCCTCGGCACACTCCGTCTGGAGTTCGGACTCGATGTCCGGCCGAATGAGCAAACAGTCGTCGGTGGCCATCGCGAAGACGCCGAGATGAGCCGAGCCGGCAAAGGCCGCGCGCAGCACAGCTTAGTTGGCCGGCTCTGCTTCGACGACCGCCTCACCCTCTTCGTCGAAGCGGGCGGCGCGGACGCGGAGTTTTCGCGGCGGCTTGGAGGGACCACGCGCGAGGACGGCCTCGTTGACCGCTGGGTCCAGACGGACGGCCTCCTCCTCGACGGAGAAATGCTGGGCGAGGTGCTCGCGAATGAGCCCCATCGCCTTGCCCGCTCGCTCCTGGCTCGGGTACGCGTGCACGTCGCGCAGTGGAACGGTCACGACCCGCTCCTCGAAATCATTGGCGCTCATTCGTCCGTGTCACTCGACCGCCAGTTGCGACGCTTGACGTTGCGCTGGACGTTCCGGTCGGTCTTCAGCATGACCCACGCCGGAACCCGAGAGTTCTGTCGATCGAGCTTTGCCAGTCGCTTCTTCTTCGACTTGGACTTCTTGCTCATAGTGTCGCTCAATTCCTCCTCATCGCTTATAGGTGTGTCCTTTGGCTGCGAGACGTCCCGGGCGATGGGGTCGTCACTACCGGCCAACGAAAACTGCAGAAAATTCGGGAACTAGTCGATGTGGCCTTCGCGGCGGAGTTGATCGGCGTCCTGGCCGGAGTAGCGCCATTCGATGGTGGCTTTCTCGTCCTGCCAGTCCCACGGTTCGACGAGGACAACGTCGTCCTCGTTGATCCAGGTCCGGTATTTCATGCGACCGGGGATCCGGCCCATCCGGTTTTTGCCGTCCTCACACTGCACACGGACGTGGTTCCCTCCGTTGTGTTCGGTGACTACCGCGAATAATTCGTCGTCGTTCGGCATCCGGAGGTTCTTCCGTCCGCTAGTTTCCTCACTCATTACTTGCTCTAAGCAGTCCAGGCGGATAAATTGACGGCGAGACGCGGTAGCGCGACACACGGTCGTCGGGGCGCCGTCGGCGACTTTCTTGTGAAAGAGTCCCACGATTGCGACCGCGAATCACGGAACCACTTTAGGTCGTCAGTACCTGGACTCGTCCATGAACTACGACAACGCACTCGACAGGGCCTACGATTCCCTGCCCGAACAGCCCCGTGACGCTGGCGACCGGCTCTCGATTCCGGACCCGGAGGGCCAGACGGACGGCGCCTTCACGCGATTGACGAACCTCGGCGACATCGCCGACGCGCTCGGTCGCGAGTCCAAGCACGTCCACCGCTCGATCCAGCGCGAGTTCGGGACCAACGGCCAGTTCGACGGTGACTCCGCGCGCTACAACGGCGACTTCTCCGTCTCGGACTTCCAGGCCGCCATCGACGCCTACGTCGCCGAGTACGTCACCTGTTCGGAGTGTGGCCTGCCCGACACCAAACTCACGAAGGAGGACGGCGTGGACATGCTGCGCTGTGAGGCCTGCGGGGCCTTCCGCCCGGTCCAGAAGGGCCAGACCACCAGCCAGGCGGAGACCCCGACGCTCGAAGAAGGCAAGACCTACGAGGTCAAGATCACCGGTACCGGGCGCGAAGGCGACGGCGTGGCCGAGAAGGGCAAGTACACGATCTTCGTCCCCGGTGCGGCGGAAGGCGACGTCGTCGAAGTGTACATCGAAAACATCAGCGGGACGCTGGCGTTCTCGCGGCTCGCCTGAGCCAATCCCATCTGGATTCTTCGTCTGGCTCGCGGCGCATACCCCTGACCACCTGGTGGCGTCACACTCGCGCGAACCTCGATACAGACATACCAGGAGGTTGCAGCGTCCCCACCAGAAGTACGGCAACTACCCGTCTGATCGCGGAGGACTAACTGGTAGCGGACGAAGAGAAACGTATGGGATCCTCATCCAGCGAGGACATCGTTCGACGCGAGATGGATACCGCGGCCGACAACCCCGCAGTGGAAGTCGCCACGGCCGTCGCCGACATCGAGGGAACCGACCCCACCGAATTGTCGACGATGTACGAGTGCGTCGACGGCATGCTCGACGAACTGTTCTCGACGCCGCCGGCGGACGAGGCCCAGATGGAAGTGACGTTTAGCTACGCCAACTACCGGATCACGGTCGAGCAGGACGGGTTCGCGGAATTCGTCAAGACCGAAACGACGTGAACGGGACGGCCACGCCGAGACGGCCCCGGTCCCGAGGAACGCCCGTTTCAGCACAACCACCTCGGACCGCTATGCCTCTGCGATCGGTTCGATATCGTTCCGCGGCCCCCCAGGCAACCGCAACCGAGAAGACGAGTGCGGTCGACCGATCCCGTAGATGCGATTTGGCGTGGACGAGGCCGGGAAGGGGCCCGTGCTGGGATCGATGTTCGCCGCGGCAGTCGCCTGTGAACCAGGCACGCTCCCCGATGGCGTCGGCGATTCGAAGACGCTGACTCCGGCGCGTCGAGAAGGACTCGCTGACACGATTCGCGACGTCGCCAGCGTCAGCGTGGCGGAGATCACGGTCGAGCAAATCGACGACCCCGAGACGGACATGAACAGCCTGACCGTGGCGGCACAGGCGGCGGCACTGGACCGGATCGGCCCGGAGGGCCTCGCCGGGACCGTCGACGCCGGTGACGTCGACGCCGACCGCTTCGGCCGGCGCGTCGCAGCGGGGGTCGACGCAGAGTGTACGATCGAGGCAGCCCACGGCGCTGACGAGACGGACCCGCTCGTCGGCGCCGCCAGCATCGTGGCGAAAGTCGAGCGTGACGCACACGTGGAGCGACTGGCTGCGACACACCGGCCGTCCTACGAGACGATCGGTAGCGGCTATCCAAGTGATCCGAACACGCGAGCCTTTCTCGCGGCCTACGTCGACGACCACGACGAATTGCCGCCGTGTGCCCGCACCTCCTGGTCGACCTGCGACGACGTGCTGGCGGCCAACGAACAGTCCGGGCTGGACGAGTTCTGAGGACGGGGAAAAGACGCGGGACGGGAGTTACTCGTCGAGGATCAGGTACCGGAGGATGTCACCGTAGGCCGGACGGGTGACGGCAATCCCGATCAGCACGCCGAAGATGGTGATGATCGCGAAGCCAGAGAGGTCACCCAGCGAGAGGACCATCAGCGGACTCATGGCGAGGATGGTCGTCGCTGCCGCGGCACCGATGACCCAGAACGCCTTGCGGAAGCGGTTCTGGAAGACGCGCCCGGTGGTCACGCCTTCCTGCTGTAACACCTCGTCGGCGATGATCACAAGGTCGTCCACCCCCGTACCGATCACGGCAATGAACCCCGCGATATGCGCGAGGTTCAGCGGATACTGCACCAGCGCGACGAATCCGAGCAGGAGGAACACCTCCGAGAGCGCAGTCACCACCATCGGCGCGGCGACGCGGGCGTCACGATACCGGTAGTACACCACCAGGCTCACGGTCAGCACCGCGGCCAGCCCGACGACGACCGAGTTCGATTTGAACCGCTCGGCGAGACTGGGTTCGAGCTGCGTGGTCTGTGCCGACGTGAAGTTCAGGGGTGCGGGCAGCGGCCGGCCCGTCTTCAGGCTGAGCTCCAGGTTCCGTGCGTTCTCGCGCGTCGGCACGGTCATCGTGAACGTCGGATCGTTCGCGAACTCGCCGCTGGCGAAGGAACTCGCCAGGTTCTCCTGGATACTCGCGTTGAAGATGACCTCTCCGTTGAGTTCCGTCTGCATACAGCCAGTCGTCTCGAATCGCTGGCTCTGACAGACGGTCCGGCTCGTGAACCCGACCGATTGCATCGTGTTCTGGAACTCCTGGGCGCCACTCTCGGTGACCGTCACGGAGACGCCGAACTCGTTCTCGCCCGTTCGCCGAACGTTGCCGATCGAGGCGAACTGATCCTGGCTCAGTGCGTGGGTTCGAATCCACGTCCCGTTGCCCGCTTCGTGATACGCGAACACGTTGACGACGCCACGTTCTTCGAGGATCGTCCGGAGGTCGCCGATGTCCCGCCCGACGGACTCGATGACGACGAAGTAGTTGCCCGTCGGCGTCGTCGCACCCTGAACGCTGACGCCAGAGAGTGCCGACGCGGACACCTTTCGCTCAACGATTTCGACCATGTCCTCGCGGGTTTCGTCCGTCACGCGGTCCTGGACATCCTCCGTCGCGACCGAGAAGCCTTCCGCGGACAGGGCCGTGGCGAACTGCTCGGCGGTCACCGTCGTGTTGACGACTTCGACCGCGTCCTGGCCCTCCGTTTCGCGGATTCGCGTGTCGACGTCGATTTCGGGGACGTCGAGTGCACGCGCCAAGCGCTGTTCGAGCTCACCAGCGTTCGCGGGATCGATCGTCAACTCGTCGACCATCATGCCCGAAATCGGCGCCCGGATCCGTGAGCCACCTTCCAGCTGAATGCCGTACTGGATGTTGGTCAGCCCGTCGCCGCTGGTCACGCCGGTTCCCGCACTGACGTTGTCGAAGGACGTTCCCGTGCTGCCGTTGGCGACGGGGCCGCCACTGTCGCCGGAGCCACCGCCGAGGGTGGCACCCGGGACGAACAGCACCACCGCGCTGGCCGCGATCAGGACGACCAGCAGGATGATTCGCCAGTTCTGACGAACGTTCATCGGGCCACCCCCTCGAATTTGTACCAGCGAAGCAGCGTCACGTTCAGCAGGTAGGTGTTGATCAGGTCAGCGGTCAGTCCGATGACGAGGACGAGCCCGATGTCGGCCATGATCGAGATGCCGAAAAAGGTGGCCAGGATCGCCATCACCGTCATCGCCGCGATGGACGTGACGGTCATCGTCACACCCGTCTCGCGGGCGTTGTAGACGCTCTCGTAGAACTCGCCGGATCGCCGGAGGACGTGGTTGTTCAACAGGATGTCAGAGTCGACGCTGTACCCGATCAACATCAACAATGCGGCGACGGTCCCCAGCGAGAGTTTGATGCCAAGCAAATTCATCACCGCGAGCGGCACGATGATGTCCGAGGCCGCCGACAGGACGACGGCGAGACTCGGCACGAAGGTCCGGAAGAGGGCGAAGACGAGAACACTCATGCCGAGGAAGGCGACGAGCACGCCGATGATCGCCAGGTTCTGCGAGTCGCTGGCGAGGGCGGGCGAGGTCGAGGAACTCTGCAAGACCTCCATCCCGGCGGCCCGGGCCTGGTCGGAGAGGCCCTGGGCGTCGTTTGACTGGAACTGGAGGACGTAAGTGTCCGAGGACCCCGCGACGGCCTGGATAGTCGCGACCTCGCTGTCGAACTCGCCGGGGATTTCCGACTGAGTCAGTCCCGTTTCCACGCGTAGTTCGGAGCCACCGGTGAACTCGATGCCGGGGTCGACCGGAGCACCCGTCATCGCCCACCAGCCCACGAGGACGAGCAGGGCGACGGCGAGCAACGCCAGGGGGACCACCAGCAGCTGGCGATTGCTGTACTCGGTGTAATCGACGTCCGGTACCTCAAACTCCATTATGAACGTGCGTGTGTAAGCGCCCCGAATAAGCCTTCTTATATCGGGGTTTCCAGTCGGCCACGCTGGCCGCCAACTGGCCCGTTCCTGGCCCGTTGTACGATCGCCGGTCGTCGCCCGAACGGTGGCAAGCCCGCACGTCGAATTCCCGGCAGACAGCTCGATTGCGAGCGGAGAGGGCGCGGGCAAGTTGAGGATCGGCCACCCGCCAGGGTTGGAAACCGCGGTGGTAATCGGTCGGCCTCAGGGCAGGTACCGGACGCTGACGACGCCGTCCGCGGCCCGGATCGAGACGCGATCGACGCCCAGCCGGGCCGCTCGGGCGACCGTCTCCTCGTCCGCGATCACGTCCTCGACCGCCGCGGCCGTCTGGTCGGCTGGCACGGTGAGGACGTGAATCTCACCCTCGCCGGCCCGCTCGCGTCGCGTCACCTCGCCCTCTGCCTGCTCGGCTGCAATGTCCTGGGCCATCGTCGTCGGTGACTCCGAACTCTCCTCGACGGGGATCGTCCGCCGCTCGGTGACCTCGTGCAACTGGTAGGCGACCTCCAGGGGTGGCTCCGGGGCCACCGTCGCCGCGAGGACCTCGCCTACTTCCAGGGGTGAGGCCTCGACGTCGGTGTCGAGGAGGGCGTCTTCGGGGACCGCGGCGTCGCTCAACGTAATCACCTGGGCGTCGGTGACCTCCCGCAACGTCGCTGCCGCATCGTCGACGCTCGTCACGAGGAAGGTGCCGGTCTTCATACGCCAGTGAACCCCTGCAACGCCCTTCCGCGTTTCGCCACACGCTCGCATTCGTGTTCGATCGGAGTTGTCACTGCCAGAGCGGAAGCGCCGAGCCAGAACCCTCACCCTGCCACGCTCTTGCCCCCGCGAACGGCTGGAGGGCTGCAAGATCGAACTACCGAGGAAAGCATGCGAGTGACGCTGAGAGAAACGTCTGGAATGACAGCTTGAAAGCCCCGAGGTGCTCGACCGTCCGGGACTCGTTGCGCTCCTCGCTGACGCTGCGGTGCTTACGTCGTCCGGGCCAGATCGAGCACCTCGCCCCTTTCATTCCTGCCCGTGTCAGCTGATTCGACAAGCTATGCGGGTAGGACTGAAAGGGGCGCGGCTCTCGTGGTGCGAGACGACGCAAGCACTGGAGCGAGCGGCAGCGAGCGAAGCGCGCAGCGAGTCGCAGCCCACGAGAGCCGCGGGGCTTTCAAAGCCTCACGGTTGCGGTGGCGCCTCATTCGACACCTCGCTGCTTTACTCAGTAGTTGCGTGTTGCAGAAGCTGCCATTGCTGTTGCAGTCAATGGCGGAATGATCCGGGGCCCCGGGCGAGTGTTCATCGCCCGTCGTTCACCAGCGACGGTGGGCAAGGTACATCGCGATGGCAACGAGGGTGGGCGGCAGGAAGCCAAAAGCCGGATCGAGGCCGTACAGCGCCTCGATTAGCGGAGCGAAAACACCGCTCGGTGGGTCACGGTACTCCGGTGGTGCAGTGATGAGGAGGAAAAGGATGAGAGTGAAAATGTACAGGTAACCGAGCGCGCCGATACGGGCCTCGTACTGGGCGTCACCCCCACCGGTTCGACGCCGGTAGGCGACCGACAGGATCGGCGCGATCAGCGGGCCGACGACCATCAGACCCACGACGATGATGAACGCTCGCGAGAACGAAAACGTCCCGACGCTCCCGGCGAGCGTGTCGCTGAGGGTGATCATCAGGCTGACGACGAAGGCCAGCGCCGCGACGATGGCGACTAGTGTTCCGACGACGGCGTAGGACCGGAACAACCGCGACTCGGCCGTCCGAAAGGCGTACGGAAACGCCCCGAAGACGCTCGAATAGGCCGTGTCGTCTTCGGCGTTGCTCATTACGCTGACCACTGTGGCATCGTGAATAAACGCGACGAAATCCCGGGCAGTGGTAGTGATGGCGCTACCGGGTTCCCAACTGCCAGCGGCGGCAATGAGACGCGCTTCGGCCACAGCACCCACGAAGATGGAGGGTACTTTTGAGCGGGGCCATCGACGGATCGAGCATGTACGTCGATATCGGGACCGCCCTCGCCCCGGGGGCCGACCCCGGCATCTCCGAGGAAGAACTCGATGCGCTGGAGGAGCGCGTCGCCGCGGCTCACGAACGGATCGCGGCTGGCATTCGAGACGACGAGTTCGGCTACGCGGCCCTGTCGTTACCGGACCGCGTCGATCCCGACGCGCTCCGGGAAGCGGTCGAGCCGGTCGCCGACGCCGAATTCGTCCTGACGGTCGGCATCGGCGGCTCCGCCCTCGGCGCCCGCACGATCACGAGCGGGATCGTGCCCGATCGGGCCGACCGCCACGTCGTCCTCGACAATGTGGATCCGGAACACGTCGATCGAACGGTCGATCGCTTGCCCCTGGCGGAGACGGCAGTCAACGTCGTCTCCAAGTCCGGAACCACGGCAGAGACGCTGGCGAACTTCCTCGTCGTTCGCGAGGCGATGGACGACGCGGGCGTCGACTGGACCGAGCGGACCATCGCCACGACCGGTTCCGCAGGGCCGCTTCGGGCACTGGCCGACGAACACGACCTGCCGACGCGGCCGGTTCCCGAGGGGGTTCCGGGTCGCTTCGCCGCGCTCTCGGCCGTCGGCCTCGTGCCGGCGGCGATACTCGACGGTGATATCGAGGGGGTCCTCGCCGGCGCACGGGCGGCCCGCGAGTCACTGGCGCCCTCGCTGTTCGAGTGTCCGGCCTACGCCTACGGCGCGACGGCCTACGCGCTCGAAGAACGCGGCGCTACGGTCAACGCCTTCATGCCCTACGCCGAGTCCCTGGAGCCGTTCGCTGAGTGGTTCGCCCAGCTCTGGGCAGAGAGTCTGGGGAAAGCGGGTCGTGGCCAGACGCCGGCACGCGCCCTCGGCGTCACCGACCAGCACTCCCAGCTGCAACTGTATCGCGCCGGGCCGGCCGACAAACAGATCACCATCGTCGACGCCGACGACCGCGACGGGCCGACCGTCCCGGTCGCCGAGCACGAGGAACTGGATTATCTCGGAAACACCCGGCTGGCGGATCTGCTGGCAGCCGAGCGTGACGCGACGGTGGCGAGCCTCGCCGAGGCCGGCCAACCGACGGTTCGCGTCGGCGTGGATCGTCTCGACGCCCACGCGCTGGGTGAACTGCTGTACAGCATGGAGGCGGCGACGATCCTTGTGGGCGAACTCGCCGACATCGAGACGTTCACGCAGCCAGCGGTCGAGTGGGGCAAGCGCGCGGCCCGTGCACTCCTCGCCGGCGAGGAGACCGCAGAGACCGCGACGATCGAGGACCTGCCGGACCTTCGCGTCGAGTGAGCCTTCCGTGGGACACGGTCGTCCAGACCGCTAGCTCCTCGACCGGGCCCGACGCACCGGGCGACGGCCCCACTGGCAACCTGAACCATCGACGCAAGTATACGCCAGGGGGGCTAACGGCGGGGTACGCAGATGGTTGAGCAACCGTACACGGTGCCGGGGCGGGACGAACTGCTGAAGAGTCTCCTGCACTCGGGCGGGGTTATCGTGGGCGCGTACCTCGTTGCCTTCGCGATGATCGCGGTCGGATACAACGTCCTCGCCGCCGCGACGGGATTGATGCCCGAAACCGCCCAGTTGACGTATCAGGTCGTCGGGACGATCCTGCAGTTTATCGGGTTCATCCTGGCCGCGGTCTGGTACCTGCAGCGGATCGACACGGACGAGATCGTCGCCTGGAAGACACCCAGCCTGAAGACGGTCGGCTGGGTCGTGGGCGGGTTTGCCCTGCTGTTCGCCGCTTCCGCGGCGATGACGTTCCTTCTCTCGCTGATCAACGCCGCACCGGCCCAGAATCAGGTGATTACTGCCGGCCAGGAAAACCCCGTCTTCTTCCTCTACATGATCCCGATCGCCCTCTTGTTGGTGGGGCCGGGCGAGGAACTCGTCTTCCGCGGCGTCGTCCAGGGACGCCTCACGCGGGCCTTCGGCACGTGGCCCGGAATCGTCCTGGCGAGTGCGGCCTTCGGAATCGTCCACTGGCTCGCGCTCGTCGGCACCGGCCAGGGGAAACTCGTCTACATCGTCGTCGCCGGCATGCTCGGACTCGTCCTCGGCGCAGTGTACGAGTACTCGAAAAACATCATCGTCCCGATCGTGATCCACGGTCTCTGGAACGCCGTTCTCTTTGCGGTCAACTGGTACGTCGTGGTCAACGATCTCCAACTGTAGCGGACGACGGCGACGACGCCAGGCGGACGGCCGTCTGACGGGGGTTTATTCACGAATTCGTGGTAGATTGGGCCATGACAACCCGGTATTCGGTCGTTTGTGACGACGACCAGGCCCGGGCCGTGCGCTCGCTGGCGCGTCGATACGGCATCACTGAGGAAGAAGTGCTCACCCAGCTGATCGAACTCGGCCTCGAAGACGTCGACGGCCAGCGATTGTAGCTACGGCGCGCTCCCCGTGCTCGCCGGCGGTGAGAACGCTGTTGGCGCTCGATCAGGCGGGATTTTTCCGCGAGAGGTCACTGCCACAGATCGGACAGCGGTCGTGGTGCTCGTCGAACTCGCGACCACAGCCAGCGCACTGGAACTGCCAGTCGCGCTGTTCGCTGATCCCATCCTGGGCGATCACCTCGACGGTGACGTTCAGGCGTTCGGCGACGTTTTGCATCGCGTAGTCGTCGGTCACGAGGACGCCGTCGAGTTCGAAGGCAGCGGCGATCAAGCGAACGTCCGTCCGCGAGAGTTCCTCGAAGTCCCCAGTTTCTCGCGCGGCGCGTTCGATTCGCTCGACGGTCTCGGGTTCGGGAATGTGGAGGTGCATGCCCGAGCCTTCCAGCGCGTCGAAGCGGTAGGCGTGTTCGTCCTCGAGTTCCTCGCGAACGAGCGGAATCGACGCCAGGGACTCCTCGGTGTGATACTCGTGGATAAACGCCGACGTATCGAGAACGTGCATTTACTGTTCGACGATCATGTGATCCTTGACCGCCTGGACCCTGCTGACAGAGACGAGCAACCGACCGTCTTCGTCTCGGTCGAACTCACCGTCGCGGTAGGTTTCTGCCGGTTCGACGACCAGATCTCCGAGCGCACCGGTATCGAGATCCATCGTGATGTTGTAGAGGCTCCCGATTTCGGCGCCATCGGTGCCCATGACGTCCTTCCCCGAGAGGTTCTCGGCGAGTATTTCAGCCATATAATCGGAGTTCCTCGCGGGCTACCTTAAACGCCACGGGCGCGTCTGACGGGAGTCCGACGGCGTCACCCGGCCGCTGACCCACGTGGCGGGAACGCCTCCGCCTGCCACACCTAGGCCGCATCCGGGCGCCACTTCGCGGTCGGCAAGACGAGGTAGGTGACTAGAAGACCGGTGAAGGCGGCGAAGACGACGGCCCCGGCCCACACGTGAATCGACCACGCCAGTCCGCTGGTCAGTTCGACCGTGACGACGTAGCTGAGGGCGAACAGGAGCGGAACGATGGCGCCGAAGGCTCGAAAGGCCAGCGGGCGCTCGGGCGTGGGCCGCGCGAGGGCGGCGAGGGCGTCGGCCGTCACGCCCATGATGAGGCCGGGTATCACGAGTATCGGATTCTCCAGCGGAACCACGCTCGCCAGGGCTGGCACCCCCACCAGCACCGTGTACGCGCCGACCGGGAGCGAAAAGCGTCGTGCGTACATCACCAGCGTTCCCATGACGAGCGCCGGAAAGACGACCATGCTCCCCATCCCCAGCGAGAGGGTCATGTCGTTCTGCACGTCGGTGTAGGTGATCATCAACGGGTTCAGATAGCCCGTGAAGTAGACGGCAATGGTGAGCGTGAGGCCACCGGCGACGACCGCCGGGAGCGCGCGCACGCCCCCCGTGATCTCCGCTCGGCGCCAGGTCGCTCTCGCTGGCGAGGAGAGAAAGAGCCCCGCACTGATCGCGATCAGCAGGTGCGAGGGACTCGTGAGCCCCTCCATCCCGCTCTCGAAGCCGAAGCTGGCGTGCCACGCGTAGTCCGCGACGCCGGCGAAGCCAAACAGGACGACGCCGATCACGCCGACCGCGTAGCCCGGCGGGACGGCGTCGATCCAGGACGCGCCTGCTCGCCGTTCGGTCAGCGTGCGCGCGGCGATGACGCCAGCGATCGCCAGGAACATCGAGTAAAACACCATGTGCGTCGGCGTGACGAACCCTTCCTCGGCAAAACTGATCCCGCTGGCGTGGGCCCGAAAGTCGAAGGCCACGCCAGCGACCAGCACGACCGACAGCGCCGTGACGATAGCGTCGAGACGCCACCCGTCCAGCCACGAAGTATTCTGCCCCCCAAGCCGTTGCGCCGCAGTTTCTCCCATGCCCGCTGGTAACCCGCCGACCCCATAGCGGTTTCCCCGCGTTCGGGGTGAGCGCGGTCAGAGCCAGAGAAGCCCGATGGAGAGGACGATCCCGAGTCCACCGGCGAGGACGCCCACGTCGGCCCGCGATCGCTCGACGAGGTCCCAGTGATCGGCCACGAGACTGCCGCCCAGGAGGACGACCGAGCCAAGGAAGACCAGCACCGGTAACAGATTGCCGTGTCCGTCGGGGACCGCGCCGTGGGCCGTCGCCGGCCCACTCGCCAGGACGGATCCCAACAGGAGCCACGCCGTCCCGCGAGCGAGTTTTCGTCGGTCGACCATGCTGGAATCTCGGCGTGGGTGGCCCAAGTCGGTTACCATTTGTCGACCGTCCCGCCGCGGTCGTTCAGTCCCGCTCGCGCTCCCAGGTCCGAATCAGGGCTGCAAGTGTTTCGTTGAGCGGGACGGCCGTGCGATCGTCGACGGTCGCTGCGTCGCTCGATCGATCGACCACGGCCCCGTTGATGGCGTCGATCTCGGTGCGGCGGCCGGCTTCGACGTCCTGCAGCATGGATGAACGGTTCTCGGCGGTGGTCTCGATTACTCGCTCGGTGGCCTCAACCGCGGCCGCATCGGACAGCGGGACGCCGTTCGCGCGAGCGACCCGGGCCACCTCCCGTGCGGTCCGTGCGGCGATGGTCGCGGCGGGCTCCGCGGAGAGTGCCCCATTGGGGACGCGAGCGAGTGCCGTGATTGGGTTGATCGCGGCGTTGACCGCGAGTTTCTCCCAGCGACGGCGTGGCATGTTCGCGGCGACCCTGGTCGCGAGGTCCGCCGCGGTGAACGCTCGCCCGATCTCCGTGGCGATCGTGGACTCACCGCCCTCCCGGGGACCCAGGACGACCTCGCCGACGCCAGTGCACTCGACGTGGCCGGGCTCGACCAGCCGCGCGCCGTAGGTACAGGTCCCGGAAAGCACCGGACAGTCGAGGTGGTCCGCGAGGATCGCCTCGTTGCCGAGGCCGTTCTGGAGCGAGAGAGCGACCGGGCAATCGACGGCCGCGAGCGAACTGGCCGCTGCCGGCGTGTCGTAGGCTTTCACGGTGACGAGCGCCAGATCCGCACTCGTCGGCGGCGTGGTGGCCGCCGCTGGCTGGACGTCCGCTGTAAGTGCGCCCGTGATCGACAGTCCATCGCGCTGGATGGCGGCGACGTGGGGATCTCTGCCGACCAGCGTAACCTCGTGTGCCCGCGCGAGGCAGCCGCCGACGAGGCTGCCGAGACTGCCCGCGCCGAAGACGAGGACGTGCATTGGCAGGAAGTCGACCGCGACCGGCAAAAACGCGCTGGCTCTGTGTCTGGCGTCCGGAAGCGTTCGGCGAGGCCGCTTCCGCCCCGGGCAGATCGACACGTACTTTCCGCGTCTGTCCGAGGGGTCGTGTATGTACGTTGGACGATTCGTCGTCGTCGCGCCGACGGTCGGCGCCTATCGCGTCTCCTCTCGTTCGTTCCCGAATCGGCAGGCGATCGACCGCGACGGCACGATCACGATCGGCCCGACGGCCGACGCCCCGGCAACGGATAACCCCTACATCTCGTACAACGCCGTGCAGGTCACCGACCGCGGCGTCGTGCTGGGCAACGGCTCACACGTCGATCCGATCGCGGAGAAACTCGCACTGGGCTACCCCGCGCGGGACGCCCTCGCCGAACCCCTCCTCGCACTGGACTTCGAGAAGGACGACTACGACACGCCACGCGTCGCCGGCATCGTCGGCGTGGACGCGGACGATCCAAGCACCACCGCGGACGGTCCGGGTGCCGTCATCGGCACCGTGCGCCGGGACGCGCTGCTCGTCGAGGAAGTGACCGAGCCGACGCTCGTCGCGACCTACGAGAAAGACAGCCCGGAAACGGTCTCCTTTGCAGGCAGCGACGCGGCGGCGGCCGCGCGGGAAGCCTACGAGATGTCCTTCGAACACGCCGTCTGTGCGGCCGGCGTCGGGGTTGACGCGGCGGGCGTCGGCGCTGGCGTCGACCTCGCCATCCACAACGGCTGAGTCGTCGCGCCGCGACCGGGACAGCGAGCCAACGCGGACACTGAAGGGCCTCGGTCGCCTCGTTTCGATCGATGAAACTCGGTGTCATCTCGGACGTCCACGGAAACTTGCCGGCCCTGGATGCCGTCCGTGACGCGATGCCGCCCGTCGACCGCATCGTCTGTGCCGGCGACGTGGTCGGTTACAACCCCTGGCACGCCGAGTGCCTCGCGGCGATCCGCGACGCGGACGTGCCGACCGTGCAGGGCAACCACGACCGCGAGGTCGCCGGCGAGGGCGAGCCCCGGTTTAGCGCCCTCGCCCTCGCGGGCTTGCGGCACGCGCGCGAGCAACTCTCGGCTGAGCAACGGTCGTGGCTCGGGTCGCTGCCGGTCGAGCGAACGGTCGCGAATGGGCGGGTCAAACTCGTCCACGGCCATCCGGACGATCCGGACCACTACACGCGCCCGGCGGAGTTCTCGCCCGCCCTCCTCGACGAGGAAGACGTCCTCGTCATGGGCCACACGCACGTCCAGACCGCCGAGCAGTTTTCGGAAGGAATCGTGCTCAATCCCGGCAGCGTCGGCCAGCCCCGAGACGGGGATCCCCGTGCCGCGTTCGCGACGGTCGACCTCGACGCGATGACCGTCGAATGCCACCGCGTCGAGTACGATATCGACCGCGTCGTCGAACGGGTACGGGACGCCGGCCTGCCACGGGAAATCGGCCTGCGGCTGGAACGGGGCCAGTAGCCGGCGAGCGCTCGGGACGAGCGACACGGCTTAGTGCAGCCTCGTCCAAGCGCCTGCCATGAATCGGCCTCAGCGGCCCCGTCGGTTACGGACGGACGCCCTGCGTCCGCTCGTCCGCGAGACGACACTCTCACCATCGGACCTGATCGCACCCGTGTTCGTCGACGCGACGACCGACGAGCGGGTCCCCATCGAGTCGATGCCGGGCCAGGAACGCGTCCCCGTCGAGCAAGCGGTCGAGCGCGTCGAAGAGGTCCTGGAAACCGGCGTCCAGTCGGTCATCGTCTTTGGGATCCCAACCGAGAAAGACGAGCGGGGGACGCGGGCCTGGGCAGCCGACGGGGTCGTCCAGCGTGCAGTCAGGAAGATTTCGGCCGAGACCGACGCCACGATCATCACGGACGTCTGTCTCTGTGAGTATACGAGCCACGGCCACTGTGGCGTACTGGAGGGCACCGCAGCCGAGGAACCACGACTGACGGTCCGCAACGACGAAACCCTCGACCTGCTGGCCAAGACAGCCGTCTCTCACGCACGCGCGGGTGCCGACGTGGTCGCCCCCTCTGCCGCCATGGACGGCATGGTCGCGGCCATCCGGACGGCGCTGGACGAGGCCGACCGCGACGGCAGTGATGGGGGCGGGGACACCTTCGCCGACGTCGCGATCATGAGTTACGCCGCCAAGTACGCCTCGGCGTTCTACGGGCCCTTCCGGGACGCGGCCGATGGCGCCCCCGCCTTTGGCGACCGTCGCCACTACCAGATGGATCCAGCCAACGGACGGGAAGCGATCCGGGAAGTCCGTCAGGACATCGACGAAGGCGCTGACGTCCTCATGGTCAAGCCGGCCTTACCGTACCTCGACGTCGTCCGGTCGGTCCGAGACTCCATCGACCAGCCTGTTGCAGCATACAACGTCAGCGGCGAGTACGCCATGCTCCACGCGGCCGCCGAAAAGGGGTGGCTCGACCTCGAGGATGCTGCTCTCGAATCGTTGTTGTCAATCAAACGGGCGGGAGCCGACCTGATTATTACCTACTTCGCCGAGGACGTCGCGCCGTTGCTGGACGGACACTAAGCACGGCGACGACCCCGGCGTCATCGCGCACTGTCGCAATATTCGCGACGGCGGGTCGAAGGCGATTTACACGCGAACTCGCCCGCCAGCACTCCCGAGGGGACCCTGAGGGGGCGATTTCGCCCCGGTGCGCACCAGCAAAATCCGGGCCGCGGGCCGAAAATCGTCGAAACTGCAGTGAACGAACGTCCAACTTTTGTCGTTCATTCATCCAACAATAGGACGCTTTACAACCTTATATCGATAATAGTGTTCCCAACTTTGGGCAAACGTCTACAGTAGTTCCTATAATGTGGGGATTGTAAAGCAAACCCTTATGTGATACCCTCGCAAGAGCTTCGACCGTGATTGGGCGAACAAAGTGGGCGGTTTCGACGGTATAGTTGGACGTTCAAACACAGACACAACGCAAACCGAAACAGGTAGACACAATATGTCAGTACCACTCCAAGCCGATCCTGCAACGCTGGGAACCGCGATCACCAATTCGTGGATCCTGCTCGTATCGTTCCTGATTTTCTTCATGCACGCTGGTTTCGCCATGCTCGAGGCGGGCCAGGTGCGTTCGAAGAACGTCGCGAATCAACTCACGAAGAACCTCCTCACCTGGAGTGTCGGCGTCTTCGTCTTTTTCCTCATCGGCGCGGGCGTCGACGCGCTCGTCGGGACGGGCTCCTTTAGCTTCGTTCCCGGCGGTGAGTCCGCAAGCTGGATCAGTTGGCTCTACGGCGCCGTCTTCGCGATGACGGCCGCAACGATCGTCTCCGGGGCGGTCGCCGGTCGCGCGAAACTGCGCGCGTACGTCACGTACACGGTCCTGCTGGCTGCGATCATCTACCCGGTCGTCTCCGGCATCTCCTGGTACGGTACCGGCCTGCTCGGGGCCGAGGGGATGATCGGCTCCGCGATCGGGGCCCCGTTCGACGACTTCGCGGGTGGCACGGTCGTCCACGCCATGGGTGGCGTCGCCGGCCTGACGGCAGCGTACGTCCTCGGGCCGCGGATCGGCCGCTACAACGATGACGGCAGCGCGAACGTCATCCCCGGCCACTCGCTGACCTTCGCGGTCCTCGGAACCCTCATGCTGGCCTTCGGCTGGTACGGCTTCAACGTCGGGACCTCCGGGATCATTGGTGCCGGCGACCAGCTCGGCCGCATCGCGATGGGCACGACGATCGCCATGGCCTGTGGTGCGATGGGTGCCGGGCTCGTCTCCTGGGTGAAGACCGGCAAGGTCGACACCCTCTACGTCGCCAACGGCCTGCTCGCTGGCCTCGTCGGTATCACCGCGATTCCACACGCCGCCGCCTGGTGGGGCGCAATCCTCGTCGGTGGCGTCGCCGGGATCCAGCTGCCGATCGTCTTCGAATTCGTCGAGAAGCGACTCAAAATCGACGACGTCTGTGCCGTCTTCCCCGTGCACGGGAGCGCCGGCATCATCGGGACCCTCATGCTCCCGATCGTCGTCGCACCGGAGTACCTCGCCGGGCTTAGCTACGGTCGCGTCGACATGTTCCTCGCACAGTTCGCGGGCGTCATCGTGATCATGGCCTGGACGATCCTGGCGACCGGTCTCGTCTGGGGCGTCCTCAAGGCCATCGGGCAGGCACGCGTCACGCCGGCCCACGAGCAGGAAGGCCTCGACATCAGCGAACACGGCGTGGACACGTACCCCGAGTTCGGTAGCGACGACGGCATCGCTGCTGACGGCGGTCGCGTCGAAACTGACGGTGGCGTCGTGATGGACGACGACACCAGCGCTGGCATTACGGCAGACCGCTTCGAAACCGACACCAACGGAGCTGACAACTAATGAGCGACACTGACGGTGAGATCAAGATGGTAACGGCAATCGTCCGCCCGGACAAGCTGGGCGACGTCAAACAGGGGCTCGCCGAAGTCGGCGCACCCTCCCTCACAGTGACGAACGTCTCCGGCCGCGGCTCACAGCCCGCCAAGAAAGGGCAGTGGCGCGGCGAGGAGTACGTCGTCGACCTCCACCAGAAGGTCAAGATCGAATGCGTCGTCGCCGACATCCCGGCGGACGACGTCGTCGACGCGATCGCCGAAGCGGCACAGACGGGTGAGCCGGGCGACGGCAAGATCTTCGTCCTGCCGGTCGACAGCGCAGTGCAGGTCCGCACCGGCGCCGAAGGTACCGAAGCGGTCTAGCAGCACGGACTGCGAGGTCCGCTCGTCGACCATCCGCGGCTTCCATTCTTCGATGGAGTACCGGTCGAAGAGTGGCGACACGAGCAGCGAGAGTCTCCACCGATACCGCGAATGGGTGAAAGCCCCCGCACTCTCGACTCGGTGCGCTTTCACGGGCTTCGCCCGTTCGAGAATCCGCGGACTCCCGTCGGTCGTCCCCGCGCCGGCTGCGCGCTTCGCTCGCGTGTCGCTCCGCTCCCGCGAGCGCGTCCGGCGGCGCGTCGCGCCGCCAGTCGCTCGGCCTTCGGCCTCGCTCCAGTGCTAGACCGCCGCGCCGTCGCCGAGAGTGCGGCCCCTTTCATTCCCACCCAGTCCAGGTATGTCCACCTCCGAGGCTCAGCAGCACCCAGACGCTCGCGCTGACTCGCAACCCAACTCCAGATGCAAGTGAGCGCTGATTGGATGACGTGCACGGATCGGAAAAATCGACGAGCGATGGGTCCAGCCAGACCTGCTCAGGCTGTTGAGTCAGGTCGGCGCGATGAAAGGACTGGACGCGTAGTCCAGTCCGTGGCGGGTTTCGCAGGCCATTCGATTGCGACAGGTAAACTGTTGCGACGCGGCGCCTGCTCAAAGTCAGCGCGCACCAGCATGCGGCCTAACGCCCAGCGTCCTCACTGATTTTTTCACCCTTCACCAACCATGGAGCAGTCGGGCGGCGCCGAAAAACGCTTGTCTCGTCGCTTCGCCGTCGAACCGTGAGCGACGAACACCGACTCACGACGAAGAAGGCGACCTGGAGTCTCGCCATTCTCTTCGGCCTCGCCTCCGTTCCCTGGACCTACGCCTTCGTCTCCGGATCGATCCCGCTCTGGCCGGCATTCATCGCCTCGGCGGGGTTCTACGCCGCCGGTGGCGGTCAGGCTGGCGTCCTTCGAGCAACGCCGAACTACCTCGCGGGCATCCTCTACGG
>Ga0207733_100387_pt1 | contig 30578 bp, 27 predicted proteins | sample A23P3SouthBayCA_FD_187735 | JGI IMG/M metagenome (GOLD analysis project Ga0207733, IMG submission 187735) | Aerobic enrichment media microbial communities from Eden Landing Ponds, California, USA - A23 P3 (SPAdes) | ecosystem: Environmental > Aquatic > Marine > Unclassified | place: Emeryville... | reverse complement strand
GGCCCGCTCTGCCGCCTCGCGGTCCGCGACGTTCGCCGCGTCTCGCTCGCGTTCGTCGCGGACCAGCACGTAGAGCACGAGCGGCGCCGCCAGCGCGAGCACGAGGAAGAGGACGAACAGGACGCCGACGCCCGCCATCTACCCGAGGAAGACGTCCACGATGTCGCTCCCGGCGGAGCCGGTGTCGCGGTACAGCTCCGAGTAGCCGCAGTTCGTGCACGAGACCACCCGGAAGGAGTTGGTCTGGATGTCGAACATCTTGCTCAGTCCGCCGCCGGTGGTCGATATCTTTCCGACCTCGGCGTCGGTGTGACCGCACTTGGGACAGCCGTCGTCGCTATCGGTGGAGGGCGCTGCTGCCATACGACGGTGTTCTCCGGGGTACAGAATAAGTCTTGGGCGGACGAGACGTGGGAGAACAGTCGACCGGACGCCGGGACCGCACGCGTCGGATCGGCCGCGACGGCGGCCGCCGCGTCGACGGGTTACTCCCCGAACTTCTCCTCCTCGCGCTCGCGCAGTTCGACCCGCCGCGTCTTGCCCGAGGAGGTCTTCGGCAACTCGTCGACGTACTCGACCCGGCGGGGGTACTTGTACGGCGCCGTCTCCGATTTCATGTACTGCTGGAGCTCGTCGGTCAGTTCGTCGCTGCCCTCGTACCCGTCGGCGAGGACGACGTACGCCTTGACGACGTTGCCGCGCTCGTCGTGGGGCGAGCCGATCGCGGCGGCCTCCGCGACAGCCTCGTGAGAGACGAGCGCGTCCTCGACCTCGAACGGGCCGATGCGGTAGCCCGCCGAGAGGATGATGTCGTCGGCGCGGCCCTCGAAGAAGAAGTAGCCGTCCTCGTCCATGCGGGCGAGGTCGCCCGTGCGGTAGTACTCGCCCGAGAACGTCTTCTCGTCGAGGTCCGGCTTCTCGTAGTAGCTGTCGAAGGTACCCGGACTGCCCACCGGCACGGCGATCTCGCCGGTCTCGCCCGTCTCGACCTCCTCCTCCTCCTGCGTGTCGATGATGGTCGTGCCGAGGCCGGGCGTCGGTTTGCCCATCGACCCCTCCTTCACCTCGATCCCCGGGTAGTTGGAGACGAGACAGACCGTCTCGGTCTGCCCGTAGCCGTCGCGCGGGGTGATCCCGTAGGCGTCCTGCAGCGCCTCGATCGGCTCGCGGTTGAGCGGCTCGCCCGCCGACAGCGCCTCCGTCAGCGGGAGGTCGTACTGACTCAGGTCGGTCTGGGTGAACATCCGGTACTGCGTCGGGACGGCGCACAGCCGGGTGACGCCCTCCTCCTCCATCACCGAGAGGAACTCGTCGGCGTCGAACTCGCCCTCGTACAGCAGCTGGCGCGCGCCGGTGGTGATCCCGACGCCGACCGGCGACCAGAACCACTTCGCCCAGCCGGTTCCGGTCGTCGCCCACAGCAGCTCCTCGTCGAGGTCGACATCGTCGTCAGCCACCCCCGGCGCGTCGGTTCCCTCCGCGGTGACGCCCCACCAGTACGGCGCGTTCACCAGCTCGAACGCCCGCATCCAGCGGTGCCTGTGGAGGACGGGCTTCGGCTGTCCGGTGGTGCCCGACGTGTAGTTGATGCTCATCGGGTCCTGCGCACCGACCTCGGGACCGTCGTGTTCGGTCCCGCGTCCGTCGAGCAGGCCGTCGAACGAGTGCCAGCCGTCGGGGCTCCCGTCCACCGCGATCAGGGTGTCGACCGGCGTCTCATCGACGATCGGCTCGACCATGTCCACGAGCGACTCGTGGGCGACGACGGTCGTCGCCTCGCAGTCGTTCGCGCGGAACTGCAGGTCCTTCGGCTTGAGCATCTCCGAGCAGGGGACGACCAGCGCGCCCCGTTTGAGCACGCCCAACTGGACGGCGAACACGTCCGGGTGCCGCGGGAGCAGGTGCATCACGCGGTCGCCCTCGCCGACGTCCAACTCCTCGAGGGCGTTGGCGAACCGGTTCATGTCCCCACGGATGTCCGAGTACGTCCGCTCCGCGCGCGTTCCCTCGTCGTCGAGGAACGTCACGGCGACGCGATCGCCGAACGACTCCGCGTGGCCCTCGACAACCGACGGGAGGGTGTAGTCGTCGGGGATGTCCCACTCGAAGTCGGCGACGGCGGTGTCGTAGTCGACCGGCATACGCGGATGGTGTACGGTGTATGAAATAATCGTTTGGGTCCCGTTTCGACGTGCCCGGACCCGACGCGCGGCCGACGGATCGGAGGGACCGACCGCCGGCGTCACCCGGGTTTTTGTCGATCCCCGACGACGCTCGTCCATGGAGTACACCACACTCGGCGACACGGGGATGACCGTCTCGCGGATCTGTCTGGGCTGTATGAGCTTCGGCGACCCCGACTGGCGCGACTGGGTACTCGACGAGGAGGCGGGGACCGAACTCGTCGAGCGCGCGATCGAGTTGGGCGTGAACTTCTTCGACACCGCCAACATGTACTCCGACGGCGAGTCCGAGCGGGTGCTGGGCGACGCGCTCGCGGAGTACGACCGCGACGAGTTCGTCGTCGCGACGAAGGGCTACTTCCAGATGCGTGAGGACGACCCCAACTCCGGGGGACTCTCCCGGAAGGCCATCCAGCAGGAGCTCGACAACTCCCTCGACAGGCTCGGGATGGAGACGGTCGACCTGTATCAGACGCACCGGTACGACGACGACACGCCGATCGAGCAGACGGTCCGTGCGCTCGACGAGGCCGTCCGCGACCGGAAGGCGCGCTACGTCGGCGCCTCCTCGATGTGGGCCCACCAGTTCGCCGAGGCGCTCCATACCGCCGACCGCCTCGGCCTGGAGCGATACGCGGCGATGCAGAACCACTACAACCTGCTGTACCGCGAGGAGGAGCGCGAGATGCTCCCGCTGTGCGACCGGGAGGACGTGGGCGTGATCCCCTGGTCGCCGCTGGCGCGCGGATGGCTCGCCCGCCCCGTCGACGAACTCGACGCGACGGCCCGCGGCGAGAGCGAGGAGCACGCCCGCAGGCACCCGTACCTTGAGGGCGGCGGCGAGGAGATCAACGCCCGCGTCGCGGAGTTGGCCGAGGAACGCGGCGTGAAGATGGCCCAGATCGCCCTCGCGTGGCTGTTCGAGCAGGACGCCGTCGACGCGCCGATCGTCGGGACGACGAGCGTCGAACACCTCGAGGACGCCGTCGAGGCGCTCGACATCTCGCTGTCCGACTCCGACATGGAGTATCTGGAGGAGCCGTACGAGCCGGTTCGGGTGTCCGGTCACGAGTGACGGGAACGGTGTCCAGTCGGCCAACATGCGTCGTCCGTCCGGCGGGTCGCCGCGGACCGTCGCGTTGAGGACGGAGGGGGTCCAAGAGAAGTCCATGCCATGGAACGAGGTCGAGACGGCCGAGCGGTACGACGAGTGGGAGCGCGCTGACGGCTACGCGACGCTTCGCGTGCGCGAACACCCGGACGGAAGCTACGTCGTTCGGCTGGATCGCCTCGAACAGGCGCCGGACGGCCGCGAGTACCGGCGCGAGCGAGTCGACGACCGCGAGCACGCGGACGAGGTGGTGACGGAGTGGAAGCGCAGGTTCGACCTCCCCGAGGAGTGAGACCCGACCGCGGCCGACCCGGCGGCGGTCAGGCCTCGTCGCCCTGGAACCGCTTCGTCGTCTGGACCAACGGATGGCGCGCGTAGTCGACCACATCGATGTCCGTGATCGACTGGAGGCCCTCCTTGCGCGCCGTCTTCTCCATGCCGAGTTCGACGTGGTCGGCGATGGCGATGACGTACGCGTCCATCTCCTCGATCCCGAGTCGGTGGGCCGCCATCACGCGGTGGTGACCGTCCGCGAGTACGAGCCTGCCGTCGTCCTCCACCTCCCCGCTGGCGCTCGGGTTGTCGATGACCACCAGCGGCTCGGCGAGGCCGCGCTCCAGCTCGTAGCGCCGCCCCTCGAGCTCGTCGGCGTACACCCGGGCCTGCGTCGGCAGGAGGTCGGCGAGTTCGACCTCCCGCCGGTCCTCGCTGGCGGTGACGCCGTGGATCTCCTCGAGCGTTCGCATCAGCTTTCCCACCTTCTCCGGGGTCGCACGCTCGATCTGCGAGCGGATCACGTCGGTGTTGGAGATGATGCCGACGAGGTTGCCCGCGTCGTCGACGACGGGAAGCTTCTGAATGCCGGAGCGGAGGATGACCCGGGCGGCGTCGTTGACGTCCATCTCCGGGTGGGCGACGATGATGTCGTCGCTCATCACGGTGAACAGGGGCGCGCCGTCGTCGGCCGATAACAGGTCGCGCGCGGAGATGAACCCGACCACCGTCCGGCCGTCGGTGACGGGGAACCCGTTGTGGTCGCTGTCGAGGATCCGCTCGATGGCCTCGTCGACGGTGTTGTCGGGCGACACCGTCGCCACGTCCCTGGTCATGTACTCCCCGACCGTCGGGGACGGCACCTCGTTCGCGCCGTCGTTCATTCGTCATCCGATTCGACTGCCCCCCGGGTAAGCGTTCCTCTCGTGCGATACGCGTCCCGTGGACCCGTCTCCGGTGTCGGGGTCGACCCTCGGCCGGTCAGCCCCGCCCGGTCAGTCCTCGTCAGGGAAGGGGAGGGGCCGGCCGGTGGCACGGTGGAGCGTCTCCGGGGCGTCCTCGAGCGCCTCGAAGAACCGGCCGGCGATCGTGTCGTGGACGATCTCGGCGAGCGACTCCGTCGAGTCGTCGCCCACGTCCGCGAGGATCCCGAGCGGGAGCTGCGCGCCCGCCATGTCGGCGTGCCCGCCCGCCGATCCCATCTGATCGAGCGCCTCGCGCAGCGTCTCGCCCAGGTCCAAGTCCGCGCCGCGGGTCCGTCCCGAGGCGTAGACGACGCCGTCGCGGTAGCCGTACACCAGGGTCGTGTGTACCCCCTCGATGTCGAGCAGGCGTTCGGCCGCCTGTGCGAGCGCGTCGCGGTCGGATATCTCCCCGACACAGGACGCGACGACCGGCCCGCGACGGTCGCGCGCCTCGATGGCACGCGCGAGCACGTTCAACACCTCGGCCGTGAGCCTCGGTGACTCCACCCGGTCGAGGATCTCCGGGTCGACGTGCGTCAGCAGCGACGCCGCGGCGTCGAAGTCCGCCTCGCTCACCTCGCGGGTGAAGTCCCTCGTGTCGATCCGGATCCCGTACAGCAGCGCGGTGGCGACCCGCGTCGCCGGAGTCACTCCGAACTGGTCGAGATACTCGACCATGAGCGTGGACGTGGCGCCGACGTCGTCCCGAAGGTCGACGAACGACGCGTCGATCGCCTCCCGCGGCGGGTGGTGGTCGACGACGACGACGGGCTCGATGTCCATCGGGAGCGAGTCGTTGACGCCCGGCCGCGAGTGGTCGACGAGCGCGAACGCCGCGAACTCCTCGCGGGGGTCGACCTCGGGGTCGAGCTGGCGCATGTCGATGTCGAGCAGGTTCACCAGCGCACGGTTCTCCTGGTGAGAGATGTCGCCGTAGTAGCACGCTTCGGCGTCGGTACCGGCGAACTGCGCGATCCGAACCAACGCGAGCGCCGAGGCGATGGCGTCGGGGTCGGGGTTGTCGTGGGCGAGGACGGCGAGCCTGCCGTCGACCGAGCGGAGCGTGCGAACCAGCCCGCGGAGCCGGTCGGCCGCCGCCCCCGTCGACACCTCGAGCACGCGGTCGGCGACGACCCCGATCGGATCGATGACGCGGTCGGCCAGCTCGCGCAGCGCCTTGAGGTCCGCCTCCGTCGCGTCTTCGCCGGCGTACGCGACGACGACCGCGTCGGGGAACCGCTCCCCGGCGCGGTCCGCGGCTGTGAGGTTCGCCGTCGCCGACGCGCCCGCGACGACGACGAGATCGGCGTGGTCCGGGTAGTTGTCGGGGTCGCGAGGGTCGGCCTCGAGCGCGGCGACGTGTTCGTCGCGCAGCGCCGAGACCCGCCCGCTGTCGTCGGTGATCACGTGGAGGTCGCCGGTTCTGTCGGTCAACGACTCGACGATGTCGTTGCCGACGGTCCCGCAACCGAGCATCAGCCGACGCATTACAGCGGACGGTCGGTCCGAACCGGCAAAACCCTGCCGTCCTCCGACTCCCGGCATCGGCGGCCACGCTCGCCGTGGCCGGATGCGAGCGACTGCGGCGCTACGGAACGTTGGAAACGGAACCGGATAGCCGAACCGAATCGGGCTGTCCCGCCGGTTACGGGACGATCGTCGTCGCGACCGACTGGGCCGTCTCGATGACCGGCCCGAAGCCGGGCAACAGCAGCACCGTCGCGACGGCCGCGAAGACGATGGCGGCGTACAGCGCGGTCGGCGTGGAGCCGAGTTCGAAGTCGCCGACGGCGTCGTTGAGCCACAGCGCCTTCACGACGCGGCTGTAGTAGAACAGCGACAGCGCGCTGTTGATCGCCCCGACGGCCGCGAGCCACCAGAAGCCGGCGTCGATCGCGCCCATGAACAGGAAGTACTTCGAGAAGAACCCGCCGAACGGGGGCAGCCCCGCCAGCGAGAACATGAAGACGGACATGGCGACCGACGCCATGGGCGCCCGGCTCGCCAGCCCGGCGTAGTCGTCGAAGGTGCGGCCGACGCCCCAGTGTTCCGCGAGCGCGACGAACAGGAACGCGCCGGTGTTCATGAAGCCGTACACGAGCAGGTGCGCCATCGACGCGCCGAGCACGTCGCCGCCGGCGCCGCCGCTGAAGGCGGCCAGGCCGATGAGCGCGTAGCCCGCGTGCCCGATCGAGGAGTACGCGAGCATGCGCTTGACCTCCTCTTGGGTCGCGGCGGCGAAGTTGCCGAGCGTCATCGTGACGACCGCGAGCACCTGAAACAGGAGCACCCAGTCGATGCCGGCGTCCAGCGGGAAGCCGGCGACGAACACGCGGAACGCGAGCGCGAAGCCGGCCGCCTTCGATGCCGACGAGAGGAACGCCGACACGGGTGCGGGCGCGCCCTCGTACGCCTCCGGCGCCCAGAAGTGGAACGGGACGGAGGCGGTCTTGAACGCGAAGCCGCCGGCGACCATCAGGATGCCGACAGCCGCGACGCCGGTGAGCCCCTCCACGCCGCCCGCGAGCGCCTCGTACACGTCGGGCAGCAGGAGGCTCCCGGTCGCGGCGTACACGAGCGAGATGCCGAACGCGAACACCGACGACGACAGCGCGCCGATGAGGAAGTACTTCAGGCCCGCCTCGACGCTGCCGGCGTCGCGCTTGAGGAACGCCACCAGCGCGTACGACGGCAGCGAGGCGAGCTCGAGCGCGATGAACGCCACGGCAAGCGAGTTGGCCGCCGCCATCAGCGCCATCCCGGTCGCCGCGAACAGCACCAGCGAGTAGAACTCCGCCCGGTGCGGGTGGTCGTGGAGGTAGTCGTAGCTCGCGACCACGACGAGCGCGGTCACGGAGGCGAACAGCGCCTGGAAGAACAGCGCCATGCCGTCGACGACGAGCGCGTCGCCGAACAGCGAGATACCGCCGCCGGTACCGGCCTGCCCGGTCCCCGCCGAGAGGAACCACCCGGCCAGCCCGAGCGACGCCAGCGACCCGACGGTCGCGATGCCGGCCAACAGCGCCGGCCGGGAGCTGTCGGGGTCGACGCTGTCGATCAGGATCAACAGCAATCCGGTCAGTCCGAGCGCCAGTGCCGGCGCGAGCGCGGTCCAGGTGGGAAGCTGGTCAGCCTGCATGAGCACGGGCTCCATCAGGCACCACCCCCGACGACCGCGACCACCGGCTCGATCGCGTCAGTGATCATCTCGAAGAAGATGTCGGGCGCGACGCCGAGCGCGATGGTGCAAAGCAGCAGCACCGCCAGCGGCGCCACGTCGTGGAAGTGCGCGCGGCGCACCTCGTAGTCCGTCTCGAGGGAGAACTCTCCGAACAGCGTGCGCTGCATCGCGAACAGGAGGTAGCCGGCCACGATGACGATCCCGAACATCGACGCCGCCGTGAACAGCGGCGCCGACGGGATCACCGTGGAGGCGAACGCCCCCTGGAAGATGAAGTACTCCGCGGCGAAGCCGGCCATGAGCGGCAGTCCCATGTAGCCGAACGCGCCGGCGACGAGGATACCCACCGTGATCGGCATCCGGTCGGCCATCCCGGACATGTCCCCGACCATGCGCGTGTGGGTGACGTTGTAGATGACGCCGACCGCCATGAACATCAACCCGGAGATGAGGCCGTGGGCGACCATCTGGAACGTCGCGCCGCCGATCCCCAGGCCCGTGTACGCGACGAGTCCGAGGATGACGTACCCCATCGACGAGACCGAGGAGTACGCGACGATGCGCTTGAGGTCCTGCTGGGCGAGCGCGAGCATCGCGCCGTAGATGACCGAGACCACCGCGATCGCCGCGATGACCGTCGCCACCAGCGGGCGCGTCGCCACGTCCGGCAGCATCGTGAAGTTGAACCGCAACAGGGCGTACGTCCCCATCTTCAGGAGGACGCCGGCGAGCATCACCGACACCGGCGTCGGCGCCTCGACGTGGGCGTCGGGCAGCCAGGTGTGGACCGGGACGACGGGCACCTTCACCGCGAAGCCCGCGAACATGGCCGCGAAGGCGGCCAGCTTCAGCGTCGCCGGGTCGAGCCCGACGGCGCCGCTCAGCTCCCCGGCCTGCAGCGACTGCGTGATCTCCGGCAGCCCGAAGGAGCTGATGGGGAGGTTGAACACCAGCGCCATGAACCCGATGAACATGACGAGGCTGGCGATGTTCGTGTAGACGAAGAACTTGATCGCGGCGTACTTCCGGCGCGGGCCGCCCCACACGCCGATGAGGAAGTACATCGGCACCAGCACGGCCTCCCAGAAGACGAACCACAGGAAGAAGTCCAGCGCGGTGAACACGCCCAGCAGGTTCGCCTCCATGAACAGCATGAGCCCGTAGAACTGCGACTGGCGCGTGTCGATGGGCGTCCACGCCGACATGATGGCCAACGAGGACAGCACCGTCGAGAGGACGACCAGCGGGAGGCTGATGCCGTCGACGCCGACGAACCACTGGAGGTCGTAGCCGGCGACCGTCAGCCAGTCGAGTTGCGTCTGGTAGGCGATACTCCCGGCCATGAGCGCGTTCCCGCCGGCGTCGAAGCCGGCCCACATGTACAGGCTCCCGACGACCGGCAGGAGGCTCAGCGCGAACGCGAGCTTGCCTGCGTACTCGTCGGGCGCCAGCATGACGACCAGCGCGGCGAGGAACGTGACTCCGATGAGTGCCTCGATTATCACAGTAACCACCCCCCAAGAACTCCGAAGACGACGAGCAGCGCCGTCAGACCCAGCGTCACCAGCGCGGCGTAGTTACTCACGACGCCGGTCTGGATCCGCCGGATCCGCGAGCCGGAGAACAGGCTCACGCTGGAGACGGCGTTGACGGCGCCGTCGACGACGCCCTGATCGAAGGTGTCCGCGGCGCGGGCCAACGGGAGGACGACCCGGTTCGCGAGGTACACCTGATACTCGTCCTGGTAGTAGTTGTCGTACAGCAGGTCCTTCGCGGCGCCGAGCTTGTCCGTGTGCTCCACGGGCTCCGGCACCGCGTACAGGCGGTAGGCGAGTCCCAGCCCCAGCAGCGCCAGCCCGAGCGACACGGCCGCACCCAGCAGGACCGTCGTCACCTCGCCGCCGATGTACGCCGAGGAGTACGGGCCGATCTCCTCGTAGTGGTGGACCGTCAGGTCCGAGAAGCCGCCGTCGAGCCACGCGTGAAGGAAGTCCACGTGCGCGCCCGTGAGGACGCGGACCGGCGCGAGGTTGACCGCGCCCGCGACCGTCGCGAGAACGCCCAGCACCGCCAGCGGCCCCTTCACGTTCCAGCGCACCGACTCCGGCGACTCCGCCTGCTCGGTGCGGGCGTCCCCGTGGAAGGTGAGGAACACCATCCGGAAGGTGTAGAACGCGGTGACCGGCACCGCGAGGAGGCCGAAGACGTACCCGATCAGCAGGAGCGGCTGGCCGTTCAGCCCGTGGATCAGCGTCTCGAAGAGGATCTCGTCCTTCGACCAGAAGCCGGCGAACGGGAAGATACCCGCCAGCGCCAGCGACCCGGCGAGGAACGAGTAGTAGGTGACGGGCATCTTGTCCTTCAGTCCGCCCATGTCCCACATGTTCTCGTTGTGATGCATCGCGAGGATGACCGAGCCGGCGCCGAGGAACAGGAGCGCCTTGAAGAACGCGTGAGTCAGCAGGTGGAACGTCGCGGCCACGTAGCCGCCCGCGCCGAGCGCGAGCATCATGTAGCCGTACTGCGAGATGGTGGAGTACGCGAGCACCTGCTTCAGTTCGCGCTTCACGATGCCCATGGTGCCGGCGAACAGCGCCGTGAAGCCGCCGACGAGGGCGATGACGCCCAGCGCCGTCGGCGAGACCGCGTAGAAGCCGTACATCCGCGCGACGAGGTAGACGCCGGCGGCGACCATCGTCGCCGCGTGGATGAGCGCCGAGACGGGCGTCGGGCCCTCCATCGCGTCGGGAAGCCACGTGTGCAGCGGGAACTGCGCGGACTTGCCGATCACGCCGCCGAGCACGAGCAGGCCGACGACCGTGAACCACGCCTGCGGGGCGAGCCCGAGGAACGTGTTGGCCGCGAACTCGCCGTGGAGCGCCTGTTCGGCCAGCACCGGGAAGCCGGGCGCGGCCTCGGTCCCGACGAACTGCGCGGTGCCGAACGTCGCGAACACGGCGACGACGCCGACGAGGAAGAAGTAGTCACCGAAGCGGGTGACCAGGAACGCCTTCTTCGCGGCCGACGGCGGTCCCGGCTCGCGGAAGTGGAAGCCGATGAGGAGATACGAGCACAGCCCCACCAGCTCGAAGAACATGAACGCCATGAGCAGGTTGTCGGCGACGACGAACCCGAGCATCGAGGCCGTGAACAGTCCGAGGCCGGCGTAGTACCGTGGGAGCCCCGTCTGTCCGTCGTCGTTCATGTACCCCAGCGAGAACACGTGGACGAGCAACGCGACCAGTGTCACGATGACGAGCATCATCGACGACAGGGGGTCGATGAGCAGGCCGAAGGTGAGTTCGAGCCCGGTCGACCCCGGCACGGCGCCGACGGCCCACGTGTAGATCGTTTCGTCGTACACCTCGCCGCCCGCCACGGCCGCGGCCATCGCGATCGACAACACCAGCGACCCGGCGGTCGCCGCGATGCCCGGGATTGCGCCGCCCTTCGGCAGCAGGTCACGCCCCGAGAGGGCGGTCCCGACCGCGATCAGGAACGAGAGGAACGGGAGCAGTACGATGGCCGGCCCGAAGTCAAAGATTCCTGCCATATGTTACCACCTCATCGTCGTCGCCTCGGTCACGTCGATCTCGTGGAAGTTCCGGTACAACACGAGGATGATACCGATGCCGATGGCGACCTCCGCGGCCGCCAGCGCCATGGTGAACAGCCCGAACGTCTGGCCCGTCACGTTCCCCCAGTAGTATGAGAACGCGACGAGGTTGATGTTGGCCGCGTTGAGCATCAGCTCGACCGACATCAGGAACAGCAGCGCGTTCCGACGCGTCAACAGGCCGAACACGCCGATGCAGAACACGGCGGCCGCCAGGAGCAGGTAGTACTGCGGCGGCACCATCAGTCGTCACCCCCCCGGAACGCGTCGCGGATCTCCCGCCCGCCGTCGGCGAGCACGCCGCCGATCGTGCCGTCATCCTCGCGCTTCGCGAGGAACACCGCCCCGTCGATCGCGACGTCGAGCACGATCGCGATGAGGAGGAACGCCACGACGAAGCCCTCCCCGGAGACGACCGTCTCCGAGAGGATCTCCGTGTCGACGTTGAACATCGCGTATCCGATGCTCGCGGTGATCGACGCGCCCTCGGGGAACCCGACGGGCTCCCCGAAGGACGCCTGCAGGAACACGAGCGCGAGGACGGCGAACAGCGCGACCGCCGCAAGCCCGGGTAGCAGATGCCCCCCGAGCTTCAGCCGCGGTCGCGACCCGGCGTCGCTCACGCGTCGATCACCTCCGCTCCCTGCGGTTCAGCTTCCCTGCGCACCAGCATCACGGCGAACGTGATGAGGATCAGGACCCCGCCCACGTAGACGAGGATCTGCATGGCGGCCAGCAACTCCGCCTGCAACATCACGTAATGCACCGCGACGCTGAGGAGCGCGGCCCCGAGGAGGAGTGCGGAGTGCCACACGTCCTCGACGAGGACCACGCCCAAACTGCTCCCCACGGTGACGAGGGCGAACAGCGCGAACGCGATAGTCTCTACAACCATTACGGGACAGTCCCTCCGGAGTCCGTTTGAAGGTTTCGAGAACGTTTGCGCGTGTGTGGGTGCGCGTGTGTGAGTTCGGGGCTCTCGGCCGGATCGCTTTTATATGAGATCGCGGGAACGACGGATCGGCGAGGGAGGTCGCCGGATCGAGCCCCCACGATCGGGGCGATCCGCGGCTATCCGAGGAAGCGCGACGAAGGAGAACCCGGCGCGGACGCCGGACGCACGGACGCGGCCGAACCGGTTACTGGTAGTCGATCTCGCCGTCGCCCTCCCCGATCCACGCGTCGCGGTCGGGGTTGCGCGAGTTGAGCGGGTCGATCCCCTTGTACCAGGGGACGTTCTTCAGCTGTTCCTTGTTGTAGACGAACTCGTCTTTCGTGTCGGCGGTGAACTCGAAGTTCTGCGTCAGCAGGATGGCGTCCACCGGACACACCTCCTCACACAGCCGACAGTAGATGCACTGCCCGATGTGGAGGTTGTACTGTTCGCCGTTGCGCTGGTCGTCCTGCACGATCTGGATCGTGTCGTTCGGACAGACGTTCTCACACTGGCGGCACCAGATGCACCGCTCCTGGGAGAACTTGTGGACCCCGCGGAACCGCGGGCTCACCTCGGGCGCGACGTCCGGGTACTCGACCGTGAACGTCGTGCCGTCCAGCGCGTGCTTCATCGTCGTCGCCATTCCTTTCAGGATTCCGATCATTGTTACGCGAGCACCCCCACGATAGCCGCGGTGAGGACGAGGTTCGCAAACGCGAGCACGAGCATGCCCTTCCAGCCGATCTCGATGAACTGGTCGACGCGAAGCCGCGGGACCGCAGAGCGCAGCCACTGGGTGAACAGGAAGAACGCCCAGATCTTCGCGGTGAACCAGACGATCCCCAGCGCCGCCGGGCCGGGCCCGGCCGGACCGCCGAGGAACAGCGTCGCCGCGATGGCGCCGCCCAGGAAGATGTGGATGAACTCGCCCAGGTAGATGAGCACGAAGTAGACGGAGGAGTACTCCGTCTGGTAGCCGGCGACGATCTCGGTGGGCGCCTCCGGAATGTCGAACGGGTTCCGGCCGACCTCCGCGACGTTCGCCACCACGAACAGCACGAACGCGAACGGGTTGACGAACGCGAACCACTGCGGGATCGCGATGCCCGCGACGCTGATGAACGTCGCCTGCTGGGCCTCGACGATCGCGCTCATCTGGAGCGTTCCCGTGAACAGCACGACGGAGACGCCGGTGACGATGAGCGGGATCTCGTAGGCGATGTTCGAGGCGACCGCGCGCAGGCCGCCGAGCAGGCTGTACTTGTTGTTCGACGCGTACCCCATCATGATCAGCCCGAGCGACGCGATGGAGGAGGCGGCAAAGGCGAACGCCAGCCCCGTCTCGGGGTCGGCCAACTGCAGGCCGCTACCCATCGGGATGACCGCGAAGCCGAGCAGCGCCGAGAACGGGATGAGGAGCGGACCCAGGTCCCACGCGGGGCGGTCGGCGCCGTCGGGGACGACCAGCTCCTTCGAGAGGAGCCGGACCGCGTCGGCGACGATGACGAACAGGCCGAAGGGCCCGATCCGGTTGACCGCGATGCGGTCGGTGAACGCCGCCGTGATCTTCCGTTTCGCCCACGGCCCGGCGAAGGCCGTGTTGATGAGCAGGAAGTTGGCGATCAGGAACGCGCCCAGCAGCGCGGCGACGACCTCGCCGGCGACGCCGTAGGCGTCCAGTCCCAGCAGGTTCGCGATCGTGTCGGGGAGCATCCCCTGTTGGAGCGGGACCGCCCCGGTCATCTGTCCACCTCGCCGAGGACGATGTCGAGGCTACCGAGCGCGGCGACGAGGTCGGGCACGTACTCGCCCTCGGCCATCTCGGGCAGGGTCTGGAGGTTCGAGAAGCACGGCGACCGGATCTTGAACCGAGCCGGCTTGTCCGTGCCGTCCGAGCGCATGTAGATGCCGAGCTCGCCCTTGGCGCCCTCGACCGCCCGGTAGATCTCGGCGTCGTCGTCCGGCTTCAGCGTCCGCGGGACGTTGGCCTGGATGGTGCGGTCCTCCTCGGGCCAGTCCTCGAGCAGGTCGATGCACTGCTCGATGATCTTCGCGGACTCCTCGACCTCGCGCAGGCGCACGAGGAGCCGGCTGTAGTTGTCACAGCCGTCCTCGGTGACGACGTCCCAGTCGAGTTCGTCGTAGTAGCCGTACGGGTCGTCGCGGCGGAGGTCGTAGTCGATGCCGGAGCCGCGGGCGACCGGACCGGTCGCGCCGTAGCTCTTGGCGACCTCCGGCGGCAGCACGCCCGTGTCGATGGTACGCATCTGGAGGATCTCGTTGCCGGAGATGAGGTCGTGGTACTCCTCCAGCGCCTCCGGGAGGTCCTCGAGGAAGTCGCGGGTCTTCTCGAAGAACTCCTCGCGGGGCTCGGGCAGGTCCCAGACGACCCCGCCGAGGCGGAAGTAGTTGAACATGAGCCGCTGGCCCGTCAGGTCCTCGAGGATGTTCTGGACCTTCTCGCGGTCCCGGATCGCGTACATGAAGATGGCGGTGAAGTCGCCGTACACGTCCAGCGCGAACGTGCCGACCGCGAGCATGTGCGCGGCGATCCGGCACAGCTCCGCGCCCATCGTCCGGATGACCTGCGCGTACTCCGGCACCTCGATGTCGGCCATGTCCTCGGCCGCACGCGCGTACGCCCACTCGTTGAGCAGGCCCGCCGAGATGTAGTCCCAGCGGTCGGGATACGGCATGATCTGGTGGCGGTACGTGCCGTTCTGGCAGATCTGCTCCTCGCAGCGGTGGAGGTAGCCGATGTCGCTCTCCACGTCGGCGACCTGCTCGCCGTCCAGCGTCGTCTTCAGGTGGAGGACGCCGTGGGTCGCGGGGTGGTGGGGACCGATGTTGAGGAACATCGTGTCCGTGTCCTCCTCCCCGCGGTGGTCCTCCTCCAGCGGGTTCGCGTTCTCGCGCAGCGGAACGACCTGCGGGCGTTCCTGGTCGTAGTCGGCCGCGAGCGGGTGGCCCTGCCACGTCTCGGGCAGGAGGATGCGGCGCAGGTCGGGGTGGTCGTCGTAGTCGATGCCGACCAGGTCGTACGCCTCGCGCTCGTGCCAGTCCGCCGTCCGGAACACCGGCTCGGCCGACTCGCTGACCGGGTTCTCCCGGTCGGCGGGGACGACGACGCTGACCTCCTGGGTCGGGTCGTCGAACTTCTTCAGGTGGTAGATGGACTCGTAGCGGTCCTCGTACTCCTGGGCGGTGACACACGACAGGTGATCGTACCCGGCTTCGTTCTTCAGCGTCGAGAGGACGTCCTGTACCGCGTCCGGGCGGATCACGTACCCCGGCGCGTTCAGGTGCTCCTCGCGACCGATCACGCGATCGCCAAGCAGCTCCGCGAGCTCGTCGGGGGACTGTTCCTCGACCGGTGCCGGCGCGTCCGGCTCGGGTTCTTCCAGACTCATGGTCAGGGGGAGTCCGCCCAGTTGTACCGCATGACGAGGTCCTCCTCGTCGATCTCCCGCGCGAGTTGCTCGACGATCTCGTCGCGGTCGAGGTCGCCGAACTGCTCGAGCTCGTAGGGCTTCACCGTCACCGGCGACGACTCGCCGTTGGCGATGCGCTCCTGGAGCTTCGCGACGCCGTACACCAGCGCCTCGGGGCGCGGCGGACAGCCGGGCACGTGGATGTCGACCGGGATGACCTCCTCGGCCCCCTTGATCACGTTGTAGCCCTCCTGGAACGGGCCGCCCGAGATCGTACACGAGCCCATGCCGATGACGAACTTCGGCTCGGGCATCTGGTCGTACACGCGCTTCATCCGCGGCGCGAACTTCGAGACGATCGTCCCGGGGACGATGATCACGTCGGCCTGTCGCGGCGACGCGCGCGGCACACCCGCACCGAAGCGGTCGAGGTCGTGTTTGACCGCGTAGGTGTGCATCATCTCGATGCTGCAGCAGGCGATCCCGAACTGCAGCATGAACATCGAGGAGCCCCGCACCCAGTTCATGAACTTGTCGAACTTGGTGAGGATGAACGGCGAGGAGCCGAACGCCTCGCGCAGCTTCGAGTTGAAGCGGTTGTCCTCGCCCGTCATCCGGGCGTCCCGGGTGTCGGTCAGTACCTGGCTGTCGTCCGTAACGAACGGTCTGTTGTCGCTGCTCATGTTCAGGAACGCTCCGTCTTCTGTCTCGCCGCACGCGGGCTGGAGACCCACTTCACGGCGCCCTGTCGCCACGCCCACCCGAGTCCGACGACCAGCACCCCGATGAATATCAGCATCGGGAGCAACACCGTCGTCAGCCCGGCACCTGCCTCCAGCGCGGGCTGGTAGATGACGGCCCACGGGAAGATCAGAACGGTCTCGATGTCGAAGACGACGAACAGCAGCGCAACCATGTAGTACTGGATGTTGAACTGGATGCCCGTCGCCGCCCCCGTCGGGATCTCACCGGACTCGTAGGTGGCGCTCTTGCCCTGTTCCGGCACGCTGGGGCGGAGGAGTGCGGACACCGCCATCATCCCGAGGGGGATGCCCACGCCCATCACCGCCAACGCGCCGATCGCTATCCATGCATTCATACCGGGTTCTCCGTATCGTACGTCGGTTTGGTGGCCCCACAGATAAGTGCTTCACTTACGCGTGCACGCGTGTACTGCCGGGTTCGGGGCGACACGCGCCCGCCCGCGCCGAAGGGGCCATCCTGTCCCCGCGCGGACGTCGCGAGTCGTCGGATCCGGGACTACCGCTCGCGTCCGCGTGACTCCCGGAACCCGTCGACCCCGAGGTCGTGGAGGTCGGCGGAGACGTCGGCAACGCCCCCGACGAGGTCCTCGTGGTACTCGACGAGTCGATCCTCGACCTCGTCGTGCTCGCGTGCCAGCACCTGCGCCGCCGACAGCGCGGCGTTGAACGACTTGCCGGCGTCGACGGCGACGATGGGCGCGCCCGTCGGCATCCCGATCACCGAGTCGACGGACTTCTCGTCCACGGGCACGCCGACGACCGGGAGCGGGTACGCGAGACTCGCGGTCATGTTCGGCAGGTCGGCGGACTTCCCGCCCGCGCCGGCGACGATCACGTCGAGGCCGCGGTCGGCCGCGGTCTCGCCGTACGCGTACATGAGTTCCGGAGTCCGGTGGGCGGAGACGACGTACGTCTCGTAGGTGAACCGCGCCGCCGGAGGGTCGTCGAAGTCGGTCTGCTCGGCGAACCCCAACTCGTCGAGCGCGTCGAACGCGCCCTGCATGGTGTCCAGATCCGAGTCCGACCCCATGATCACGCCCACGTCGGGCGTCGAGTCCGGGTCGGCGTCGCTGTTCGCCTCCGATTCGAGTCGGTCGATGAGGTCCTGAACGGTTGTCATGGTTCGGTGTAGGCGTCCGTGGGTGGGTCGCGTGCGGCGGTCACTCGAAGGTGAGCCCGTCGCGCAGCTCGCGGGCGCGGGCGAGCAGGTCATCGCGATCGGCCGTGTCGCCCGCCGCGGCATCGCCGTCGGCGTCGACGAGCGTCAGATGGCCCAGCTTCCGCAGCGGCCGGGCCTCCCGCTTCCCGTACCAGTGGAGGCTCGCGTTCGGCGCCGCGAGCACGTGGCCGACGCCCGACAACGACGCCGGGCGCGGCTCGGGCACGTCGCCGAGGACGTTCGCCATCACCGTCGGCGCGCGCGCCTCGGCGGTTCCGAGCGGCCAGCCGAGGACGGCGCGGACGTGCTGTTCGAACTGGGAGGTCGTCGCGCCCTCGATGCTCCAGTGGCCGGAGTTGTGTGGCCGGGGGGCGACCTCGTTGACCGAGACGGTGCCGTCCGGCTCCTCGAACAGCTCCATCGCGAACACGCCGCGTCCGTCGAGCGTCTCCAGCGTGTCGAGCGCGACCTCGCGGGCCCGCTCGGCGACCGCCTCGGAACAGCGGGCCGGAGCGACGGTCTCGCGGAGGATCTCCTCGCGGTGGACGTTCTCGACGACGGGGAACGCGCGGCGCTCGCCGTCGCCGCGGACGGCGACGACGGAGAGCTCGCGATCGAAGTCGATCAGCTCCTCGGCCATCGCGCCGGCGTCGCCGGCGCCGACCGCCGCGAGTTTCGCCTCGTAGTCGTCGCCCGGCTCGACGGGGAGGTTACCGCGGCCGTCGTAGCCGCCGGTGCGGGCCTTCAGCATGCACCCGTCGAAGCGGTCGACCGCGTCGGCGAGGTCGTCGGCGTCGTCGACGGCGACGAACTCCGGGACGGGGATCCCGGCGTCGGCGAACGCCCGTTTCTGGACGAGCTTGTCCCGGATCGTCCGCAACGCGTCGGGCGAGGGGTTGACGGGGACGTCGTACGCCTCGCCGATCTCCTCAAGCACGTCGGGATCGGCGAGTTCGATCTCCAGCGTCAGCGCGTCCGCCCGTTCGGCCAGTTCACGGACGGCGTCGGGGTCGTCGAAGGCGCCCTCGATCTGCTCGGCGACGCGCGAGGCGGGGCAGTCCGGCGTCGGGTCGAGCACGACCACGTCGACGCCCAGCGGCGAGGCGGCCTCCCCGAGCATGCGGCCGAGTTGACCCCCGCCGACGACGCCCAGCGTCGGTCCGGGACAGGTCGGTGTCACGGACGCCGGTTCGGCAGGTCCGCGAATAAATCTTGCCTCACGAAACGAAACATGTGCACAATCGTGGCTACTTCGTCGACGAGTCGGGCGCGCGTTCGATGGCGTCCCCCGTCACTCCCGAGCCGTCGCGAGCGCCGCCTCGTCGATGAACACGACGACCCGTTCGGTCCACAGCCGGAAGGCGTAGTCTCGGGACTCGTAGCCGTCGAGTCGCGATTCCAGCTCCTCGGCGTCGTTGGGCTTGGTGATGACGACCGGCGGCATCTCATCGGCCGGCGGGAGCCCGTCGTATCTGGCCTCCGGCGGCGTCGAGGTGACGTTCGCGTCGTGGAGTTCGAGGTACCACGGGGTCGGGAGCCGGGAGTGCCAGCTCGGCCCGCCGGGCGGCATCCGGTCGAGGCTCGACTCGTCGGAGACGTACAGTCGCGTTCCCCGTCCGGTGTCGGTCCCGACGAACAGCACGTCGGCACTCTCGTCGTTGTCGCGGGCGACGGCACCGGCGTCCTGCAGCGCCTCCTTGTAGGCGTTCTCCGGTTGGGCCCACTGCAGGACCTGTTTGTCCTCGACCGACGCCGAGTTCCAGTAGTCGACGTTCGGGGCGGCGACCCCTCCGACGGCCGCGAGCACGACCAGCCCCGCGAGCGCCGCCGTGACGGCGTCGTCGCTCGCGAACGCGCCGCGCATGGAGTCGGCCACCGAGGCGAGACCCACGGCCGCGGGGATCGCCAGCGGAAGGACGATGTGGATCGCCACCCACGGCGCTTGGATGTCCGTCGCGACGGGGTAGCCGACCAGCGACGCCGCGCCCCAGTACGTCGCGTACGCGACGAGCGATCGCGTCCCCCGCGGCTCGCCGTAGCCGTCCGCGAGGAACCCCACGAGCGCGAGGACGACGAGCACGCCGGAGCCGTACGCCAGCGTCTCGACGATGTCCCAGAGGTACGGGACGTACGGGTGCCCGGAGTGGCCACCGACCGCCCACGTTCCCCAGAACTCCTCGCCGGCACCCCACGTCGCGTCGTGCAGGACCGACCCGAGCGCCGGCGCCGCGTCGGCTCCCGCGGCTCCGGCCGACGCGACGCCGAGCGCCTGCCACAGGTCGGGCCGCGGCGCGTAGAAGAACGCGACGACGCCGAGGAACGTCGCGACGACGCCGACGGCGCCGAGCGGCACCCAGACCGCGAGGTGGCCGAGGAAGCCGGCTCCCCGGCCCCAGTGTGCGTCGGGGTCGCGCTCGCGGACACGACGCTCGATCCACCGTCTGGTTCGCGACCCCGCGGTCCACTCCTCGAGTAACCGACCGAGCGCGACCACCTCCGCGACGAGGGCGTCCAGCGGCGACCCGGTCCGACGGGCCGTCCGGACGAGGCGGTGGTCCAGCAGGAGGACCCCGGCGCCGAGGAAGCACGCGACGTACACGATGGCGTTCTCCTTAGCAGTAAAGCCCAGCGCGAGCAGAGCGGCAGACCCGAACAGCGGGAGCGTCCGCCGGGTGTCGATCGCGTACACGGCGAGCGCGAACGCCGCGACGGCGAAGGAGCCGACGAGCACGTCCCCACGCATGAACCGGCCGTAGTAGACGAGCAGCGGGTCGACCGACAGCAGCAGCGCGAGCGCGACCACCTCGCGGTCGCGGAGGCGGCGGCGAAGCAGCAACGCGACCAACGGGAGCAGCCCGCCGACGAGCGCGACCGGGAGCCGCGCGGCGAAGTCGGACGCGCCGATCAGGTCGAACAGCGCGTTGTTGACGACCGGGAGGAACGGCCCGTGGATGATGGGCCGGTAGAAGAACTCTCCGGTGGCGTCGAACCGGAGGATCCAGTAGCCGACGCGCCCCTCGTCCCAGTGGAAGATGCGCTGCCCGAGCTGGATCGTCCTGAGCAGCAACGATCCGGCGACGATCAGGAGGACCGCGGCCGTCGTGGGGTCGTCGACGCGGTCGCCGAGGCGGCCGAGGAGCCCCCCGCCGGGCGAGCCGTCGACGCCGACGGACTCGACGCCGGAACCGGCGGTGTCGGCGTCGTCGCCGGTGGACGCTGCCGCGTCCGCACCGGCGGATCCCTCGGCGTCGCCGCCCTCGATCGGCTCCTCGGCGTCGGCGGACCCGGCGTTCGATCCGACCGCGTCGGCGGGGGCGTCGCCGTCAGTCCCGTCGGGGGCGGACTCGTCCCCGCCGGCGGGGTCACTCATTGCGCAGCGGTCGCACGCCGGCGGTAACAACTCTTGTGGAATGGATCGTCGGAGCCGGGCGCACGGGACGCGCCCGGCCGGACACATCCGCCCGGAGCGGTACGCATTTCCGCGGGCCCGCCGTCAACTCGCACAATGACCCAGACGACACTTGGCCTGGTGGTCGCGCGCTACTACGCGTCCATCGCCGAGGCCATGGAGGAGTCCGCCCGCGAGGCGGTCGCCGAGCGCGGCGCCGCCGTCGCCGAGACCGTCGACGTCCCCGGCGCATACGACACGCCGCTGGCGGCCGACCGACTCGCCCGCCGCGACGACATCGACGCCGTCGCCGTCGTCGGCACCATCGTGTCCGGCGACACCGACCACGACCAGGTGATCGGGCAGGCGATCGCGACGAAGCTCGCGGACGTGAGTCTCGACCGCGATACGCCGGTCACCTTCGGCGTGTCCGGGCCGGGCCAGTCGGGGGCGGAGGCACGCGAGCGCGCCGACAAGGGCGCCGAGGCCGCCGCCGCCGCCGTGGACCTCGCGGAGGGACTCCCCCGCGCGGAGGTGGCCGCATGAGCGACTTCGCCTACGACTTCGCCGAACGCGTCGGCCGCGTCGAGCCGTCGGCGACGCTGGCCATCTCCAACGCCGCGAACGAACTGGAGGAGGCCGGCCACGACGTGGTCGACCTCTCGGTCGGTGCACCCGACTTCCCCACGCCCGAGAACGTCGTGGAGGCCGGCAAGGACGCGATGGACGCCGGACACACGGGCTACACCTCCTCGAACGGCGTGCCGGAGCTGAAGGAGGCGATCGCCGAGAAGCTCCGCGCGGACGACATCGACGCCGACGCCGACGACGTGATCGTCACGCCCGGCGCCAAGCAGGCGCTGTACGAGACGGTCCAGACGCTCGTCGACGACGGCGACGAGGTCGTCCTGCTCGACCCGGCGTGGGTGTCCTACGAGGCGATGGTGAAGCTCGCGGGCGGCGACCTCGCCCGCGTCGACCTGGCACCCCACGGGTTCTCGCTGGCTGACGGCATCGACGACCTCGCGGCGACGGTTTCCGACGACACCGAACTCCTGATCGTGAACTCCCCGTCGAACCCGACCGGCGCCGTCTACGCCGACGAGGGGCTGGAGGGCGTGCGCGACCTCGCGGTCGAACACGACTTCGCGGTCATCTCCGACGAGATCTACGACGAGATCGTCTACGGCGTCGAGCAGACGAGCCTCGCGAGCCTCGACGGCATGGCCGACCGGACGGTGACGATCAACGGCTTCTCGAAGGCGTACTCGATGACGGGGTGGCGGCTCGGCTACCTGCACGCCACGGGCGACCTGATCTCGGAGGCGGGCAAGCTCCACAGTCATTCGGTGTCGTGTGCGACGAACTTCGTCCAGCGCGCGGGTATCGAGGCGCTCAGGAACACGGACGACTCCGTCGAGGAGATGCGCACGGCCTTCGAGTCGCGCCGCGACATGCTCGTCGACCTGTTCGACGATCACGGAGTCGACGTGACCGTCCCCGACGGCGCGTTCTACATGATGCTCCCCGTCGCCGACGACGACTCGGCGTGGGCGGAGGAGGCGATCCAAGAGGCGCACGTCGCCACCGTCCCTGGATCCGCGTTCGGCGCACCCGGCCACGTCCGCATCAGCTACGCCGCCAGCGAGGAGCGCCTCCGGGAGGGGATGCAGCGTCTCTTCGACGCGGGGCTGCTGGGCGACGACTGAGGAAGCGAGCGCGAAGGGCGAACGCGACGCCGACTCCCCGCCGCGGCTTCCCGGGGGAGTCACGGCTCGACGGTACCCGAGAAACCACCGACGGCGACGACCACCCACCCGCCGAGCGACGACGACCGTCCGACCGACGGGTGGGACTGAAAGGGGCCGCCGGGCTCGGCGAAGGCGCGGAGCGGTGAGCACCGCAGGCGAGTGAGCAACGCGAACGAGCCGAGGAGCGCACCGCCCGCACCGAGTCGAGCCCGGCGGGGGCTTTCGCGGTCGTGCTCGCGATGTTACCCGCCCTATCGTTCGTGAGTTCCGTGTCACCACGTGGCGAGATTTTATCAGCCGCGACGGTGTCGTTCGCGCATGGACGGGATCCACGACCTCGGCGGGATGGACTCCTATCACGACCTCCCGCCGGACCAGCCCGACGACGCCAGCCCGTTCCACCACGAGTGGGAGGGCGTCGTCCAATCGCTGTACATCACGGGACTGGGCTCCGACACGTTCGAGCTCGACCGCTTCCGATACACGCTGGAGGGCGACGACCCCGAGCGCTACCTGACGGTCCCCTACTACGAGCGCTGGCTGGGTGCCATCGAGACCCTGTTCGTCGAGGCGGGCGTCGTCGACGCCGACGAGTTGCGCGAGCGCGCCGAGGCGTTCGCGGAGGGTGAAGCCGACGTGCCCGAGGAGACGGACCCGGACCGCCTCCCCACGCTGCTGGAGGGCGTCCGCGAGAAGTACCTGAGCCGTCGCGGCGACGGCGACCCGGCGTTCGCCGTCGGCGACCGCGTTCGAGCCGTGAAGCGCCACCCCGCGGGGCACACGCGTTGCCCGCGCTACGTCCGCGGCGCCGTCGGCGAGATCGTCGCCGACCGTGGCGCACACGTCTACCCCGACGAGAACGCGCGCGAGGAGAGCGACGGGGAGCGTGCCGAGCAACTGTACAACGTCCGGTTCGACGCCGAGGAACTGTGGGGCGAGGACTGCACCGACGCCGACGGCCTGCACATCGAACTGTGGGAGCCGTATCTGACCGCGCCCTGACCGGCTCCACTGACTTCCCGCTGACTTCGACCGGGATCTGGGCGAACGCCTAAGCCCCCACACGCGTCACCACATCCCATGACCGACGACCACGGGAGCTCCGACGATCCGCCGTCACACCCCGATCCCGAACTCCGCGACGAGATCGACCCGCAGGCGAGGGCGCGCGCGCTCCAGTCGTTGCTGACCGAGAAGGGAATCTTGAGCACCGACGCCGTCGACGAGGTGATCGCGACCTACGAGGGCGACGTGGGGCCGATGAACGGCGCCCGGGTCGTGGCCCGGGCGTGGACCGACCCCGAGTACCGCGAGTGGCTGCTGGCGGACGGTATCGAGGCCGTCGCGGACCTGGACATCTCGGTGAACGACGAGGTGATGGAGCTTCGAGTTGTCGAGAACTCCGAGAACACCCACAACGTCGTCGTCTGCACGCTCTGTTCGTGTTACCCGTGGGCCGTGCTCGGCCTGCCGCCGACGTGGTACAAGTCGCCGGCGTATCGCTCGCGCGTCGTGGACGAGCCGCGCGCGCTGCTGCGCGAGGAGTTCGACACGGATCTGGACGACTCCGTCGACGTGGAGGTGTGGGACTCGAACTCCGAGGTGCGGTACATGGTGCTCCCGCAGCGACCCGAGGGCACCGAAGACATGGACGAGACCGAACTCGCGGAGCTCGTCTCCCGCAACGCGATGATCGGCGTCGAGCGCCTCGGCGACGGCGGCGCCATCGCCTCCGACGGTGGCGCGCGCGCCGCGCGGGGCGACAGCGCGGGAGGGTCGGGTTCGGGGACGGGCGCGATCGCCGAGATCGACACCGCGGGCAAACCGGTCCCCCGCGTCGACGACGACGGCCCGACGTTCGTGGAGCCGTGGATGGCGCGGTCGTTCGCGCTCGCGGTCGCGCTCACCGACGAGGACGAGCCGGGGCGTGCGTGGGACGACTTCCGGGCGGAACTCGTCGCGGAGCTGGAGGCGGCCCCCGGCGCCGAGGACGGGAGCGACGCGGACTACTACGGCGCGTGGCTCGCGGCGCTGGAGCGCTTCCTGACCGAGCGCGGCCTCGTCGACGGCGCGGACTTCTCCGCCCGCGCGACCGCCTTCGCCGACGGCGAGCGGAACGCCCACGAGTTCGTCGAGGGCGACCCCCACGCCCACGCCGACCAGTTGCCCGAGGGCCACGCGGACGGCGCACACCACCACGGCCACGACGACGACCACGGTCACGGCCATCACCACCACTGACCGTCGAAGCCGCGGGTCGAATCGCGGCGCACGGAGATTTATGCCCGAGAGGGACCCAGAGACGCCATCGAATGCGCGTCGCAGACCTCCCGCTGGCGCCCGAGTACGTCGATCACTTCGAGCGAGCGGGGATCGAGGAGCTGTACCCGCCGCAGGTCGCGGCGGTGGAGGCGGGCGTCTGTGACGGCGACGACGTCGTCGCCGCCGTCCCCACGGCCTCCGGCAAGACGTTCGTCGCGGAGCTCGCGCTGCTGACGGCCGACGGCCCGGGGTTGTACGTCTGCCCGCTCCGCGCGCTCGCCCGCGAGAAGTACGAGGAGTTCGACGCGCTCCCCGGCGTCGACGCCGGCATCTCGACGGGCGATTACGACTCGGCCGCGAGCGATCTGGCCGACAACGACGTGATCGTCGCGACCAGCGAGAAGGTGGACTCCGCCATCCGCAACGGCGCCGAGTGGGTCGACGACCTCGCGTGCGTCGTCGTCGACGAGGTCCACTTGCTCGGCTCGCCCGGCCGCGGCCCCACGCTGGAGGTGACGCTCGCGACGCTCCGCCGGCGGACGCCCGAGGTGCAGGTCGTCGCGCTGTCGGCCACCGTCGACAACCCGGAGGACATCGCGGCGTGGCTGGACGCCGAGTTGGTGGAGTCGACGTGGCGACCGGTCGACCTCCGGACCGGCGTGTACGCCGACGACGAGGTACGGTTCGACGACGGCACCGACCTGTCGGTCCCCGTCGACGCCGGCGACCCCGCGACCGACGCGGACACCGAGGCGACGGTCGGCCTCGTACGCGGCGCCATCGAGAACGGCGGGCAGGCGCTGGCGTTCGTCAACTCCCGGCGGGAGGCCGAGGAGCTCGCGGACCGACTGACCGAGGAGCGCCTCGCGGCGGTCGCGACCGGGAGGGACCGCGGCGGCGACGGCGACCCCGACGCCCCGGCGGTCGACCCCGAACTCGCCGCCGCCGAGGTCGCCGAGGAACTCCGGGAGGCGGGCACCACGGGCACCGGCGAGCGCCTCGCCGAGGCGACCGCGTGGGGCGTCGCGTTCCACCACGCCGGCCTCTCGTCGGACCACCGCGCGCTCGTCGAGCGGGCGTTCCGCGAGCGCAGGCTGACGGTCATCTGTGCGACCCCGACCCTCGCCGCCGGCGTCAACGTCCCCGCGCGGCGCGTGATCGTCCGCGACCAGCGGCGCTACACCGGCGAGGGGACCGAGTGGCTCCCCGTGCTGGAGGTGCACCAGATGTGCGGGCGGGCGGGTCGGCCACACCTCGACCCGTACGGCGAGGCGGTGCTCGTCGCCGACGACGCCGACGGGCGGGAGGAACTGTGGAGCCGCTACGTCACCGCCGACCCCGAGCGGGTGGAGTCGAAGCTCCGCGATCCCGCCGCGCTGCGCACGCACACCCTCGCGCTCGTCGCCACCGGCGTCGCCGGGTCGCAGGCCGCGGTGCTCGACGCGCTCTCGGGCACCTTCTACGCCTCCCGGACCGCGAACCCCGACCTCGGCGGCGCCGTCGGCGACGCCATCGCGAGCCTCATCGACGACGGACTGCTGGCGGCGGCAGGGGAGGAGAGGGCCGGACACGGCGGGGCAGCCGGTGCCGCCGGCGGCGGCATCGAGGCGACCGCCCTCGGCGCGCAGGTATCCCGGCAGTACGTCACCCCCGAGACGGGCGTCCGTATCCGCGAGGGGCTGGAGGCGGTCGCGGGGATGGAGGCCGGAGACGTGACGGAACTGACGGCGTTCGAGATCGTCTGTGACACCCCGGACATGGTCGACACCTACCTCGGCAACGCCGAGCGCGCGGAGATCTACCAGTTCGCCCGCGACCGGTCGGCGGAACTGACGACCGGAATGACCGAGGCGACCGACTTCGAGGCGTGGCTGGAGTCGGTGAAGACCGCGCGGATCCTGTCGGAGTGGGTCGACGGCGCCAGCGTCGAGGAGTTGGTCGAGGCGTACCGGATCGGTCCCGGCGACCTGGAGTCGCGGATCGAGCGCGCGGAGTGGCTGCTCGGCGCGGCCGACGCCATCGCGGACGTGGTCGGCGTCGACATGCCCGCGTTCGCGTCGGCGCGGACGCGGCTGGTGTCGTCCGCGGAGGTGGACACTTAGTCCTCCTCGCGGACACGCGGGTCCAGCACCGCATGGAGGACGTCCTGGGCCCACGACCCGGCGACGCCGACGAGCACGATGACGAACGTGGTACCGAGCACCAGCGGAACGTCCCGCGCCCGGATGGCGCCGTAGCTCAGCGCGCCGAACCCGGGGATGCCGAACGCGTACTCGACGACGAAGACGGTGACGACGAGCGCGGCGAGGAGGTCGCCGTACAGCAGCGTGAGCAGCGGCACCGCGGCGGGGCGGAGCAGGTGCCTGGCCGTGGCGACCGGGCCCGCACCCGTGGCGGTGACGTGTTCGATGTAGTCCTCCGTCCGGCGGGCGAGCGCGTTCGCCCGGGCGTGCCGGTGGGCGGCGGCGAGCGTCCCGGTGGCCGTCACAGCGGCCGGCAGCGCCATGCGGAGCCAGTACTTCGCCGGCCACGGTCCCTGCTCCCAGCCGGTGGCGTCCCAGCCGAACGCCGAGCCGACGAGGACGAGCAGCACCGCCGCGAGGTAGAAGTTCGGAACGCCCGACAGCAGGTAGGTTGCTGTCGACGTGATCCGGCCGACCGGGCGCCCGCCCGCGAGCGCGGACCCGACCCCGCTGGCGATGCCGAGAGCGGCCCCGACGAGGAAGCCGGGGACGAGGTACGCGAGCGTGTACGGCGCAGCCCGGGCGATGGCGTCGGTGACGCCCCCGGGGACGCTGCGTGCCTCCCCCCAGTTCAGCACCGAGATGTCGGCGACCCAGTGGAGGTACCGCCGGTGGAGCGGCTCGTCGAGGTTGTTCGCGGCGCGGTACGCTTCCACCTGCGATTCGATGTAGGCGGCGCGCTCGGACTCGTTCCCGGTCGCAGCCGCCGCGGCTGCCTGGCGGACCGACGCGGTGTTCGGGTCGCCGGGGACCGCCACCAGCAGGAACGAGACCGAACAGACGAGATAGACCGTGAACACGGCGAAGGCGGTCCGACGGAGGACCCGGCGACGGAGTGACACGGGCGCCGACTCGACGGCCGATCCCAAAAGCGATGCTGAAACGAACTGTTCAGTATCGCGTACTGTTATGTGCGGCGCGGGCGAGCCACCGCCGATGCGCGATACGGAGGACGTCCACCGTCGCGACACCGCGCTCGCGCTCCTCGCCGGCGTCGTCCTCGCGGCCGCCGCGGCGGTCGACCTCGTCGGCGGCGGTCTCCCGGGCGAGCAGTCACCCACCGACTGGCTGTTCCTGCTCGCATCGGTGGCCGTCGTCCGACTCGTCGTCCTGCCGTTCGCGCGCGATCCGTCCCGACGAGAGCGGTACCGTGCGGCGTTCGCCGAGCGAACCGGTGCCAGGCTCGCCGCCGCGTACCTCGCGGTGTTCGCCGTCGTGGGCGTCCTCGGACCGGTCGTCGTCTCGGAGCCGCTCGGGGAGCCGTCGCGCGGCTACCTCCCCCCGGTCGGATTCACCGTCGACACGTTCGTCGCCGGGGACTGTCTCGGGCGGGTCATGGAGCACCGGTGCCATGGGACGCTCGCGCACCCGCTGGGCACCGACCCGTTCGGCCGCGACGTGCTCGTGTTGCTGGTCCGTGGCGCGCGAGTCAGCCTGGAGGTCGCCGTCGTTGCGGCCGCCCTCATCGTCCCGCTCGGAACCGTCGTCGGCGTCGCCGCGGGCACCAGCCGTGGGTGGGTCGACGACGTACTGATGTGGTACGTCGACGTGCAGGAGACCGTCCCGGCGTTCGTCGTCTACGTCCTGCTCGCGTACGTGTACGGCCGGCACCTGTGGCTGCTCGTGCTCGCGTTCGGGCTGCTGGGCTGGGGGAGCATCGCGCGGCTCGTGCGCAGCGAGACCATCCGCGTCACGGAGTCGTCGTTCGTCGAGGCGGGCCGCGTCGCCGGGGCCGGCCGCTTGCGGCTGCTGCGGCGGTACGTGCTCCCGAACGTCGCCGACTCGGTCGTCGTCGCCGCGTTCGCGCGCGCGCCGGCGCTCATCCTCGTCGAGGCCGCGCTGGCGTACATGAACCTCACCGACCTCGACCTGCTCTCGTGGGGGGCGATCACCGCCCGCGGGCTCGACCAGTTCTTCCCGCTGACGTGGTGGATCTCCGCGGCCCCGGCGGTCGCACTCGTCCTCACGACGGTCGCGGCGAGCGTCGCGGGCGACGCCGCGCGGGACGCGCTCGACCGTGGCTCCTCGACGCTCCGTGGGCCAGGCTGAACGCGAGTACGTCCCGAGATATCCGCGGCGTCACGGATCGCTCGCGAGGGGACTCAGGCGTCCGCATCGGTGCTGTCGTCGACGGTTCCGCCATCGACCGTCCCGCCGTCGACACCGCCTGCACGGTCGTAGGCGCCCGCGCGCCGGAGCTCGCCGGCCTCGCGGAGTACCTCGGGCGTCCGGCACACCCCCGACTCGCCGGTCGCCTGGGGAACGACGCAGTTGTTGCAGTCCGCACAGACGGCCGCGACGCCGTCGGCGGCCGCGTCCGCACGCAGCAGCCGGGCCGGGAGCGCCGGCTCGGCGTAGAACGGCCGCGCCATGCCCACCGCGTCGGCGGCGTCGCCGAGCAGACCGTCGATCGTCTCCCGATCTCGTATCCCGCCCTCACAGAGGACCGGGACGTCGACGCGCTCGCGCACCCGGCGACAGAGGTCGGCGTTCCACGCCGGCTCACGGGAGTAGACGAGCGACTCGATCCAGTTGGCGGCGGCGACGAGCGCCGCCCGCGGGCGCGACCCGAACGCGTCGACGTACCCCGCCCGGAAGCGCTCGTCGCGCCACGACCGGCCGGGGAACGCGCCCCGGACCACGCTCATGTCCCAGAACACCGAGCCGTTCACCGGAACGAGCGCGTCGTAGCCGGCGTCGGCGAGTCGTCCACAGAGACGGACGCAGTCCTCGGTGGAGATGGTCGACCCGATCCCCGGGGGTGCCTCCGTCTCCGCCGGGACTTTCGTCATCACAGGCACGTCCCCGACGCGGTCGCGGATCTCGGCGAGGACGACCTCGAGGAAGCGGGCGGGGTCGCCGAACTCGTCGTCGCGGCGGTTGTAGTACGGCGAGGCGAACTGGTGGAGGATCCCCATGTTGGCGCCCGCGAGGTGGACCAGGTCGTAGCCCGCGTCGACCGCGGCGGCCGCCGAGCGGCCGAACTCCGCCGCGAGGTCGCGGCACTCCTCGGTCGTGAGGACGTGCGCGTCGTACTCGAGGAAGCCGAGGCGATCGAGCAGGCGAAGCGGTCGCGGGGGACGCGACACCGCGAGCTGTTCGAGTCCCGGGTTGCGCTCGCGGTGACCGCGGTGCCACGTCTCCATCGCGCGCAGCCCGCCGTGTTCGAGCTGGATCGCGATCCGACCGCCGTGGTCGTGGATCGCGTCCGTGAGGCGTTCGAGGTCGGCGACGAAGTCGGGGTCGTGGACGCGGGTCATCCCCGGCGCGGCACAGCCCCCCTCGCCGCGGACGATCGTGGCCCCCTGACAGAC
>Ga0207733_100383_pt1 | contig 30881 bp, 30 predicted proteins | sample A23P3SouthBayCA_FD_187735 | JGI IMG/M metagenome (GOLD analysis project Ga0207733, IMG submission 187735) | Aerobic enrichment media microbial communities from Eden Landing Ponds, California, USA - A23 P3 (SPAdes) | ecosystem: Environmental > Aquatic > Marine > Unclassified | place: Emeryville... | reverse complement strand
TCCCCGCCGGTCCGCGAGGCGGTGTCGCGGCCGCAACCGTTAGGCGATCCCAGGGAGAACGTCGACGCGTCAGATGCCCTCCACGAACGCTGATCACCCCACGAACGCTGCCCCCGCCATCGAGGCGGTCGACCTCCGGAAGACGTACGGGTCGACGGTGGCCCTCGACGGCCTGTCCCTCTCGATCCCCCGTGGCACGGTGTACGGCTTCCTCGGCCCGAACGGCGCGGGCAAGACGACCACGATGCGACTGTTGACCGGGCTGGCCCGCCCCACGGCCGGGGGCGTCCGGGTCGCGGGCGTCGACGCCGGCGACCGTCGGGCCGTCGCGCCCCTCGTCGGCTACCTGCCCGAGACGCCGCCGCTGTACGAGGAGTTCAGCGCCAGAGAGCAGCTAGAGTACGTCGCCGACCTCAGGGACGTTCCCCGCGAACTGGCCCGCGAGCGGATCGAGCGCTATCTGGACCGGTTCGATCTGGCCGGCGACGCCGACCGGCGGATCGCCGGCTACTCGAAGGGGATGAAACAGAAGACGGCCTTCGTCGGGACCGTGCTCCACGAGCCCGACGTGCTCTTTCTCGACGAGCCCACCTCGGGACTGGATCCGCGGGCCGCCCGGACGATCCGGGAGTCGATCACCGAGTTCGCCGAGGGCGGTACGACCGTCTTCCTCTCGACGCACATCCTGCCGGTGGTCGAGGCCGTCGCCGACGAGGTCGGCGTGCTGTTCGAGGGTCGCCTCGTCGCCGAGGGATCCCCCGGCGCGCTCCGGACCCGCGCCGAGACCGGTGAGGGGACCACCCTCGAGGATGCGTTCCTCGCCGTGACGAGCGATCCCCAGGGGGACGTCGATCGATGAGCACGAACCTCCGTTCGGACCTGCGTCACGCGGCCCGGATCGGTCGGGCCGAGTACCGCCGGAGCCTCCGCCGGTACACGCGGGACGTTCGTCGGCTGCTCGGGCTGGCGATCGCCGTGCTGTTTTTCGGGGGGTACACGCTGGTGTCGCTGCCGTCGGTGCTTTTTCTCGGGCGGTCCGCCCGCTCGCTCGCATCGATCCCGTACGTCGGTCCCGCCGCGACGGCGGTGCCGGTCGGGCTGCTCGCGCTGGCAGCGTTCCGGACCGTCGAGCGGCTCGGCGCCCCGGACGAGCCCGACCTCCTCCTGACTGCCGTCCACCCACGTGCGGTCGTCATCGGCCTCATCGGGGCCGAGATCGCCCGGCTGGCGACCTGGTTCGGTCTCCCGCTCGTCGCGCTCTCGATCGCCTTCGCCCTGGGGCTGGGGGCGCTGACGGTCCCCCTGGCCGCGGCGCTCGTGATCGCCCCGGTCGCCTGCTGGGCGGCCGTCTGGGGGTACGCCCTGGGACTCGCGGTCCTGTGGCTGCTTCGGCGGCTCCCGTCCGTCCGGCGCCTCGCCAGGGCGGGTGGCGTTCTGGCGCTGGTCGTCCTCGTCGTCGGTTCGCAGTTTGCCGCCCGGTACGCCGTCGAGGCCGACCTGCCGGTTCGGTCGCTGCTCTCCGCGCTCACCGTCGGCCCGCTGGTCGACTACGCCGCACTCGCCTTCCTGGGCACGCCGCTCGAACGTCCGGCGTCGATCGGCGCCGTCGCCGTCCCGGTCGCCGCCCTCGCGCTGACGCCGGTCGGGCTGGCGGCCGCGACCCGGGGAGCCGAGGTGCTCTGGTTCGCCGACGATGTGCCTAGGAGCGACGACTCGGGGGCGACCTCGTCGGGGGGGTTCGACGCCCCACGGCCCTTCGCGTGGCGGAAATCCGGGCGGATCGCGTGGGGGTTGCTCGTCCGCGGGGTGCGCGATCCGACCTCCTTTGGCCACCTCATTGTCTACCCCTTTTTCGTCGCGCCGCTCGGGACGACCATCCTCAGCTCCTCCAGGGACGCGCTTGGCCCACTCCTGGCCGGCGCAGCCGCGGGCTTCGGGGTCTACCTGTCGGGGGCGACGTTCGGACTCAACCCGCTCGGGGACGACCGGCGACAGCTTCCGCTCCTCCTCCTCACCGCGACCTCCGAGCGGACGCTGGTTCGTGGCCGCCTGTTTGCCGGGCTGGCCGTCGGCGGGCCGATCGCCGCCCTTGCGCCCCTCGCGACGATCCCGCTCGGGACGACCCCGCTTGCGGCAGTCGCACTCTCCGCGGCCGGCGTCGGACTCTGCGTGGCCGCCGGCTTTCTGGCGCCGGGGCTCGGGGCCGCGTACCCGATCTACGAGCCCCGCGAGTTCTGGGGGGGCGAGGCGGTCGTCCCGTCCACGCTCGTGACGCTGGTGTACGTGTTTTTCTCCGTCGGTGGCTCCTCGCTGGGGCTACTCGCGGTCTGGTACGTCGTTACGAGCCACCTCGCCGTCGGCGCCGACGTTGCGGTCGCCCTCGCCGTCTACGTCGTCCTCACCGCCGGCGTCTCCTACGGCGCCTACCGGTATGCAGTCCGGCGCTATCGTCGCTACTCCCTGGAGTAGCGCGGCCTGTCGCCGCCGTGCGAGTGGTTCATTGGCGTCCGGGGCATACCCGCACGCGACTCCACATGACCTACCGAACCCAATCGATCGAGGGGTTTCTGTCGGCGGTCGCCTCCGAGCGCGTGGCGCCGGCGGGGGGAAGCGTCTCCGCGATCGTCGGTGCGGCCGGCGCCGCGCTCTGCGAGATGGTCTGCATCCACACTGTCAACCGGAAGGGAGTGGAGTCCGCGAGGGAACTGGCCGAGATCGGGGACGGCCTCCGGCACCGGCGGGACGGCCTCCTTGCCCTCGCTGACGGCGACGCCGCGGCCATGGAAGCGCTGCTCGGCCTCGAGGGGGATGACCCCGGTCTGCGAGAGGCAAAGCGGGCCACGGGTGTCCCCCTCGCCGTCGCGGAGGGCTGCCTGGAGGTCGTCGAGGTCGCGATAGTCGTCGCCGAACGGGGGAACCCCAACGCGGCCCCTGACGCGGTGACGGGCGCCCTGCTCGCCGACGCCGCGCTGCGCGCCTCCACCGAGACCGTCCGCAGCAACCTCGACGGCGTCGACGACGAGGCGTTCGTCGGCGAGATCCGCCGGCGAGCGGCCGCGGCCGAGCGGGACGCCGAGAGCGCGATCGATCGACTCCCGGACGCCGGCCAGCGGCAGTCCTGATCGCCCCGCCGACCACACCGTCGGTTCCGGGTTCTCCGCCCGCGAGTGCGTAACGCAGCGTTTAGGCCCGTCGAGACCCTCCCAGAAGCTGTCCCACCGACACCACCCGCGAGACATGACCCAACAGACAGACCGGAAGTCCTACTACTTCCCCGACGGATCGAAAGTCGAACTCACCGCCGAGGCCGATAGCCCGGCGGTGCTGCGAATCTTCGGCGCCGACCTGGCAAAGCGGATGCGCCGGGTCAGGCTCGTCGTCGTCCAGGAGAGCGCCACGCTCTCGGGGTTCGGGTCCTGCGTCCCGGACGCCCGGGTGGATGCACGGCGGTCGAGGACGACCCACGCGCTCCCCCAGGGGGAGGTTACGGTCTCCATCGACGCCAGCGGGAAGGGTATCCACGGCTACCTCTATCACCTCGTGACCGCCGCCGTCGCCTACACCCGGGCGGTCACCCTGGACGAGGGCCGGGCGACGATGCTCTCGGCCGCCTCGTTCGCGGGCGGGGCCGCGCTCCTGGCCACCGGGTACGGGGCCCTGAGCCTCCCGCTTTTCTGCCTCGGCCTGGTTTTCGGGCTTTACCTGTGTCTCTACTGGCTGTCAGCGCGAGGACTGGTCCCGAGCCTCTCTCGCGCGCCGATTCCCGGCAGCGACAGGCCGTAGCCACGGCCTGCGCACTGTGGGGCGTCGCTCAAAGGGGTCATTCTCGGTGTTGCCACCCACCGCGTTTAGGGGGCTCGCCGGTCTCCCGCACGACGTCGTCGACCTACCCGCGGTCGCTTTCTCGTGGTGCACTCTCGCCCGTCGATTAGTAGGAACACTCGCGATCTCGTCGATCGAACTCACGAAGTGGCTGGCTCGCAGGAGGACCACCGAGGCACCTCCCCAGGACCGTACAGAATTATCATATAGGAATATATCATATACGACTGGAACTTCTGTTGCCCACTGCGAGCCGACGCGGTGTCTCGCTCCGAACTCGTGCGGTCGAGGTGGCCGGGTCAGTGCCCTTGACTGGGTCCAAACGACTGTTAGCGGCTCTTTACTCTCGGTCTCTCTTCGCCGCCAGTCGAACGACACCGTATTTTTCGGACTCACAGATAATATAACTGAGCTTACTTTACCGAATACAATTCGTAAAGCTGAGAATAGTTTCACTGGCCGTATCTCCGAGTCGCCGTCGTCCCAAGGGGGGGAGACCTGCGGTCGTAGCCGCCGGAAGCGACCCGGAAGTCGTATCAACTTTTAGGGAAAATATTTATTTAAAAGAACGGAGAACGTCAACATATCCCGGTCATGGGTATCATTGACAATCTCAAGGAACGACTCAACCAGGAGACCGTCTCCAGCGATGGAGAGGGAATGGAGAAGGCGCCAGGCGTAACGCGGATCTTTTACGCGACGGACCTTCACGGGTCGACGGTCTGCTGGCGGAAGTTCGTCAACTCGCGGGAGTTTTACGACGCCGACGTGCTGGTCCTGGGCGGCGACACGACCGGCAAGGCCATCTTCCCGATCGTCCGGGAGGGCGGCCAGTACCGGTACACGAGAGGCGACAGGGAGCGCACGGTCGAGAGCGAGGAGGAACTGGCGGACACGATCGAGAACTTCGAGAACAGGGGCTACTACCCCTACGTGCTGGATCAGAAGGAGTACGACCGCCTGCGCGAGAGCGACGACGCCCAGGAACGCCAGGACGAGATCTTCGAGACCGAGATGGTCGCCCGCATCGAGGAGTGGATCGAACTCGCGGAGGACCGTCTCGATGCCGGTGTGCCCGTGTACGTCTGTCCTGGGAACGACGACCCGCCGTTCGTGGACGCGGCCTGGGAGTCCTCGGACCTCGTGGAGTTGGCCGAGGGGAAGGAGGTCCGGATCGACGACGAGTACAGCATGGTGAGCTGTGGCTGGACCCAGCCGACCCCCTGGGACACCGACCGCGAGTTCGACGACGACGAGCAACTCGAACGCCGGCTGGAGGAGGTGATCGGTCAGATCGAGAACGTCGACCGGTGCATCTTCAACTTCCACGAACCGCCCTACGACTCGGGGCTCGACGAGGCACCGGAACTCGACGAGGACCTGCGCCCGAAGTTCGGCGCCCAGTCGACCGAGCCCGTCGGGAGCAAAGCCGTCAGGCGGATGATCGAGACCTATCAGCCGCCGCTGTCGTTGCACGGCCACATTCACGAGTCACGCGGCGAGACCCGTATCGGCGACACCACCGCAATCAACCCGGGCAGCGTCTACTCGGAGGGATCGCTTCAGGGTGCCATCATCGACCTCGAACCCGAGGTGAACGTCGTGGGGCTGGTCCGCGGATGATTCCCCGGCGTCTCGCTGCCGTCCGCTCTGGGGGTGTGGGTCCGTGAGCGACGGTCCGCTGGCGGATCCGGTCGAGGAAGCCGACCGCGTTGTGACCGCCGCCGACGAGGCCGACCTCACGGTCCGACAGATCGGCGGCACCGCGATCTGGGAGCACGCGGAGACCGTCAGGTCGGGGCCGTTCGAGCGCGACTACCGCGACGTCGACTTCGTCGGGACGACTGCCGAGGAGGACGCCATCGTCGACCTGATGGTCGAGGACCTGGGCTACGAGGCCAACCGCCGCTTCAACACGATGCGTCGGTTCCGACTGGAGTTCCTGGACGCCGAGCACGAGCGGAAGGCCGACTTCATCCTCGACCGGTTCGAGTTCTGCCACCGCTGGAGCCTCACGGATCGGCTGGACCTGGACCATCCGACGATTCCGATCGAGGACCTGCTGCTGTCGAAGCTTCAGATCGTCGAACCAAGTGACCGAGACATCAGGGACATCCTGGCGATGCTGAACGACCACCCCGTGGAGGCAGACCCGGACACCGAGGCGATCGATCCCACCTACGTCGCGTCGCTTTGCAAGGGCGACTGGGGGCTGTACCGGACGCTCACGCTGAACCTCGATCGGATCGAGGAGTACGTCGACGACGCGGATCTCCCGATCGAGGCATCGCGGATCACGGGTCGGACGGGGGCCCTCCGGGAGGCCATCGAGAGCGAACCGAAGACCCTTCGCTGGAAGCTCCGGTCGCTGGTCGGCGAGCGCAAGCAGTGGTACGACCAGCCGGAACTGACCTGAGCGACGGCGCCGGGACCTGACCGATCGACGCGTCGGGCTCGATTTCTCCCGAAGGAATTCGACTGCGATCGAAAACGGGACGCCAGCGTCGGGCTCACCACCCGCCGAGGCGTCCCACGTGGGGGCGGACCGATGTCGCTGTCAGTCCTTCGGGATCTCCGAGTGCACCTTGTCGAGGTCCACACCCTGCCGGGCCCGGTAGCGCTTCATGCCGAAGTAGATGACACCGGCGAGGGCGTACAGCAACACCAGGAATCCGGCGGACCGGGGGTTGTTGATGCCGTACACGGATTCGGTGGCCCAGAGCCAGAAGACGACCAGGAGAATCAACGCGTACAGCGCTCCCACGATGGAGACGACCGGGACGCCCGCGACTTCCCAGTCGGCGACCGGGTTGTTCGAGAACAGTTCGGGCCGGCGGTAGGGGAACAGCATGCCGGCGATCGTCGACCCGAAGAACGTGATCGCGATGGCGAACGTCGCGTTGAGCGTCAGCGTCTGGAAGCCCGGGAGGAAGAAGTAGATCAGCGTCAACACGATCGAGGGCACGGCCATCAGCAGGATGGCGTAGAGCGGCGTGTTGTACCGGCCCCTGACCTCGGCGAACGTCTCGGGGATCGACCGGTCGAACGCCGTCGCGAAGATCACGCGGGTCGAGGACATGAACACCGTCCCGGACCAGGCGAAGAACCACCCGGCCATCAGGACGACCTCGATCATGCCCAGCGCGCCGCCGCCCAGCGACAGCGCCGCGAGGAACGTCGGCGAGGAGAGCCACATCTGCTCGCCGGAGCCGACGAAGTAGTTGTAGTTGAGCGCCTGGTAGAACTCGTAGCCGATCGCCGAGTCGAAGATGGGCCACATGACGATGGCGAAGACGCCCGCCGCGATCAGCGCGGCCTCGAAGACGCCGAACATCTTGCGCCACTCCCCGGCTTCGCGGACCTCGCCGAACAGCGTCGACCCCCAGACCGTCCACATGATCCAGAACAGCAACATGGGGACCAGCTTGAACGACGCCCACCAGTTCAGGTTCCACATGGGGGCGAAGCTGACCTCGGTTCCCTCTAGGATGCCGCCGTAGGTGACGTCGGCGCTCAGCGACGACGTCGCGAACGCGTCGAACGTCGACTGGAAGCTCGTGGGGTTCGTCGTCAGCAGGCCGCCGAGGAATACCAGCAACCCGACCACCCCGACGTAAAACAGCGCCTGCTGGATCCGCGCGTACCACTTCATCCCCAGGCTCACGTAGACGAACGCGAACCCGGCGACGATGATCGAGGAGGTCAACAGCCCCATGCTCGAACTCCACCACTGGGCGAGCGCGACGTTGCCCGCCAGCGCCGACAGCGGCGAGAAGACGAGCCAGGACAGGATCGTCCCGTAGATCGGTACCCACAGCCAGAGGATGAACACCCACCCCGGCCAGGAGAGCAACATCCCCCAGAAGCCGCCGAGCAGGCGGCTCTGCCACACGTAGTCCCCGCCGACCCGCGGCATCGACGAGACGAGCGTGGCGTAGACGACGTTCTGGAGCGTCAGGATCACGACCGCCATGATCGTCGCCAGGATGGGACTCGCCTGCGGGATGAACGCGTTGAACGTCCAGATGTAGAACCCCAGCGTGACGACGTTCACCGAAAGGAACGCGTACACCCATGCGTCGTACGAGGACCAGTCCCGTACGAGACCCGTTGCTTCCCGGACGAATAGCCTGTCGTCTCCTGACATGCCATTTGGGACCTATCCCCACAATACTATTTAATTCTATCGACAGCATAATAATATTTACACGTATTTGCAAAAACGGAAGGCCCCACCGCTACGGGCCCGGCGGTCGGCCGCTCACTTCGCCATGAGCCCGGCGTCGACGGGCAGCGCCGCGCCGGTGACGTACCGCGCCGCGTCGCTGGAGAGCCAGAGGTACGCCTCGGTGACGTCGTGTGGTTCGACGGGCCCCTCGTCGATGACGTTCCAGCTACCGGTGTACTCGCCGAGTTCGTCGATGGCCTCCTGGCCGTACTTCTCGACCAGACCCCGGGTCATCGGCGAGTCGATGCCCGTCGGGGAGACACAGTTGACGGTGATCCCGTACTCCCCGAGTTCGATGGCGAACGATCGGGTGAGGCCGACGACGCCGTGCTTGGCGGCGGTGTAGTGGCCGCCGCGGTAGCTCGCGCCGTGGCCGGCGGTCGACGCGGTGCTCACGATCCTGCCCCCCTCCCCGCGCTCGATCATGTGCTGGGCGACGTGTTTGCTACAGAGCCAGACCCCTTTCAGGTCGGTGTCGAGCATCTCGTCCCACTGGCGCTCGCTCATCTCGTGGAGGTACTCGAGGTTCCAGATCCCGGCGTTGTTCGCGAGCACGTCGATCCGGCCGAACTCGTCGACCGCCGTCTCGACTGCGGCCTCCACTTCGGCCTCGTCGCGGACGTCCATCCGGATCGACAGGGTGTCGCTCCCCTGCTGTTCGACCAGCTCGGCCGTCCGTTCGAGGTCCTCCGGCGTCGCGAGGTCGTAGTCGGACGTGTCCATGTCTCGACAGATGTCGGTGACGACGACGTCCGCGCCGTGTTCTGCGTACCCTACAGCGTGTGAGCGGCCCTGGCCGCGGCCCGCCCCGGTGACGAACGCGACCTGGCCGGTGAAGTCGTACTCTGGCATGGTCGTGGTGATAACGCGACCCCAGCATCCGCTGGACGGCCGGCGTGTTCTCCTTCGGGTGGATGAACCGCGGATCTGATAAATGTATCCGTCGTCCCCGCCCGTCAGTACGCCCCGTCCGCCGCGAGGCGCTCCTCCAGCGACTCGACCACGTCGACGAGCGTCTCGGGGATCTCACGCTGGAGCACCGTCCCGTCGATGCGGTAGGTGGGTCCCGACACGCTCAGCGCACCCACGACGCTCTCGTCCGGCGCGAAGACTGCCTTTCCGACGCTGCGCATCCCCTTCGTGTACCCCTGATCGTCGACGGCGTACCCGCGCTCGCGGATCCGATCGAGTTCAGCGAACAGTTCCGCGCGCTCCGTGATCGTGTGTTCGGTCCGGGCCGGCAACCCCCAGGTCTCGACGATCTCCTCGACCCGCTCGCGCGGGTACGTCGCGAGGATCGCGAGCCCCGAGGCCGTCGAGTGGATGTGGTAGTACGACCCGATGCGGGCCCGGTACTCCTTCGACGGCCCGCTGACCGACCCGTCGTACTTCACCCACTTGTGATAGGACTCCTCGATGGTCGTCACCTTCCCGTGGTCCTCGGCGACGAAGTCACACTCCTCCTCGGTCCGTTCGGTGAGTTCCGCCACGGCCCCCTTGATGTGCTCGAACCCGGTCCAGCGCTCGCGGGCGTACTCGCCGAAGTTCAGAAAGCGCAACCCCAGGTGGTACCGTTCCCCCTCCTTGCGCAGGTAGCCGTTTTCCTCCAGGGTTCTCAGGTGCTTGTGCGCCGTGCTCTTGGCCACGCCGAGTTCGTCGGCCACCTCGACGAGTCGCGCCCCGTCGAACTCCTGTAACACCTCGAGTACGGCCAGGGACGTTTCCGTCGTCTTCACGGTCGTCCGTTCGGTCGGGGCTGCCATACCTCCCGCAACGATCATGATACACTTAATAGTTCGCGTGCGAGAAACGAATAAATGGGTGATGCGCCCCCTCGGGTGGGTTTCGCGGGCGATCGACGGTGTCGGCGCCGGTGCCCGGTGCCGACAGGCGGGACTGCGTTCGACTGTGCGAAACGGAGGCAACGCGGGCCGTTTTGTCCGTCCTGGTTTTCGCATCGCCGTCACGCACCTGCAATTCACACAACTGCCCACAGCGGCCCGCTCAGCCCCGGCAGGTCCGGCTCCGGTCGTCCGGTCGGGAGGCACGACTGCGATGCCCGCCCTCATTTAATAGTCCGAGCTTACTGAACGACCCGTCCCCGTTACAGAGCTATGAGTGTAAAGGGGGGAGGGCGGCGACCCGACCGATCGCGCACGGGTCACCCGTCACGATCCGATAAATTTATACATATAATTGGACAAAGGGCCTAGCGGTGTTCCGTTCAGAGGTCCGCCAGGGTGCCCAGTTCTGCCCCGCCGCTCACCGTGTCTGGCGGCTATCCCGGCGGCGATCACGGGGTAACATCCGCTTTCGAACCGTGGACCCTATCCCACAGGCGGAGCGGTCGGGGGGCGAGGGGGCGGTGGCGGGCTCGGTCGCCCAGAGCCTCCTGTAAGCCGTCAGTATCGACGTCTTTGCGCTCGACAGGGGGACCGATCGGTCAAGGGTTCGAGGTGCGAACGAACTTCCTGTTGAATTCAACGTAATATGTACAAAACGGTCGGCGACCGTCGTCCGCCTGCCGCCATGAACATCTTCGGGGGTATCCATACCTCCGCGGGGCCCCACATTCTTTCCATGCCTTCGTTTCCGTCCTCCTTCGGCGGCGACGACGACCAGTTCGACTCGTACGACGAGTTCGTCGTGGCGAACGCGCCGACGCCGGGTCGGTTCCTCGACGGTCACGACGTGCTCACCGGCAGCGACCACCTCGCCTTCCACCGGCTGACGCGGGAACTGTTCGAGGAGCGCACGGTGTACGACATGACGTTCAACTACAACCTCGCGCGGCTCAACCTCGACTCGCGACACCGCGAGGCCGGCTACCGCTACGCCGAGGAGCGGCCGGACAGCCCTGACGCCCTCGACGCGGACGGCGTGGAGCGCGTGCTCCGGGCGGAGTTCACGCCGACGACGCCGTTCTGCCCGCAGACCCACACGCTGACGATCGGGTCCTTTCGCGCCTGGAACGGGCTCGCCGACCGACACGAGTACGACCTCGTCCGGGTCCGGGCGGCACCGATGCACCAGCGAAGCGACGCCATCAACGACCGGCTCGTTGAACTGGAGGAGTCGTTCGTCGAAACCGGGGACCTCGCCCCGCCCCCGGGCGAGAGCCTCGACGTCGGCCCCGAGTCGCTGTCACCGGACGCGGGGCGCGGCATTCCGGACGGCGGGGCCGACGACGGGTCCGGCGACGCCCCGTTCTGAGCCGGCTTCGGCCCGCTTCCGGCTCAGTCGTCGTCGGTCGGCGGCAGGGGCACCGAGACGCCGGTGAGTTCCTCCGAGACGGTCCAGAGCCGTCGCGCCCGGTCGGCGTCGTAGGATCGGTCGCTCGACTGCTGTTTCTCCGGGGCGCCCCGCATGTTCATGAACCCGCCGGGGCCGACGTAGTCCCCGCCGTCGACGTCCGGGGCCGTGGCGGCATACAGCATCGGCAACGCCCCCTGCTCGGGGGACTGGCCGAAGAGGGTGTTGGCGGCGGCCATCCCCCAGCGCCGCAGCGTCGACCCCGCCATCTCCGGGCCGCGAAGCTGGAGGTTCGTCGCCGCGTACCCGGGGTGACAGGCGACGCTCGTCACGCTCTTTGACGCCGCCCGGAGCCGCCGATCGAGTTCGTAGGCAAAGAGGAGATTCGCCAGCTTGCTCCCCGCGTATGCGTCCCACTTGTCGTAGGACTCCTGGGACTGGAGGTCGTCGAAGTCGAGTTCGCCACCCTCGTGAACGCCGCTGCTCTGGGTCACGACCCGCGTCTCCCCCGGCGTCGCTTCGAGGCGGTCGAGCAACAGCCCCGTGAGCGCGAAGTGACCGAGGTGGTTGACGCCGAACTGGGTCTCGAAGCCGTCTGTGGTCTCCCGGCGCGGAATGGCCATCACGCCGGCGTTGTTACAGAGGACGTGCAACTCCGAGCGCTCGCGCTCGAACGTCGTTGCGAACGACCGGATCGACTCCAGATCGGCCAGGTCCAGTTCCCGCACCGACAGCGAGGCGCCGTCGACGGCGTCGTGGATCTCGTCGCGCGCTTCCTGTCCCCGCGCGACGCTCCGACAGGCCATCACGACGTGGGCCCCGTTGCGCGCAAGCGTCTCGGTCGCCGCGTAGCCCAGGCCGCTGTTGGCCCCGGTGACCACGACCGTCCGTCCAGACTGGTCCGGTAGATCCGCCTGCGTCCAGGATCCTGCTGTCATCGGGTTCCCTTGGGTTCCCAGCCGGGTAACTGTTGATGGATGGCCAGGTCGAAGTTATATGTCGGGCGGCGCCCTCGGCGGACTCATGTCAGAGTCCAACGGGGACGGCGTGGTGATCGACGGAGGATCGATGACGCTCGAAGACGTGGCCGCGGTCGCCCGGGACGGGGATCGGGTGACCCTTTCGGAGGCGGATTCGGTCCGCCGGGCGATGGCCGAGAGCGTCGCGCTGCGCGAGGAACTGATCGACAGCCGGGTCCCGATCTACGGGATCACGACCGGGTTCGGCGACTCCGTGAACCGGCAGATCCCTCCGGAGAAGGCCGCCGAACTCCAGGAGCACGCGGTCGCCCACCAGGGCGTCGCCACGGGGCCGACGCTCCCGCCCGCCGGCGCACGCGCCGTCGCGGCCGTCCGCGCCAACAACCTGGTCCGAGGCCACTCGGCGATCCGCGCCGAGGTGGTCGAACTGCTCTGTGCGATGCTCAACCGCGGCGTCACGCCGGCGATCCCGGAACAGGCCTCGGTCGGTGCCAGCGGCGACCTCGCGCAACTGTCCTACGTCGCGGCCGCGCTGACCGGGGACCGCGAGGTACAGTACGAGGGCGCGGAGCGCCCGGCCGGCGAGGCGCTCGCTGACGTCGACCTCGACCCGGTGACCCTGGAGCCGAAGGAGGCGCTCGCGCTGATGAACGGCACCGCGTTCATGACCGGGATCGGCGCCCTCGCGGCCGTCGACGCGCGTCGGCTGGCGACCCTCGCTGACGTCTGTACCGCGATGGCCACCGAGGCTCTCGGCGGGATCACCAGCCCGTTTCACCCGTTTATCCACGACGAGGCAAAGCCCCACGACGGCCAGGTACGGTCGGCGCGCAACGTCCGGTGGCTGCTCGAAGGGAGCGACCTCGCCCAGCCGTACGAGCGCGCCGTCGACGAGGCCGGCACCATCGACGACGACGGCTACCGGGAGCTGTCGGTGTCGATCCAGGACAAGTACTCGCTGCGGTGTGCGCCACACTTCACCGGGGTGCTGTGGGACTCCCTCGACTGGGCGACCGACTGGCTCGAAACCGAGATCAACTCCTCGAACGACAACCCCCTGTTCGATCTGGACTCCCGGGGGGTGTTCAGCGGCGGCAACTTCGCCGGCGGCCACGTCGCGCTTGCGATGGACAGCCTGACGACCGCCGTCGCCAGCGTCGCAGACCTGCTCGACCGGCAACTGGAGTTGGTCGTCGACGAGAAGTTCAACGGCGACCTCACCCCGAACCTCGCGCCGGACCTGCCCGAGGACCACCCCAAGCGGGCACTCAACCACGGCTTCAAGGGGATGCAGATCGCCTGCTCCGGGTTGACCGCCGAGGCCCTCAACCTCTGTACGCCGATGACGGCGTTCTCCCGGTCGACGGAGGCACACAACCAGGACAAGGTGTCGATGGGTGCGACCGCCGCGCGGCAGGCCCGGGACGTCGTCGAGATCGTCGAGCGCGCGGCCGCTATCCACCTGCTCGCGCTGTGTCAGGCCGCCGACCTCCGGGGCCCGGAGCGCCTCGGGCGAACCAGGCGCGTCTACGACGCCGTCCGCGAGGAGGTCGAGTTCCTCGACGAGGACCGCCGCATGGACCGCGATGTCGAGGCCGTCCAGGCGATGCTGCACGATGGCCGACTGCTTGCGGACCTCCGGGCCGACCTCGACGACGCCGGTGACGTTCCCGTCGGGGAGTAGGTCCCGTCCCCGCTGTCGGTTGGTTCCCGTGAGAAGTCGGGCCACGTCGAGGGCCCACGGTCGAGGATCCCCCGTGCAGGCTCCCTGCGGTCCCTCTGGTCGAGGGAGCCCGCCGGAGCCTTCACTGTCCTGCCGCGTCTCTAACCGTGTCCGTCGCTTACCGGGGGTGATGTCCCGACAGCAACGAGCCGACAGCGGCGAAGCGCTCCTCGACGCCGACTGGAACCGACTGTACGTCGACGGCGAGTGGCGCGACGGGACGGGGGAGGCGATACGCGTCGAGGACCCCTCGACCCGACGATCGATCGCCGAGGTACCCGCGGGTACCGACGGCGACGTCGACGACGCCTACGAGGCAGCGGCCCGCGCCCAGTCGGCGTGGGCCGATCGATCGCCCGCCGAGCGCGAGGGGGTGCTCCGGGAGTTCATGCACCTGCTGGACAGGTACAGCGACGCCGTCGTCGACCTGCTCAAAGCCGAGGCCGGGGGATCGTCGATCATGGGGGAGACGTCGATCAAAATCGCCATGGACCACGCTGGCGAGGCGGCGACGTACCCCCGTCGGCTCGGGGGCGAGTACAAGCAGTCGAACATCCCCGGCAAGGAGAACGTCGTCCACCGGGAGCCCGCGGGCGTGGTCACGGTCATCACGCCCTGGAACTTCCCGCTGAACCTCACGATGCGGGCGGTCGCGCCCGCCGTCGCGACCGGGAACGCGGTCGTCCTCAAGCCGGCGACGAACACGCCGATCTCCGGCGGCCTGCTGTTCGGCAAACTGTTCGACGAGGCCGACCTCCCGCCCGGGGTGGTGAACGTCGTCACGGGCCGGGGGTCGGAGATCGGCGACCGGGTTGCGGGCCACCCCGAGAGTGACGTGGTCACATTCACCGGGTCGACGCCGGTCGGCCGCGAGGTCGCCGCCGTCGCGGCCGAGAACCTCGCGACGCCGGTGATGGAACTCGGCGGCAACAACGCCCACGTCGTCACCGCCGAGGCCGACCTCGACGCGGCGGTCGACGCCGGGGTGTTCGCGTCGTTCGTCCACCAGGGCCAGGTGTGCATCTCGATCAACCGTCACGTGATCCACGAGGACGTCTACGACGAGTACGTCGAGCGGCTGGTCGAGCGCGCCGAGTCGCTGCCGACCGGGAGCGCCCACGACGCCGGGACGATCGTCGGGCCGATCATCGACGAGTCTCAGCGCGACCAAATCCTGGGGTACGTCGCGGACACCGTCGACGCCGGCGCGACCCTCGAAACCGGCGGCGACACGGTCGACCTGGACGACGTTGGGGACTCGCTCGTCGTCGAGCCGACCGTCCTCTCGGGGGTCACGAACGACATGTCCGCGGCCTGCAACGAGCATTTCGGGCCGGTCGCACCGGTGATCCCGTTTTCGGACGTCGACGAGGCCGTCGCCATCGCCAACGACACCGAGTATGGACTCTCCGGTTCGGTCCACGCGGGCGACGACGAGACCGGTCGGGCGATCGCCGAGCGGATGGACACCGGCAACGTCCACGTCAACGACCAGCCGATCAACGACGAGGCCCACGTCCCGTTCAGCGGCACCAAGGCCTCGGGGGCCGGCGGGTTCAACAGCGACCTGATCCTCCAGTCGCTGCTGGAACCGAAGTGGATCTCGGTCCAGACCGAACCCCGCGAGTACCCCTTCTGAGCGGCTGGGGACCCCGCGAGGGGGCTCGACGGCGCCCGCGCGACACCTACCCCTTGCGCCGCCTGTCGAACCGGGAGAACCGGAGCAGGCCACGCTGCTGCTGATGGGGCAGACTCCCGCCGTAGCGCCCCGAGGCGTCCGAGATCCGGATCTCGTACCACCGGCGGTCGACCCCCTCTGATTCGCTCCACCGGAGTTCGCCGGCCGCGTCGTCGGCCTGGGCGAAAAACTGGGCGGCCGAGCGGTTGGCCACCTCGGCCGGATCGATTTCGTGCAACTCCCCGGTCACCACGACGCTCTCCCAGGCGTGCTCGTCCTCGTAGGTGTACACCGTCAGCGTGACCTCGTCGCTCTCGGCGGCGAAGGCCTCCTTCTTGCTCTCGCCGGCGTTGACGAACTCCAGGATGAGCCGGTCGTTCGGCCCGTCGTAGGCGAACGAGATGGGTAGTCCGTACCCCCGGCCGTCGGCGGCGAGGCTCAACACCCCGTGGCCGGCCGATTCGAGCAGCGAGGTGACCTGCTCCTCGGTCATCTCCTCGCCGATTCCTTCCCCGGTCATGGGACGCCCCCTTCGGCGGCCGGTCCCTTGGCTATACCGTCGAGCGCGTTCGCGCCGGCGTCGGCTGCCGCCGTCGGTCCCCGGTTCGGGCTCAGAGGTACAGCGCGCACCCGATCTGTAGCGGCAACAGCACGAAGATGGTCACGAGCGAGATGGCCGACGTGACCCGGATGAGGTCGCCCGGTTCGACGGGGTCGTACCCCAGGATCGCCACGAGGACGACCGACTGGTAGGGGAAAAACAGCGTCCCCAGCGCGACGGCCTCGACCTGGACGGCGGCGGCCATCGGGATCCCCGTCTCGGCGGCGAAGGAGGCCAGGATTGGCGTGAGGACGCTCGCGGCCGCGAGCCCCTCGATCACAAAGAGCAGGGCGAGGGTCACGCCGAAGACGCCGAGCAGCGCGATGGGGGTCGACGGGTCCGGCGGGACGACCGCGAGCAACGATTCGGCCGCCACCGCCGTGAACCCGGTCTCCGAGAGCCCCGCCGCGATGGCGAACACCCCGCCGACGAAGAAGACGATCGAGAAGTCGACGTCCTCGACGGCGTCGCTCGACACCGTGCCGACCCCGGGCAGCAGCATGAGCGTCGCGACGACGAAGGCGCCGAACACCGGATGCAGGCCGTGGAGGAAGTCGGTCGCCCAGATCGCGACGCCGACGGCGAGAAACGCCACCGTCCGCCCCACGCCGCCGTCGCCGGCCCCCGCCGACTCCTCGGCCGCGAAGGAGAGTCCGGAGTCCGGCGAGGGCCGGTAGAGCAGGTAGACGACCGCGACGACGACGGCCGTGCGCCCGAGCCCCATGACCGGGAACATCGAGAGGAACCACTCGCTCCAGGCGATCGACAGCCCGGTCGTCGACTCGACGATCCCGGTGATGACAATGTTCGGGAGGTACGCCGTGAGCACCCCGAGGGCGCCGTAGATCGTCGCGAACAGCGGCCCGAACAGCAGCCCCAGTCGCGCCGCCGGCGACTCGAAGACGCGGCCGATGTCGATCAGGATCGGCGCCATGATCAGCACCCGCACCAGCGACGACGGCACCATGAGCGCGAAGGCCAGGCCGCCGAGGCTCAGGACCACGAGCAGCCGTCGGTAGAGGCGGACCGGGTTCGTCTCCCGGGCCGCGTCCGCCGCGATCCACCCCAGGATCGCGCGTTCGATCACCTCTGCCGTCCGGGTGCGGTGGATCGCCTCGCCGATGATCAGGCCGAAGACGATCAGCCACAGCACCGGTTCCGCGAACCCGCCCAGCGCAAGGTCCGGCGAGAACCCCACGCCGATCAGGCCGATCCCGAGCAGCCCCGTGAACCACGGCGGTATCGGGTTCGCGACCCAGAGCACGATGCAAAACAGCGTGATGCCGAGGATCAGCGGCTGCTCCCCCGGTAGCGGCGCAGCGGCGAGCGTCCCCGCGCCAAGCGCAAGCGCGGCCGCGACGGCTGCCACGTCCCCATCGATCCGTCCCGTCAGTGTAGACATCATCTCTCACGTCACGACTCCGTTGTCCGGCGGTCGATCCCCCCCGCGTGCTCGCGGACACGGGTCGCGGCCGGGGGCGACGGCGCCTCTCGGGGCCGGCCGATCCGCCCGCCGCCCGTCGGGCCTCCGCCGGTCGCCGGGTCAGTGTCCCTGGTCCGACGCGCATACGATAGGTGGGCACCCGACCCGGTTGTCGGTTGCTGCGAACACGTTCGGTGGCCGGCGCTCCCCCCCACCGAGGACGCGACCGGCCGATCGCGGCCGGACGGGGCCGACGCCGGTCATCCCTCGTCGACCATCGAGAGCCGACGGGTGTACCGCCGGATCATCTCGCCGTTCTCGTCCTGGAGGACGACCGTGAACTGCGTCTCGCCAGTGACCGCCACCAGGTTGCGCTCGTGGACGGTGAACTCGAAGGGCGGCGAGTCGTCGGTCGCGACCGTCGCGTCGCCGCTCCGGACGACGACCCGGTCGATCCCCTCGGAGGTCGAGAGGTGACAGTGGACCTCGGCCCCGTCGTCCGTCGTAGACTTCGTACACAGCAGGTCCGGGCTGACGTCCGCGCCGCTGGATTCGAGGGCGCCCTGGAAGTCCACGGTCATCGCACCGACGGGTGCGGTGCCGAGTACGACCACGGCCACGAGGAAAACCGCGAGCATCGCAGTCGGGAGCCGCCGGCCGATCCGACTCCTGGCTCCGTCGCGTCGGCGCCAGCGGAGTGCGAGCGGGATGACGACCAGGTGATGGATCGGGCCGTAGCCGATCAGGAGGAATCCGTAGGCCATCGGGTACCGCAGGACCCCCAGTTCGGGGTTGTACGAGTACAGCAGGTTCGCTCCCACCCACAGGAAAAAGCCAAGGAAGACGAGCGCCCCGCTCTTCAGGAACCGCCAGCTGAGCGAGTTGGCGTAGTACACCGTCTTGAGGCTCCGCCAGCCGTTCCGGATCAGTGATGCGCCCGCGGCGAGCGGAGAGGGCGTGTCCTCAGCACCCGCGCTCGCCGGGTCGGTCTCGCCGCTGTTGTCGGTCATTTGTCGCCACTTCGGGCGGTCCAGGGGAGCCGGTTGTCCCGAAGGTGTTCGCCCCGCCGCACCGCCGCGGCGACCAGGCGGTCGAGCGTCCGTATCTCGGGGCCGACGCTCCCCGGGACGCCGTCGAGCGCGGGGCTCGCGGCCCAGAGCCCGAAGAACAGGACCGGCACCGCCACGCCGGCGACCACCCGCGCCGCCGTCGCCGCGTCCCCGAGGACGCCGCCGGCGCCCCACGCGACGAACAGCGTGGCAAGAAAGAGGTTCGAGGTGAAGAAGGCCCTGACGGCGGCCGGCTCCGTGCCGGTCCGGTCGAACTCGCGGTAGCCAAGGGCGAACAGGCCGCCGCCGAGGACGGCGACGACGCCGTACGGCGCGCCAGCGAGCGGGACGGCACAGGCCGCGACTGCGAGCGTCGCGACGACGGAGTAGCGGATCCCCCGCTTGAGCCGCCCCATCGAGGCGACGACCGGGAGCGTCGGCACGCCGGCCGCCGCGAAGTCGTCGCGGTAGACGTACCCCAGCGCCCAGGCGTGGGCGGGCGTCCAGGCGAAGACGAGCAGCGCCACCACGACGGCCTCGACCGTCACCGGCGCCACGGCGGTCCAGCCAGCGAGAACCGGGAAGGAGCCGGCGGAGCCGCCGAGGACGACGCCGACGGGGTGGCGGCGCTTGAGCGCCACCGTGTACAGGCCGACGTACGACAGGAACCCGCCCAGCATGTAGGCGACCGAGTCCAGCGGGAGCGTCAACAGGCCGACGGCGACCCCGACGACCAGCAGCAGGCCGGCGAAGGCCACGGCGACCCGGTGGTCGAGGCGGCCGCTCGGGAGCGGCCGGTCCGCCGTTCGCTCCATCTTCCGGTCGAGGCGTCGGTCGTACCAGCAGTTCCACGCCGCGGCGCTGGCCGCGATCGCGGCCCCTGCGGTCAGGAAGCCGAGGACGACTCCCGGTGGGCCGCCGCCGGCCGCGGCCAGCGCACAGAGCCCCGTGACGACGAGTAGCGTGACGATCCGGGGCTTGATCAGCGATCGGAGGTGGCGGAGGTGTCCGATCATCGGCTCAGGGCCCGATCTGCCAGATCGTCGAGAGCAGATACCAGTTCAGCGCCCACAGCACCACGAACGCGGCGAGGAAGACGAGACACAGCGTGAAGGTGCCCCGCATGCTGTACTCGTGGATCGACTTGGTCGCGCCACCGTCGGGGGCCGCGGGCCGGACGTCGCCGACCGGCCCGCCCTCGAAGCGGTCGCCGACGAGCAGCGACGACACCGCGATCACGACGAACAGCGCGCCGCCCAACACGGCGAGGATCGCCGCAATCCCGAGCACCGCGAGGAACGGCTCCGCCGCGGCGAAGCTGAACTCGGTGCCGGGAATGTCCGTCACCGAGGGGTGCCGGCGGGGGACGCCGAACAGGATGCCGACGTACATCATCATCAACGTGACCAGCGCCATCGCGCCACCGAACAGGAACGGCTGGATACTCGCGAGCGACCCGAACGTCCAGTCGCGGCCGAACACGAGGCGAAGGACGTAGTAACCCAGCCCCATGAACGCGAGCGTCGTCCCGAGGACGACGGTGGCGTGGAAGTGCCCGACCGTCGCGAGGGTGTTGTGCCAGGTCATGTTGAGTTGCATCTGGCCCATCATGACACCGGTGATCCCGCCGAGGAAGCCGAACATGATGATGCTGAGGATCGTCGAGGAGAACCCGGGGTCGTCCCACGGGCTCGACCAGAGCCACCCGAACAGGCCGCCGCCCTTGCCTTTCGCTCGGCGACCGGCTTCGAGGCCGGCGGGGATGGCGAAGGCGTGGATCATGCTCGCGATAACGGCCCCGTAGGCCGCATACGAGGTGTTCCACATCCGCCAGCCCCCGGAGACGACCGGGTCGGACATGAGGTGGTGGGCCGCCCCCATGTTGATGAAAAACAGGTACAGGATGAAGGCGGCCCGCGAGACCTTCTGGCTCGCGACTTCGGCGCCGCCGATGACGTGGGTGAGGAAGTACCAGACCGTGATCATCGCCAGCAGGTTGATCTGCTGGCTCCCGTGGCCGATGATCCAGTACATCTGCCGGTAGAACGCCGGATCGATGCTCTCAAAGACCCCGATCCGCCAGAGCAGCGTCGGGACGTAGGTGATCACGCCACCCAGAAGCGCCTCGACGGCGACGATGCCGGTAATGAAGGCGCCGAAGGTGACCAGCGGCAGCGAGTCGCCGGGGTTTTCGTGTTGCTCGTGCCACACCGTCGCGAAGAAGGGCACGGCGGCGACGATGGCGCCCACGACGAAGAGGGCCGCCCCGAGGTAGAACTGCCAGGGCGACGGCAGCGGCGGGTACGAGGTCAAAAGCGGCGCCTCGTTGGGGAACGAGGTGGTGAAGATGGCGACGTTGATGACGAGGGCGCCGGCGAACATCACCACCCAGCCGACCTTCGCGAGCGACGGTAGCGACAGCCGCCGCCCGAGGACGAAGGCGCCGCCCACGTAGAGGATCGCGATCTCCATGAACACCATCCAGAAGATCAGCAGGTTCCAGGCGTGGGCGCTGAGGACGGTGTAGTAGTCACCAGGGCCGAGCAGGCCGACCAGCTCCCACCGGGTCAGCGCCACCAGCAGGGCGAAGATCCCGCCGATCGCCAGCGCGACGATGGCGGTCAGCCCGAACAGCTTCACCATGTCCTCGGCGGACTTGTGGATTCGCAACCCGGTGGTGCTACACTCCCGGAACCCCCCGTCGTCGTAGGTGTACGTGCTCAGTCCGAACATCTCACTTCACCTCCACCACGCCTTTCATCCCGATCGAAAGGTGTGGCTCGCAGTAGTACTTGTACACGCCCGGCGTCTCGAACGTGTGTTCGACGCTGAATCCCGCGTTCTCGATCGATTCGTGGCCCTCCCAGGACCCGCCGTCGGGGGCCTCCTCGACGAGCAGGTTGTGCGTGTCCGAGGCCCACTCGAAAGTGACCGTCGTCCCCTGGGACACCGTCACTGCGGGTGGATCGAAGGCGAAGGGGCCGTTCGAGGAGTCGGCGCCGACGGTCACCGTCACCTCGTCGGCGCCGGTCTCGTCGGCGATCGTCCCGTCGTAGTTGGGGGTCGCGCCGCCGCGGGCGTCGGTGAACCAACCGCCGTAGTCGGCGGCGTCGCCGTCCGTCCCGCCGTCGCCGCCTCCGCCTGTGCCGTCGCTCCCCGATCCGTCGTCGGCGTCGATCTCCAGATCGTCGTGTGATCGGACGAGGAACTTCCCGTGCATCGAGCGGTGGCCGTTGCCACAGAACTCGTTGCAGACGACGTGGTACGTTCCGGGGTCGTCGAAGGTCATCTCCAGGACCCACTCGTAGCCCGGCAGCACCTGCAGCGAGATCTGCTGGCTCAGGTTGTCGCCGTTGCGCACCGAGAAGCCGTGCTGGACGTCGTAGGATCCCAGGTGGAACCGGTAGGTCGTGCCCGGTTCGAGCACGGCCGGAAGCCCGTCCCAGTTCCACTGGAGCGCGCCGACGTAGACGTCCTGGCCGTCGGGGACGAGCAGGTCCTCGCCGTCGACGGTGGCCGTTCCCGCCGTCGACTTGAACGACTGTACCTTCTCGCGGAACCGTTCCGTGGACACCTCGTAGGTGGTTCCCATCTGGTTCTGGTCGCCGAACTCGGTCCAGCCCAGCATCCAGCCAAACAGCGTGAGCGCCCACGCGCCGCTGATGCCGAGCCAGATCGTCTCGCGGCGGTTGACCGTCTCGTTCCACCAGTTGTCGTCAGGTTTGTCCAGCGGTGAATCCATTCCCGATCACCCCATCGGCACGGACATGATGTCCACGACGCCCCAGACGACGTACGCCAGCAGCCAGTAGATGACCGCCGCCAGCGCGAGCAGCCACACGCTGTCGAACAGCCGCTGGGGCCACGGCGTCGCTTCCGTCTCGTCGCTGTTGTCCGTCGCCATGTGCGAACGTGGACGTACATCCCCCCTGAGACTGTCCCCGAACGTGTTCGAACCGCGGCGGCCGTTCGCTGAAATGCCCCCGTACTGTAATTCATTTCACTCCAGGTCGGGGCGGTGTCACACTACTTTGGAAAAAATAGTTCTCTGTAACTGGGGAACCGTCAGTCGTCCGTCGGTGGGGTTTCCGGATCGACGTCGAACAGGCGGGCGACGGTGCATGCGGTCTCGGGCCGGGAGTCCGCGATGGCGGCGGTCGCCCCTGCGAGGACGTCGTCGACGATGGCCGCCGCCATCCTGGTGAGCGTCCGGCGCTGGGCCGGCGTCAGCGACCCCTGGGCCTCCAGTTGATCGAACGCGGTCCGCAGTTCCCGTCGGGCGACCGTGCGCCCCCGCTCGCGGACGGCGCGCCGGACGCTTGCCGAATCGGCGCCACGGTCAGCCGAATCGGCATCGTGGTCGACCGAGTCCGCGGCGTTGAAGGACCCGCCGCCACGGGCGCCGACGTCGGCCGGGCCGTCAGTCTGCGGATGCATCCTGGGCGTCGAAGGACTGTTTGGGAAGCGGCCCGTCGAACCCCTCTGGGACGTACGGACAGAGCGGGTCCGCATCGAGCGGGTCCCCGGTGTAGGCGAACGCGCGGGACCTGCTGCCGCCACAGAGCCGGCGGAACTCGCAGGCACCGCACTTCCCCCGCAGCGCGTCGGGGTCCCGCAGCGACCGGAACAGCTCCGACTTTCGGTAGATATCGACGACGCTGCGCTCGCGGACGTTGCCGGCCGACTGCGGGAGAAAGCCCGAGGGGTACACCTCGCCGACGTGGCTGACGAAGGCGAACCCGTTGCCGGCGGTGATGCCGGCGCGGCGACCGATCCCGTCCGTCGAGGGACTGTCGGTCGGAGCGCCCTCGCCCGCCCCCTGGACGGCGACGCGCCGGTAGTGGGGGGCCTCGGTTGTCTTGATCCCGAAGGGGGCCGACTCGCTGGTCTCGGTGAGCCACTCCATCACCGACTCGGCGCGCTCGGGTGCGACGGGCGTCAGGACGCGCCCGCGCCCGACGGGCACGAGGAAGAACACGGACCAGAGCACCGCCCCGAGGTCCTCGACCAGATCCTGGATTGCGGGGAGTTGCTCGACGGTCTCGGCACACACCGTCGTGTTGATCTGGAGCGGGAGGCCGGCGTCCCTCGCGTCCCGGGCGGCCCGGATCGTCGCCTCGAAGCTCCCGTCCTCGCCGCGGAAGGCGTCGTGGGTCGCCGGTGACCCGCCGTCGAGGCTGAGCGCCAGTCGCTTCAGGCCCGCGTCCGCGAGCGCCCCGACGCGGTCCGGGGTAAGCAACGCCGTCCCGCTCGGGGTCATCGTCATCCGGAGGCCGGCGTCGGTGCCGTACTCGACGAGGTCGACGGCGTCGTCGCGGGCGAGGGGATCACCGCCCGACAGCACCACCAGTTGTCCCTCGCCGAACTCGCCCGCGGCGTCCAGGAGTCGTTCCCCCTCGCGCGTCGATAGCTCGTCGGGGTGTCGACGGGGCTCGGCCTCGGCGCGACAGTGTTTGCAGGCGAGTTCGCACGCCTGCGTGAGTTCCCAGACGAGGACGAACGGTCGCCGGTCGGTGTCGATGGCGCGCGGGCTCACGGCGACTCACCCCCTCCCGTCGGCGCCGGTTCGTCCCCCGACCCACGACCGATGGCCGCTACCTGTGGCATGGGCGGTGCTTGACCCAGAAGCGTCGAAAGCCCCCCGCCGAACGTGTTCGGTCGTCCGGTCGTGGGTCGGCCGGACGAGCGCTCCGGCCGGCGGAACACCCATCTCAGCCTCGACCGGACGCCGATCCCGGCGTCGCGCGGCCGTGGCCAAACATGTTCGGGGTAATCGATCCCCGGCGCGGGCGCCAGCGTTCGGACATGGCCCGAACGTACGCAGCGCGCTCAGAGCCACGGACTGCCGAGGCGCCGACGCTCGAGGCGGTGGTCGCTGCGCTCGACGACCCCGACTGTCGCGCCGTCATCTCGGAACTCGACGCGCCGAAGACGGCCGAGTCCCTGTCGGAGGCGTGTGACATCCCCTCCTCGACGCTGTACCGAAAGCTCGATCGGCTTGTCGAGGCCTCGTTGCTCGACGAGCGGATCGTGATCCGGGCCGACGGCCGACACACGACCCGGTACGGGCTCGCGTTCGATCAGGTGCTGATCGGCGTCGGCGACGGCCGATCGATGGACGTCTCCGTAGAGCGTCCGACGGGCGAGAGGGGGCGGTCGTCGCCCGCAGATCGGTCGCCACGCGAGCGGAACTGATCGCCGCCCGGTCGGTCCCGCGCACCGTTCCCCGTCCCCGGGTTCGATGGACTCCCGCTCCCTCGCCCAAAGATACAACCGGGGGCTCCGACACGCAGACAGTATGGCCGTCGCCGACGTCGTCCCACGACTCGAAGCCGCCGACCGACCACTCCTGGTCACCCACCAGCACGCCGACCGGGACAGCCTCGGGTCGGCCCTGGGCCTCGCGGCGCTGCTCGACGCCGACGCGACCATCTGTACCCCCAACGGTGTCGCCGGCCCCGCACAGTCACTGGTCGAGAACACGGAGATGGTCGGGAGTTCCCGGGACGTCGACGCCGACGTGATCGTGGTCCTGGACGCGCCGTCGACCGAGCGCATCGCACCGGTGGACCCAACGGGCGAGCAGCTAGTCCTCGTCGACCACCACACCCAGGGAGACCTCGCCGAGATGGCCACGGCGTCACTGATCGACGAGGACGCACGCTCGACGGCCGAACTCGTCTATCGGGTCGCCACGGCGGCCGACTGGCCGCTCACGAGTGCGGCCGCCTTTCCCCTCGTGGTCGGCATCCTCGACGACACCGGCTTCCTGCAGTCGGCCGCCCCGGACCAGATACGGTACGTCTGTGAACTGCTGCCCCTCATCGACGGTCGCGAGGGCGACCTCGCGGAGCTGTTTGACCCGACCCCCCAGCCGGGTGAACGGATGGCTCGGCTCAAAGCCACGGCACGAGCACGGTTCTACCGGGCCGGACCGGGCGTGCTGGGCATCTCCCACGTCGGCGGGTTCGAAACCGCAGCTGCGCACGCGCTGCGAGAGGCCGGTGTCGACTGCGCGCTAGTCTGGTCCGAGCAGTCCGATCACGTTCGGGTGGTCGGGCGATGTTCGGCGGCGTTCGCTGACACCGCGAGCCTCGGCGAGGAGCTGTTGCCCGCACTCGGCACCGCCCACGACGGCTCGGGTGGCGGACACCACACGGCAGGAGTCGCCCGGCTCGACGACGAGGCAGTTCGAGGCGCGGATCGCACGGAGGCGATCAAACGCGCGGTCGAAGAACGGACTGGCTCACAGTTCCACCCACTCGACGAGTAGCCCGGACGCCGCAGCGATCGCTCCGGTCGTCTGACGAACACTGATGTGTCGACGCTCACAACGGGACGGTGATGGACGAGGTCGCGGATAGACTGTTCGTCGGGACTGTCGAGGACGCCGGCGCTGCAGCGCTGCTGTGCGAGCAGGGGGTCGAAACCATCGTTTCGGTAACGCACAGCGGGCCGGATGGGGGCTTTCCCGCCGGACTGACGATCGAACGCGTTCCGATGATGGATGGACCACGCAACGAGCAGCAGCGCTTCGACCGCGCCGTCACTCACGTGCTGTCGTGTCTCGAGGCCGGAAACGACGTCCTCGTCCACTGTTCGGCGGGCGCCTCGCGCAGTCCCGCGGTGGCTGCGACGGCGCTCGCACTCCACGATGGCGTCACGCTGGACGAGGCGTTCGAACAGGTCGCGAACCGTCGGCCCGCCGTCGACCCACACGCTGCGATCGTTCGACAGGCGGCACGCGTCTACACCGAGCGCTGTGAGTAGGGCACCCGTCCGTATTTCAGTGTACCCCGACAGTACCCCACTATGCGCGTTGGCCTGATTTCGGACGTCCATGGAAATCTGCCGGCCCTCGAAGCCGTACTGGACGATATGCCACCCGTCGACGACGTCGTCTGTGCGGGCGACGTCGTCGGGTACAACCCCTGGCCGCGGGAGTGTCTCGAGCGCGTTCGAGCGGTCAGTTCACTCGTCGTGCAGGGCAACCACGACCGCAACGTCGAGACGCCGCGTCGCTACGAGGGAAACGAGATGGCCCACGCCGGGCTCGAACTCGCCCAGGAAGAACTGAGCGACGAACAGCGGGAGTGGCTCGCCAACCGTCCGAAACGGACGGAGTTCGCGGGGGGTGCGTATCGCCTGGTGCATAGCCACCCAGATCCAGCCAGGCTCGGGTCCTACGTCCGTCCGGCACAGTTCCCGAAGATGCGACCCTATCTCGACGACCACGCGGGACTCGTACTCGGTCACACGCACATCCAGCACGAAGCGACGATCGACGGCCGCCTCGTCGTCAATCCGGGAAGCGTCGGCCAGCCACGGGACCGCGACGGGCGAGCGGCGTACGCGGTTCTCGATACCGACACCGACAACGTCGTACTCCGGCGGGTGGAGTACGACGTCGACCAGGTGATCACCCGCGTCGAGGAGCGTGGGCTCCCCACGACGACCGGCACGCGGCTGCTCGACGGGTCGTAACGAGCCGGGATACCGACGGCCGAACCATTAGGTCGGCCGCACCGGTAGTACGTCTATGACTGTCCCGTTACTGCTCTCGGCAGCCCCCGAGCGGTTCGCTCGCGCCGCGAGCCTCGCTGACGGCATCGAGGCAAAATTGGACTGGGAGCACACCGAGTCGCTCTCCCGGGACGACACCCTCACCGACGTGTGTGTAACACAGGGCGTCCCTCCCGATGCGGTGACCAGCGTTCACCTCCCCCCCGGAACCACCAAACCCCAGGGGTTGAGTGTGGCACCGGGAAACGTTGGCGACATCAGCGACTTCGTGCACGGCGCGTTCGGCGATCGGGTGCACCCCAGGTGGCTGACCGTCCACACGACGCGTACATTCGAGTACCGGGAGCACGTCGAACGGCTCGCGACGGTTACGGAGGTCGGTGGCTATCCCCTCGCCGTGGAGAACACGCCCGACGCCTCGTGTTACCACACGCCCGAGGACGTCGCGGCACTGGCGTTTCTCGCCGAGCAGGTCCCTCGACTCGACGACGTGTCGGTACTGATCGACACAGCGCACGTCGCCACGGAGCGGCGTTCGCTCGCCGTCGACGACGGAGCGATAGACGCCGTGCTGGGGCGTGCCGACGACCGGCCAGGCGACCGGATGGCAGCGGGGTTCCGGGGGTTCCTGCGGGACAACGTCGAACACAGCAAGGACGGTACCGACCTCGGCGTGGCGCCCCCTCCGAAGGGGAGTCCGTGGCGTCCCGTATTCGTCACGCTTGCGATCGTCGGCGGATCGCGAATCCGAGCGATCCACCTCAACGACCCGACTTCGGATGGCCTCCCCGAAACGAAGCGGCCAGCAGATGGGCTTCGGTGGGTGTTGTCGTTCTGTGACGAATACGACGTTGCGGTCGTACTCGAACCGGGTGGAGCCGACCGTGCGTCGATTGTGGACACGATCGCGGAGCTCCCTGTCGTTGGCTAACCGCTAGCTCACTCCCCTGGAGATCTCCCTGTCAGGGATAGCTGAACAGCGGTCGTCGCACTGACAGTGCTCGCTCGTGGGTGGAAAGATGGTCCGCTCCCCAAAATTCTAATCGGAGAGGGAACCGTCTCGTTGCATGGTCGATCTCCGCGAGTATTTCCGTGAATCGAACGCGATCGAGGATGTCCACGACGAATCCGCAGTCGACGCTGCGATCGAGGCGTGGGAGGTGGTCAAAGACGAGGACGACCTCGCCCACGAGACGGTGCAAACCGCTCACAGACTCCTCCTGCGGGATCGCCAGCCGGACATCGCCGGCGAGTACCGCGCCACCCAGGTCCACGTCGGCGACTCGGTCCCACCACCACCGGTCGCGGTCAAATACGAGATGGAACGGCTGCTTTCCTGGGCCCCGACCGGGCCGATCGAGGCGGTCCAGTGGCACGTCGCATTCGAGCACGTCCATCCGTTTGCGGACGGGAACGGTCGAGTCGGCCGACTCCTCTATCTCTGGCACTGCCACGACCTCGGCATCGAACCGATCCTTTGGCGAGCAGCGGATCGAGAAGGCTACTACGCTCTGTTCCAGGCGTCGATACCTGTAGACGAGAAAGGAACCCCCTGACGAGTTCTGTGTACTTCTTTTCAAGCCTCGCGCGGCGACTATTCCACGTCTGCAATTTTCTGTAACGGGGTGCCGGTGGATCTACGCTACTCCTATGATTTCAGGGAACTGTGTCTGTCCGGACCGTCCGCAACGCACAGACCCCCCGATCACTACCACGAAACGTCGACTTGCTCCACGTGGATGGTTCCATCCTCGCTGACCGAGATGCTCGAGACCCCAGCGTCACCGGGGTTGTGTGCGTACGAATGGCCGCTCGTGGTTGGTATCGCCGTCAGACCGCGCTGGTGGGTGTGCCCGGAGAGACAGGCGTCGACACCAGTCGCCGCCAGCGCGATCCGAAGCGCCACGGAGCCGAAGTGGAAGTCCCCGTCGTGGGAGTGCTGGCCGCGGACGTCGAACGGGACGTTGAACGGGGGGACGTGGCTCGCGAGGACGGTCGGGTCGGGGACGTCCGCTACCAGGTCGACGAGCGTCTCGAATCTGGCATCGAGTCGGGCGAGTGACGTCTCGTACGAGGGGTTCGTCGCCTCGGTGCCGACCGCCTTTGCGAGAGTCGCTCGCGACAGTTCCCCGTCGAGGTATTTCGCCGCCGCACGGAGGAGCGCGTTCGCCACGGCGTCCGGCGTCTGTGCCCCGCTTTCGACCGGGACATCCGGGTAGTGGGGGGACAGCAGGGCCGGCGTGAAGTCGAACTGCTCACAGCCCCACCCGGCGACGGTGAGCGACCAGCCTGCCTCGACGGCCACGCGCCGGGCGGTACGGTGGAGGGGGTGGACGTTCGCGAGCCCCTCGCTCAGGCGGCGGGTACAGTCGACGGGATCGTGGTTCCCGGGGACCGCGAGCACCGGGACCCCCCGTTGATCCAGCCGTTCGAGAACGGCCCGTCCCCGTTTTTCGTACGCTTCGCCCGCCTCCGTGGACTTTGCGTGGTCGCGATTCTCGTCGATCACGTCACCGAGAGAGAGCACGAGGTCGTGTGCCTCGACCGGGAGATCTCCGACCGGATACTTCGCCCCAGTCCGCCGGAGGTGCAGGTCGGTGACGACCAGCATATCGACGGTGGGGCCCTCGACGCTGCAGATCGGCTCCGGGTCCGCTTCAGTCATCGTCATCCAGTGTGTGCCTGGCTGCCGTTCGATCGGGATACCGTTCGCCGCGGGTCAGATAGTCGACCAGCCTGTCGGTGCCTAGCGGCCGGTAGTCCAGCAACTCGACGGAGATATTGACGCGTCGGGTGTCGTGGTCGACGAAGGGGAACCGGTCGGGCCAGTTGTTGTGGTGGTGACCGTGGAGCAGCCACCCCTTGGGGTTCGACGGGCCGTCCGCCGGATCGTGGACGGCGTGAAACGGAACCCCGCGGCGTTCGAACGTGTACTCCTCGACGAACCGAACCCGGTCCAGTCCCTCCAGCACGGTGTCGTCGTGATTGCCCAGCAGGAACACGATCTCCCCGTTGAGTTCCTCGAGCCAGTCCAGCAGGGCCGCAGCCGACTTGCGAATAGTCAGGTCGCCACCGTACAGAACGTCGTCGTCCGGGTCGATCGTGGTGTTCCAGCGGTCGACCAGCGTCTCGTTCATCTCCTTGACCGAGCTAAAGGGTCGGTCGCAGTAGTCGATGATGTTGTCGTGATCGAGGTGGAGGTCCGAGATAAGATAGTCCATCGTGTTCCCGTTGTCGAGTGGGTACTCGAAATTTACGTCGGAGTTCGGGAGACACCGGACGGAATTGGTCGCTGCCGGCCACCCGGGACCCGGAGTTCTGGACACCCGTCGCCGCACTGCGACGATGGCAGTACGCCTGCGTCGTTGAATCCGACGACAGCGTCGGGTCGGATGGAACCCCAGGGCGCGTTCGTCAGCCCACGACGGGTCGCGATGTGGGACGCCTCACTCAGCATCGGTCGGTTGGTCGGGACCACGGGAAAGGGACGGACGCATCGAGTGCTCGATCGCCGGTGCTGGGTACAAACGCTGACACGGAACTCGACGATCCGGTCCGACATGGCGAGCAGTCCCCCGACCGGGTGGCCTCGGCTTCGGCCG
>Ga0207733_100382_pt1 | contig 30902 bp, 31 predicted proteins | sample A23P3SouthBayCA_FD_187735 | JGI IMG/M metagenome (GOLD analysis project Ga0207733, IMG submission 187735) | Aerobic enrichment media microbial communities from Eden Landing Ponds, California, USA - A23 P3 (SPAdes) | ecosystem: Environmental > Aquatic > Marine > Unclassified | place: Emeryville... | reverse complement strand
ATTGTTGCCGTGCATCCGCAAAGTCCCATTGTACAGATCGATACCCGGATTGCTGCTGCCACCGGAGGCAGCTAAAGCAGCTCCGAACGAAAACAGCAGTACCAGTGAAGCGGCAGAACCGGCGACAAAACTCCTCTTATCCATAGTAAAGAACCAGACATTTCTATTTATAAAACATCAGGACGGAACCAGTTCAGGCCTCTCCGTGATCCCGACCTCAACCTCTGTAAAGTTGAACCCAGAACTTTCTGACCCCGTAATGTTCCAGCAGTTCAAGCCTCCGACCTATTTAGCTCTACATCTGAATTTGAAGGAACAAGATTCCATCCCTCAACCTTACAATGGTGAGTTGCACAGAGAACGACCAAGTTCGAGAGCTTGTTTGCCTCCTCTAAACATTCATACTCCCTTATCGGTTTAATATGATGGACTGAGGGCTCAACACCTAAATCTGTCTCTCCTCTACCACATATCACGCATTCATAATTATCTCTTTCCAAGGTCTTCTGCCGCTGTTCGTCCCAGTTCTTTCCATAGTAGTTTACTGACCCTCCCTTCCACCGAGGATGATTTTCTCCCTTGAAATCAAGATCTTCATGAATACTCTTTGATACTCTTGAACGTAATCTCTTCTTGCATTCTTCACTACCACAACTTCTTAAGGAGCTTACCTCAGATGGGTACGACTCAAAAGTTTTCCCGCAGACCATGCAATCGTATTCATTTTTTCCACCACCCCAATTAGGGTTTTCTTCACCGATCATGTTTTTCCTGTAAATAGCACGCTCACATTCTCTAGAACAGGTTTTCCTAACTCTTCTATTGGATCCAATCGGACAAAAAACCGTTCCACACTGATTGCATTCCTTTTCTACTCTTGGAAGAATTTTCCCAGGATTTTCTTTCACTGACCCAGTATGCCACTCAGTCGTCGACCTTTGATACTGACGCCAACAATTACGATCGCAGAATTTTTTGTTCTCTGACTCAGTAGTCTTTATAGTTGAGTTACAATTCTTGCAGGCCTTTTCAATATAATCTGTTGATAGTTTATTAGAGCAAGATTTGGAGCAAGTTACGTTCTTCTTATGTTCTTTTACCTCGAAAGTTTCTCCACATACATCACACTCACGCACTTCAATAGGGTCAGGGTTCCTGGATCGAGATGCACACTCTCTCGAACAATACTTTCTCTGCTGATTCAGCTCGTTTTCACAGTCTGGATGCTGACACTCATCGAACCTCTCTATCTCGTCATCCCTCTGTGAGTCCCAATTGCATTCAACCGAGCAGAACTTTTGATCACTCTCGCTCCTCAGTACTGTAAATTCTCCACCGCAGTTTTCACACTGTAGATCGATTCTTTCTCGTTTGGCTTTGCTGGCACAACTACGACCGCAAAATTTCTTCTCTTCCGAGGGCTTAACTTCAAAAGAGTCTCCGCACATATCACAGCATCTCTTCTCCCGCTCTCGGAAATACTCGTGCTGGCACTCTTTAGAACAAGTGGTTCTGTTTGCCGCCGGGTAGGTTTCAAATTCCTCCCCACAGTTCTCGCACTCCAGATTCACTCTTTTCCGCCGGTCTTTATGATAACAGTCTTGACTGCAGTACTTATTTTCATTAGGACTGTGTTCGTCCACTTCAAATACGTCGCCGCAGAAGCTGCATTTCTTTTCTACCGTACCCACTGTGTGCACCCAAGTACTATTTAAATATCAACATTTAAGAATGAAATGGCGGCCCAGCAGAAGCTGTGTGCACCCTAAAACAGTTTCTCCAGAGCCGCCACCCACATATCTTCTAATCCAAGAAGGCAGGAATTTCCTCGAAACTGTAGCTTTCTTCGCTGCCTTCTACAACCCGCCAGCAAGAGATTCCATGTAGCTCATCGGAGAAAGGACTGGATGTGATCTCATCGAATACGATACAGGTATAATCTATATTCTCTGCCGATTCAAGGTCACGATCTTCTTCAGAGAGTCTTGCAGAACCGCTTGTAGGATGAGTATGGACAAACAGATTGATCTCGCCAAATCTGCTGGTACACGATCCGCTAACCCTTTCTAACCCGCTGTCGTTAATTTTATCCGCAAAACGGAACTCCTCTACTAACCCTGAATCAGAAACTGCACCACAGAAAAGTCGTTCATGAGCAAAATTATCCGTAGATACTGCCCCAGTTGTCGCCCAGTTTACGTTCTCAATCTGAGTTGAACTGAAAGTAAGACTGGTGTCATTGACTTCTCCATCATCTAAGCCAAGGTATTGACCTGTCTCACTGATGAAATACCGGTACTGGGCATCGGCCTGTGGGTTAGTGATCAGGACGAGTCCGACAACCGACGCCACAACAAGTGCTGAAAACACGAGGTAGATCCAGTCCTCCAACGTAATCGTAAGCAGCCTATGGAAAAATCGTACAGGCAACTCAATCATATATACAGGGATTGTCAGTTAGTAGTTAAAAAAGAAAAGGGAAGAAAGAGGGGAAACAGGGCCTTTTACTGCGGGCCAAAAAACCTGCAGAAACCCTCACAGGGACTTATCCTGTGAAGGAGACTGCAGACCCATCTCCGATCGCAGTGTCGAAGATGTCGTAAGCGTTCAGGCTGATGATTGACTCACCAGGTCCGAGCTCACCGTCATCAGCAGTGCTGACTTCGGTATCAAACTCTCCCGTAACTGTGACTTGAATCTCTACTGTGCCAGTCGCCTTCTGTGGGTTAGTGCTTAGATCCACGTCACTGTTTGTGAGAGCGTTTCTGAACGAGGTAGAGTCCGAGAGAGGTCCTGTGGAACCATCCTTCAGACTTTCACTGTAGACCTCTTCTCCGTCGACCATTACTGAGACATCGACTTCGGAGATTCCTTCACCGTCGTTGAATCCGGTTACTTCGACGTCGCCGAGGTAGGCAACTCCCTGCGTGACTTCGACTGATCTCTCAAGTGTTACTGTCTTTGAACCGTTGCTGTTGAAGCTTAGATCAGTTCCAGCGCTGAAGTACTTGCTGTCAGAAGTCTTGTAGCCAGCAGAGTCTGTGCCGTATGCTGCCCACTGGTCGAAGTTCGCGTTGTCGTCCAGGTTGATCGTCTTTCCAGCTTCTGCAAATGCCGTTCCTACTGTCTCAGGCATTCCTTCGCTCCAGAAACTGTAGTGGTACTCTCTTGGACTGCTTTTGTCCACAAGGACGAACTGGTACGGCTGATCCTGGTGCTTTACCTCGCTAAAGGTAGCTGTGTCGCTGTTGCTGATTGAGACGACCTCGTAATCTACTCCGGCCTGTAGGCCGCTTGTTGCATCGCTAATTGAGAAGTCGTCGTAATCACCGACGTCCGGAACCTCTACACCGGGTTCGAACTTGTACACGTCAGCTGAAGACACGTCAAGGGGCAGAGTTACTTCACCGTCTACGCCCCAGTCGTTTACTGAGACTGTGTCGCCGGATGGTGGTGGTGTCTGGTTGTCATTTCCACCGTTGTCACTTGCCGCGTTCAGCATCCCGAAGCCGTCAGTAAAGGCTCCAGCCATGATTAGCGCTGCTACAATACTCAGTGCGATTCCCATTTTTGCATCCATATCTAATTGTTCACCTCCATGTTGAATGGGTCAGACAAGGGCTGAACCTGCTGAACACACAGGGCTTCGGCCCAAATAATTCAGAAATGCTATCGGAGTCGCCGCTGCCAGGCGTATCTTATTCACACCAGTCCTCGAACGACCGGCTCCAGGTCGTTGAACCGGAGTGTTCTTTCTACCGTTCCTGGGCAGATCCGAGTAGCGGAGGCCGAACCCTGCAACAGTCAAGTTCAGGGATTCCCTGCCTGCCTTTGAGAGATTTTGGGAAAAACAGTACATCCTGTAAACGGTATGCCAATTAGGACTTATAAAAGGATGGCCGGGTAGAGCTACAGGTTGATGTCCGGTGTACTAGCACTAATGTAGAGATAACCCAGTCCAATGAGGCCTACAATGGTGAGGATGAAGCCTATCGGATCAGTAACAAACTGGTACACCATCAGGAACGCCAACCCTCCGCCCACAAGGCCTATCACAAGTCTCACAACGGCATTACTGACAGGGATAAACTCTGTCGTCAATCCATCAATGATACCTCCGAGCTTGATACCAACCAAAGCGAATCCTCCGAGGAATGCGATGAAGGAAAGGAACAACTGGAAGTAGGTTATTGCTCCAGCGTTGCCGCTCCAGATATCCTTGAGATCGGACGCAGGACTATCTACTTTCCATCCAAGACCTGGAACCGTCCATTGACCTCCTCCAGCACCTGTCTTTGAGCCTTCGGCACGGCATTCGTACTGGACGTCGTCGTTGATGTAGCGGGCCTCATCATCAGCACTGCAGACCTCGTCTTCCTCCAGTTTCAGGCCGTTCGTACAGACTTTGATCACATCCACGGTCTCGCCACCGACCTGTTTCTCTTTCTTCGTCTCCTCACCGGTAGTACACTCGTCTTCCTGAGTAGCTGTGACCTGGATACTCGTAGAAACCTCTTCACCGCTACCCGTATCCTCAACTACTATCTTGCATTTACCACTGAACTCGCTCTGCGTCAAGCTCGTCGAGGTGAACGACACACGGAAGTCGAAGGTAACGGTCTCACCGGGAGAAACCGTCTCAGTATTCTGTAAGCTGTTACCGCTGAAGTAGTCGCCGCAGGTATCGATACGGGCTGAGAAACTGCCTTCCTCCTCACCAGCGTTCTTCACGTCTACCGAGATCATGCCGTCACCGATCTCACCGAACTCAGCGCTGCTTGTTGAAACGATCTCCGGCTCTCCAACGGGCCTGTAGATAGTAGCGTAAGCCTGAGGCCCGGCATCTATTTCTACATCAAACATGGGGTAGAGGTGTTCACGATCCATATCGAGCTTGAACGATCCGCTTTCCCAGCTCGAGTCCGAGACCTCGGCATCAGATAATGGAGACTCAGAGAACTCGGAAGCTGCCTGCTCCGCTTTCCCATTCAGCTCGCTCTCGATGTGGCTCTCAGTGGTCCTTCCCGCTCCCCAGTCACCAAGGAGATCGTAGGCGTTGTTCTGCACGAAGCTCCGGTACTCATCGTATCGCCTTTCACTGATGATTCTCCAGCCATCCTGGAAGCTGTTCTTGTGGAGAGCGAGTTCGTCGTCGACGAGAGGCGGGTTCTCACCGGTTGTCAGGCTTCCGTCCCACCGGATCGTTGCATGTCTGCCGAGGTTAGATGTTCTTCCTGCACCGCCTACACCGTTCGTGATCACAGCGGTCTGCGGGTTCTTATCTCCGGCCTGGAGTCTCCACTCGGTTCGGAAGATCTCATTGGGAGAGCCGATGTCGGCCACCGCTCCGTGGTATCCGTTTCTCTGCCAGCAATAGACATCGTAGTATGTTGTGTATGCAACCCAGTTGAACCAAGAACTTGCCCTGGCTTCCACATCCGTTGTTCCATATCCGTCCAACGTGAACTCTCCGGCATCATTGGTGTCAGCACAGTTCGTCGTAACCCAGTCCCAGAGCTCCTGTCTCGAACTTACTGTAGTATGGATTGCGTCCCAGCCAGTGATCGAGGTAAGGCCTGTATCCTGGGTCGGATACTTTGCGTAGGTCTCCTGGTGAGAGACACCGAAAGTGATGGGTTCCTCCGCTACCGCACCTGTTTCAGACTCGATCTCGCTCTCACTCAGGTATACGTTGATCTCATCAGTGGTGAAGCTGGAGGTGTAACTAAGGTGGAGTTTCTGCCCGTCTTCTTCAAAGCTGATTGTGTCGACAGAGTTCACCGAAGCAGCTGCCGAAGCAATGAACGAGAAAATGAACAGGGCTACAATCGAGGCCTTCAACCCTTTACCCACTGCTACCACCTATGCATTCGGCCTCCTGGTACAGGGTGCCGTTGATGGTTTTGAACGTGATATTGCTGGGTATGTCGACGCCGATCTCTGAGGCGTAGTCACGCAGCTCCTCCTTGGAGTCGAACGTCCTGTTTTCCGGCTGGACCTTGTGCCAACAGCCGTCGCCCGTTTTCGTGATATTCAGGGATCCGACATCCAGTACAGAACCGAGCGCAAGAGCTCCCAAGAATAGAATTGCTACAACTGCTACAAATTTCAGTAATGCATTGCCTTTCCGTGTCGTTCTAATCCTGTATCACCTTCAGAGATCGAAGTATAATTTGAAACCATACGCCATGATGATCAAGCTGGCCACGGAGTCACCCACGAACCGAAATGATCGTTCGATCCAGCCTTCTGGATTCGCAACTACGATAAAGTAGAATCCTGAGGCGATCAGCCACACCAAGCCCATAAGGTGCAGTCCTCGGATTAACGGCACCGGAATCGGACTTCTGTTCCAACTCCACAGAACACCGATTCCCACAATCAGTATTGCCGTAATCTCGGGGTTCTGGACAGCCAGCTGTATTATCGTATCAAACACCGAGTGAGATCACCGTCGACGCCCTCCTGCTAATTGGAGGCCTTTGACTCTATTCACGAATTGAGATTTAGTGCTTATAAAACGAAAGGACGTAGACACAGAACCTGCCTGTCAGCCTGCGTGACGCCACTTAGGACTGAGAAACTCTACCACAGGACAATCCTCCACGCCGTCGTGTTTGTTCGGATTGACGTACAAGAACTGGAACTCATCCATAGACGAGATCTTATCCTTCCACTTCTGCCGGTGAGACGAATTGTAGAAGTTGAAAGCGTTCAAGGCCTTATTCCACTCCTCAGCGTTCAGGTTCTTCGAGATAAATATGTGATCCAGATCCCCGATGAAATCGAACCGTGACTTACCGCCAGGCATCGGAAGCTGTGAGGGCCTCTGGGTAGAGATCAACGTGGCGATGTCGTTCTGCCTGCCGGAGACATCCAGCATCCTCTGGAACTTGTCCTTCACAGGCGACTTCTCATCACGTGGAACAATTTCGTGGTACTCATCGCAGAAAACCACGTAAGGCCCTTCAATCCGGCCCTCTCTCAATTCTTGGATGAAATTGTCCATCAAAGAGGCAACGTAGAACTGGTACTTCTCCTTCTCATGCGTGTGACGATCGTAGTTCTTCAATCCGAGCGAAAGTACTGCCCGCCTTTCCTCCAACTTATGGCCTTGATGCGCTCCTTTCTGATCAGCAAAAACGTACTCGTTGCAGGTGCGGCATCGCCAGGCATCAGCGTACCTGAACGGGTTCTTCCTCATCCTCGAACCCAGTATATCATCGCTATCCAACGACTGAATACTTCTCTTCAAAGCCCCTTTCAAAGCATCAGCGCCTGAATAATCCATCTCCATATCATCCAGCTCTCCAAGAATAGATGCGAACGTTTCATCCTCCAGATCTAGGCGGTCGACGAGGTTGTTCAACGCTTGTTCCTGTGCATCAGAACCAGGGTTGACCAAATCCTTGAACTCCGACTCCTCGATATCCTCGAAACCCAGGGTGAACGGTTCTACGTAGCTTGGAGGCCTGTCCTGTGCATAATCATCAGCGAGAAACTTGGGTTGGAAAATCTTCCGAGGAACGCTATGCGGTTCTTCTCCCGGTGCAAGGCCTGCGGTTTCTCGAATCAGCTTTTTGCTCGCTCCGCCCTTGTACGAGATATCTTGGAAGTCGTGCTTGACGTCCGAGAAGTGGATGACGTTCCAGCCGTTGTCGTAGATCCTGGAGAGAATAGCTTTTGCACCGACTGTTTTACCAGAGCCTGTTGCTCCGAAGTTACCTATCCTCGTGGTGCTGTCGAACTTGATCTTGACTAATTCTCCGGTGTCAACATCACGAGCTACAGGCACGCCCTGGCTGTAATCGATCTCCTCGATTTCACCAGCTTCCTGGAATCGTTCCTGGTAGAAATCTCCAGTGGACCTCCACAGCTTTTCGAGTTTCCCCATCAACTACCACCTCCATTTCCAGACGTTCCGTTTCTTCCGTCGGGACCGTAGTTGACCTGGATATCAGCACGGCCATCTGAAGCCGGCTTTCTCCCTGTGATGCCCTCCACAACAAGCCAACTGGGTTTATCGCTGAACGGTTCTACACGGTGGACAGGATCCTTGACGTTTTGATTTGAGTGGACTATCCTATCTTCGGTCAGGTCGTAGATGTACGAGATAACCTCATCGTGATAACCGCTTTTAACCCTCCCAACAACCCACCAGACCCAGTACTGAGTTCCGTCAATCCTGGCCTTAGCAAGACTTTCTTTGAAATTCAGATTCCCTGGCGAGGTAGTATCAATATCGATCTCTTTTCTGCCTTTGGATTTCCTCAGCTTCTCGTTCAGCTTTTCCGGTGCCTCCCATGGCTCAATCTGGAAGTCCGGTTCGTCTGAAGAACTGGTTTCTGAACCCGGAGAAAGCATCACGTTCAGGCCTTTCCATCCTACCTGATCAGCTATGATAAGTACTGCAAGAGCTCCGAGTACCACGAATAGGAACGTCCACGGAATCAGGTTGAGCCAAGCATTGCCGACCAATATCGCTATCAGCAACACTCCGTATTTCTTGTACTGGGCCAGTATCAATAGCTACATCACCTGCGGCAGGAACACCAATACAGTGTAAAAGACGGCGGCCCCGATTGTCGTGCCGAGAGCGAACGAGATCAGAACTCCTCCAAACCTTTTGCCGTTGATCACTGCACTTCCCTGAATCAAGATCATCGCCGCAAGTGCAACCATCAAGGTCAAAAGTTGTACTTCCATCATGACACTGTTTTTATGAAATGGTTTTCAAATATGCTTTCCCTCGGCGGATTACCGCCTAACTTGAACACGTTGAATCGTCCCTCCCCCCACCTCTCAACTAACTGGTGAACTAATCGTTCCTTGTTGACTTCGACACCTTCCTCAACAGCTTCGTATATATCTACAGGGCAATCGGAAAGACTGCCTTTGAACTTCGTCACGTCCTTCACGTAACTATCTGAAATCGGAAGACTGCCACCAGTATACCGGTACAACCTGTATCTCGCAGGTCTATAACCATCGGTGTAGCTTATGGTCTCGATCTTGTTGACAGCAGAGTTCGGAAAGTCAGAGACTGTGATATCCTCCTGCTTCCTGTTGTTTCTGAGTTTTCGAATTATTATTGCCAGGCCTCAACCACCCTTTTTTACTCAGTCTCCTGCTTAAGACTGAAATCCTCGAATCCGTCCTTATTCCGGATTTTACCGACCGTCGCTGAGATAATCCTCTTAGGCTGATCTAACTCCTCAGCAACCTTCTCCGTCCCCCATTCAGGATGTTCTCGAGATAACTCGTAGATCTTTCTCTGGAAATCACTTAGGTCATCAGGATCAGGATCTTTCTTTTCTTCCTCTGTAGTCTCTATCTCTTCCTGTTGTAACGCTGTATCACTTGTTTGAGGCCTTTCCTTCTGTTCCTGACTTACTTCGGCAGGAGTTGACCCCCTAAGCTCTTTCAATTCCTTGGCCAGTTCAGTCATGGCTTCAGCTGCCTCTCTCTGTTTATCAGCGACTTCTGAACGGGATTCCATCACCTGCTCCATCCGCTCTGCGTTCTCGTTGACGAGCTTATTCCCCATGTTCTGGAACTGAGTAATTGCGTTCTCCTTGATCTCCTGAGTGGACTCGTAGATCTTCCTCTCCTCAACTCTCCACTCCTGGATATCAATCCCTTCACGAAGCAGCTCTCTGTCATTCAACAATATCCGGACAAGGAGAACAAGTTCACCGGTCAACTGCTCATACTGATCGATTAGATAAACTGCGTCGTCCCAGTCATCAGCATCTACTGCGTTATCACGGTAGTTCTCCCGGAAGTCTTCTTCTTCCCTTCTGTCCTCAAGTTCCTCACCGCTTTCAGCTACATTCTCCGACTTGATGGAGGCCTGCCGCAGACCATCGTTGATAGTAGAGTTCCTGCTATCCAGCTTTTGCTCGATGTTGCTGGGATGAATAGCACCTTCCTCTTCTTCTCCTTCGATCTTGGCTTTCAGTTTTTCTACAGCTCTCGCCAGATCCTGATTTTCGATGATGTCTTTCTGCAGATCGTCGAATGCGTCTTCGTCGAAATATTTAGATCCCACTTAGTGAATCACCTTTTCGCCTCGCTGAGCGCTACATCGCCACAGCTTGGGCACGTATCATTGTTTTTCTCCCATTTCTGCTCAGGATTCGTTGCTCCACAGTCCGGACACTTGACCCCGCTGGAGGAGGACCTGGAGTTCTGTGAGGCCTCTTTCTCCTCACGCTCTTCAACCTCCTTCCTCAGCTCCCTGTTCTCTTTGTTCAGCCGGTCGATCTCGTCTTGCTTCTTCTCCAGATTTCTTTTCAGGCCTTCTATTTTCTCAAGCAGACTTTCCTGAATCTGGTACGCAATGCTGCGCTTATACTCTTGTTTCGAGAGCTCCGGTATGTCCATATCCGGTACGATAATCAGCAGAGGGAAACCTGGCACTGCATCTACCTTAATCGTATCACTATTTTCATCAAGAGGGTATGGGTACTCCTCCTTCTTTTTCGAAGTAACTGAATTAAGCGGGTTCAGCACCTGTCCCCAGGTGTAGTCAAGTTTTCTGATAACCGGTATTCTCCGCCCTACGTAACCCGGAGCCTCTTTCCAGTCATCGAGTTTTCCAAAATGTTCGCCGTGAAGCAAGTCGATTACAAATCTTTCTTGAGTCATAGTACAGATTTACACCTCAACCCTCGTCATCCGATTTCAACCTCTCTATCGGGGATTTTGTACTCTTCAACGGAACGAAGAACTTGGTCGTACCTTCCTTGGCATACCAGTACCAACCACCGATACAGGCAATCAATAATGCAAATAGTGAATTTCTTTGAAACGAAAGACTTCCTACAGCCGAGTTCAGATCTTTTATACGGCTTTCTCTTTCCTCCACTCGCTGCTTCCATTGCTGATCAATATCTTCCTCGACATCTCTCGGGATGTAGACCTTCATGCTGTCTCCGATATTATCCATGTCGTCGATAGTGCTGGCAGAAATGAAGTAAGAGACGTTGAGACCGGCTTCCACGCAGTTATCGCTGTTCACCGGTGTGAACTGGATTGATTTGTTGAACACTCCTACCCTCTTTTTCTTCGGGACAGCACAGTCCAGGTAGCTGCCGCTGAACGACACGTTATTCACAGGGATGTGCTGATCCACGGGTTCGAAGCTGAGCTTGCCATTGAACCTTTCAGCACTGTCCCCATAAACGAAGAGCCTCATATCAGTCGGCCCACGGACACTGATAGTTGATTTCTCCTCACGTAGGAACTGCTTCCCGTTTCCTGTTTGAACGGCCAGTGTCCAGGTCTCGTTCGGGCTTTGGAGCGGCTGGCTGAATGATTCGAGAGTAACTTCTACAGATGTGGACCGGTTTACCTCTCCGAATAATTCGTTGATTTCAGATTCAACCCTGTAGTTCCTCAGTTCCAGCGAACTCTCTACGTTGACAGCGTCGAGAGGTCTCACCGTGTATTTCGAGGAGAAGTTGACTTGGTTTCCGGCCTCGTCGACGACCTCTCCATCCAGGTAGAATGTGCCGTTAGTGTCTGCCGGCGGTGTCGCTTTCCACCGGTCAGTATTGTTTTCATGCTGAAACTGCAGCTCCTCTACTGTCTCGTTTCGCTTTGAGCCATTGATCGTGACCTCTCTGAGAACCGTGGCATTGACAGAATCTACCCCGATGTTGTCCGAGGCCTCCACTACGAACTGTTTGGGGAATGTTGCGTCGAAGCTCGGCGTTTCCACTGACTGTATTTCTGGTGTGATGTTGTCCTTGAACTGGAACCGAATTGGAACTTCCTGATACTCGCCGTTGTCAGCAGTCAGATTGAGGACACCGGTGTAATTCCCGTACTCCGTGGTCCTCGGAACTTGGTAGGACAAAACGAGCGAGCTGTTGATACCGGGGAAGACAGTGACTTGGTCGGTGACGTCGAGAAACTCTGAGACATTGCCGGAGATCTCCGTGGTGACTGTGGTGTTGGTGTTCCCTGTGAGCTGGATGCTCTGATCCGTGAACCTGCCGCTCGTCCCCACGTTCACTACTTTCTCGATTTCTTTCTTGTTTAGCTGCCAGTCAGTATACGGCTGTAGATTCACCGTGTAGTTCCGGCTGTAGTTGTTCTCCAGAATCACTTGACCTGTGTACTGTCGAGGAGGAAAGTCGAGTGAGATATTAGCCGTGATTGAGTCGCTGCCTGTTTCCAGTTGGAACGGCAGTGTATTCTTGGAAATGCTTGAGCTGTTGATCGAGGAGTTGGTGTCTATAACTGTCTGATTCAATGGCTCTACGTCAATACCTCCGGATTGATCTGCTGCTGCCAGACCTGAAAGTAGTACAACGAGTACCGCAGCCAGTGTTTTTCTATATCTCATATATCGATGTCCTCTGCGATTCCAAGTGCTTCGCACATTTTTTGGAAAAGTGATTCTCGGATGGCTACTACCTGTTCACCAGGTTCGATGTCGCAGCCGGAGGAGACGGTTAATACCTTCTGACCGTTGGATTTCTCTCTGACCTCTCCGTCTGTAAACTGCGAGAAGCTGAGTTGCTCGATGTCGTGGTCGAGTCCTCCGGCGTTTTTCACTAACGGTAAATATATTTACAGGTGCTTATAAAGGGTAGGGGGAGACAGCACCTACCAGGTCAAATCACCGACCACACCTTGTTTTGTAGAGTTCGTCAGGTTCGATGTATTCCCCGGATCGAATAACGGATTCGCCCGCTCAAACTCTAACAATTCCTGGATGTTCGACAAGGCCTCAATTGTGCCGGCGTCAGGGACCCAGCCTGTGACCGCATATACCACGAGGAAGTAAATCAAACCCGCAACAGCCAGCAGGTAAAACGGCGGAACATTATCTCCCGTAACCCACGCACTGATGTGATAAAACGCCTTGAAGTACCAGAGAACCGTGGCTGCCGAACTCACAGCCTTCCACAGCAACTCTGCGTACACCCATCCAGAAGCCTGAGGTACCTGCTGCAGGGCTCCGGTGAAATTCTGTATACTGGTTCCAAGGCTTTCGCCATACGAGACGATGATGTGAACTGGTTCACCGGTATCCAGGGCAGTCTGGATAGCTGCTTGGTGGTCGAAGACGAGTACTGAGGCAAGAACGATCCATCCCCACAGCCCAAGGTTGGAGGAGAATAGGGTCGTGATTCGTGAGAGGCCTTTGAAGACAGCGAACTTTCCGACCTTGAGGACGGTGAGAAGCCCCTTCAGCAATTTCCACAATACCAGCAGCACCGTTCTCAGGGCTATCTAGAATCACCGCTGGAAGATCTTACAGGCCGAGCAGATCGGATTCCGATTGCAGGATTGTAGGTCGTCAATCGAGAGGAAGACATCTTCATCACATCTTCGGCAAGGCCTGAAGTGTATTGGATTTTGACGGAGTAGCACGAGGAAAGGCCTCTATTATTGATAGCCCATTCACCACTTTAAAAATGAATGTGCGAGGCTCAGGGTTTCTTAACTCCTATTCCCTCAATGCATTCCTATGTCCTCTTCTCCAGTCGATTACGTCGTCGAGGAACCTGTTGACTACACACTATACGACAATTCTTCATGGAACGACGTCGACGGCTTCCTCGAACAAAGCCTCCTCAATGAGGAAGAGAGATTGGAGCAGCAACTACGTCAGATCTACCGACAACTCGACGAACGAGAACAGATCCACGAAAACAAAGTTGAGTCAATAGGGGACGAGATTTTCCGCCAGAAAACCCGGTTGGAATCAGCGGAGAGAGGAGCAGGCGGGAATGAAACACAGGTCCGGCATCGACTGGAATCACTGTACAAGGAGAAGTGGAAAGCCGAGCAGTCAGTCTGGGAGGACAAGCAGGACCTGCTTGAGGAGAAGCGCAGCCTGAAACGGGAACTCCGAGAGCTCGAAGAAAGCCGAGATCTCAAAAAGATTCTTTGACCTACTTCGGAACTTCAAAACGTTCAGCAAATACCTTATCAGGAGATTCTTGCGCCTCTTTTGCTGACCGCTCAAGATCATTTTCGGTTTCAACAACCTCAGAAGACCCCCCTTCATCCATCGGCACATCATCGGCAAGCATTGGGGGTCTTCCATCACCCATTATGAACCAGTCAAATTGCAGCTCGTCAAAAAGGATCACAGATCTGGGATCACTATCCTTCATACGATCATCAGTATAGAAATATATCATGTCGCCTTCTTCGAAAAGAGGGTTTTCGTCATTGTGCACTTGATCACTATTTTTGGGATTCGCTACCTTGACTCGACTTCCAGAATGCAGCTTATAGGTTTGATTAATGATAATAACAAAACGCTCTGTATTGGTATACCCATCTGAAAGAAAGAACAACCCATTCTCCATATCAATACCCCACCAAGTAGCTAAGTCGTCACCCTGCTCTAAGCTAACTATATCCCTGAAGTCCTCAGGAATTGGGAGCATAGGCCCCGATCTAACTTTAGAAGACCTCAATTCCCAATTCAGCGAGGAGTCATTCTCGACCATTTAGAAATTCCTAACGAAACCGAGCATCGTAAATACCTATGATTTTCTGAAGGCCAGCAAAACCTGAACCAGAACTAATACTCTAAAATTGATAGTTTCCTTTTAATTGCGGTTGTAAGCCAGAGGTGCATGGATTCCAACCTGCATCAAGGCCTGAAACGCGGCCTAGTTAAGGCCTTGCCGGCGGTAGTCGCATTGACACTGCTAACTAATCCTGTGGCTGCCCAGCCAGGGACAGAGGACTGTTCGATACCGAGTTCGCTTCAACCCCTGTTCGACCTGTTGGGCACGATTGAGACATTGGCATTCGTGGCCGGTGTCTCACTCGGCGTGGTCGGTCTCTCCGTTGCCGGTACAATGATTGCGGGTCCGTTCGGGGAGGACTGGGTTCGCCGCGGTAAGATGGTGGCGAAGAACACCATCCTCGGCGTGATCATCCTCGCGTCCGCGAACATGATTGTAGCCTTCCTGATCAGCCAGCTCGGCCCCAGCTTCTGCACCTAAAATAGGACGATGAACAGAAAACTGACTACAGTCTTCACCGCAATCCTGCTGTTAGGAGTCCTAACCGGTCCTGTAGCAGCACAATCCTGGGAGACCCCGACGACAACACCGGAGGACGGTGATAGTGAAGATGATGATTCGATAATCGACCTCAGCGGGGTTACGGAGGAAATCGAGAATCTGATCGAGGATTTCGAGCAGTTCACCGGTAGCTGGGACGAAACCCTGGAAGAAACACTACTATCGATACTGTTTGAGCCGTTCAAGTTTCTCGCTCAGCAACTTCTTGAGATACTCTCGAAGGTGATCATGCACACGCCGGACATCCACCCGAACCCGGCGGTCGAAGACGTTCACAGCGACGTTCTGCTGATCACCTACGTGCTGTCAGGAATCGGACTTATGATAGCCGGGCTGCTGTACATCACCGGCCCGCTGTTCGGAGTCTCGTACAGCGAGGTTCGAATGGTTCTTCCAAGGATCGGCGTAGCGCTGATCTTCTCAACGGTTTCCCTTCCACTGCTTCAGTACGCAGTAGAGCTGAGTAATGCACTCGTCTTCGCGTTCGCACCCGACCAGCTCTCGATGAGCATTACACAGTTAGCAGGCCTCTCTACAGGCCTCGTCCTGGCCTGGGTGGTGAACTCTGCACTGCTGCTCGTAGTGGTTGCGATGTTCATCGTCCGCAACGTCTACATCATGTTCGTGGCGGCGATCTCTCCTTTGCTGGCCTTGACATGGAGTATCCCGAAGGCCAAGAGATACGCTGACTCGTTCATCGCAGGCTGGTGGAGTGCCCTGGCTATGGCCCCTCTGGATATGCTGGTTCTGAAGTTCAGCTTCGCAATGCTGCAGGGAAATGGAACCAGTATCCCTGGCAGTATCTCTAACTGGATTATCGGGGTTGGAGCATTCACCCTGCTGATCCTTGTACCGTATCAGCTCTACGGCGCTTCGCAGGCCGTAGTCGGGCAGGCCTACGTTGTTAGTCAGGGTATGAAGAATCGGGCGAAGCAGGCCTACGGAATCAAGAAACGCCGAGATAGCAGAAGCTCAGAGAGTTTCCAGTTGTCGGATGATGAGAAGAGGCGGTTGAAGTCCTATCGGCGGAAGAAGAAGCGGCAGCGGTCCTCAGATGACTATCTGGGTGGTGGGCGATGAGTGAGAAGGTTCGGATGCCGGCGGATCTGGATCAGGTGACGCTGAAGCTCTTGGGCAGGTTTGACAGCAAGGACCTGGCTCGGATAGGGCTTCCTCCCTCTCCCGTGTTCATCTACCTATACACAGCCCAGGACCCGTCTGTAGCTGCGTACCTCGCTTTTATCGCCGCTGTAGTTATCGGCGGTGTCTGGGCTTTGTGGAGGCCGTGGGGCCGTCCTCTGGACCAGAACCTGTACCAGGGCCTGCGCTGGACGACACAGAAAGACGTCAAGGACTCAACTGCAGCCAGCGATGGACGTATAGAGACAGAGGGTTCCGTTGCTGCGTTGATCGAGATAGAACCGGTCAACCTAGAGCTGAAATCTGGTGGTGAGAAAGCTGCGCTGCACGGGCTGTATCAGGACCTGCTGAAGACCGTCGACTATCAAATCGAGATCTACAGCACTCAGGACCCGTTCGACTTCGGCACCTACCTCGAAGACCTGGACGAGGGCGACAGGCTGGAAAGCAGCTACCGGAGATTCTGTGAAGGCCTTGCCAGTGAAGGGCAGAGCCGGACCAGGCACTTCGTCTGCATTCGAGTCAGCAATGGCGAGAGTGCGGAGTTGGAGAACCGTGTCGACGAGGTACTGGAGAAACTGAACTCCGGCGGTGTCACTGCACACAGAGTCAGCAAAACTGAGGAAGCAGTCAAGGCCCTGCCCGAGGTCGAGTACGATCACGTTGTCTATCCGGAGTCTGAGGAGAAGCAGTGCAGTAAGACACTGTACATCTCGGGGTACCCGCGTGACGTCGACTTCAGTTGGACTACCGAAATTCTCCAGATCGACGGCCTCGTTGATGTGACTCAGGTTGTGAGGCCGAAGGCTGCGGCGGATACCGTTTCCCAGCTGCAAAAGCTGGAACACAAAGCCGAGGCAGAGAACGAGTCACTCATCAGGAAGGGTTACGGCAGCAACCGACGCCTGGAACGCTTGCTTGACGATGTCGACTGGTTCCAGAACCTACTGGCAGATCAAGACGATCAACCTGTCGAGTACGGTGTCTACATCACAGCTTACGGCAGGAGCAAGGAAAGTTGTGAGGCCTCGCTGAGGCAAGTGCAGAACCGGTTGAAGACTCTTGGCATCAAGTACAGAGATACTGCCCTACGTACCGACCAGGCCTATTACTCGACGACTCCGGGCCACGGGGACAAACTGGATGAGTGTCTGTTGGTGCCTGCGGGCAGTGCTGCTTCGGGCTTCCCGTTCAGTTCGCCTTCCAGTGTCGACGAAAGCGGAGTTCTGTTCGGCGTGGACCAGGCTACGGAGTCGCCGGTTATCCTTGACCGATACAAGTGGAACGCCGGCCACCAAGTCTTGGCAGGAGTTACTGGATCCGGGAAGAGCTTCTACTCGAAGCTGCTCTTGCTTCGTTCGGCGCAGATCTACGAAGATCTCTCCATCAACATCGTCGACCCGAAGCCGGAATACGGCGGAATCTCGGAGAAGCTCGAAGGCTACGCCACGGTAACCAGATTCGGCTTGGACGGCTCGATCGAAGACGAAACAAATGAACTGATCCAGGCTGTCGGAGAGGCCTACAAAGACGCACAGCAGACCGAAGAGAAAACTATCGTTGTCATCGATGAGGCCCACCGCCTCTTGAAGAGAGAAGAGGGTGCCTCGGTCCTCTCCACGTTAGTTCGTGAAGCCCGGTCGTCGAACACGGCAGTCACCTTGATCACACAGACAGTTGGTGACTTCTACCGGACTGACGACGGCGAGGACATCCTGAAGAACGTGCCGTGTAAGGTTCTATTTGCCCACGAGAAGACAGACGACCGGCCTGCACAGGCCTTCCAATTGTCTACGGTTGCAGAAACCCGGCTGTACAACCTGAAGAAAGGTGACCAGGACTCAGCGGATTACAGTCAGGCGATTCTCGCGGTCAGCAATCAGTTGGAGACCGAAGTCAAGGTTGAGGCTTCCGACACTGAGGCCTCGATCATCGAAGACGGAGAGGTTCCTAAACAGGACTCCGGCAGGTCTGAACGCCATGAAGACGACGGAGTTGTCCAGGAAACCAGTTCAACCACCAGTCCGGAGGAAGCCAGCCGATTCAACGAAATAAGAGAATCTGTTGCTGAAGCCGTCTCTGGGATAGAGCGGCCTTCACTGCCGGATTTCGACATCGAAGTTGGTAGGGTTTCGCTTCCCGAAATCAGCGCGTCTTCGGAAGAAGACAGTAGTGCATCGGAGGTAAGTCCTGAAGAAGAACAGAAGGAGAAAGACGAGACCGCTGATAAGTCTCTTAGAGATTCCTGCTTTGAGCTGTTGGATTCGGCTCTTGGAATTGGTATTTTACTCTGTGTCGCTGCGATAACTCTGATGTTCGCAATTGCCGGGTTGAGCGCGATAATTGAGCTATTGCTGGAACAGATTCAGTCAATAAATCATAAACCCGGTCCTGCACTGTTCTCCCTAATCGTCGGAGGTACTGTTGTATACGCTCTCTTTGAGGATGTCTACAGTTCTCGTGAAGAGTCGCTCAGTGACTACTCCGTGATTCGAGTAGCCGAGGCTACAGCTCTGGGTGTACTTGCTTTCATCCTTTTGGCAGCTTTCATCGTCGCTATCCCCCTTACTATCGTCGACAGTTTTGCAAATCCTATCGCAGATCGACAGCTCCGTACTGGAGTCTACGTTGGAGCGGCATTTCTCGAACTTGGAGTCATCGGAAAGCTCGGAGAAAAAGAGGAGGAATCAACATGAGTCTTCGAAACCGGCTGTACAGCGACCATATCACGGTCGAAGAGGAGCAAGCAGAGAGACTGAGCTACAGCAGCGAAACGTGGTACAACGTCGAAGTCCGACCACCTAAGGATGAAGATATCCCGGCTACACTGCGAGAGTTCGCTGCCGGAATACGGGAACTGCAGACCAAGTGGCTGAAGCTAAGGAACGCTTCACCGGTTATAGCGTTCGAGATCCGGAGGTCCAGGCCTGACAAGCTTCGGTTCCAGTTCTCGGTGCCGACGAAGAGACTGGAACGGAAGGTTCGGACACAGCTTTCCAACCAGGTGCCGGGCGTCGAGTTTGGAAACGGTGTTGAAGGTCTGCCCGTAGGTGAAGAATCGACCTCTGGTGGCGGGTATCTGACCGCTGGAAGACGGGACTGGTACCCGTTCCGCCAGGACTTCGACAGTCCGCCGATCAATTCCCTGGTTTCTACCTTCCACCGGCATGCTATGCAGAACACCAGTTTCGTCGTCCAGGTCCTGTTCAAGCCGGTAGTCGGGGAAAGGCTTCAGCGGTGGTTGTGGAAGAAGCAGGCCTACCAGCAGATCCGATACTTGAAGAAGGAGAAAGAGAAGCTCTGGGGAAGCCGCTCACCTACGAAACGGGAGAAACGGCAGGCCGACGCCATCGAGGCCAAAGCCGGAAACAGCCGCTTCCACACCACAATACGGTTCGCCGTCATCGGCGCTGAAGAGTACACGAAAAGCCGGGTGAAAGAGCTCGCAGGAGCGTTCAACACCTACGAGAACCCGGAAACCGGGCAGTACCTCGACACAGTCACAGTCGAGGCACTCAGGGAGAAGAGGATCTTCCGTTTCCTCCAGGCAGTAGCAGATCGGCGATATGCCGGTTGGGGCCAGAAATTCCAGGCCTCACTTGACGAGCTCGCCGCATTCGTATCGCTTCCGTCAGTCAACCGCGAGAACATCCAATTCGCAGAACCGTCAACTACCCGATAAACAGGCCTACATATGATGGAACCAAGTCACAGCGGTAGTTCAATTGTCAGTGGAACTCCTCTTTCCCTGACTTCGGGGCTGGTTGACAGACAGCCCATGGCTTCCAAGTACGGAACATGGTTAATTGTTCCGTCGAACCTCGCGGTTTCGCTTTGGCTTGGAACAGCCTCATGCAGAAAATGTATAGCAATTGTTAAAAATCAACTCCAGATAAAACTATGAACCCCGAAGAAGTCCAAAACCTGATCAGCAGCACAGAGAACCTGAACACGACGTACCTCGGCAGCCGCGAAAGCGATCTCGGCGTAGAGGAGAACATCGGTCTCAGCGACGACAAACGCCTGACGCACGTCCTGAACGTCGGGCCGACCGGCTACGGCAAAAGCCAGTTGATGACCCACGTCGGTCTTCAGGACGCTGAGAAAGACCACGGGATCGCAGTCATCAACCCGAAGGGCGATCTCATCAACGAGTTCCTCGCCAAACTCCCCGAAGACCGGGAAGATGATGTCGTCTACATCAACCCGGCGAGAGACCCGGTCACCCCGATCAACGTTCTAGATCCTTACGTCTCCGAAGGAATGTCGGAGGCGCAGAAAGAGAACCAGAAGGAGATTATCGTCTCCGATCTCATCGATTTGTTCAAGCGCCAGAGTGAGAACTGGGGCGATCAGTTCGGACGAGTCCTGGAAACACTGCTCCGGGCACATCTGGATCTCAACATCAAGAAGGACGCAGGAAAGAGCTTGCTCGACGTCTTCCGCTGTGTCGTCAACCAGGACAGCCTCACAGAGCTCATCGACGAGACGGAGGACGAGATCATTCGGGAGCAATTAGTCCGGGTCAAGGAGGATATGACCAGCTACGAGATGGAGCCGCTGCAGCGCCGTCTCAACGACTTCGTGATGAACCCGACCATCCGGAGGGTAATCGGGCCGGAGGAGTCCGGAGTCGACTTCCGAGAGGCAGTTAACGACAGCAAGATCGTCCTCGTCGACATCCAGAAAGGAGAAGTCGGAGAAACGGTCTCCCAGCTAGTCGGCAGCATCGTCATCACGAAGATCTGGGCAGCAGCACAGAGCCGGGTCACTCAACCAGCGGAACACCGGACGCCGTTCTACCTGTACGTCGACGAGCTGCAGAACTTCGGTGGGGAGGGAAGCAACTTCACGAAGATACTTTCTGAGGCTCGTGAGTACCGGCTCGGTTGTTGGCTGGCCACGCAGTATCTGCATCAGCTGGCCACGGATATGCGGAGAGCAGTCACTAACAACTGCAGGACAAAGATCGCATTCAACCCGAGTGGCAGCGAAGACGAGAGCAGGATCGCGGGGATGTTCCAGGATCTCTCCAAGCAGCGTTTGAAGGCCCTGGGTAAGTTCCGTGCGGCGTTGCAAAAGCCGAGTGAGAGAAGCCACAACTCAGCTACGCTGTTCGATACGTATCCTCCGTGGGAAGCGGATTACAGTGACGTCGACGACCTCAAGAAAGACGGAACAGTCGCTACGTCCCAGGGCACATCTGAGGTCAAGGCCTCGCAGAGCCTCGGGAAGGGCAACAATGCTGGTGGAGATAAGCATAAAGAGCTCTTGGCAGAGGCGAAGAAGCAGTTGGAGGAACGTGGCTTCCAGGTCAACCTGCTGTACCAGGATACGGGCGACGACAAACCCGATGGCCACGTCCACATGCCGGACGGCGACATCGCCCACATGGAAGCAGAGCACTCGACGCTGTCACGGCCTGTCAAAGTACTCCGCAATCTGAAGAGGGCGGTTGAAGACGGAAAAGAAGTGTTCTACGTGGTTGAGGAGGGGAAGGCGGCGAAGCTTCAGAACATTGTTGAGGACCCGAAGAATCGTCGTGGCAGCGAGTACGAGGACGACGACGGTAGCTACAGCTACTACACGAACGAGGATGGAAAGCCCTTTACCGAGTTCGAAGATCTTGAGGACGCAGAGTACCGAGTGATTGAGGTTCAGGGTGATGAATTGGAGGTTCATGACGAGGTAGTGGAGCCGGAGTGTCCGGAGCTGAGAGAGAACAGTTGTGAGGAGTTGGAGTCGTTCTGCCTGCATCGTGATGAAGACGGGTTTTGCACTGAGCTCGAACAACAGTGCGTCCTGATTGAAGAAGAATGACCGGTGAGGAGTTCGAGAAGGTCCGAGAGAAGGACCACGTCGTCCTCGGGTACGTCGATGACGGGTACGATGACGTCCAGAAGATCACCGCCGAGACCACACTGGAGAATCACCATGTCTCCTACAGTTTCGAGAAGCTTGAGGAGTTAGGTCTAGTCACTGTGTCGAAGCCGGACAGGATGGTGGAGAGGGTCGTCGACGGCCAGAAGCGTGTGTTCCAGCATCCTAAGCAGGCGGAACTCACAGACAAAGGCCTTCGATATCTGGAAGAATCCGAGTCTGAGGACGTCACCGAGTACGAGGACCTGAGTCATGGGGAGCTTGTTGACCGAGTGAAGACGATCGAAGAGGACGTAGAGGAGTTGAAGGAGGCCTTCAGGCTGTTCAAGAAGCAGGTGCAGAAGAAGATGTAGCACACCAACACCCTGATTTAAAAAAGTATAGTAATATTACAGTATTATATATGGAGATAGACGACTCACTCAGACAAATTCTCTGGGAACTACCATACAGCGGCAGAGAAAACCAACTCAAAACCATCGCAACCTACTTCGAAGCCAAGAAAACACAGGGGAAAGTCAAAGCCGCAGACACCGCAGGAATAAACCACGAGACAGGAACCAAAATCGAAGAAGCCTATGAAAAACTAACCCAAAAAGAGAAGATAGAGCTCAGGAAGGCCCTTCTCCAGAAACAGATCGAAGACAGCGGTCAAGTCGAGGCTGACCAGGAAGGCCTGATAGCATAAGCCCCATTTCTTTTCATTTCCTCCTAACACAGTTGTCTACAGAATCGGTTCGAAACGGTAGGGCAAAACAACCGAGATAGTCCTTAACGCCCCGAAATATAGGAGCACAATTCGATCAAACCCGAGAAAATTTCGAACCGGCATGCAACTTATTAGTGACAAATTGGTTGGCTTGAATTGATCTGTATGATTTTTTAGGAAACGCCACGAGGTCGTTTCTTATGGAAAACTAGGCCAAAGACCGAAACCAGACGCCAGAATCAACTACGTGATTTTTAGGAAATGGTGGCGGAAATCGCCTTTCGTAGGCCTTAGAACGTCAAAATATGGGAGCAGATTTTCAGCATCGGACAAACGATTTCACAAAAATTTGCCACTTAGATGTGATAAATCAAGGTGTGAATCAGCAGTAGAGGGGCTGCTAAGATCGTCAGCGTGCCAAAGCGGATTTTTTAAAGACGTCAAGTATGTGTGTGTGACCATTTCCGAAAAAAGTCCTTTCCCAAAGAAATCTGATATAACACCGTTATATGATATAACACTGTTATATTCCCTATCGGATCAAACTCTCTTTAAATATGTCGTGATTTTCTCAACGCTCACCCCCTTGCGCTTTCGGATATTTAGGAAATGCTCACACACAGGCAAATCTCTCACACACAGTTGAGTACAGACAAGCAAACAGGACTCACAAAGACTGGGCCACGAAACTTCTTTTCGAAATTGCGGAACTGATTGAACCAAAGGAATAAAAAAGAAAATTGCACAGAGATAATTATGTCTCAGATAGATAGCACTACCAACCTTTTCGACGATTACTCAGAAAACAAGATCTTCGAATCAACAAGGCCTCTCGGATACGAGTTCATTCCATCGCTCAAGAACATCGTAGCCAGAGAAGAAGAAATCAAAAAGATAAGGAAGAAACTGAAGGGGATAATCAAAACAGGGTACGGAGAGAACTTCGTAGTAACCGGGAACACAGGCCTCGGAAAGACAACCTGTGTCAAAGCCGTTCTCGACCAACTTGACGAAAAGATGCAGGAGGAGGGACAGGATCTCACTGTCTCCTACATTGAGGCCTGTACCAATGAGCGACAGGTACTGCGGAAGTTAGCCCACGACATAGAAATCGATTACAGAGGTAGCGACCTCAGCAAGTACTATCACGAACTGAAGAAGACGATCGTCGAAGAGGACGCCAATTACATCCTTGTTCTTGACGACATCGATCACCTGTTCAGCGACAAAAGCCAGAATGACCACGGAAACTCCTTACTCAAAAAGTTCTACGAAGTACGTGAATACGCGCTGAACAATAGCGAAGGAGGCCTTGTGATCGCAGGAGTCACCAACAACTCAGACATCTACGACCAGTTCAATCCGAAGAATCGCAGCCGCTACGCTGACGACACCATCGACTTTTCAGAGTATAATTCCCCACAGCTACGGAAAATATTGGGTAACAGAGCTGAGAAGGCCTTCAAGCAGACTGCCCTTCAGAATGGTGTTCTCAACAAGATAGCGGCCTACGTGGCGAAGAACAGTGGTGACGCACGAAAAGCGATTCGTGTCTTGAAGAAGGCTGGGCAGATAGCTGAGGAGACTCATGAACAGGTCAAAATTGAGCACGTCGACGAGGCTATCGATGAGGTGGAAACCAACCAGATGCTGAAGTCGGTCAAGCAGCTCGCTCTAACTAAGAAGTACGTTCTGTACTCGGTCATTGAGGAGAGGAGGAAACGACCCAGCTTCAAGCAGGTCTACGACAAGTATGAGAAGGTTTGTCGTGAGTGGAATAACGACCCGGTTAGCGAAAGGCAGGTCCGGTATGCCCTTGACGATCTCGATATGTTGGGCCTGATAGAAACTGGGCCGAAAAGTGGCAGAGGCGGGAAAAAGTACGCCAAGGCAGGTATCAAAGACGATGTAGAGGATGACATCCTGGACTATATGGAAAAGAGGTATTCAATACCTAAAAACATTTATAAATAAATGTAAACAATTAGTTGACACAATGAAAGCTACAGCACGCGAGAAGATCCCGGTTCAGGTCCAACCTGAGTCGAACCCCGTTCCAGAAGCGGTTCAAAAGCACAGACAACAGAAGGAAGTCGACGAAGAGGACGATGAGCTCGGAATAGTGAAGCGGGCCAAAGAATCCGGCTTTTCAGCCATCAGTATGCAGGACCAGGGCTCTAACTCTGAATCCTCTGTCGAATCTGAATCCCTGAAGAGTTTCCTCAACGGTGAAAATCAGCAGTGAGTCAGGGCCTTTTACCGCGTAAAAGCATAGAGGCCTTGGTAACTGCTTTTCAGGATCCTGCGGTGCATCAGCCGTGAATCTGCCGATATGGCTTGCGTTGGACGTACAGGAAACAGTACTGATGAACACAGTTTCCTGGGAAATCCAGCCTCACAGTACCTTGAAGATGAGTTATCCGAGGATCGGAGGTGGTGCCTGAATCACGGAATACACAGAGCCACGGTACAATCCGGAGCTGAACGAAGGCCTCGGCGGGACCATCGAGTTCGGAGAAGACTACCTGTTTCCTCGTGACCTGCCAGCTGGCAAGGTACGGCAGATTCTGGAGGAAGACCAAGACGCAGAAGTCTACGGATCCCAACTCCCCCAGTTCGAAGTTGAAACAGGCGACGGCATCCGTTACGACATCATCCGGTTAGACGAGAAAGACCCTGTCGACGCTATCGGCGTGTACGACATCGATGAAGGAGAAGTCCTGGACTTTTACGAAGTCGAAGATCTCGTGGAGGGGGTAAAGTGACAGCGTTAGACGACTCTGCTGTAGTCAAAGGCGGACGTACGAAGGTACTCGCAGCAGCTGCAGAAGAAGACGGCCAGACAGTGTCAGAGATCCTGGAAAGAGTCCCACTTACACGACAGTACGTCAGCACCACGTTGAACGAATTGGCTGATGAAGGCCTTCTGGAACACGAAGATTCCAGTGAAGACGCCAGAAAGAAGGAGTATGCCGTTACAGAAGACGGTCAGGCCTTGCTCGCTGTGTTGAACGGTATCTACGCTGAGCACTGATCTATCTTTTAAATTCCCAATTCCCACACTGGTACTGTGTCTCTTCACGACAGGCTTCTGCAGGAGGCGAAGGATGCAGGAATCGACGATGACCCTGAGGTTCAGAAGTATCTGAAGCTGCTCAACGTGGCTCCGAATGACCACGTGAGGAAAAGAGTCGCCCAGAAACTAAGACTCAAAATAGACAGGCATCGTAGTCATCCTTTCTCCGAAAAGCAGTCCCCGGTAGTTTCGCCGTCCTCGGTTAAGGTAGGGAGGGGGTGGAAAAGGGGGTGGGTGTCCCTTTCTGTCGACGACCTACCGAGACATGTCTTGATGTCGGGTCAGTCCGGATCTGGAAAGACCACGACTTCCTACAACTTGATGTCCGAGCTCGACGACCTCGACATCCCGTTCTGGGCGTTCGACCTGAAGCAGGACTACCGCCATCTGGTAAAATCCGACGAGATAGACGATATCCTGGTGTTGCCAGTGGAGAAGTTCAGGTTCAATCCGTTGAAGCCGCCGCCTGGCGTCAGCACTGGTGACTGGCTTACAAGGTTCATGGAAGTCTTCTGCGACACCCAAGAACTGTTAGGAGGGTCTGACCGCTTCCTCGACGAACAACTGCATCACTTCCAGAGACAGAGCTCTCAACCTACCCTGCTAGATCTGAAGAACTACATCGGGAACCTCTCTTTACCACCTCAGCGGCGTCAGTTCAAGTACCGGGTCAAGGGCAGTATCGGGCGGCTTCTCAGAGACTCGCCTCATACGTTTGATGTCGTTGAGGGCTACGACCTCGAAGAGCTGTTGAAGAGGAATGTCGTGTTCGAGTTTGATGGACTGAAGAAGTGGGCGAAGAACTTCTTGATGGAGATCCTGATAGCTTGGATCTACGAGTACAGGAAAGCACAGAATCACCGTGGTGACGGCGTCCGGCACGTCACGTTCCTGGATGAGGCGAAGACGATCCTGTCTGTCTACAAGGAGCAACAGGTAGCTTCTGGTCTACCGGAGATAGACAGGATGGTTGCGGAGCTCCGTGAGTTCCAGGAGTCATTGATTGTAGCGGACCAGGAGGCTAACAAGCTGACAGATTCGATCAAGGCCAACACGTACACGAAGATTCTCTTGGCTACAGGTGATGCGAAGGAGTTCCGGGCCATGGCGGAGTCTCTGAAGATGGATCGGCTACAGGAGCGGTGGGCCAGGAAACTTGGGGTAGGTCAGGCAGTAGTCCAGAAAGGGGAACGGGATCCAGTCCCCGTTGACCTCCCTAACTTCGAACTGGAGAAAGACATCACCGACGAGGAACTGGTTTCCCGGATGAGTGAGGAATGGAGAGATCTGTCTTTCCAACCGTTGGATTCCTCTACTTCCGAGTCTACCGAACCTGCCGAAGACATCGAGGAAGAGTCAGAGAACGCTGCTGAGTCGTCAGAAGAAGCCGAACTCGATTTGTCGGAGCGTGGCGACCGATTACTGGAGGATATTGCGGAGAACCCATTCAAATCTGTCACTGATCGATACGAAGAGTTCTCCAGCAGGTACCAAGGAGACAAGGCGAAGAAGGAATTACTGGAGAAAGAGTTGGTCGAGGAGCAGACGGCCAAGTTGAAACAGGGCAGGATGAAACTGTTGGAACTCACCGACAAGGCTAAAGATTACCTGGAGGATCTCGACGTAGAAGTTGAGAGGTCTGGCCGAGGTGGCATTGTTCACAGGTACTGGCAGCACCGTGTTTCCGATAGCTTGGAAGAAGGCGGTCTCAACCCGGTCGTGGAGAAAAGTCACGCCGACGTCTTCGTGAACGTCGACGGAGAGGGAGTTGCTCTTGAAATCGCTATGGGGAGAAACGCCCGTGAAGTGGAACACATCTCCGATCGGCTGGACCAGGGATTCGACCGGGTCGTAACTCTCTGTCGAAACAAATCTGTGAAGGGATTCATTGAGGATAAACTGGACGACGTCGACGTAGACAGGGATAAAGTAGATGTTCTGCTTCTTCGGCAGTTCTTCGACGCTGAGAGACCGTTCTGATTATTGTTCGGGTGGGTCGACTGATCGGAAACTAAGCCCGAAGGCTGTAACGATCGGAGATCTCGACTCAGTCGTAGTACTTCTTGTTACCCTTCGACTTCTTCTCGATGAGCTCTTCCTTTTCCAGTGTTTCGAGATCTCCAGTCCTGCTGCAGAGCCTGGGATCTGCAGGAGTCCAGTACCACCCGTCTCGTCTCCTGCTCTCGCGGAACGGATAATGTTGTTCGGCGTTAAAACCGATGGCTTTGACGTCAGTCTCGTTCTGGACCAAGACTTCGAGAGTATGCCGTACTTGATATTCATTTGTGACTCTGAGGACTCTGCAGGAGATGCCTTTGCTGACGTACATAGAAGCCAATAACACGATTTGATCGACCACTCCACCCTCTCCGTCTCGAAGCGTTATCTCCGGACTCTTCAACGTCTCCTGTTCAACGTCGTCGATCTGGAATCGGATGAACCTGTGAAAGGCCAAGGCCTGACTCTGAAGAACCGGTTCCTTCGCTTGCGGATACGCGGGTCTCAACACCTCTTCAGCAGCTTTTTCCGCTACTTCCGGCTTCACTGTCTCCTGAATCTGCTTCATCCTAAACTGGCGGCCCACCATCAAGGATCACTCGTTTCCTTTCTTCTTTGGATACCTTTTGGCGAAAAGGGCTTGCAGAGCCGTACTTCTTCCCACTGCCATTCGCCGTTTTCGTGGACCATAAGCTGTTCTTCAGCGTGAACTTGAAGATCGCCCATGTACCGGCTCATTTCTGAATCGACAGGGTACCAGTAACCCGAGGCGGGGATATTCTCGTCTCCGTGGTTCGGTTCTGCTAGAGCTCTCACCTTGGTCTCCCGCCCTAAACTGTACAGCTGGTGGACTTCTCTGTCGGTCTTGCCTCCAGGTTTGACCGGTAACAAGGCCTCTGGGAACATATGATTCTGAACGTGGACGATTCTGACCGGGATCTCTCTACTGAGAAGCAGTGAAGACAATAACACGGTTTGGTCAGTGCAGTCTCCTCTCAGGGTTTCCAGAACTTCGTTGGCGGAGCGGAGTTCCTCGTGATTTTCGTGGCTGATTCTCTCGAGGCAGAAGCGATGTAAGCGACAGACCTCCTCAAGCGCTGTTTCGTCTGATACGTCGACGATTTCTACGGCTTTTGGTGCCACAGAAGCGGGGTCAATATAGTTTTCCAGGGATTCAACCGAGAAGGTCGTCGTGGACATCTTGGATCCTTTCTGAAGCGTCCTCGATTCTGCGTTTTTTCTGCTTGATATCCTCTATGAACAGCTTTTCGTCCCGTGATAGTTCTTCGTCGGCTTCTTCGGCATCCCGTTGGATTTCTTCAACCTTCTGTTGGAGCTGTTCTGGATCGTCCGGAAGCTGGTCTTCGTTGTTAGTCATCGTCGTACCAGTGTTTGAGGCTGGGATCAGTGTCGCGTATGCTGTTTATCAGTAGCTGTTCGTTGATAGGCTGAAGACTGTCTGACTTCACCGAATGGATGTGTGCCTTCTGAGCCGCTGCTTTGACCGTCTTCGCCAGGTCTGCAGCTGAGAACCCTTCGGTCTCTTCAGCCAGCATCTCCCAGTTGAAGCTACCTTCGGTCTCTCTGTCGCGGAGATGAATCTGCAGTATCTCTCTGCGGGCCTGACCGTCCGGAGGAGGTACCTCAATCTTTTCGTCGAATCGTCCGCTCCGAAGAATCGCTCCATCAATCTCGTCCATCAGGTTTGTGGCGGCGACCACGACCGCGTCACTGTCTTGCAGGCTGTCGAGGCCCTGCAGTATCTCGGAGATTGCCTGCTCGTAGGCCTTGTCTCCTCCCTCTCCTCCGAGGTCTTGACGATTCGAGGCTATGGCCTCGATTTCGTCGATGAAGACGATGCATGGCTCGTTATTCCTGATTTGGTCGAACAGTGCGTCGACGGCTTTCCCGGTTTCTCCGACGTAGCGGTTCAGGAGGTCACTGGACTTGACTTCCGCGTAGCGGTATCCGAGTTCTCCGGCCAATGCTTTTGAGATATAGGTTTTCCCGGTTCCTGGCGGACCTTGAAGCAGTACGCCGTTTGTAGGGGAGACACCGAGTGCTTCTCTGTACGGTGAATCCTCCATCTGGAAGATAACTCGCTCTTTGAGCTCGGAGATCAAGCTGTGCATCCCGCCGACATCCTCGAAACTGAGCTTGGGAGGGTCGTCGAATGCGACAGGACCTCCGTCTCTTTTCGAGTTGTTTTCTCGACTCTGTGTCTTCTTCCATCGTCTGTTGTTTCGGGATTTGTCCTGTGCTTTCGATCGTTGTTTCTCGATTTTCTCTTGGGACTTCTCAGCCAGTTGCTGCCACTTTTCGGCTTCCTCTCCTTCTTTTTTGTCGGCCAGCTTTTCAGCCCAGACAGCGGCCTTCGACAGCCAGTCCTCGGTCCGTTCAGCAGTGTCGGCTTCTTCAGCCTTCTTGGTGAACTTCTTGAAGTTCTGCAGCAGTTTCTTCTCGCGGTTTCTTCCTTTGCTGCTCATAGGTTTTCGTCCATCTCTTCCAGGGTTTCGTCAATCGCCTGGTCGATGTCCTCCTCAGTTTCCAAGGACCTGTTCGAGAGATCGACTGTGTCACTGGTACCAGAGTTTTCTACTTCAGCCTCGATGTCGGATAGGTCAAGGCCTCCGGCCTCGGAATCAGCCATTTCCATGGCCTCACCAAGATCCTCCATGTTCTCAGCCGATTCCCAGAGATCATCGCCACCTTCCTCAATAGCATCCTCAATCTCCGAGGCATCCAGCTCTCCAAGATTGATGTCCAGATCAGTGTCGACGCCGTCTCCGATGTTGTTCTGCAGGTGCTGCAGCTTCAGCTTCTTCAGGGTAAGTTTCTCCTGGCGGAGGTGGTCGAGGATTTTCTCTTTTTTCGCCTTCGCTTCCTTGTGTTCTTTCGCCTCGACCATGTACCCCTTCTTGTCAGCCTGTTCGTCGGCCTTCCGGGCCTTTTCCACGGCTCGTTTCTTTTTCTTTCCGTGACGCTGTACGTCTTTTTCCAGTTCGGAGATAGCTTCTTCTCGGCCTTCGATGTC
>Ga0207733_100381_pt1 | contig 30915 bp, 27 predicted proteins | sample A23P3SouthBayCA_FD_187735 | JGI IMG/M metagenome (GOLD analysis project Ga0207733, IMG submission 187735) | Aerobic enrichment media microbial communities from Eden Landing Ponds, California, USA - A23 P3 (SPAdes) | ecosystem: Environmental > Aquatic > Marine > Unclassified | place: Emeryville... | reverse complement strand
GGCGGCGGCGGGTTCGTCGTCGCCATCGTCGTCTCGCTGGTCGTCTGGGTCGTCTCCTTCCTGCTGATCCGGGCGCTGTCGCGCTACCGCGAGTTCGCCGCCGACCGCGGCGCCGCGGTGATCACCGGCAACCCCACGGCGCTGGCCTCGGCGCTGCTCCGCATCGACGGCCGTATGGACAACGTCCCCCGCGAGGACCTGCGCGAGCAGGCCGAGATGAACGCCTTCTTCATCATCCCCATCCGCTCGGGGTTCATCGGCAAGATCGCGAGCACTCATCCCTCGACCGAGCGCCGGGTCGAGCGCCTGCGCGAACTCGAACGCGAGATGGAGTCCGCCTAGCGACCGTTTTCTGCGTCGGGTTTCCTCGCTCGCTCCGCTCGCTGCGGGAACCGCTCTCCACGGGCGACCCGCGAGTCGCCCGTGGGGAAGCGAGACGGCTCTGCCGTCTCGCCATCCTTGAAAAAGCTCGATCACTGCCAGAAATCGAAGATTTCTGGCCGTCCAGCCAGAACGCGGAGCGTTCTGGCGACAAAAAGGGCCGGCGGCTCGGGATCGAAGATCCCTCGCCGCCGGTGAACCGCTCGTGCTAGACACAGACCACGTACATAACGCCCGCATCGACGACGACCTCTACGGCCAGCGTTTCATGGTTGAGACGGTCTTCTCCAGTCTCACGCGCTCCCTGGGGTGCGTCCTGCGAGCGCGTGATTGGTATCGGAAGTTCCGGAGCGGTGCCCTGGTGTGTGCCGTCTACAATATCAGGAAGGCCGCAAAACAGCAGATTCCCATCTTTTCAGCGCTCAAACGCTGGCGTGTATGCCTTCTGGAACTCTTCTTGGTGTGGTAGGTATCGACGCGTTCCTTGGGGGGCTTGCGGGAGCAATTCTGTTGCGGCTTCTGTGAATCTTCTATCAATCGGTAACGGCGTTATTGATTGGTGTCGGTCAATTGGATTTCTTCGATAGATTCCACGAGAGGTGGTCCACGAGGCACCGGCCGGTTCAACACTTGATCTCCGTCTGAGGCATATTCTGCTCCTTTCCGTTCAGCTTCCTCAGGATTTTCTGCGGCGACGACTATCTCGGTGACCCAGTCGTCGTCGGGTTGACCAAGATCTATCTCCCACATCGAGTACCGCTCTCGAACAAACCCTTCGACGTCATCTGCGTCAACTGCTGCCGTTAGAGTGAGCGGTTTGGCATTTCGTATGACAAAATGAACACGATAGCCGTCCGACCCATCCGGTGTTTCCGGCATCTCTCTACCCTATATCAGATGTTACGTATTATTGAGCTCATTTCAGCGGTTTTTGCAATGAGTTCTTTTCGTTCGCTCACCAGAGACACCTGAATATCGTTTGCCACTTTTCTTAATTCTTCGGCACAGCCTTTTGTTCGATTTACAGATCCACTAATCGGGTACTTCGACGACCACTGCGGTGAAAAATGCGTGCGGCAGTAGTAGTCACCGCGAGCGACCGCAGGGAGCGAACGGGCCGAGGAACCCCCGAAGGGGGTGTTCACGAGAACCTGCGGTTCTCGTGAGCTACCCAGAACGCGAAGCGTTCTGGTGATGACGCAGGCTTTTGATCGAGCTTTTGCCAGGGAGGCGCCGAAGGCGCCGACCGCAGCAAAAGGTCGGTGGGTCGCGAGAGATATTCAAGCGTCGGTCCCCTACCGCCTCCCGCACCATGTCCCTCCCGAAAAACAAACCGCTGTGGGGGTCGCTGCTGGGACTCCTCGTCTCGGGTAGCCTGTTGTTCCTCGCCGTGAGCTACCTCGGGCTGGTCGTCGTCGCGGGGCTGTTGAGCAGCGCGCCACTCGTCGATGTGTTGCTCGACGTCGCCGTTCCCGCACTCCTTGGCATCGCGCTCCTCGTCACGCTCCTGATCGCCTCGGGGGTCGGGTTCGTCTGGGCGCTGGTCCGGAGCGTGTCGGTCCCCACGAGCCCCCGACTCGCGTCCGTCGTGGGTCGGATCGAGCGTGCGTACCCGCCCCTCGAAAGCCTCGGCCTGTCCGATCGGCTTGCACCGCCGCAACCCACCCCGGAGGAACGGGCCGAGCGGGCGCTCGCGGAGCTGAAACGTCGGTACGTCGACGGCGAGATCACGGACGCGGAGTTCGAGCGGAACCTGGACCGACTCGTCGCGGACGAATCGCTAGACGATCCTCAAACGGTTCGCGGGCGCGCCCGGAGCGTCGAACGGGCGCCGAACGGACGCTAACGGGTACGCGTCGGCGAACTACATCGCCCTTGTCTCTCCGCGAAAAGAAGGCGTTGCGGATCCGATTCGGCCGCCTTCGACCGGAGCCCCGACTGTGGCGCCTCGGCTTCGAGCGTTCGTCTCGGACGCCCTCGACGTCCTTGCGGTACTAGACGCCCTCGACGCCCTTCCGGTACTCCTTGAGTTGATCGTAGGCGGCGTCGACGTGGTCGGCGGCCTCCCCGTCCAGGGCGTCCCCGATCTCGCCGAGTGCGGTCATGTGTCGCGCCAGCCGTCCGTGGTCCGGACCGCGGTCGCGCTCCGCCAGGTCCGCCAGTTGACCCGCGTGGCTCTCGATGCGCTCGCGCAGGTCCTCGTCGTCGACCAGTTCCAGTGCGTTTCGCAGGTACTCGCTCGCGGTCGCGAGTTCTTCGTGGGACATAGCCGGGGGTACGCCGGCGGGGGGTAAAGTGGTTCCTGCTCGTTCCCGACGACTCGGACGCGACGATGGCGAACGGCTGACGCGCCGACGAGTGCACAGTGTTCCAAGCGAGGGCAGGTTGCGCGTCGAGCGGGGTGGATAACGCCCAGAGCGAGGGTGACTGGTGCGCCGAGCGAGGCGGTCAAGTGCGTGCACGACCAACGGCGGGTAATGAGCGACACCTCCGGACCGCTCTCTCCCGACCGTCCCGCGGTCGACCGCAAGTTCAGGGTCGACGCACCCTTCGAGCCGGCGGGCGACCAGCCCGACGCCATCCGGCAACTGGTCGACGGCTACGAGTCGGGGATGGACGAGCAGACCCTGCTCGGGGTCACCGGCTCCGGGAAGACGAACACGGTCTCCTGGGTGATCGAAGGGATCCAGCAGCCGACGCTGGTGATCGCCCACAACAAGACGCTGGCCGCCCAGCTCTACGAGGAGTTCCGCAATCTGTTCCCGGACAACGCCGTCGAGTACTTCGTCAGCTACTACGACTACTACCAGCCGGAGGCCTACGTCGAACAGAGCGACACCTACATCGACAAGGACGCCTCGATCAACGACGAGATCGACCGCCTGCGCCACTCGGCGACCCGGTCGCTTCTGACCCGCGACGACGTGATCGTCGTCGCCTCCGTGTCGGCGATCTACGGGCTGGGGGATCCGGCGAACTACGTCGACATGGCCCTGCGTCTGGAAGTGGGCCAGCGGATCGACCGGGACGAACTGCTCGGCCGGCTGGTCGATCTGAACTACGAGCGCAACGACGTCGACTTCACGCAGGGCACCTTCCGGGTGCGCGGGGACACCGTCGAGATCTACCCGATGTACGGCCGGTACGCCGTCCGCGTCGAGTTCTGGGGCGACGAGATCGACCGGATGACGAAGGTGAACGTCCTCGAAGGCGAGGTCGTCTCCCAGGAGCCTGCCGCCCTGATCCACCCGGCGGAACACTACTCCATCCCCGAGGAGCGCCTGGACCGCGCGATCGGGGAGATCGAGGACCTGATGGAGGACCGCGTGCGGCACTTCGAGCGCCAGGGCGACCTGGTCGCCGCCCAGCGCATCGAGGAGCGGACGACCTTCGACCTGGAGATGCTGCGCGAGACGGGCTACTGCTCGGGCATCGAGAACTACTCCGTGCACCTCTCCGATCGTGACTCGGGAGAGGCCCCCTACACCCTCCTTGACTATTTCCCCGACGACTTCCTCACCGTGGTCGACGAGTCCCACCAGACGCTCCCGCAGATCCGCGGGCAGTTCGAGGGCGACAAGTCGCGCAAGCAGTCGCTGGTCGACAACGGCTTCCGCCTGCCGACGGCCTACGACAACCGGCCGCTCACTTTCGAGGAGTTCGAGGAGAAGACCTCGCGCACGCTGTACGTCTCCGCGACGCCCGCAGACTACGAGCGCGAACACAGCGACCAGGTGGTCGAACAGATCGTCCGCCCGACCTACCTCGTCGACCCGGCGATCGAGGTGACCGACGCCACCGGGCAGGTCGAGGACCTCATGGACCGGATCGACGAGCGGATCGAGCGCGACGAGCGCACCCTCGTCACCACCCTCACGAAGCGAATGGCCGAGGACCTGACCGAGTACTTCGAGGAGGCCGGCGTCGCCGTCGAGTACATGCACGACGAGACCGACACGCTCGAACGCCACGAACTCGTCCGCGGGCTCAGGCTGGGGGAGTTCGACGTGCTCGTCGGCATCAACCTCCTCCGCGAGGGGCTGGACATCCCCGAGGTCTCCCTGGTCGCGATCCTCGACGCCGACCAGGAGGGGTTCCTGCGCTCGGAGACGACCCTGGTCCAGACGATGGGCCGGGCGGCCCGGAACGTCAACGGCGAGGTAGTGCTGTACGCCGACGAAGTGACCGACGCCATGCAGTCGGCCATCGACGAGACCCGCCGCCGTCGGCGCATCCAGCGCGAGTTCAACGAGGAGCACGGCCACGAGCCGACGACCATCGAGAAGGAAGTCGGCGAGACGAACCTCCCGGGGTCGAAGACCGACACGGGCGACGTCGCGAGCGAGGATCCCGACACCGACGAGGAGGCCGCCCGCAGGGTCGACCTGCTGGAGGAGCGTATGCAGGAGGCCGCGAACAACCTGGAGTTCGAACTCGCTGCGGACATCCGCGACCGCATCCGCGAACTCCGCCAGGAGTTCGACCTCGGGGCCGGCGACGGCGACGACGGGGTCGCTCCCGAGGCCGACGCGGAGTTCTAGGCCCGTCCAACGCCGGCCGGCCGCCGGTGACGGGATAGCCGGCCACAGCGTTCTTTGTCCCCCGCTCCGACGGGGCCGTGTATGACACTCGACCGCGCCTCGATCGAGGCCGAGACGCTGCTCAAGGTCGTGCTCGTCCTCGTCGTCGTCTGGCTCGCCCTCGAAATCGTCGGCGAGGTACTGGACCTGTTTGCCTTCCTGCTCGGCCCGCTCCGGCCGCTGGTCGGACTGGTCGTGCTGGCGCTGATCGCCCTTTGGCTGCTGGACTGGCTGTGAGGGCCCTCGCGTGTACAGATCACTGGACTTCCCGACCGGGGTCGTTAGCCTAATGTCCGTCCGTCGCCTGCTTTGACCGTGTACAGCCTGAACGTCCCGGTCCCGGGGTCGGTCAGCCGCCTCGCGAGCGACCTCGAACCGCGCCTGACGCCCTTCGAAACCGTGCGCGACCGGCACTCGCTGCTCGCAAAGCGCTTCGAGGACGGCAAGTCCCCGGATCGCCACGCGCTCCGCGAGCGACTCCGTCCGGTGCTTCGGGACGCTCCGGCGTTCGAACTGCGGATCTCCGGCGTCGGTGCCTTCGAATCGCCCCCGCGCGGGCCCGGACCGGTCGTCTATCTCTCCGTCGAGAGCCCCGGCCTCCGGCGCCTCCATGACCGTCTCGTCGATGCGTTCGGCGCCGTCGAGGGGATGGAGGGCGAGGGGTACGTCCCCCACGTCACGCTGGCTCGCGGCGGCGACGTCAGGGACCCCGTCGCCCAGGTCGGGGGGGTCGAGTCCGTGACCTGGACGGCCTCCTCGCTCGACCTCTGGAGTTCGCGGTCCCGCGAGACGGTCGCCTCGATCCCGCTCCTGGCCCGGGAGTGACCAGCACGGTGGCTCCGTTCGGTGGGCCCTGATTTTACGTCGTCCCCGGGAACCGCGGCCGTCCATCGGCTGACGCGAGTCCCACCTCCGCCGACACAGCCCCGACCGACCGCTGCCCGGGACAGTCCCGAACGCCTGAATTATTCAATCTTCGATGTGACGAACGAATAAGCGTGTCGGGTGGTAACTACACCCATGATGGCGTCCGGAAGTTGCCGGTCGGGTCCCCCCGCGGCGGGAGGAGCCGGTTCGATCACGTTCGACACCGGACGACCGACGGGTCGCTGGCTCGTCCGCCGTCTGCCGCTCCCGGGCCGGGGGGAGCGTCAACCACGTCGCGGGGTCGGGGAGGGGCCCAGTGGTCTCCGACCCTGACAGCGCCCCGGGCAGGTCCGACCCCGAAGAGGATTTCGTCGGCGAGGCGTCGGAGGGGCTTCAGGTCGAACTGTTCCACCCCGACACCGAGCGCACGCCGGGTGATACGAACGTCGAGCGGTGGGGATTCGACGTCCACCCCACGGTGTTCCCGATCGCCTGTGCGGTGATCGCCCTGTTCATCGGCCTCACGCTGGTGTTCGAATCGAGTTCGGCCCGGGTCTTCGGCGCCGGTCAGACGCTCATCTCCGCGGGTGCGGGGTGGTTCTACATCCTCGCAGCGAACGTCTTCATCCTCGTCATCCTCTACTTCGCGCTGGGCAAGTACGGCGACATCCGCATCGGCGGCATCGAGGCCGAAACGGAGTTCACGCGGTTCTCCTGGATGGCGATGCTGTTCAGCGCCGGGATGGGGATCGGCCTGATGTTCTTCAGCGTCGCCGAGCCGATCTCGCACTTTGGGACCGTCCCGCCCTTCTTCGCGGGCGTGGAGAGCGGGACCGCGGCTGCAGGCGCCGCGGGGATGGCGATGACCTTCTTCCACTGGGGGATCCATCCCTGGGCGATCTACGCGCTCGTCGGACTCGGGCTGGCGTTCTTTTCGTTCAACCGTGGCCTGCCCCTGACCTTCCGGTCGATCTTCTGGCCGCTGCTCGGCGAACGGATCTACGGCTGGCCGGGCCACGTCATCGACGTCGTCTCGGTCATGGCGACGCTGTTCGGCCTCTCGACGTCGCTCGGGATCGGCGTCCAGCAAGTCAACGCCGGCCTGACTGTCCTGTCGGGCCAGTACCTACCGGTCACCCTCCCCCAGGCGACGTGGGTACAGGTCGCGCTCGTCGCGGGCATCACCGCCATCGCGACGCTCTCGGTAGCCACGGGTCTCGACGGCGGCGTCCGCCGTCTCAGCGAGCTGAATCTGTATCTCATGTTCGCCTTTCTGGGACTGCTGCTCGTCGTCGGGCCGACGCTGTATCTTCTCAGGGGGTTCGTCTCCAACATCGGGACCTACGTCGGCGTGCTCCCGGAGCTAGCCTTCTGGACTCAGACCGCCGGGGGCGCGACCTGGCAGAGCAGCTGGACGATCTTCTACTGGGGCTGGTGGATCTCGTGGTCCCCGTTCGTCGGCATGTTCATCGCCCGCATCTCCAAGGGCCGGACCGTCCGCGAGTTCGTGCTCGCGGTCCTCTTCCTGCCCGCGCTGTTCTCGTTTTTCTGGATGTCCGTCTTCGGCGGGTCGGCCCTGTTCGTCGAACTGGAGACGAGCGGTACGCTGGTCGCGGCGGTGAACGAGAACGTCGCGACCGCGCTGTTCGAACTGTTCTCGTTCTACCCGCTGACCGCGCTGCTGTCGGTTCTGGGGGTCTTTCTCGTGATCACATTCTTCGTCACCTCGTCGGACTCGGGGTCGCTGGTCGTCGACCACCTGACCTCGGGCGGGAAACACGATGTGCCAGTCACCCAGCGGGTGTTCTGGGCCGTCACCGAGGGTGCCGTCGCGGCCGTGCTGCTGATCGGCGGCGGCCTCGGCGCGCTCCAGACGGCCGCGATCACCGCGGGCCTCCCCTTCACGTTCATTCTCCTGTTGATGTGTTACACCGTCTACCTGGGGCTCGACAGCGAACTCCGGATCATGGAATCCGCGGAGTTCGCCGAGTGGGTGCAGCGACTCGAAACGCGGGAGGACGTTCCCCCGGTGGGCAATGACGACGCCCCGAGTGGCGGCGCGGACGCCGACGACCCGACCAGCGTCGACGACTGAGACGGCCTCGTCTCCTCGGGCGGCCGATCCGCACCCGGCGGGGGTCCCACGGAACCACCGCGGCTGTCGGCCCTGGAACGCCAGTCGCCGCCCGCCACTCCGCCCTCAGATCCCCACATACAAGTCCGCTGATCCCCGATAGTCCGTGTGAGCCACACCTCCCAGTATCGCTGTCTCGCCTGCATGGACGCGACCGTCACCCGCGAGTTCGACGTCTCGCATCTCACCCGTACCTGCGAGGCCTGCGGAGAGTTCGGTCGCTTCATCAACGCCACGGTCGTCGACGAACTCGACGCTCTCGACGCTGATCCGCCCGCACACCTCCACTGGGACCGACTCGACCGGACGGAGAAACTGCTGATCGCCGAACACGTCACCCGCAGAGGCTACTCCATCGACGATTTCGACGTCGAGTCCGACGACGACGTCAATCAGATCGAGGTCGACGCCGAGGACCGGGACGCGGGGACTGCATAGTACGTCGCGGCCGATCCGACTCCGTAGTTCACGGTCGATCCCTGGCTCGAATCACCGCGGTCGGAACCGGCCCCCCTGTCTCGACGCGGTGTCCCGACGAGGGCGGGGGAGTCCACATCGGTCAGCAGACGTGAGTATCCGCCCGATCGACGGGCGACGCCAGGGTTTTCCGGCGGGCCCGGATACACGATCCATGGCCGATGACCGAGGGATCGATCCCTTGACGGAGTTCGATTCCGGTGTCGAAGAGCTTCCCCAGTCGGTTGACCGGGCGGCGGTCGAGCGGATGCAAACCGTGGCGTATGTGCTCGACGAGGGACTCCGCGTCCCGGGGACCGACTTTCGTATCGGCGTCGATCCGCTGATCGGCGTCCTTCCGGGAGCGGGAGACGTACTCACCGGCGGATTCTCGATGTACATCGTGCTTGAGGCGGCCCGCCTCGGTGTCTCCTACGGAACGCTGCTCAAACTGATCGCGAACGTCTGTGTAGACGTCGCTGGGGGAGCGATCCCCGTCGTTGGTGACGTCTTTGACGCGGTCTGGAAGGCCAACAAACGCAACGTCGAACTGGTACTGAACGACCTCGCGACGGACCACGGCAGCACGACCGGGTCCGAACCCGACCCGGTGGAGATCGAGGTCGAGTAACGAAGCCGTCCTGACGAACCTATCGTGCCTGGAGCTCCATCTCCATCCCGTCGCGGGGGTGCATCGTGAGCGACCCCCGGAGCCGTAGCGGACCGTCGTCGACCCGTCGGAGGCGGAACTGTCGCGCGACGGTCGCCAGGATGAGTTTGGCCTCCAGCAGCGAGAACTGCCGGCCGATGCAGGCGCGCGGCCCGCCGCCGAACGGGAAGTACGCAAAGCGCGGCCGCGCATCGCTCCGGGGCGACTGCCACCGGTCCGGATCGAAGGCGAGCGGATCGTCGTACCAGCGGTCGGATCGGTGGATCACCCACTGCGGGAGCATCACCGCTGAGTCGGCGGGGATCCGGTACCCCCCGAGTCGCACGTCGACTTTCGGCTCGCGGAACATCGCGTACACCGGCGGATAGAGTCGTAGCGACTCGGACAGCACCCGATCGAGGTACTCCAGTTCCCGCACGTCCGCGGCCGTCGGTGCGCCGGCGCCGAGCGTCTCGTCGAGTTCCGCGTGGACGCGCTTTTCGACGTCCGGATGCTCGCCGAGCAGGTACCACGTGTAGGTGAGCGCGAGCGCCGTGGTGTCGTGGCCCGCCAGCAGCATCGTCACCAGCTCGTCGCGCAGTTGCTCGTCAGTCTGTTCGCCGCGGTCCCGGGCGCGCAACAGTATCGACAGCAGATCGTCGGGCGGTCCGCCGTCGCCGTCCGCGTTCCCGTACTGGGTGCCCAGCCGTCGTTCGAGGAGGTCGTCGACGACGGACTCCAGTTCGGCGATCGCCGCCTGGTACTCCCGGTTCTCGCGGGTCGGCGCCCAGTCGGGGACGAGTACCCGGCGCGGCTCCGGTTCGAACCGACGCCCGAGCGGTTCGAGGTTCTCCTGGACGGTCCGGACGACGTCGTCCTCGATCTCCGTGCCGAACATGGCGTCGACGATGATCCGCACCGTGAGCCGCGCCATCTCTCCCTCGACGTCCCGGACCTCGCCGTCCGCCCAGTCGTCGACCGTCCGCTCGGCGTGATCGACCATCGTCTCGTCGAGTCCGATAACCCGGGACATGTTGAACGCGGGCCGGGCCAGTTCCCGCTGGCGCTCCCAGCGTTCGCCCTCCGCGAGCAACAGGCCGTCGCCGAGCAGGTCGCCCATCGCCTCCCCGGTGAACTCGGGCTTTCGGTACTTCGGCGCGTCACGGACCAGCACCCGCTCCACGTCGTCGGGGTTCGCGAGCATGTACGTCTCCAGCGGGCCGAGGTCGAACCGGGCAACGTCGCCGTAGGCCTCGCCGACCGCCGTCAGGAACGCGAACGGGTCCGCGGCGTAGTCGGGGGTGTTGCCGAGCAGCGGGACTCCCTTCGGTCCGGGCGGCCGCCCGGACCTGGGTCGTGGGGCCATCGACACCTAGTTGGGGTCGAGCGGCATGAATGACACGGCCGCCACGACGGCGACGACGACGCGGTCCGTGTCCGACGGCGACGTGCGGGCTACAGCCGTTCGAGCACTGCGTCGGGCTCGTAGGCGAGCGAGAGCTGGCGGCTCCGTCCCCGACCCTCGATGTCGGCGTACTGGGCCTCGATGACCCCGAGCTGGTCGAGTTTGTTGACGATCTCGGAGTAGCGGGTGTACCCGAGGTCGGTCCGGTCGTGGAACGCCTCGTAGACGGCGCCGGCCTGCTCGCCGTCGTGCTCGGCGATCACTTCGACTAACGCCCGCTCGGAGTCGGACAGCCCCCGGAGACACCGCGAGAGGTGGACGTACTTCGAGCGGTCGTAGGCCGACTCGACGTCTTCGAGTTCGATCTCGCGGGAGGCGCGCATCTCGGCCTGCAGGCCGGCGCGCCGCAGGAGGTCGATCCCGACCCGGAGGTCGCCGCTCTCGGCGGTCAGTTCGGCGACCCGATCGAGGACGGGTGCCTCGACGACGCCGTCGTGGAACCCGCGCTCGATGCGCTCGCGGAGGATGCCGACGATCTCGTCGACGTCGTACCGGGGGAAAAACACCTCCTCGGGGCGGAACACCGACTGGACGCGGCCGTCGAGTTCGTCGATCACGTCGAGGTTGAGGTCCGAGGAGACCACGAGGACGCCGATCCGCACGCCGGGGTGGGCCTCGTGGGCGCGCAAAAGCGAGTAGAGGGTGTCGGAGGCCTCGTTCTCGTAGAACAGGTAGTTGACGTCGTCGAGTGCCACCGCGAGCACCTCGTCCTCCTCGACGAGCTGGTCGGTGATCTGGCCGAACAGCTTCTTGAACGAGATGCCCGACGAGGGCGGCTCGTAGTCGAAGACGTTCTCGAACAGCCGCGAGAACACCGCGTACCGCGTCGAGTCGACCTGGCAGTTCACCCGGATCGTCCGGACGCCGCCCTTCGTGCCGAGTTCGCCGAACAGCTTCTGGACCGCGGTCGTCTTGCCGGTACCGGGCGGCCCCCGGATCATGGTGTTGAGCGGGCGCGAACCGCGGACCGCGGGCCGCAGCGCGTACTTCAGACTTTCCAGCTGGGACTCCCGATGGTCGAACGTCTCCGGAACGTAGTCGATCTCGAAGACGTGCTCGTCACGGAACACGGACTCGTCCCACGACAGCATCCCCTCCTCGGGATCGTCCCTCATCACTTTCACCACGCTCGGCCAGCGCCTTAACTCATTCCCAGGGCCGCAGTGAAACTGAAACTGGTCGGAACTCGGGGTTCAGGCAGGGATGCGGCTGGGGGTCCCGTCGAACGAGGATCCGTACCGAAACCGCTGGATTGCGACGCGGCGCCGCGGCTCAGAATTTCTCCAGCAGGCGGTCGTAGAACGATCCGTCCGCGTCGCTCTCGGCGAGTTTCTCGACGATGAGTTCCGGCGTTGAGCGCGCGAGGTGGTTCTTGACCGGCGACCGCTCGACCCGGAGTTCGCCGTCGACGAGGCCGACGGCCTCGATGCCGTCGACCGCGACGTCGACGGCGGCGGCCTCGCGGATCTCGTCGGCGAGGTGGGAGACGAACACCGCACAGGCGCCCTGCTCGTGCAGTGATTCGAGGATCCCGGCGACGATCTTCGCGCTCGCGCCCGGTTCGGTGATGCTCTCGAGTTCGTCGACCAGCACCAGGCGGTTCCCGCCCCCCTCGACCACGGACGCGAACTCCCGGAGCGTGCTCTCGAACGCGCCGGCGTCGAGGGTGCCCTGGCTCTTCTCGTAGTAGTGGAGTTCCTCGACGCGGGCGAGTTCGACCCGCTCGGCCGGCACCGGCAGCCCCATGTGCGCCAGCACGCAGACGACGGCGACCAGATCGAGCGTCGAGGTCTTGCCGCCGCTGTTGACCCCCGACAGCAGCGTGACCCCCTCGACCGCGTAGTCGACCGGATCGACCGCCTCGAACGCCACGTCGAGCAGCGGCAGCCGCCCGCCCTCGACGTCGAAGCCGGGGTCCTCCCGGAACGTCGGCATCGTACAGTCGAAGTCGCGGGCGAACCGTGCGACCGCGAGTTCGACGTCGAGTTCCAGCGCCGCGTCGACCAGCTCCTCGACCGGCTCACGGAGCGCCCGCAGGTCCGCCGCGAGGTCGGTTTTGAGCTGTGCGGCGCGCTGGTCGCGGCCCGCGGTCAGCTCCGTACGCAGCCGCGAGACGGCCTCCTCCTTCCGCTCGACCGGGAACGTCGGCTCGTCGGAGAAGGCCCGTCGGGCGAGGTCGGCCTCCTCGGGGCGCAACTCCAGCGCGTCGACGAGGTGGTCCCTGGCGGCCTCGACCGCCGCCGCGTACTCGTCGGCGAGTTCCCTCGACAGCAGGGAGTCGACGCGGGCGCCCTGCTCGACCAGCGAGAGGAAATCGGTCCCCTCGATGGTGACGTCTCGCTCGCGGATCGCCTCCCGCAGCCGATCGTTGGCGATCGATTCTGCGGTCGAAGCGGCGGCGTCGAGGTCGTCGACCGCGCGGGCGAGCCGGTCGAACTCCTCGTCGCCGACGACGGTTCCGTCGTCGGCGAGTCGCGAGAGGCCGTCCCGTAGCCCCGACAGCGAACACGGCGGCTCCAGGCCGGCGGCCTCGTGGACCGCCGCGGCAGCCTCCAGCCGGGACCGGTTCTCGGCGAAAAAGGCGAGCAGTCGCTCCGGGACGATTTCGGTCGGAGTATCGAGTGCGTCCGGCCGGATCCGGACGTCGCCGTCGACGTCGACCCCGGCGAACCCCTCGTCGAGGACGACAACCGTGGCGTACGACCGGGCGAGTTCGGCCAGGTCGCGGGCGTCGTCGACGACTTCGACGGAGAGTTCCGGGATCGCCTCCTCAGCGGCGGCGTAGCGCTCGGCGTCGGCGGTCGCCAGACACCGCTCGCGCACCCGCACGTCCGTCGACCGTTCGAGCGGTTCCACGCCTTCCAGCGCCGACAGCACCGCCGGATCGGGGTCGCGCTCGGTCGCCCGCTCCGCGAAGGCCCTGACCTCCTCGATGCGCGAGTGGACCCCCGTCGGGAAGAGGGTCTCCAGCCGCCGCTCGGCGTACCGGGAGACCGCTCGCTCCTGGAGCAGTCCGAGCACCGACCGGTAGATGTCCCGCGCCCGGTCGGTCGCGAGGAAGTCGCCGTCGTCGCCGTGATCGTGCCGGATCGCCGCCCGTGCGATCGCTGCCGCCCGTCCCTCGGAGATCCCGGGTGCCCGGGCCAGCGCGGCGACGTCGCCGTCGCGGAGGGCCGCGTCGGCGTCGTCGAGGTCGGCCAGCGCCGCCGCCGTCTTCTCCCCGACCCCGGGGATCGCCGTGAACTCCATTCGCCCTGGCCTATCTCCCCATCCGACAAAACGTTGCGGGTCGCCGGCACCTTCGCTCGATGGGTGTGCCCGGTTCAGTGGGGTTCGATACCACACCACACAATTAAGAGCGCTCGTGGCGACGCTCCACCCCATGCGCATCGCCGACGCCCCGCCGCCGGTACTCGTCCAGGGTGGACTGTTCGCCCTGGCGGCCGTCGTCTACGGCGTGCAACTCGCCGCCGGGTTGCCGCGATTGGTTCGTGCGGCCGCGCTCGTCGCCGCGGCGCTCGGCTTCGTGGTCGGCGGCGCACGGGACCACGCCGTCGGCGACCACGTCAACGCCGCCGCGTGGCTGGTGTCCGCGATCGCGATTGCGTCGCTCGCGGCGGCGGCGGCGACCGGCGAGGGGACGTTTGCGACCGCCGGCTTCGGGCTGTTGCTACTGGGTGGTGCGGGGCTGTTCGCCCGCAATCTCCGGCTCGGTTGACCCGTCCCACACGGCAGGTTCTCGACGCAGGGTGCCCGAGAGGTGGCTTCGCGACGATCCCTGCGGGGACGACGCGCTTTTTTGCTTCCGCGGGGAAGCAAAGCGCATGGTCGAAGCGAAGCTGTCGGCGGCGCGGGACGCGCTGGCCGAACGCGACGGGGTGCTGGTCGCGTTCTCGGGCGGCGTCGATTCCAGCGTGGTCGCAGCGCTGGCCCACGACGCCCTCGGCGATGACGCGGTCGCCTGTACCGCCCGGAGCGAGACGCTGCCCGAGGCCGAACTCGACGACGCCCGTCGGGTGGCCGACGAGATCGGGATCCGCCACGAGGAAGTGACCTTCTCGGAGCTCGACAACCCGGACTTCGTCGAAAACGACGGCGACCGCTGTTACCACTGCCGGACGATGCGGCTCGGCAAGATGTACGAGCGCGCCCAGGACCTCGGCATCGGGACCGTCTGTGACGGTACCAACGCGTCGGACCCGGGCGAGGGTCACCGTCCGGGCCTCCAGGCGGTCGAGGAACTGGAGGTGGTGTCCCCGTTGCTCTCCCACGACATCGACAAGGAGGAAGTCCGCGAGATCGCCCGCCGGTACGACCTCTCGGTGGCCGACAAGCCGTCGATGGCGTGTCTCTCCTCGCGCATCCCGACCGGCCTCGACGTGACCGAGGAACGGCTCACCCGCGTCGAGAAGGCCGAGCGCGTCCTCCGAACCTGGGGGTTCACGCAGTTCCGCGTCCGCGACCACGACGGTCTCGCCCGCATCGAGGTCTCCGACGAAGAACTCGAAGCGGCCCTCGACCCCGAGTTCGTCCGGACGGCCCGCGAGCACCTCGTCGACCTCGGCTTCGACCACGTGACCCTCGACCTCCACGGCTATCAGACCGGGAGCGTCAGCCCGGCAGCCGACGCCGAGGGCGACGCCTCGACGGACACGGACGACACGCCCGGCGACTCGCTCACGCGCGAGTATCCCGTCGGCGAGTAGGCCCGCTGTCGCCCCGGACCCGCTTTTTGCGGCCACGTCGGCTATGTTCCTGTTCCGCGATCCGCCGAGCCGGAGCTATCGCAGCCGTCAGTCTGGGGGTGTCGCGAGCAGGCGGCGCCTCGGCGGTCGCGGGACGGTGGCGCCGCGCTCGGGGGACACCCACCCCGTCCGGGCGCTCGATGCGCCCGCGTGACGCCCCGCGGTCGTCCTCAAGTCACGCCGCGGGGTGGTCCCGGCATCGGACTTGAATCCTCGGCCGTCGGCGGTGCGTCGGTGACGGTGGCTAGCGGTTCGTCCACCTGAGCAGCAGCAGCGTCCCCTCGAACAGCCCGATCATCGTCGCAGCGATGATGATCGGGGCCATCCCCGTCGGATCGGGGCTGACGAGGAAGGACAGGCCGAGGAAGCCGCCCCAGAACAGCAGGCGCTTCTCGGTGTACCAGCGCCGGTCGACGAGCCCCATCATGATGCCGAGCATCATGAACAGGGGGATCTGGAACACCAGCGCCATATACCCCATCAACAGCAGGATGAGCCGGAACGTCTCCTTGAGGCCGAACGCGACGACGGCGGTGCCAACGGTGTAGCTGGTGAAGTACGCGAAGATGGCCGGCAGCACGACGAAGTGCGCGAACGCGACTCCGACCACCGCGAGCACCAGGCTCGTCGGAACCGCCGCGAGGTAGTACCGCCGCTCGTTGGGGTACAGCCCCGGCCGCATGAACCGGTAGGTCTGGTAGACTGCGACGGGGAGGCCAATGACGAACCCGGCCAGTCCCGCGACCTTGATCTCGGTGAGCAGGAGTTCGAGCGGCCCGTACAGCCGGGGCCGTCGTTCCGAAACCGCCGCGGCCGCGCCCGGGATGTGGGTGTTCCAGAGGTAGTTGATGAGTTGGTCGGCGATGGGAAACACCACGATCATGACGACGCCGACGATGCCGATCACGATCGTCAGCCGCCGCATCATCTCGTCGATGTGATCGGCCAGGGGCATCTCCTGGTCGGTCGACGGCCCGTCGAGGAACTCGTCGCCCTCGTACTCCGGACCGTCCCCGGCGAGAGGGACATCGGTCGCGTCGGCGTCCCCGGTCCATTCGCCGGCTTCCGCGTCCGCGCTCGCCGACCCACCGATCCCGGACGTTGCGGTCGGAGCCGGGTCCGCTGCGCCGCCGGTCCCGGTATTCCCGGCTGCCCCGCCGGTTCCGGCGCTTCCGGTCGCCGTCCCGTCCGCCGTCCCCCCCCAGCCTCGCTCGCCCGCGACCGTCGCCCCCGATGGATGGGGGGCCGCGAACTCGCCCGACAGGCCGTCCGGATCGGGCGAGGACACCCCACCCCCGTCCGACGCCGTCGATTCACCGGGCGTGGCGTACATCTCCTCGGCCGGTCCGTCGGGATCGTAGTCGAGCCCCGAACCGGGTTCGGCGGTGTCGCCGTCGTCGGGTTCGGCGGTGTCCTCGGTTTCCTCGCCCGCGTTCGTGTCGTCGGAGGGAGTGGCGTCGTCGGGTTCGGCGTCGTCGCTCTCCGGGTGTTCGGGTTGATCGCCGGAAGCCACGGCGTTTTCGTCCCCGCGGGCGTCGGCCGGGTCGCCCGCCTCCGACTGGTCGTCCATTCACCGGACGTTGGCCACCGGTCAGTTATAGGCCTTTTTGCATCGGCTCGGCGGTGCAGCGTCGGCCGTCTCCGATCGCGGCGGCGTCCCGCCGCGGCTGCCTGCCCGCGGACAGTCGAAAAGATTGATATCCGCCACTCGGCTACCCCGGTGCATGGCAAGCGCCCTGGACGACGATACGCGCCGGACCATCGACAAGGGTCGCGAGACCGCCGGCGCGATGCTCAGGGCCGCACAGAAGGACCTCCAGAAGGTCTTCATCGTCTTCCTCGTCGGGTTCATCGGCACGTTCTACGCGCTCAGGCTCGTCGTCTGGGACTTTCTCAAGGCCGTCACGCTCCAGCAGATGAACGCGAGCACCCAGGGCGACGTCTCGATCATCGCCCAGACGCCCTTCGACGTCATCCTCCTCCAGGCGAAGATCGGCCTCGTCGTCGGGGTGTTGATCTCGCTGCCGGTCTTCCTCTATTACTCCCGCGACGCCCTCCGGGCCCGCGGGGCCTGGCCCTCCTCCCCGATCCCGGTCTGGAAGCTCGCACTGTTGCTCGTGGGCGTCGTCGTCCTGTTTACTCTCGGAGTCGCCTACGGCTACCTGTTTTTCTTCCCGTTCACCTTCGCTTTCCTCGCCGAGAACGCCATCGGGGCCGGTTTCGCGCCCACCTACTCGATCGTCAAGTGGGCCCAGTTCATCTTCCTGCTCACTCTCTCTTTCGGGCTGGCCGCCCAGTTGCCCCTGGCGATGAGCGCGCTGGCGTACGGTGATATCGTCCCCTACGAGACGTTCCGCGAGAAGTGGCGCTACGCCGCCGTCGGCATCTTCGCCTTCGGGGCCCTGTTCACCCCGCCGGACCCCTTCACTCAGATCCTGTGGGCGATGCCGATGCTCCTGCTGTATGGCTTCTCGCTGTACGTCACGCGGGTCGTCGTCACCGCAAAGCGCGGCAGCGAGGCCGTCGACGTGCCCTCGGTGGCCCGCGCCCGGTGGAACCTGCTGGCCGGCCTCGCCGTCGTGGGGTTCGTGCTCGTGTACGCCTTCTACACCCGCGGGGGCGTCGCCCTGGCGAACGAGGGGCTGGCGGCGCTCGGCAGCGACTACCGGTTCCTGCAGGCCGGCGGCACGCTCCCGGTCGACCCCCAGGTCGCGCTGGTCGTCTGGAGCGCCCTCGGCGCCCTGCTCGCGGGCGTGCTGGCGCTGATGTACGTCGTCTACGCCGAACTCGACCGCGTCACCGCCGGGATGGGGGCCGTCGAGGCCGTCGATCCGGCCGACATCGACGTCGGCGAACTGGACGCGGCCGGCGTCCGCTCGGCGCCGCCGGAGGCCTTCGCGGCTCTCTCGGAGGACGAGGCAACGCGCCTCGCGAGCGACGCAGTGGACGACGACGACCCCGAGAAGGCCCGCGCGATCCTCGATCGGTTCGACGAGGCCGAGGAGATGGACGACGCGGACGCGGCCGGTGGGGCCGGAGCGTCCCCCCCGGGGACCGCCGAGGACATCGGCGATCGTTCCTCCCGGGCCGCCGGCACCTTCATGGAGGAACTCACCGGGGACGAGCAGGACGAGGACGACGTCGGGGGGTACTTCGACGACGTGGTCTTCGTCCTGAACTCGCTCACCTCGAAGTCGTTCCGCATCGCCGCCGTCTTCGGGATCGTCCTCGCGTCGACGTTCGGCTGGCTGTACACGGGCGGGATCGGCCGGGTGTTCGATGACTTCCTCTCGCGGCTCCCCTCGGAGGTGACCCCCGAGGAGGTCAACGTCGTCGCGCTCCACCCGATGGAGGCGCTGATCTTCGAGGTGAAGTTCTCGACGCTCATCGCCGTCATCGCGATCCTCCCGATGCTGGCGTGGTACGCCTGGCCCAGCCTCCGGGAGCGCAACGTCGTCCGGGGGCGGCGACGGGTCATCTTCGGCTGGGCCGGCGCGCTGACTGCCGGCCTGCTGGGCGGGTTCGCCCTCGGCTACTCCTTCATCGCGCCGTCGATCATCTCGTGGCTCGTCGCCGACGCCGTCCGCGCGAACATGATCATCGCCTACCGCATCACCAACTTCTTCTGGCTCATCTTCTTCACCACCGCGGGCATCGGCCTGCTGGCTGACGTGCCGATCCTCATGGTGTTGCTCAACACCGCCGGCGTCTCCTACCGGACCATGCGGAGCCGCTGGCGCGAGGTCACGGTCGCCGTCATGGCCTTCGCCGCGGTCTTTACCCCCGCCGACGTGGTGACGCTCCTGCTGGTGACCGTCCCGCTCATGGCCGCCTACGCCGGCGGCCTCGGCGTCCTCTACGTGGTCACGCTCGGCGGCCGCCGCGACCTGGCCACGCCGCGTGGCTTCGGTAGCTGACGCCCGGGGGTCGCGGACGGCGAGCACTCGTCGACGGTCGCAGGCGGCGACTGACGGCCCTCGTTCCTCAGTTCCCTTCGCCCGCGTCGACGTCCACCATCGGTCGCGGGTAGTCGACGCCGAGTTCGACGCCCGCTCGCTCCCGCTCGGCGGTCGACGCCGTCCACGGCGCGTGAGCCAGTTCCGGGGGCAAGCCCGCTAGCTCCGGGCACCACCGCGTGACGTACGCCGCCTCGGGGTCGTACCGGCGGGCCTGGGCGACGACGTCGAAGGCGCGGTCCCGGGAGTCGTTGCCGACGCCCGCGACGTACGCCCAGTTGCCGTAGTTGCTACAGGGGTCGTAGTCGACGAGTTCCGTCTCGAAGTGGGCCGCGCCCCAGCGCCAGTCGATTCGGCAGTCGTTCGCGAGAAACGAGCCCGCGTTCTGCCGGGCCCGGTTCGACACGTAGCCCGTCGCCGCGAGTTCCCGCATGGCGGCGTCGACGAACGGGACGCCGGTTCGCCCCTCGGCCCACCGCTCGAAGGCCGCCTCGTCGCGGCGCCAGTCGATGTCCTCGCGCTCGCGGATGCCGTCGGGTGAGAAGAACCGCCCCCCGTGCTTCAGGACCTGGAACTGGAAGAAGTCCCGCCAGAGCAACTCGAAGACGAGCCAGTACGTCGAGTCGTTCGCGACGCGCTCGCGCTCGTAAGCCTCGACGGCCTCGTGGATCCGCCGCGGCGAGAGACAGCCGGTCGCGAGCCAGGGACTGAACTTCGAGGAGTAGTCCGGCCCGACGAGACCGTTCCGCGTCTGCTTGTACTCCCGGAGCAGGTCCCGCTCCCAGACGTACGCCTGGAGTCGGTCGAGCCCCGCGCGCTCGCCCCCCTCGAAGGCGAGGGCGCCCCGGTCGTCGTACTCGGCCGGCGCGGCGTCGAGTGCGGCCGGCGGCGGGAGCTTCCCCTGGTCGGAGCCGCGTTCCTTCTCAGCCGGGAGCGGCGGCACGTCGGGCACGTCCAAGGGGTCCCGAACGCTCGCGTTCGCCTCGACTTTCTTCCGGAACGGCGTGTACGTGTCGTCGATGTCGTCGACCCGCGTCGGGAGGTCCTCCGGGTGGTACAGCGTGTGCCCCCACGCCCACCGTGGATCGACGCCCAGGTCCTCGACCGCGTCGACGACCGCCCGCCCACGGTCGCGCTCCTCGGGGGCCGGGAGCGCGTTGTAGTGGAGTCGGTCGACGTCGTGCTCCTCGACCAGCCGCCGGAGCACTGCGGGCGCCGCTCCCTGCTCGATCCGGAGGTCGCTCCCGCGGGCCCGGAGCGACGACCGCAGGTCCGCGACGCTCTCGCGCAGGAACCGGACCCGCCGGTCGCCGGTCTTCCGGAACTCGAACGAGTTCCGGCCGCCGTACTCGGCGGTGCCGAACTGCCGCGGATCGAAGACGTACACCGGGAGCAGTTCGTCCGCCGACGCGGCGGCGACCAGCGCCGGGTTGTCGTGCAGGCGAAGGTCGGCGCGGAACCACAGGAGCGCGGTACCGGTCATGTGGATACCGTCGCTTGGACTCCGGCGGCTTCAACCCCGCGGCGGCCGACCGGGGGGAGCACCCGCGGCCGGGTCCCACCGGCTACGTCTCAGAGTTCCCCGTCGCGCGCCCGCTCCCGTACCGCGGCGGCCCGCTCCCGGATCGGCTCGCGGTCCTTGTCGTCGAGGTGGTGGTAGACCAGCCCCATCCGGTGGTTCTCCCGCAGGTCGTCCTCGTTGCGATCGAGGAACTCCCAGTAGAGCGCGTTGAACGGACAAGCTCCCTCGCCGACCGTCTCGTCGGGGTCGTAGGCACAGCCGTCGCAGTAGTCGCTCATGCGGTCGACGTAGTTCGCCGAGGCGGCGTACGGCTTCGTGGCGAACAGGTCGCCGGCGAACAGCCCCATCTCAATCACGTTCGGCGTCGTCACCCAGTGGGAGGCGTCGACGTATGCCGCGTGGAACCACCGGTTCAGTTCGCGTGGTTCGACCCCGTACAGCAGCGCGAAGTTCGACAGCACCATCAGCCGCTGGATGTGGTGGCTGTACCCTCGCTTCCGGACGCCCTCGACGGCGTCGGCGAGACACGCCATGTCGGTGTCGCCGGTCCAGTAGCACTCGGGGAGGGCCGCCGTGGCGCCCAGCCGGTTCGCCTCGACGAGATCGGGCATCCCGACGCGGTAGGCGTGGCGCACGAACTCCCGCCACCCGAGCACCTGCCGGACGAACCCCTCCAGACTATTTCGCGGGACCTCGGGGTCGTCGACCCGCTCGATTGCGGCCTCGACGACCTCGCCCGGATGGAGCAACCCGAGGTTCAGCGCCGGCGACAGCAGGGCGTGATCCAGCGCCCACTCCCCCTCGACCATCGCGTCCTGGTAGGGGCCGAACTCGGGGAGCCGATCCGTGACGAACGCGTCCAGCGCCGTCAGCGCCTCCGCGCGCGCGACCGGCCAGCGGAAGGGTTCGGGGTTGGCCCAGGCGCCGCCGTACGGCGGCTCCTCGTACCCGCCGTCGAACGTCTCCGCGACCCAGGCCTCGGTCTCCCGCGTCAGGGCGTCCGGCTCGAACCGCGGCGGCGACGGCGGGTCGTAGCCCGCCGGCGGCGTCTCCCTGTTCTCCTCGTCGTAGTTCCACTGGCCGCCGATCGGGTCGTCGCCGTCCATCAGGTACCCGGTCCGCCGGCGCATGAACCGGTAGAAGGCCTCGTGGGTGAACTCGGAGCGGTCGGCCGCCCAGTCGTCGAACGTCGCCGGCGCGCACAGAAACAGGTCGTTGTCGACGAGTTCGAGGCTCCCGCCGTGGGCGGTCACGAGGTCCCGGAGTCGGTCGCCGGCGCCGTGGCTGGCGGGACGCATCGCCACCAGGTCGTCCCCGGGGTGGGCCGACAAGTGGGCCGCGATGCCGTCCTCGAACGTCTCGCACTGCCGGTACCACACGGTGCGGCCGCGTTCCCGGAGGGCGTCCCGGAAGTGGCGCATGGCGCTGAACACGAGCGTCAGCTTGTGGGGGTGATACGGGTGGCGCTCGGCGAACGAGGTCGACTCGATCAACAGGACCGGCTCGTCGGGGTCGGCGGCGACCGGGCCGCGGCGCCAGGTTAGCTGGTCGCCGAGGACGAGGACGGTCACGGCTCCCCCTTCGGGCGGTCGTGCCGGCTCGTCGTTCCTCCCGGACGGTTGTGACTGGCCGTTGCTCCTCCGGGCGGTCGGGTCATCGTTCGTGCCAGGGAAGCCAGCCACTAAGCGGTTGGTGCCGCCCTCGGCACGGACTGGGTCCCAGCCGGTCGCGGGCGCACCCGAATCGATGGGGTCATTAGTATTCTTCGAGTATGCCACGGATATGCCCAAGATAAGCGTGGAGATCCCCGGCGAACTGCTCGCGGACCTCGACGAGCACGTCGGCGACGACGGGAAGTTCGTCAATCGGAGCGACGCGGTGCGGGCGTCGATCCGGAAGACGCTTGACATGCTCGACGAGATCGACGCCCGGCACGGACGGCTAGCGGCTGACGCGACCCGGACGGATCAGGGGGACGCGGACGATGCGTGAGACCGCCCGGATCGCGCTGGTCGCGCTGTTCGTCACCGCGCTCGTGACCGCACAGCTCACCGCGGCGAAACTGCTCGCGATCCCGCTGCCGGTGTCGCTGCCGGTCGTCGACGCGAGCGTGCTGCTGCCCGGCGCGGCGCTCGCCTACGCGCTGACGTTCTTCGCGTCGGACTGCTACTCGGAGCTGTACGGCCGGCAGTCGGCCCAGGCGATGGTCAACGTCGCCTTCGTGATGAACTTCGTCCTGCTGGGGCTGGTGTGGGGGACGATCCTGGCCCCGGGAGCCGACCCCGAGTTTGCGGCGCAGTTCCGGTCGGTGCTCGCGCCCGGGACGAGCATCGTCGCCGGTAGCCTGCTGGCCTACCTCGTGAGCCAGAACTGGGACGTGGTCGCCTTCGATCGGCTGCGGCAGGCGACCGACGGTCGCCACCTCTGGCTCCGCAACCTCGGCTCGACGGCCACCTCGCAGGCCATCGACACCGTCATCTTCGTCGTCGTCGCCTTCTCGGTCGCGCCGCGGTTCCTCGGGGTCGGCCAGGCGCTGCCGACGGAGCAACTCCTCGCGCTGATCGTCGGCCAGTACCTCCTGAAACTGCTGATCGCGGTCGTCGACACCCCGTTCGTCTACGCCGTCGTCGGCTTCGTCCGCTCGCGTTCGGACACGACGCCGGACCTGACGTTCGCCGACGGGAACTGAGCCCCCACCGGCGCCCACGAGCCGCGACGCTGCTCACTCCCCGTCGACGACTTCGGCGAACCCGAACCGGGCTTTCACTTCGGTCACCCGGACCCGAGGGGTGTCGCCGCGCTCGGCGCCGGCGACGAACAGCGTGTACCCCTCGACTTTGGCGACGCCGTCGCCCTCGCTGCCGACGTCGGTCACCTCGACGTCGAGTTCGTCGCCGGCCCGCACGGGCGACGTGAGCCGCTTCTTGCCGACGAGGTACAGCTCCGAGGAGGAGTCCCGCGACGCCTTCGGCCGGACGGTACGGACGTACTCGAACGCCTCGTCGATGTCGGCCTCCAGATCGTCGAGGTCTGGGCCGTCGAACACCTTCACCGCGAGGTCGCCGCCCGGTGCGAGCACGTCGACGGCGACCTCCAGGGCCTGCCGGGCAAGGTGGACCGAGCGGGCGTGATCGAGCGAGTACTCCCCGCTCATGTTCGGCGCCATGTCCGAGACGACCGCGTCGGCGCCGGCCTCGCCCACCTGGTCCCGGAGCCGATCCTTCGTCTCCTCCTCGGTCATGTCGCCGCGGACCGTCTCGACGCTGTCGGCCTCCAGCGGGTCGATCCGCTGGCGGTCGACGCCGACCACGGTTCCCTCGTCGCCGACGGCCTCGGCTGCGACCTGGAGCCACCCGCCGGGGGCCGCCCCGAGGTCGACGACCGTGTCGCCCTCGGCGAACAGCCCCGCCGTCTCGTCGAGTTGCTTCAGCTTGTAGGCCGATCGGGCGCGGTACCCCTCCTGTTTGGCCCGGTTGTAGTAGTCGTCTTTACGCGACATACTCCCTCCGGTGACCGTCGCTGCCCCGAGATCCGGGCGAAAGAGCGCTCATACCGAACGCTTGGCCGCCGAGGCGGAAAGGGATGCCGGATCGACGGCAGTCGACGGACGCCGTGACGACAGCTACCGCCGCCCCGTAGGGCTCAAACGTTCGTTATGATTTTCGACGACCAGGTCGGTAACACCGACGCCATCCGGTTACGGACGTGTCGCATGAAGTATATGTTTCCTGGGGGCGTAGCCGTAATCGATCATGAGCGACGAAGCCACGCAGGTACTCGTAGTCGGAGCGACGGGCAATCAGGGCGGTGCGGTCGTCGATCACCTCCTCGACAGCGAGGCGGCCTTCGACGTGTCCGGGCTGACCCGTGACGCCACGAGCGACGCGGCCGAGGCACTGGAAGCGCGCGGCGTCACGATGGTCGAGGGCGACCTGAACGATCCCGACTCGCTCCGCGGGCCGGTCGGCGACGCCGACGCCGTCTTCGCGGTCACGAACTTCTGGACCCAGGGGTACGACGCCCAGGTGGAGCAAGGAACGAACGTCGCGACCGTCGCCGCGGAGGAGGGCGTCGACCAGTTCGTCTTCTCCGGCGTCGGGAGCCACGACGAGGACACCGGGGTCGCCCACTTCGACTCGGCCAACGAGATCGCCGAACACGTCCGGGACCTGGACCTGCCGTGGACGATCCTCAAGCCCGTGTTCTTCTTCGAGAACTTCGAGGCGTTCGCCGAGGACATCGTCGAGGACGGACATATCGCGCTGCCGCTGGCCGAGGGCGTCGGCCTGCAGATGGTGAGCAACGACGACGTCGGCCACGCGGCCGCCGTCGCCCTCGCGAACCCCGACGAGTTCGTCGGCGAGGCGATCGATCTGGCGGGCGACGAGAACACGCTCGCCGAGGCCGCCCAGATCCTCTCTGCGGTCACGGGCGTCGATGTCGAACCGGTCCACGTCCCCATCGAGGACGCCTACGAGACGTTCGGCGAGGAGTTCACCGTCATGTGCGAGTGGTTCAACGAGGTCGGCTACAGCGCCGACGTCGACGCGCTGGAGGATCGCTTCGGCTTCGCCTTCGACGACCTCGAGACGTACCTGCGGGGCGCCGGCTGGGAGAACAAGGAGGACATGGACAGCGTCCCCGGCTGGGTCAAGGCGATGCAGTAGACGGTCCCGGCCGTCTCTCCCGGCGACCGCGCGGTCGCGACCCCCCTTATCGACACCGTAGTCGTCTGTTCTCAATGATCGAACTGGAAGACACGTCGTAGTAATTGATTCCCATCCCAAATATCGAATATGATTCTCGGGGCGGTACGTTTAGATACGTTCGTCCCTTCCCGTCTCCTGTGACGCCAGCGTCGATGTCGAAGGCGGAGTTCGAGGAGTTCCTGTCCGCCGAACCGCTGACCCCCGACCGGCGGCGATCGACGGCGGGTCAGCAGTGGATCGAGTACGAGGCGACCCACACGTGTCCGGACTGTGGGCACCGATCGCTCCGGCCGTACACCGCCGAGAAAGTCCGGCTCGTGCGCAGCAACCGCGGCACCGAGTACGGTTTCTACTGCGGCGGGTGTTCGGCCCAGATCGTCGTCTGGGAGGACACCTGAGTCCGACTCGCGGTGTCGACCCCCACGGGACGACGGCCGAGACTGAACGTCGAGAGTCCAGTCCGCGTCGGCGCCCCCGCACACGCGTCGCGCGGGGAGATTGTATCGGGGGGATTTTTAAGAACGCTGCCGTACCCCTCCCTATATGTTCAAGGCCATCGTGAGCGCCTCCACGCTCCGGGATGCGCTGGACTCGGTGAGCGTGCTGGTCGACGAGTGCAAGATTCGCCTGGAGGAAGACGAGTTTGCCATCCGCGCGGTCGACCCGGCGAACGTGGGCATGGTGGATCTGTCGCTGGACGCGACGGCCTTCGAGTCCTACGAGGCCGACGGCGGCGTCATCGGCGTCAACCTCGCCCGGCTCGAAGACATCGCGGGCATGGCCAACTCCGGCGACCTGATCCACCTCGAACTCGACGAGGAGACCCGGAAGCTCCACATCCGGATCGACGGGCTCTCCTACACGCTGGCGCTCATCGATCCCGACTCCATCCGCAAGGAGCCGGACATCCCCGACCTCGACCTCTCGGCCGAGATCGTCGTCGAGGGGGCCCAGCTCGGCCGCGGAATCACGGCCGCAGACATGGTGTCCGATCACATCCGCCTCCGGGTCGACGAGGCCTCCGAGACGTTCCACATCGAGGCCGAGGGCGACACCGACGACGTCAACCTCGAACTGGGTCGCGAGGACCTGATCGACCTGGTCGCCGGCCCCGCCGACTCGCTGTTCTCGCTCGACTACCTCAAAGACATGAACAAGGCCATCCCGAGCGACGCCGAGGTGACCGTCGACCTCGGCGAGGAGTTCCCGGTCAAACTCCACTACGAGTTCGCGGAGGGCGAGGGCAAGGTCACGTACATGCTCGCCCCGCGCATCCAGAGCGACTGACGCCCCGGCTCCACTCGACCCCACATCGCCGGCAGCCGCCGTCGACGCTCACGGGTTAGTCTCCGGGCTCACTCACGCTCCTGTCGATCGCTCGCCGGTCTTACAGCGAGCGATCGATGACTGCCTTGGCGGCCTCGGCTTTCTCCTTCCAGCCGTACCCGCTCTCGTAGACGTGGCGCTTGCTCTCGACGAGTTCCTCGGGGGAGGTCTCTTCGAACCCGCCGCGGTCCCACGCGCCGCTCTCGCGCAGCCAGGCGACGACGTTCTCCTTGGTCTCGGCCCACGAGAGTCCCACCATCTCGTACCAGGCGATCATCGCGAACACCGCGTTGTCGTGACAGCCCGGGACCGACCCCTCGCGGTAGATGGTCCGCATCGGCTCCCGGGTCGGCTCCGAGACGAGTTCCTTGTACTCGGCGGCCGTCCGCAGCCGCAGGGCCCCCTCCTCCTCGGTCACACGCTCCTCGGCCTGGAGCCTGTCGAGGGCGGCAGCGTGGAGCGCGTCCCACTCCCCGTGGCAGTCGCCCCGGAGTGCCTCGGCCGACCGCGCCCCGCTCGACAGCAGCGCGATCACGTCGGCGTAGGCCTTCTCGACGTCCGGCCAGGGGGTTCCCTCGAAGCGACAGTCGACGTCGTGGAGGCTGTTGGTCGACCGGCAACCGGGACACGGGTAGTCGAAGCGCGGCACTACCGGGGGATCCGGGCCGGCGAAAATAAGCGTTGCGCGGTTCGGCGAGGGTTTATCAGCGAAGCCGCGGCCACCGGTCCCCGTGACGTAACCGTCGCCGCGCGGCGGAACGCGGGTGTCCGGCACGTCGCCGCGCGGAGCCGCGGGTGCCGGCTGTCAGCCGTTCTCTCCGGCCGGGCGCCGTCGTCAGTCATCCGAGCAGCCGCCCAGCCCGTCACCGCCGAGTCGACGGCTCGGCGGCCCCGACGACGGCCCGCGCAAGTTCCTCGAAGTCCGCGCGCTCGGGGACTACGTCGACGTCGATCCCGCGGTCCTCGGCGGTCCGTCGCGTCGGTTCGCCGATGGCGCCGATGACCGCCTCGTTCAGCCCCGCAACTGCGGCCTCGCGGACCCCCCGTTCCGTCGCAGCGTCGAGAAAGTGCTCCACGGTCAGCGACGAGGTGAACGCGGCGGCGTCAACTTCCCCCGCCGCGGCACGCTCTGCCGACTCACCCGCTCCAGTCGGCCGGCCGAGGCGGTAGAGAACCGTCTCGTTCACCGTCGCACCCGCCGCGCGAAGCCCGTCGAGCAGCACGTCGCTCCCGTGATCGCTGCGGGCGACCTCGACGCGCTCGCCGGTGACCTCGTCTTTCAGGGTCTCCACGAGGCCGGTCGAGGAGAACTCCTCGGGTAGCCTGTCGACCGTCCACCCCGCCTCGCGGGCGGCCGCCGCGGTCGACTCGCCGATCGCACACAGGACGGCGTCCCCGGGCGTCCAGCCGGCCTCGGCGGCCAGTTCGACCCCGGTCTTGCTGGTGAAGACGACGTACGCCCCGTCGGCGGGGGTCGTACCCGTCGGTTCGACCGCGAGCATCGGATCGGGAATCGCGGTCGCCCCGAGCGAGTCGAGCAGCGCGATGGCCGCCTCCAGCCGGTCGTCGTCGGGGCGGAACACGGCGACGCGCGGCCGACTCATCGATCCACTCCTTCGGCGCGGAGGAACTCGACGACGCGGTCCCGGGTCGCGGCGACCTCCCCGATGACGGTGATCGCCGGCGGTTCGATCCCCTCTCGGTCGCGGACCGCGACGATGGTGTCGAGCGTGCCGGTCGCGACTTGCATTCCGGGCCAGGTCGCTCGCTCGATCAGGGCGACCGGCGTTTCGGGATCCAGGCCGGCCTCCCGGAGCGCCCGGGTGTACTCCGGCAGTTTGCCGACGCCCATGAGGACGACGATCGTCCCGCCCGTCTCCGCCAGCGCCGTCCAGTCGACGGCGGACTCGTCTTTCTCGGGGTCCTCGTGGCCCGTGACGAACGACACCGAGGAGGCGTGGTCCCGGTGGGTGACCGGGATCCCCGCGACGCCGGGGCCGCCGACGGCCGAGGTGATCCCCGGCACGACCTCGAAGGGGACCCCCGCGTCTGCGAGGGCTTCCATCTCTTCGCCGCCCCGACCGAACACGAACGGGTCCCCACCCTTGAGGCGGACGACCGTCTCGCCTGCCCGGGCGAGCTCGACCAGCCGCCGGTTCGTGTAGGACTGGGGGGTCCGCTCGCCGCCGGCGCGCTTGCCGACGTCCTCGCGGCGCTCGGCCGGGATCAGGTCCAGGATCTCGGGGCCCGGAAGCTTGTCGTGGAGGACCACGTCGGCCTCCTCGATGAGGCGACGTGCCTTCACCGTCAGCAGTTCCGGATCGCCCGGGCCGCTGCCGACGAGGTACACCGTCCCGACGTCGTCAGGGGCGTCCGCCGGATCGGCGATCCCGGGGGCGTCTTCCGAACCCCTCCCGTCGCTATCAGTCACGGTCGGCCTCTTCGCGTGCGCGCTCGACCAGTTCCGCGGCGCCCCGCTCCCGGAGGTCGGCGGCAAACTCGGCGGCCGCTTCGGCGTGGGTCTCGACCGGGAGGTCCCGGCTCCCCTCGACGCGCTCGGCGCCGTCCGGCGAGAGGACTCGAACCGTCACGTGGACGTGGGCTCCCTGGAGCACGGCGTACGCTCCGATCGGGGCGATGCAGCCGCCGTTGAGTTCCGCGAGTACGGTCCGTTCGACGGTCGTCTCCACCCGCGTGCGCGGGTGATCGAGGACGTCGTGGAGGGCGTCCGCGGCGTCGCCGGCCGTCGCGGTGATCGCAAGCGCCCCCTGGCCGGGCGCCGGAACGAACTCCTCGGCCGGGAGGCGCTGGTGGGGGACCTGGTGGAGCAGGCCCGCGCGCTGTAACCCCGCCTCCGCGAGCACCAGCGCGTCGAACTCCTCGTCGACCTCGCGGCCCAACGCCTTCCGCTCCAGTTCGTCGAGGTCGTCGAACCACTCCTCGGGCGAGCGGTCGTACTCGTCGCCGTCGCCGTCGTCGGTTCCGTCACCGTCCGCGTCGTCGCGCGTCTCGCCGTCCCCGTCGCCGTCCTCTGCGGCCTCCAGACGGCGTTCGTGTTCGTGCTGGAGGCCCGGCGCGAGCAGTTTCTCGATCCTGGTGTCGACGTTGCCCCGGATCGGGACGACTTCGAGGTCGTCGCGGCTGGCGAGCAACTGTGCCTGCCGGCGCATCGAGGCGGTGCCGACGGTCGCCCCCGCCGGCAGGTCGTCGAGGTCGGCGCCGTCCGGCGTGAGGAGGACATCGCCCGGCGGGCCGCGCTCGGGCACGGCGGCGACCTGTAGCTCCGGCGGCGACTCGGTCGGCATGTCCTTCATCGAGTGGACGGCGCCGTCGACGTCGCCGTCGAGGACGCCCTCGTCAAGCGCGCGGACGAAGGCCCCGGTCTTGCCGAGTCGGTGGATGAGTTCGTCCCGGATCTGGTCGCCCCGCGTTTCCACTTCGACGAGGTCGACGTCGTACCGCCGGTCGGCGAGCGCGTCCCTGACGCTTGCGGCCTGGCGGACGGCGAGGTCGGAGCCGCGTGTCGCGAGTCGCAGGCTCCCGCGTGTGCTCATGCCCGCCCTTCCGCGCGCGGCGTTGAAAACGCGTTCGTCTCGGCGGCCGTCCCGTTCGCCACCCTCGCTCTCGGCGGCCCGGACGTCACAGCGCTTCCTTGTAGGCCTCCAGGGTCTCCTCGACGTCGTCCTCCGTGTGGGCGTAGGAGACGAACTGGGACTCGAACTGGTTCGGGGTCAGGAACACGCCCTGCTCTTTCATCTTCTCCCAGAAGATGCGCTCCCAGCGCTCGGTTTCGGCGGCGTCGACGTCGGCTCCGTTCTTCGGGCAGTAGTCGTATCGCGGACACGACTCGCGCTGTCGACAGCCCGACTCGCACTCGACGTCCCCCTCCTCGGGACCCTCGCGGGTGAAGACTGTCTTGAACATCGAGTCCGTGCCGACGACGGTGTAGCTCGGGGCCTGATCCTCACAGATGTCGGCGATCCCGCGTCGGAGGCGCTTGCCGAGGTCGTTGACGTGGTCGTAGACGTCGTTCTCGGCGGCGTAGGTGAAGTAGGCGTGGCCGGCGGCCATCGTCACCGGATGCCCGGAGAAGGTACCGGACTGGAACACGTCACCGGAGGGGGG
>Ga0207733_100378_pt1 | contig 31030 bp, 32 predicted proteins | sample A23P3SouthBayCA_FD_187735 | JGI IMG/M metagenome (GOLD analysis project Ga0207733, IMG submission 187735) | Aerobic enrichment media microbial communities from Eden Landing Ponds, California, USA - A23 P3 (SPAdes) | ecosystem: Environmental > Aquatic > Marine > Unclassified | place: Emeryville... | reverse complement strand
GGCGAGCCACTTCACGGTCTCCTCGACGGGACCGACGACGAGGAAGAAGAAGAGGACGGTTCCGGCGAGGCCGACGGCGGCGAACGTGCTCTGCAGGGCGCTGTTGACGATGGCGGCGAACCCGGCGAACAGGAAGCCGAGCGCGAACGTGACGGCGAGCAGTTCGAGCGGTTCGCGCATCGTCACGTCCGAGCGCCAGACGTACCAGACGAGGACGAGCGCGGGGACGACGGAGAGGACGACGTACGCTCCGACGTACGGTCGTTCGAGGAAGACGAATCCGAACGCGGCGGCGAACTGGCCGAGCACGACGAGCAACGCGAGGAGGACGACGAACACGCGACTGCTCGCGACGAGCATTCCGTAGGTCTTGACGGCGAAGCGGTCGAGTGGCGACCGGACGTCCCAGTCGACGACGTCGTAGAGGTCGAGGCTGCCGTCGTTCGCGCGCTGTATCGGGTCCTGCGGGTCCGAATCCGGCATAGCGCCGTCTACCACAGCGCGTCACTAAACCGTTCTCGCCCAAATATAGGTATGTCATTATATGCCTAAAGGGGGCGATTTATGTACTGTGCGAGTGCCACAGGCTGGTATGGCATACAGTCCCAGTCGAGGGCTCCTCTACACCGACCCGGAGGGAACGACCGAACGACGAACACCGGACGCGAGCGAACGCGGCGCGGAGACTACCGCACCCGCGGACGACTGATTTTAACCCGCGCGCGACGAACCACGGTATATGTTGTTCGACCAGCGGACGCGAACCGCGCTCCGCGAGGCGGGCGTCGACGCGGAAACGCTGCGGCGCGTCGAGGACGCCGCCGCGGAGGACGCGCGCGAAACCGCAGACGAGGTGGCGGCGTTCTTCGAGGCGCACGACACCGTCTACTCGGACATGGAGTTGACGCACAGCACGAGCGACTACCCGGAGCACGCGGTGGAGTACGCGGACTTGTTCACGCACAGTCAGGACGTTCGGGGGTTCCTGCGGTTCGACACGTGGGGTGTCTACGTCGAGGGTGCGCGCGTGCTCGGTGAGGACCTCGTGGAACTCACGCTCGGCCCGACCGTCGACGACCGCGTGCGGTTCGCGCCGGACCGCGAGGCGCTGCGATGACCGTCAAAGTCCGAGGGATATACGCGACGGCGCTCACCGAACTCCTCCGCGACGTGGTGCAGGCCTCGCCGCCCATCCGCGAACGCTTCGACGCCGCGTTCCCGGTCGCGCCAGCGGACGCGAGCGTGGAGACCACCGAGGACCGGCAGGGCGTCGGCGTCCACGGCGACCCTGAGACCGTCGCGTCCGTGCGTGACGAACTCCACGACGTCGGCATCGACGCGTTCGCGTACGACGACCCGGTGGCGAAGGGCGCGGTCTTCGACGGCGTGGTCGGGCGGAGCGTCGGCCGCGGCGCGGTGGTCGACCTCGGCGACGCGGAGGGCTACCTCGCGTTCGACGACTACGACGGCTACGTGGAGGAGGGCGACCGGGTGCGCGTGCAGGTCGCGGAGCCGAAGCCGCCGTGGTCGTCGAAGCGTCCCGTACTCAACGGCGAGATTCGAGCGTTCGGCGACATCGCGGGGCTCGTTCGGGGGCGGGACGCGCTCGTCGCGAGCACGCCCGGCGGGTCCGAGGAACTCGCGCGCACCACGGAACTGCTCTCGCCGGACGTGCCCGAGAACTGGGCGGTCGAGTGGGGGTACGCGGCGGCGGACGCGTCGATGGACGAACTCGGGGACGCGCTCGAAGACGCCGTGGCGAGCGCGGAAGAACTGGAAGGCGCGCTCGACGGAGGACCGGACGAACCCGGACGCGTGGCCTCGCCCGCGTCGACGGCGTGGGTGTGGTTCGGGCGTGCGACGCGGAGCGAACTCGACGACGTGCGCGCACGGGTGACGGCGACGATGCCCGGCCACCACCGGACGAAAGCCGGGAGCGCGTCCGCGAGCACGGCCGTGGACTTCGCGGAGAACCTCGGGCGACTCCCCGAGTCGTTCCCGTTCGCAGCGGTGGCGGACGCCTTCGGCCCGCACGCGGACGAGACGGTCGGCATCGAACACGGGAAACCGGACGGCCGCCTCATCACGCTCGGCCGCGGCGACGTGGTGGACTTCAGCGCGGACGACTCCCGCATCGTCGTCGAACGCGCGATGACCGGCGGCGGGACGTACGACGCCCTCGACGTCCCCCGCGAGGAGGGCGACACCGCGGTCACGCGATTCGTGGAAGGACGCTGGTGGTATCCGACGGTCTACCGCGCGGAGGACGGCACCGTCAAAGGCACCTACGTGAACGTGAACACTCCCCTCGAACTCTTCCCCGACGGCGTTCGGTACGTCGACCTCCACGTCGACGTCCTCAAGCACGCCGACGGCACCGTCGAACAGGTCGACCGCGACGAACTCGAAGCGTGCGTCGACGACGAACTCATCACGCGAGAACTCGCGGAGAAAGCGTTCGACGTCGCCGACAGAATCGAGAACGCGTTCAGCAAGTGAGGCAGGTTACGAAAGCGGCAGTTGCGGCGCGGTGACGGTTGGTTGCAGCGGAATTACGAGCATTCGCGCCGCTGCGCGGCGTGATTCACCGGTCGCCTCCGGCGACCGGCATTTTTCCCTCCAGGTTTTTGCGGTGAGCGGTGCGCTTCGCGCACCCGAACCGCAAAAAGGTGGGCTAGAAGTGATTGGTGTCCTGTGGGTTGTCGGGGCCGCTTTCGCCGCGGCCGCCGCGGCCGCCTTCGTTGCGGTCGATGCCCATGATGGATTCGGGTTGGTCGACGCCCCAGTTGTCTGCGCCGTCGCTGGCGAAGCGGACGGTGACGTCGGTGACTTCGTCGAATTCTTGGGCGAGGTCGAGTTTGATGCGTTGGGCGGTGCGGGGGCTGATGCCGCAGCCGCTGCAGGTGCCGCCGAGTTCGACGACGACCTCTCCGGTGTCGGGGTTGGCTTCGCGGACCGCGCTCGTGCCGCCGTGCATCTTGATGATGGGCATTTGGGCGGTGAGCCAGGTTTCGACCGCCGAGTGGAGGTCGTTCGCGGCTTCGCTCATGGGTGGAACGTGGGGGTCGAGACTCCTAATCCTTCGGTTCCCGGTCGCGGAGGTGGGCGAGTGCGGCGGCCGCGCCGGTGGCGCCGAGGAGTGTGGTGAGTGCGCCGAATCCGGGCGTTTCGCCGCTCGTGGTGTCCGCCGCGTTCGTCGTCGTGCGCCGGGAGGTGGACGTTTCTGTGGTGGTCTGCGTGGTCGTGGCGGTCGTTCGCGTCGTGGTGTCTCGGGTGGTCGTCTCGGTGAGCATTGGTGGGTTCGGTTGCTGTCCGGGGTGGTCGGGGAACGTGTAGAGCGCGCCCGTGGTGTCGTCGGTGACGAGCGGCGTGCTGGACGCGACGAAGCAGTCGGGGGCGGTGCGTGCGGTCCAGAACGCCGCGGTTTCGGGGTCGCGCCACCACGCGAGTTCCGCGGGCGATTGGGGGTCGCTGACGTCGAAGAGTTTCACGCCGCCCTGGTACCACGAGGTGTAGAGGCGGTCGCCCGAGAGTTCGAAGTTGTGGCTGGTCGTCCAGACGCCCGCGTAGGACGGGTCGGGCGTCGGCGGCGCGGGGATGGTGGCGACCTGCACGGGGTTCGCGGGGTCCGTGAGGTCGTAGAGGCTGATTCCGCCGGGGCCGCCGTTCCGGTCGTCGTCGGGGTTCTGGTCCCACGCTTCGTGGTTTATCGCGAGCACGGAGGCGTCGTCGTTCACCGCGGCGTAGTGGTGGTTCCCCGGGAGTTGGTAGCCCTCGGTCGTGGGCGCGTCGACGATGTCCGCGGGGTCGTAGGGGCCGACGTGCGAAATCGGCGTGGGGGCCGCGGGGTCGGTGACGTCGAGGAGCCACGTCCCGGCGTCCCAGTGCGCGACGTACGCCACGTCGTCCTGGACGTACACGTCGTGACACGACCGGTAGAACGCGGGGACGTCCGCCCAATCGGGGTTCGCGTCCGCCGCCCCCCAGCGCGCAACTTCTTCCGGGGCGTCACCCGTCAGGTCGACGATGGCGAGTTCGGTTCGCTTGCCGTCGTTGACGGTGAGGTAGGCGTGGGTGTCCGTGAGGAAGGAATTGTGAATCGGATACGGGGTGTCGTAGACGGGTTCCACTACCGGGTTCGCGGGGTCGGAGACGTCGTAGAGGACCATCGCGCGCGGCCGGCCGCTGTTCGCGGGGCCGACGACGGCGAGCGTGTCGCCCGCGACTTTGAGGTCGTGAACGTCTTCCAGTGGCCCGTCGTCGCGGTCAGAGAGTAAGTCACGGCGCTCCGCGAGCACGCGGAGGTCGGTGGGGTCGCTCGCGTCCACGACGACGAACCCCGTCGTCGCGGCGACGTACACCACTGCGTCGGGGCCGACGACCGCTTCCGCCGCGCCGTCGATTTCGAGGACGTCGAGCGGTTCGAACGGTTCGGGGTGTGCGGCCGCGCGGTCGACGAGCGGGAGGGCGAGCGATGCCGCGCCGGCGCGGAGGGCGGCGCGTCGCGAGAGTCGCATAGGGGATGGTTCGCGCGTGTGGGCAAAAGCGTGGCGCGACCAGGGAGCGGGGTGGCGCGACCCGGAACTACTTTTCTCTCGCGCGCGTCTCGCGGCGTATGCTCGCACCCGACCTGTCGGGACGGACGGCGCTGGTGACGGGGAGCGCGCGCGGCCTCGGACGGGCGTTCGCGCTCGCGCTCGCGCGGAACGGCGCGTCCGTCGCGGTGCACTATCATTCGAGCGAGGCGGCGGCGCACGCGACCGCAGAAGAAGCCCGTGAAGCCGGTGCGGCGGACGCCGTACCCGTGCAGGGCGACGTGACGCACCCGGAGACGGTGGACGAGTTGTTCGCCGACGTGGAGGAGAACCTGGGGTCGGTGGACGTCCTCGTGAACAACGTCGGGGACTTCGCGCCCGCGCACTGGCGCGACCTCTCCTACGACGACTGGATTCGCGTGATGCACACGAACTACACCGCGACCTACCTCACCTGTAAGCGCGCGCTCCCCGGGATGGAGTCGGAGCGCTGGGGACGCATCGTGAACGTCGGGTACGCGTCGGGCGAGAAGGGGCTGGTCAGTCCGAAGAACTTCCCGTACTTCGCCGCGAAGACGGGTGTTCTGATGTTCACGCGGATGCTCGCCGCGGACACGCAGGACGACGGTATCACCGTGAACGCCGTCTCGCCCTACGTCGTCGAGAACTCGGACGAGTTCCCCGACGACCTCCCCCGAGGGCGTCCCGCGGACTACGAGGACGTGACGCAGGCGATGTTGTTCTTCTGCGACGAGGATTCAGGGTATATCAGCGGCGAAAATATAGAGGTAGACGGCGGCTGGCTCCCCGAAGACGTCTAACCGCGCTTTTCGTGGAGTGCGTGGGAAGTTGCGCGAGCGCGAACGTTTTTCCCGGATGCCGGGGACAAGAGGGTATGCACGGGAGAGCGCGAGGGTTCGCGGAGCGCGTCGAAGACGAGTTCGGGTTTCGGCCCGAGGTGGAGGAGTTCCCGGAGGGGACGAAGACGGCGGCGGACGCGGCGGCGGCGCTGGGCTGTGAGGTCGCCCAGATAGCGTCGAGCATCGTCCTGATGGCGGACGACGAACCCGTCGTGGTGGTGACGAGCGGCGCGAATCGCGTGGATATGGAGAAGGTCGCGGCGCGCGTCGGCGCGAGCGGCGCGCGGATGGCGGACGCGGACGAGGTGAAAGCCGCGACCGGGTACAGCATCGGCGGCGTGCCGCCGGTGTGTCACGACGGCGCGCCGAGAGTGTTGTTCGACGAGACGCTGCTCGACCACGACCGGGTGTGGGCGGCCGCGGGAACGCCGGAGGCGGTATGGCCTTGCGACCCCGACGAACTCGCGGAGATGGCGGGCGCGGAGGTCGCGGACGTGGCGGAGGACTAGACTGTCGACGTCGTCTCCTCGACCGCGAGCGAGCCGTTTTCAATAATCGTCACGCGGTACTCCTCGTTCTTCGCGGAGACGCTTCCGCGAGCCGTGACGGCCCCGTATTCGACCGTGAACGTGAACGAGTCGGGTGCGTGGAGGTTGTCCGCGAGGTCCACGGTCTCGCCGGGGTCGAGCGTGTAGCTCCCGTTGGAGACGACGGAGCCGTTTCGCTCCTCGCGGATGGTTACGGTCACGGTAGCACTGCGGTTCAGGGCGTTCGAGACGTGTAGTTGGTGGAGCGCCGTGGGAGTGGGCGTCGTGCCGTGGTCCGCAAGCGTGGCGGTCGTGGTAGCCGCCGGTGTCGCCGTATCGGTCGTCGGTGTCGCGGTCGTCGTTCCCGGTGACCCGCCGCAGCCCGAGAGGGCGACAACGGCGACAACGAGTGCGAGGAGGGCGGGGCGGCGCATACGGGACGGGCGACCCCGCGAAGCATATGTTTTCCGTCTGTTAGTTGTTCTCCAGTGCGTCGATGACGCAGGCGGCGGCGATGACGGCTTCTCTGGGGACGTCGCTCGCGTCGTCGATGGTGACGGTGTACGTGTCGCGGAGTCCGAACTGGCCGTCGATGCTGCCGACGTGACCGCCCTGCTGGTCTTTGATTTCGTACTTGTTCGGGATGAGGTTCGCGAGTCCGACGAAGTCGCGGAGGACTTCCATCACCGCACTCTTGGATTCGATGGTCGCGAGCGATTCTCCCGTGTTCGGGTCGCGGATGGTCCAGTTCTCCGCGAACAGCGACCAGTCCTCGTCCAAGACGACCACTTCTTCGCCCGTCCCGGAGTCCACGATGGCGTAGTTCCCCGCGACGTCGAGGATGCCGCCGGCTTTCACGGAGAATGCGTCCTTGCCGTCGCCGTCGACGAACGGGAACTCCTCTTTCATCTTGAACATCTTCTGCTTCCCGCGGAGGACCACAGTTCCAGAGTCGTCGGTCACCGAGTACTTGTTCCGCACGAGGGATTGCTGGACCTCGTAGCGGTCGCCCGAGAGGTCGAGCGTGGAGATGTCGTAGTCGCTCATACCCCGAGAGTCGCCGGGAATCGTGAAAAGCGTCGCGGCGGAGTTTCAGGACGCGAGAGCGCGCCGTCGCGGCGCGGGGCGGTGCGGTTGTTAGACGCGGATTTCCCGCCAGAACGCGGAGCGTTCTGGCTCTTTTTTGGTCCAGATTTTTTGGAGGAGTGGTGCGCCGGAGGCGCACCCGACGAGAAAAAAGGTGGGTGCCGACCGGTGGACTTTCGTTTTGGCGCGCGTAATAACGGTACCTAATGAGTGAGGACTACATCGAGGTCCGGGGTGCGGAGGAGCACAATCTGAAGGACCTCGACGTTCGGATTCCGCGGGAGCAGTTCAACGTCGTGACGGGGCTGTCGGGGTCGGGGAAGTCCTCGTTGGCGTTCGAGACGATTTACGCGGAGGGGCAGCGTCGCTATATCGAGTCGTTGTCGGCGTACGCGCGGAACTTCCTGGGGCAGATGGACAAGCCGCAGGTCGAAGCGGTGGAGGGTCTTTCGCCGGCGATCAGTATCGATCAGAAGAACGCAGCGAACAACCCTCGTTCGACTGTCGGGACGGTGACAGAGTTGCACGACTACCTGCGTCTGTTGTACGCGCGGGTGGGGGTGCCGCATTGTCCTGAGTGTGGCCGCGAGGTGGGTGAGCAGTCCGCCCAGCAGATGGTTCGTCGGGTGATGGAACTCCCCGAGGGGACGCGGGCGAAGATAGCCGCGCCGGTCATTCGCGACCAGAAGGGTGCGTTCGAGGACCTGTTCGAGGAGTTGCTCTCGGAGGGGTATTCGCGGGTCGAGGTCGACGGGGAGTCCTACGACCTCGCGGTCGATAGTCCGGAACTGGACGAGAACTACGACCACACCGTCGACGTGGTGGTCGACCGCGTGAAGGTCACCGAGGACGCGCGGTCGCGCATCACCGACAGCGTGGAGACGGCGCTGGAGGAGGCGGAAGGCGTGCTGAAGGTCATCGTGCCAGACCCGCCCGAGGGCGTCGAATTGGGTGGGTCCGTGGCGCGCGCGACCGGCGACCTCGCGGGAGAGAGTGATGAGCGCCTCGTCGTGGAGTTCTCCGAGGACCTCGCGTGCACGCACTGCGGCATCGACATCTCGGAGATAGAGACCCGTAGTTTCTCGTTCAATAGTCCGCACGGCGCGTGTCCCGAGTGTGAGGGGCTCGGCCAGTCGAAGGAAGTGAGCGAGGACCTCGTCGTGGTGGACGAGTCGAAGCCGCTGAAGCACGTCTTCGAGCCGTGGAGTTACAACCGGTCGTACTACCGGAACCTCCTCGACAACGTCGCGCGACACTTCGACGTCTCCGTGGACACGCCGTTCGAGGAGTTGGACGGGGACGTAAAGCAGGCGTTCCTCTGGGGGACAGACGAGGACGTCGTGTTCAAGCGCGAGACGAAGAACGGCGTGCGGCGGAAGGAAGAACCGTTCGAGGGCGTGATTCCGAACCTCGAACGCCGGTACGGCGAGACCGATTCGGACCGGGTGCGCGACCACATCGAGGACTACATGAGCGTCACCGAGTGCCCGGCGTGTGAGGGGACGCGACTGAAACCCGAATCGCGCGCGGTCCTCGTGGACGGCACCTCGATTACGGAGGTCAATCGCCTGAGCATCGGGGACGCTCTGGAGCACTTCGAGGGTCTCGAAGCCGGCATGAGCGAGCGCGAGCGCAAGATCGCGGAGGAGATTCTGAAGGAGATCCGGGCGCGCCTCGGGTTCATGGAGGAGGTCGGACTGGACTACTTGACGCTCGACCGCGAGGCGTCGACGCTCTCCGGCGGCGAAAGTCAACGAATCCGGCTCGCGACCCAGATCGGGAGCGGTCTGGTGGGCGTGCTGTACGTGCTGGACGAACCGAGTATCGGCCTCCACCAGCGCGACAACGACCGCCTGTTGAACACGCTCGAAGAATTGCGCGACCTCGGGAACACGCTCGTCGTGGTGGAACACGACGAGGAGACGATGCGGCGCGCGGACACCATCGTGGACATGGGTCCCGGCCCCGGGAGACACGGCGGCGAGGTGGTCGCGCAGGGCGACTTCGACGACATCGTCGCCTCCGAGGAGTCCATCACGGGCGACTACCTCGCGGGCCGCAAGCAGATTCCGGTGCCCGAGGAGCGCCGCGACTGGGAGGACTCGCTGGTCGTGCGCGGCGCGCGCCAGCACAATCTCAAGGACCTCGACGTCGAGATTCCCGTTGGCGCGTTCACGGCGATTACGGGCGTCTCGGGGAGCGGGAAGTCGACGCTGATGCACGACGTCCTCTACAAGGGACTCGCGCGCGGGATGAACGGGAACACGAGCGTCGACCCCGGCGACCACGACGGCATCGAGGGCACGCAGCACATCGAGAAAGTCCGGCTCATCGACCAGTCGCCAATCGGGCGGACGCCCCGGTCGAATCCCGCGACGTACACGGGCGTCTTCGACTACGTGCGCGAGAAGTTCGCGCAGACGAAGCTCGCGAAGCAGCGCGGCTACGACAAGGGCCGGTTCTCGTTCAACGTCAAGGGCGGGCGCTGCGAGGAGTGCGGCGGGCAGGGGACGGTGACCATCGAGATGAACTTCCTGTCCGACGTGCAGGTGCCCTGCGAGGAGTGCGGTGGCGCGCGGTACAACGACGAGACGCTGGACGTGACGTTCAAGGACAAAACCATCGCGGACGTGCTCGACATGAGCGTCGAGGAGGCCCACGAGTTCTTCGAGGCGGACACCCGACTCGGCCGCCGCCTCCAGCTGTTGAAGGACGTCGGATTGGATTACATGCGTCTCGGTCAGCCGTCCACGACGCTCTCCGGCGGGGAGGCCCAGCGCGTGAAACTCGCCGAGGAGTTGGGGAAGAAAGCCACCGGCGACACGCTCTACCTGCTGGACGAACCGACGACCGGCCTCCACTCCGAGGACGAGCGAAAGCTGATTCAAGTGCTCCAGCGCCTCACCGACCGCGGGAACAGCATCGCGGTCATCGAGCACGAACTCGACCTGGTGAAGAACGCCGACCACGTCATCGATTTAGGTCCGGAGGGTGGCGAGAAGGGCGGCGAGGTCGTCGCCACCGGGACGCCCGAGGAAGTCGCGCGAAACGACGACAGCTACACTGGAATCTACCTCCGCGACAAACTCCCCGCGGTCGACGTCGAGGGCCCGCGAAACGACCGCGAGAAGCCGGACGCACCCGCGCCGACGACCGACGACTGAGGGTGGTTTACCGGCCGTAATCCGGTGACACGGGGGTTACTCGCAGGGGCAGTCACCTCCGGGTTCCGGGCGTTCTTCCCCCTCACGGCCGTATCCGAGAACGTGTCTCAGCAGACGAAATCCGACTACATCGACGACGTCGACGTGAACGAAGACCAGTGGGACGACCACCCGGACGCGGCCGAACTCGACGAAGCAGTCGAAAACCTCGAAGCGAGCGGGTTCGCGGTCGAAGTCGTCGCGAACGCCGACGACGCGCTCGACGCCGTGACGGACGCGATTCCGGCGGAGGCGTCCGTGATGAACGGGCACTCCACGACCCTCGAAGAAATCGGGTTCGCGGAGTACCTGAACGAGGGCGACCACGACTGGGAGAACCTCCACGGCGAAGTGTTCAGCATCGACGACGACGAGGCGCGCGCGGACGCCCGCCGCGAAGCCCAGACCGCAGACTACTTCCTCGGGAGCGTCAACGCCATCGGCCGCGAGGACGGCACGCTCGTCGCCGCGGACCTCTCCGGGAGTCGCATCGGCGCGTACCCGTTCGCCGCGAAACACCTCGTGCTCGTCGCCGGCGTGAACAAGGTCGTCGACGACGAGGAGGCCGCGCGCGAACGCCTGCAGGAGTACGCGTACACGTTCGAGAACGAGCGCGCACAGGAAGCCTACGGCGTCGAGAGCTATCCCTCGAAGGAACTCGTCTACCGGCAGGAAGCCGTCGAGGGGCGGACGACCATCGTGCTGGTCGAGGAGACGCTCGGGTACTGAGAGCGCTCGTTTTTACTCGTACACCGTGCGGACGGCGTCCGCGAGTTCGTTCACGCGCAGTCTGTGTTCCGTCTCGTCGCGGATGCCGTTGGTGACGTAGGCGAACGCGAGTCCGGTACCCGGGTCGGCCCACGCGACGCTACTGCCGAGGCCGCCGTGTCCGAACACCGCTCCGTCGCTGAGGGTGCCGTACTTGTCGTGGGGGGTGCCGCCGCGGACGACGCCCATTCCGTACCGGCGGGGGACGCCGAGCGTGCCGTCGTCTTCGACTTGCGCTTGCACGCGAGTGAGGGCGGCGACGGTGTCGGTGTCGAGGATGCGCGCGCCGTCGAGTTCGCCGCCGTTGGCGAGGCAGGCGTAGAAGCGCGCCATGTCGCGGGCGGTGCCGACGCCGCTCGCGGCGGGGATTTCGGCGCGGTGGACGGCTTCGGTGTTGAACAGGGCGGCCGAGTCGCCGCGGTCGGTGTCGAGGCCGGTGTCCGTGTCGCGACAGCGGTCGGGGTCGTCGAACGCGACGAGGGTCGCCACGTCGTCCGATTCGTTCTCGGGGAGGCCGATGTGGGTGTCGTCCATGCCGAGGGGGTCGAAGACGTGTTCGCGGGCGTACGCGCCGACCGACTGCCCGCTCGCGCGGCGGACGAGTTCGCCGGCGAGGAAGCCGAAGCTCACTGGGTGGTAGGCGGCGCTGGTGCCGGGCGCGAACGAGGGGTCGGCGTCTTCGAGCAGCGAGACGCTCGCGTCCCAGTCCGTCCACGCTTCGGGGTTCGCGTCGAGGTCCGTGATGGCGAGGCCGGCCTGATGGCTGAGGACGTGGCGAACGGTCGTGTCTGCTTTCTCGGTGTCTTCGTCGGCGTACTCGGGCCAGTGGTCGACCACGCGGTCGCCGTAGTCGAGTTCGCCCGCGTCCACGAGGTGGTGGACGCAGGCGGCGGTGTAGGGTTTCGTGCAGGAGAAGAGGACGTGTTTCTGGTCGGGCGTGGTCGGGTCGCCGTCGGGGCCGGTGTCCCCGCCGGCGAGCGAGAGCACGCGTTCGGTGCCGTCGTAGACGGCGAGCTGCGCGCCGTGGTGGAATCCCGCGTCGAGTTGCGCGGCGAACGCCTGTTCGATTCGGGTCGGGCCGTCGGCGTCGAAGACTGTCATACCGAGGGCGTCGGTATCGAGTGGTAAGTAGGTTCTCCCAAGACATATCTCCGCGCGCGAACTACTGGAAGGCGATGTACGATTTCGCCGTGGTGGGCGTCGGACCGCCGGGTGCACGGTTCGCGCGGCGGGCCGCCGAACTGGGATACGACGTGATTGCGTTCGAGCAGGGCGAGATAGGAGAACCGCTCGCGTGTTCGGGACACGTCAGCCTCGACATCTGGGAGTACGTCCCGGAGGGGGCGCGCGAGGAGTTGTTCCAGAACGAGATTTTCGGCGCGCGCTTCCACACGGGCGGCGCGGACTCGGACGCCTACGAGTTCTACAAGGAGACGCCGGTGTCGAACGCGGTGGACCGCGTGCAGTTGGACAAGACGCTCGCAGGGGCCGCCTCGGACGCGGGCGCGGACGTGCGCGACGGCCACACCGTCACCGGCGTCGAGGAGCGCACGGACGGCGTGACGCTCACCGTCAGAGGCCCCGATGGCGAGTTCGACGTCGAGGCGAAGATGGTCGCGGGGTGTGACGGCCCGCGCTCGCGCGTCCGGTCGGAGTTGGGGCTGCCGGACCCCGAGGAGTTCCTGCACGGCGTGCTCGCGTTCGACCCCGAACCGGACGACCAGGATTTCGTGGACGTCCACCTCACCGTCCCCGGATTCTTCGCGTGGCGTATTCCGCGCGGGCCGGGCGGCGTGGAGTACGGGCTCGCGGCCGCGCCCTCGGCGGACGGCGACGTGGCCGAGCGGTTCGACGCGCTGGTCGAAGAGTACGGCGTCGCGGATCGAATCGAACACCGCTGCTCGGGGTTGATTCCCATCGGGCCGCCGAGTTCCGTGACGAGCCATCGCGGCTTCCTCGTCGGTGACGCGGGCGGGATGACGAAGCCGTTCACGGGCGGCGGCATCCTCTACGGGATGACCGCGGCAGATTGCGCGGCGCGCACCATCGACCCCGACGCACCGGAGACGCTCGCGGAGTACGAGTCCGCGTGGCGCGACGAACTGGAGACCGAAATCAAGTTAGGGAAACTCATTCGGAAGGGGTACGACGCGCCCGAACTCGTCCAGCGAGCCGGGATGAAACTGTTCGAGGGTGAAATCGGCGTCCACATGGACAAGCCGACGTCGGTGTTCTCCGTCGAGCAGGTGAAGTCGATGCTGCGCTAGTACTCGGGAATTCGCGCGGACCGGTCGCTTCCCTCCACGAACGGGAGCGAGTCGTGTTCGACTGAGTCGCCGTCCACGGTGAACGGTCCTTCTGCGGCGTAGTCCACTTCCGCGAACGCGAGGTCGGTTTCGAGCATCGGACTGTACTGGACGCGCGTGAGTTCGCCCACCTCGTCGCCGTCGGCTTCGACGGTCGCGCCCGCGTCCGCCTCCGTGTCCTCGGGTAACCGGAGGCCGACGAGTCGGCCGCTCGGCCGCCCGCGGTTCTCGACCTTCGAGACGATTTCTTGGCCGACGTAACACCCCTTCTCGAAGTCGAGGGCGTTCCGCAGGCCGCAGATGTTCGGGACTCTGTCCCGGAGTTCGGACTCGAAGAGGGGAGTGCCGGCTTCGAGCGTGAGCGCCTCCCAGACGGTGCGGCCGAACGGCGCGGCGTTCAACCCACGAGTTATCAGGGTGTCGAAGACTGGTTCGGCGGCGTCGGCGGCGCAGACGACGTTGTATCCCTCCTCGCCGGCGAGGCCGTCCGTCCGAATGACGGTGACGCCCTCGTCGTCCATGCGGCCGCGGTCGAACGCGAGCTGGGAATCGGGCGGGCTGCCGCCGTTCATCACGCTCGCGACTTTCTCCGTGGATTTGGGGCCGTGAACGCCGAAGACGGCGAAGTCGTCGGTGATGTTCGTTATCTCGACGTCCTCGATGAAGACGTTCTCCCGCCACTCCTCCGCGACCTCGGTGACGGTCTCCGGGGGCGTGAACACGAGCAAACGGTCGCCCGCGTTGAACACGTACATGTCCGTCCGGATGCGGGCCTGCGGGTCGAGGAGGAGCGCGTAACAGCCCTCGCCGTCGTCCGCGGGAACGCGGTTCGAGACGACGTCGTCCACGAAGTCGAGTCGGTCGTCGCCGGAGATGGAGAGGACGCCGTAGGCGGCTTCGGTGACGCCGACGACGTTCCGGACGGCGCGATGGGTGCGTTCGGGGCGGCCGTAGTCCGCGGGGAGTTCGCGGCCGCCTCGCTCTGTGAACGTCGCGCCGTAGTCCGCGTGGAAATCCCTCAGGACAGTCATAGGTGGTGATGTGGGTCGGAGCCGGTTAAGCGCTCAGAAAGGCAGACGGTCGATGAGGCGGTCGAGCCACGATTCCTCGGGTTCCGGTTGCGGTTTCGCTTTCTCCGTGGCGGTGATGACGGTCTGGTCGCCGGAGGAGTCGGCGGTGATGAAGCCGTCGTGTTTCAGGTCGGTGAGCGCGGTTTCGAGTTCGTCGATGTCGGCGTCGACGTGCGAGCGGAGTTCGAATATCGTCATGCCGTCGTCGCGGCCGACCAGCGCGTCGAGTACGGCTGCCTGCACGTCGTCCCGCTGTCGTTGCGCTCCCGCGGCGTACATGGTCGGGCGTACGCGCGGACGGTCCTTAGCCGTGTCCCCGAGCGGTAGTCTTTTGTCGTTGGCTTGGATACGCGTTCGGCAATGGGATTACGGTGTTCGTTGCTCGGACACGACTTCGGTGAGCCCGAAGTGGAACGCGAGCGCGAGGAACGCGGAAACGAGGTCGTAGAAACCGTCCGGGAGGTGAAGACCTGTGCGCGCTGCGGGTCCGAGTCGGTCGTGAGCGAGAACACCGAAGTTCGGTCGATTCGCCCGGCCGACGACGTGGACGAAGACGACGAGGAACTCCAGTCCGCCGTCGAACGCGTCGCGGGCCCGGCGGGCGCGACGGGTGTCGCTGACGCGCCCGAAACAGCCGGTGCGGAGCCGACCGAGGTGGCGGGCGACGACGCGGCGGTCTCCGAGTTCGACGACGTGTCCGCGGAGGACGACGACGGGCTCATCCTCGACGCGGAAGAGGAGGACCCCGAGGAGCGACCGGCGCGCGAGCCCGGCGAGTGGCCGGACGCGGACGACACGCGACAGAACGAACGCGACGACGCGGAAGCCGCGGTCGTCGAGGCGGACGCGGCGAACGCGGCGGACGCGGCGGACGTCGAAGACGACGAGGACGACGGCGCGGAATTCATCGACGCGGACGCGAACGCCGACGTGGGCGAAGAGTCGGAGCACACGCCGTGGCCCGACACCGAGGGCGAAGACGAAGGGTTCGACGCGGAACCGTCGTCGGGCGGCGGTCTGAACCTCTCCGAAGTCGAGGACGAGGCCGACCCAGAAGCGGAGGCGGCGGACACGGAGTACGTCGAATCGGGCGGGTTCACGTCCGCGGGGACGCTCGACCCGGAGGGCGCGGAGCAGTCCGGGGATTCGCTCGTCTGCCCGCAGTGCGGTCACCGCACCGGGGCGAGCGGGTCGTCGCTTCGCGCGGGCGACATCTGTCCGGAGTGTCGGAAGGGCTACCTCACGGAAGAGTAGCGCGTTGACGAAGGGGTTATACTCTCGCCGTTGTTTCTGTGGTGCATGAAGGAGTACAAGATGCGACGGGGAGAGCACCTGGAAGACCGCGTACCGGACTTGAAAGGGAAGATCGAGGAGTACTTCGGCGACGTCACGGCGACGGAGGAGTACAAGGGAAGCGACCTCTACGTGGTCGAGGACCCCGACAATCCCGTATTCGAGCGAATCGTCGCGGGCGCGGTGAAGTACTCGGGGAAGAAGGACAAACTCGGCGTCGACTTCGTCGAACGCGAGGCCGCGGAAGTTATCGCGGAGGGCAACGCGGACGCCGCACAGGACGCGGTGAGCGCGAAGAACGATTTCCTGCTGGAAGTGACGGGTCGGGACGCGAAGTCGCGTCGTGACTCGATGAAACGCTCCGTCGAAGATAAAGACGAGACGCCGGATAACGTCTGAACTAGCGGTTGAGTTTTTCGCGACTGATGGCGATGCTGCTGGGGGTGACGATGAGTTGGTCGTCTCCCTTCTGGACGATGTCGCCGCCGACTTCCTGTGCGACCTGTCGGAGTTCGTCGATGACGTGTTCGACGGTGCTGTCCTCGGTGCGGAGGCGGGTGATGTCCGCGATGACGATGTCGCCGTCGTAGACAGCGTCCTTGATGGCGATGACGTCCTCTTGTCCGTTGATTTCAGCGATGTGGACGCTGGTTCGAGCGTCGCCCGCGCCGGTCTCGAAGTCCGCGACGTCGAGTTCGACGTAGTCCTCGGTGGAGCTTCCGCCCGCGCCGAGGATTTTGTCCATGAATCCCATACCGCCATTCACCCGACCGATGTCAATAGAGTTTACGGGAGTCCGGCTGCCGGTTCACGGAGTTTTAGGCACGCGGGGGCCGTGTTTTCGGGCGTGACGTTCAGTATCTGTGTACGGGAGGCGTACGAGGACGAGGAAGGCGACGAGCAGTACCGGTACGGGGTGGCGGTGACGACGCGCCTGCCGGGCGTGGGGACGCTGTGTCCGTTCGTCTCCGAGGACGGCGCGGTGGCGACACAGAGCCTCGTGAACGTCGAACTCGGCCGGAAGGGCATCGAGTACCTCGGGGACGGGCTCGCGGTGGCGGACGCCCTCGAGGCGCTGTTGAACGCGGACGACGGGAAGTCGGAGCGGCAGTTGCACGGCGTCGATTCGGAGGGGACGTTCGCGTTCTCGGGCGAGGACTGCGGCGACTGGTTCGGCGAACTGGAGGGTGAGAACTACACGGTCGCGGGCAACCTCCTCACCGGAGAAGCCGTCATCGAGGAGACGGCGGCGGCCTACGAAGAGAGTGACCGCGAGGAACCGCTCGCCAAACGCCTCATCGACGCGCTCGGCGCGGGGCACGCGGAAGGCGGGGACAAGCGCGACCAGTTGCACGTGCAGTCCGCGGCGGTGAAAGTCGCGAACACGGAAGAAGCGGCGTTCGAACCGTACTACAACGACCTGCGGGTGGACGCGAGCGAGACGCCCGTCCAGGACCTCCGGGAGACGTTCCGTCTCGCGAGCGAGGGACAGGAGACGGTTCTCGAAGAGTACGCGGACGAGGAGTAGTCAGGCGCTGCGGACGCGACTCGCGGTTCCCGCGCCGCACGAGAGGCACTCCGTGACCCGGTAGGGTTCGCGGGAGTATTCGCGGTTCTCACCGGTAGGGCGTTCCTCCCTGATTTCGATGGTGACGGCGTGTGGGGTAACAGCGCCGCACGTCGGACAGCGTTCCTTCAACGTCGTCGAGCGAACCCCCTCTGACATCGTGAACACCTGTTTATCCTTTTTGTATATATTTCTTTCCCGAAAACAAATCACGGGACGAATTCGTAGAGGTCGTCGCCCACGTGGTGGATGGAGTCGACGACTTTTCCGGAGTCGCCGACCATCTCGTCGCCGTCCACGAGCGCGCGGCCGACCGCGAGCGCCTTACCGTGCGTCTCCTCCACGATGACGACGAGGTCGCCCGCCGCGATGCTCGGGTCGGCTTCCGTGATTCCCGGCCGCATCACGTCAGCGCCGTCGCTCACGAACGAGATAGCGCCCGCGTCCACCGTCACGATACCCTCCCCGGGGTCGGTTTCGTTCGCGCCCCGCACCGTCACGAACGGTTCGTCGTCGATGTAGCACGCGAGCGGCTCGCCGTCGACGAGGATGAGGTCGAACTCGGAGTCCGCGAGTTCCACGAGTTCGTACGCGTCCGCGTCGAACGACACCCCGAGGGTGGATTCGAGGTTCTCGTTCAATCGGCGGACTTCGTCGCTCCGCAGGTGGTGGCGGGAGGATACCTTCATACCCCTTCGTGGGTTCGCTCGCCGCATAAAACGTCCGTCTCACCGTGACAACCGCTAAGTACGGCCCGAGAGTAGACCGGGGTATGTTCGGGTCTCGCGACCCCGGAGTCGTCTGCATCGCGTGCGGCGAGCGCGTCCGGCGTTCGCGGGCGCGCGAGTACGACAAGCACGGCGACCGCTGGACGCGCGACGACAAGTCCTTCGAGTACCTCTGCAAACCCTGTTTTCGAGACCTCGATAAGGCAAAGCGCGGCGACCTCGAGGACGTCCTGGAGGACGTCGGGGCGGGTCAGCGTTCGGACGCGGAGTTCCTCGCACGGTACACCGACGCGATTCGGGACGGCGCACACCCGGACGGCGACTAGGGCGACACCACTAACTACCGGACTCGCCTATCCTGTCTCATGAGTGAAGAACAGGCCGCCGCGGGGACCGCGGAGGGCCAGGGTCCCGTTCGCGTTCCCGAGGACCTCGCGGACCGACTGGAGTCGAAGCGCGAGGACCTCTTCGAGAAGTTCGGTATCGAGGACGCGTTCCCGCCCGAGGTGATGGAAGAAGCGGAAGTCAGAACCGAGGACGTCCAGGCGGAGATTCAGGAGGAAATCGACGGCCGCGAGGACTTGCGGGAGTTGACGACGTGGACGACCGACCCCGTGGACGCCCAGGACTTCGACGACGCCATCAGCGTCGAGGAGCGCGACGACGAGTACGTCCTCTGGGTGCACATCGCGGACGTGACGCACTACGTGACGCCCGACACGGCGATGTGGGAGTCCGCGGTGTCGCGCGCGAACACGGTCTACCTCCCCGGATACACGGTTCACATGCTCCCGCCGATGCTCGCGGAGTCCGTGTGTTCGCTCGTCCCCGAGGAGGACCGACTCGCGCACACAGTGGAGATGCACCTCGACAAGGAGACGCTCTCCTTCGACACGCTCGACATCTACAAGTCCGTCATCCACTCGAACGAACGCCTCACGTACACGGAGACGGAGGCGCGACTGGACGACGAGGACGCGCCGCTGCACGACGACATCTCGCTCGTCTTCGACATCGCGGACCGGATGCACGAACAGCGCAAGGAGGACGGTTCGCTCGTGCTGAATCCGCGCCGCGACCGCGCGCACACCATCATCGAGGAGTGCATGCTGAAGGCGAACAAGGCCGTGACGCACGAACTCATGTGGAACCGCGGCGTGGAAGCGGTCTACCGCGTCCACCCGCAACCGTCGCCCGACGAGTGGGGTGACGCGCTCCGCGAGATTCAGGAACTCGACGGCGTCTCGATTCCGGGGGACTCGTGGGACGACCCGCGGAAGGCCGTGAACGCGACCTTAGAGCAGGCGCCCGAACGCCAGCTCGGGAAGATTCAGTGGGCGGTGATGAAGGTGATGCCGCGCGCCCGCTACATGAACGACCCCTTCGGCGGCCACCACGCGCTCAACTTCGAGATATACGGGCACTTCACGAGTCCGATTCGCCGCATGAGCGACCTCGTGAACCACTGGATCGTCTACCAGAACGACGTTCCGGAGAACCTCGTGGAACTCTGCGACCACGCGAGCGACAAGCAGAAGGACGGCGAGCAGGCGGAACGCGAGTACAAGAACTTCCTCGAGGAGGTCGGTCTGGACCCGAACGCGGTGAACAACCGCGGTATCGAGGTCGTCGAAGGATTGGACGAAGTCGAGTACTGACCGGCAGGACAAATCAGGGAGTCGCTGATAAACACTAAATACCCGGGATGGTGATTATTCGGGTGACATGGAGTCCGACGGCGACCCGGAATCGGGGTATCGCGTCCTCATCGTCGACGACGACGAGGAAGTCGCCGCAACCATCAGCCTCTACCTCGAGGACGACACGGAGAACCTCGACACCACGATCGTCACGTCCGCCGCCGACGCGCTCGACCGGCTCGAAGCCGGCGACATCGACTGCGTCATCTCGGACTACAAGATGCCCGACACGAACGGCGTCGAACTCCTCCGGGAGATTCGTGAAGACCACCCGAACGTCCCGTTCCTCATCTTCACCGCTCGCGGGTCGGAACTCGTCGCGAGTAAAGCCATCTCCGCGGGCGCGACGGATTACCTCCCGAAGGGCAGTCCAGAGAAGTACGATTTGCTCGCGAACCGCGCGCTGAACGCCATCGAGCAGGCGGAGTCGCGCGTCGAACTGGAGCGCGCGAAAGCCCGGTTCGAGGCGGTCACCGCGAACACGGACCTCGGCGTTCTCACGGTCGACGAATCGGGCGTCGTGGAGTACGCGAACCCCGGTATCGAGGGCGTCCTCGGGTACGCGCCCGACGACCTCCGCGGGCAACCGGTCTCCGCCCTCCTCGCGGACGCCGACGGATTCGACGTCCCCGAGGACTTGAACCCGAGCGGTGACGCCACGCTGCTGGACGTCGTTCGCGCGGACGGCACCGAGACGACGGTGAACGTGGCGTTCAACGAGTACGTCACCGCGAGCGGGGAGCGGTTGTTCACGGGCGTCGTCCGCGACAGCGAGTGAGTTACCTGAGTCGGTCGTCGTACGCGCCGACCGACCGCAGAACGTCGGTGGCGTGTGCGTAGAGCACGGAGAGTAACGGTTCGATAGCCGGCCATCGCGGCCCCTGGGCGATTATCTTTTCCGCGGTCCGCCAGTCCACGAACCCGTTTTCGTGGAGTTTCGGGAGGTGGTTGTGGTGGAGTTGGACGGACGCGGAGTCAGCGGCGAACTCGGGTATCGAGTCGTAGGCGACGGTCGAGTCACTGCTCTCGGCGGCTTCGAGCAGTGAGAAGAGGAGGTGGCGACGATACGGGTCTGCGAGCGCGGTGAACGCGTCGTCGAGGAACTGCCTCGCCTCGGGGTTGGCCAACATGCCTAGTGGTAGCTTTGTCAACCATAATCAATCCAGCGGAACGGCCAATCACTTCAATAATATTACTCTATTCGTCCGGACCGACCTTCGTCGTGACGCGGAAGTTCTCCGGGGGCGCGAGGATGCCGACGACCGTCCCGAGGGAGTGGACGAGCGACACGACGGGAACGAGCGGCACCGCGAGGAGCAAGCGGGCTGCCTCGCGGCCGTACGCGAGCGCGCCGCGGACGTACCAGAACAGCGTGAACGCCGCGAGCGCGACCGACAGCAGGAAGAACACGCCGCCGTAGACCGCGACGCCGAGCACGGAGAGCGGCACCGCGACGAGCGTCACGATAGGCGAGAGCGCCCACGCGTAGTTGCGGACGCGCGTGAGCACGCGATACCGAGCGGGGAGGAGGCGGGTGGCTTCGAGGTTCCCCGCCGCCCAGCGACGGCGCTGCTGGGCGATCTCGTAGAGCGACGGCGGCGCTTCGTTCCGACAGACGTCCTCCGCGAGCGCGAACGACGCGTCGTACTCGTCGAACGCCCGCCAGACGAACGCGGTGTCCTCCACGAGCGTCTCCCTGTTCCACGTCACCGCGTCCTCCAGACTCGTGCGCACCGCGATACCGCCACCCCACGCGAACAGCGGGATGGAGAGCCGGGCGAACGCGCGCTGTTCGAGCTGGACGCCCATCCGGTAGACGTCCGCGAGGTAGGGGAGGACGGACCCGGTGCGCCGCGGGCGCTCCTGGAACTGCACCACATCGGCGTCCGGGAGGCCACTGAACTCCTCCAGCACGCTGTCCTCGTCGAGGTAGAGGACGAACTCGCGGTCGGTTTCGAGGGTGCGACGCGCCCACTCGATGGCGCGGCCCTTCCGCACCGCCTCACAGTCGAAGCCGTCCGGCACGGCGTGCACGACCGCACCCGACACGTCAAGCGATTCTTCCGCGACGACGTGCACGTCGTCGAACTCGTCGGGGAGCGCGTCGACGGTCGCCTGCACGACGGACTCCGCGTCGATAGTCAGAATCCGCACCTGCACGTCCTCCGCCCCGTGCTCCGGCGGCGGGGCTTCGTACCCCGACCCGACGACGTACGTCAAGACCACCCAGAGCACGGTGACGGACGCGAACAGCGCCATCGTCCCCCAGAGCACCCACTCCAGCAGGGGCGGATAACTCACCGACGCCGCGGCGTGCACCGGCGCACGCCCCGGCCCCGACCCGCCCGTGAGCGCGAGCGCGGCCCCCGCGAGCAACCCCACCGCGACCACCAGCAATCCGATACGTTCGAGTTTCATCGTACCCAGTCCTGAGAACCACACCACCTTGAACCGGTGAAGTCGTTCGGACGTTTCAGGCGCTCTGAACCCGATGAACGGCAAATGAACGGTCTTGAACGGAACGGGGAGTGGGGGTCACGGGGAGAGAACCGCGAGTCCGCCACGCGGCGAGAATACCCGGGCCACCGTCGGTGATAGTTTTTCGAGGCCCTGTCGAATACAGAGCGCATATGCACCACAGTCTCGAACTCGGAGACTTCGCTCGGACCACTCCGGGCGGAGTGGCGACTATGCCCTCAAATACGGGGAAACCCATTGGTCCTACATGAGTCCCCAGGCGTCGCCGCCGCCGAACGCCACCCCACGCGAGGTGGTGCGGTTCTACCTCCTCGACCACCGGTCACCGGTCGGCAAGGCTATCGACGTCGCACTGCTGTCGTTGAATCTCCTGTTCGTCGCGGTGTTCGTCGTCGAGACCTACCCGCACTCCGCAGCGACCGACGCGTGGCTGTGGCGTCTGGAGGTCGGTATCGCGGGCGTGTTTCTGGTCGAATACGTGCTGCGAATCTACGGCGCGAAGAACCGTCTCGGGGAACTCACCAACCCGTACACTGTAGTCGATTTGCTCTCGATACTGCCGACCCTGTTGGTGCTGGTGCTTCCCGGCGTCGTGCCGTTCGAGGTCGGATTCCTCCGGGTAGTTCGAGTCGTTCGAGTACTCCGATTCTACCGGTTCACTCGAGACGAGGAGTTCTTCTTCGGCACCGTCGAAGTCCAAACGCTCCGCGCGGGAAAGTTACTGCTCACCGTATTCGTCCTCCTGTTTGCCACTGCCGGGCTCTTCTACGGCACCGAACACACCGCCAACCCCGGTGTCGACACCTACGGGGACGCCGTCTACTATACGGTCGTTACGCTCACCACCGTCGGGTTCGGTGATATCGTACCACGCACGCCGGGCGGTCGATGGGTGACGGTGAGTTCGATTCTCGCGGGAATCCTCCTCATCCCCTGGCAGGCCGGGCGAATCGTCCGCACGTGGGCCGCCCGCGATAGCGTCGCGGTTACCTGTCCGAACTGCGGACTTTCACGTCACGATGCCGATGCATCCCACTGTAAGGCCTGTGGGCACGTGATTTACCAGGAGTACGACGCCGACGGATAGCGTCGGACGCGCTCTCGGTGGTCACCATCGCCTGCTGCATGGCGTTCTCAGCCGGGGCGTCGAACGCGGACAGCTCCGTTCGGTCGTTTCACTCGCTCCGGCCGATGCCCTTGCTGGGATTTGAACAGAGCGAATCACAGATTCGCGTGCTCGACGTCGCTCACGCTCCGTCGAACCGGGCGAGACGACGCCTCGCTTGCTCAAATCCACGCGTTCGCTGGCGCGAACGCTCAGCTCCTCCATTTCTTCACTACGTTCAGAAATGGACTCGCTGGGAGTCCCGCGAGCGAACGAAGTGAGCGAGGGGGACTTAGCGAGTCCACTGACCGAAGTGAGTGAAACGAACGAAGGGAAGTGGACTCGCTGGGATTTGAACCCAGGGCCTCCCCGCCTCGGCTGACGCGACCACCCTCACGCTGGTCGGCCTCGGCGGCCATGGAGCGAAGAACTCGCAGTTGCCGTCTGGAGCGAGCGCCCGTGCGAGTTGCCGCCTGCGCGCGTTCGGTGGTTGGAGCAAACCATGAACGCGACACCACCCCACGAAGCGAAGAATCGCTACCTGAAAGACAAGTCCACCGACGTAACGGACTCCACCCTGTCGAACTACGAAACCACGCTCAACGTCTTCTGTGAGTGGTTGACCGATGAGGCCGGCGTGGATACGCTGAACACGCTGACCAGCGACGAGATTCAGAAATTCAAAGAGCACCGCATCAAGCAGGTCAAAACCATCACCCTCAAGACCGACATGACCTGCATCAAGGACTTCATCCGCTTCTGCGAGCACATCAACGCCGTCCCCGACGGGATGCACGAGTTGGTCCGGGTACCGAAGCCGAGCCGCGAGGACGAGGTCGCCGACAACATCATCACCAGCGAGGAAGCCAGCGAGATACTGGACTACCTCGACACCCACGAGTACGCGACCCTCCGGCACGTCATCTTCCGTGTCCTATGGAAGACCGGGATGCGCCGGAGTTCACTGTACGCGCTCGACGTGGACGACTTCGATGACGGCTCGAAGCCACTACTCCGCCTGCGTCATCGGCCCGACACCGGCACGCCGCTCAAGAACAAGCGCCGGGGCGAGCGGGACGTGCGCCTCGACAGGGAGACGGCAGACGTGATAGCCGACTTCCTCAAGCACAACCACCCCGGCGGGACCGACGAGCACGGACGGACGCCGCTACTCATGTCCACGCACGGGAAGCGGTGCGAGCCTTCGACCATCCAGCGGAACGTCTACACCGTGACGCGGCCCTGCCACTACACCGGCGAGTGCCCGATGGACCGCGACCTCGATGAGTGCGAGGCAACATCTTACAACACAGCGAGCAAGTGCCCCGGCTCGGTCGGCCCCCACGCCCTTCGGCGCGGGTACGTCACCGAGGCGCTGAATGCAGGTCAGCCGCGTGACGTGACCGCTGACCGCGTGGACATGACGACGGAGGTCTTGGACAAGCACTACGACCACGCGACGAAGGAAGAACGGATGGAACGGCGGGAGGATTACCTCGTGGATGTTTAGTCATTTCCACGTGCTCTTACAGAGTTCTCTGAGAACTACATAGTCGGCATCCTGCTGTTCGATATTGATGCAGTCTTTCCTATCTAACTCTCTAATTGCTTTTCTAACCATTTCTTCATTTAATGAGATATTCGCCTCTACCTCTTCAGCATCTTCAATTGACTGAACAACTAAATCTGACTTGGGAATTGTCCACGCATCGTGGTTTTGATAGGCTACCCAGTAAACGAAACCAGCCTCATCTGAGAGGGTCACTTTAGCTTTCTTAGAAACAGTAGCGAGCGTCAGAGCAAGCGCGCTACCTTGTGCTACCGGATTTCCAGATGCAACACTCAAGACCTGAGCAATCAGGGTAAATCCAGTTTCAGCATCATATTCCAGTTCAATATTGGTTGGTTTCTGAGAGTATGACCCTGATTCCCCGGTCACTGTCAAAGTGACTGGATAGTGCTTGTCTACGTCAACCGCTTCATCAACGAATTCTTCAACTTCGGAACGAACTTCTTCTTCACTCTCATCTACCCTATCTGCAATTTCATTTGAGACGTGTTGTGCAACGAGCCGTTTTTCGTGTTTCATCAGTTAGTCGTAAATTAGCGCCAATATTGTTCTTTTTGCCGGTGAAGACTGGTGTGGAGAGACTCTCACCCGAAATGAATCTCCTCGGGAAAGATAGTCTCGAATTCGTCAAATTTCACAATCCCTTTCATTCTCTTGAAGAAGCCACGAAGAGATTTCTTCGGGACTGTACCTATGGCAGAAAATATGACCTTTTCATGTGTTTCATCGAACTCGTCATCATACATCAATTTAATACCGACTGCAAAGCCATCAGGCATTGTTGTTCCCGGTGCAGGCGGTCCAGTAGCATCTACTGCAAACGCGTTCCCTTTCCTCCCATGTATGTAAACGAAAGTATTCGACAGGAAGTCAGCTGATTCGGAGCTCTCTAAATGGTTCTTTGGGTCTCTTTCTGGTTCTCTCCCATCGCGACGGAGTTTTGAAGTTGATTCTGCTGCAAGAAGCTCTTCTCGTATCTCTTCAATTGGCGGGGAAGACAAGTCGTCAATCGGCTTTGCATACAAACAAGAACGAAGGTTGTACGCATTGCCCTTACCGACATTGGAGATACTAAACGACAGTTGCGACTGTGTCTTTTCTAAGGTTTCTGGAGCCATCAGAGGAACTGGCTCATCAAATTCAGTAACTTCCCACGAGTCAACACTGATTCGCGGCTGACTCTGTAAACGCCTCAAATCTTCTTTTCCTTCCAGCCGGTCTAACTGACTCTTCACTTCATTCAGAATGCCAGCAGGGTCCACGCTAAGATGGTGTCGTGCAAGGTCGTGGTTCTCCGTATTACCCATCAAGCTGTTCCGGATATGCTCAAAGTCCCAAATCCGTGTCCTGAACCCATATTCATCCGATATTTCTTTTTCTAATCGGTCACGCATCACGGTTGCCCTATCCTGTGTCGTGAAGAAAATGAAAAAGTCGTAATTTTGCTCGTGGTCCGCTGCGGTGCTGGCGTCGTCCTTGATTTTCCCCTCAATATCGTCCTTCTGAACGCTACAATGTACAATTCCCTGTTCCTCTTCATCCTCTTTTTCGACAAAGGCATCTCGTCCGTTGTCAGGTCCGGACGTACTCGTCGGTTGAACATCATAGCCCTCTCGACTTAGCAGGTCAGCGGCAAGTTGTTCTAACGTATCCTCATGCATTCCCTTGATTGCAGATTCCAGTCGGGTGTTGACCATGACTGCATATTGGAGTAAGTGATAGGTAAAATGCCTCCTCAATTCAGTAGAAGTTCGTTCGGTTTGCACCAATTTAAATACGGGCCGCTGTCCACACTGTGGTAATGGATAGGGACGAGATTGACGAGTACGTCCAGCGGTGCCAACAACTCATCGAGTCGTCACCGCAGATGGACGAGGAGAACACGAAGGTCAAACTCGTTCAGCCGTTCCTTGAACTTCTCGGATGGGACCTCTACTCTACTGAAGTCGCGCTTGAATACACAATCCCGATGGCTTCGGGAAGTACTCACGTAGACTACGCTCTCCTCGTTGGCGACTCTCCTGTTGTGTTCGTTGAGGCGAAGCCCGTCCGGTCTACGCTCACCGACGACGAGGTCCAGCAGTTACGGAGTTACATGAGACAGGAACTCGACGTAGACTGGGGGATTCTGACTAACGGGAAGTCCTTCGAGGTCTTGACCAAGAATCGCCACCGGAACGGCGGCGAGGAGGTATCCGTCGTTCAGTTTGACCTCGATGACCTTGCCGAGAACCCGGACGTACTGGAACTGCTCACCAAGGAGTCGATACGGTCGGGGAAGTCCGATGAGGTTGCCGAGCAGGTCGCGCAGACGAACCGGGCGATTCGGCACCTGCAAGAAAACGAGGACAACGTCACCCAGTCGGTCACAGAGGCCGTAGAGAACGAGGTAGGCGACCTCACCATAGACCTCGAAGAACAGTCTCGGGAGTTCGTACAGAATCTCGTCTCCGTACTTCGTGAACAGCGACACTTTGTCAGTGAAGACTCTCCCGAAGTCGTGGATGAGGCCGCGAATCCACAAGGAAAAGCCGATACACCAGCCCAAGACCAGAGTGATGAAGTCGAAAACAGGCAGGGCTACGTCGTTCGCTTCTCAGACGGCACGGTGATTCCCAGAGACAATACAGAGGTTCAGACACAGCAGAAAGAGAACATGGGCGCGGCAGTGGACTATCTCATAGAGGAATACAACCTGATTGAAGAACTCGAAATTCCCCACTTTCCGCCTCGCGCTCGGAAGAACTGTTCCATCAACAACGAGCCGGTGCATCCCAACGGCGAGGATATGAGAAACCCCTACGAGTTGACGAACGGGCATTACCTTCATACCTCGCTCAACACACGGGGCAAGAAAACTCGTCTTCAGGACCTCGCTGAAAAAGTCGGACTCTCCGTAGAATTTCTATGCGAGTGGCAATCCGATGAGGCGGCGGAGTAGTCTCACCTACGTAAGACTCGAAGCGTAGCCTGAAGCCCCTTACCACCGTACACCGTAGTATGGAGTTGAACGCTCGTGAGGTCGCCTTCGTCATGGAGCGGATGAGTGAAGTTGCGAACTCCGAGAGCAGTTCCCCGACGGAGCGAGCCGAGGCAGAACGCATCCAGCGGAAAGCCGAGCGCCGCCTCATCGGATAGACAAGCAGGCGTAACCCCGATGACGCCGCGTGGTCAGAACACTTCGAGATAGTCCTCTACGACTTCGCACTCCTCGTCGGTCAGGTCGAACAGGTCGTAGACTGCGTCGTCTATCTCGGCTTCGAAGTCTTCGATGTTGGTCTGTCGGACTTCCTCGCGGTCGGCTTCGAGCCGGTCGAGCAGTTCGACCACGCCGTCATCGGAGCGGGGAATCGGGATGGTCGTCTCCTCGCCGCTCTTGACGTTCCGGCCATCGACCGCGGCGTGGACGTACTCGGCGCGACGCTTGCGGGCCTCGCGGTCGTCGGAATACATCGCGGCGTCGTTGATGGTGTCCGACCGCCCGGCCTGCACGGTGAAGTTGCCGTCCACGTCGCCCTGCACCTCGGCGTTCACCGGATACCGACGGGTCTGCCACTCGTATGTGACGTAGTCGAGTTCCCCGTCGTAGTCGCCGAGGTACGCCTCCGGGAAGCGGTCGGTCTTACTGTCGAGGTCGATGGCGTCCACAATCTCCCCGGCCCTCTCGCGCATCGTTCCGAAGACGCCCGCGCTGTCTTCGGTCTTGCAGGGCAGTTTCTCGACGTACTGCGAGCGGTATTCGTAGTACCCACCCATCTTGACCGTCGTGATGTGCTTGAAGTAGAAGTCCAACGCCTTCGAGTTCAACTGGCAGGCCATTTCCTCCGTGACTTCCCGGTATTGAGGAGTTAGAAGAACCCCGTATGCCGTTGTGAAGTACCATGTGCCCGGTTCGTCAATCATGAAAGTCGCGTCAGTTGCGATGTGGGCCTGCACAATCTTCGGATTCTCGAACTTCCCGAGATTCTTCGGGTAGATGTATCCGTACCAGTCGTCTTTGCCCTCCTTTCGGCCACCTTCACGACCTTCGAGTTTCTCCCTGTGGGCGAGGAAGAAGTCCCATGTCAGCGGGAGGTTTTCTTCGAGATAGTCCTGTGAGTAGAGTCCGGCTTCGAGTTCTCCGTCTTCCGTTTCCTCAGCATAGTAGGGATGTACGACGTGAAGCCCGCCCCAATCACCCCGCCACCGTTTGACCTCGTCGCCTTCAAGGAATGGACGAAGTAGGTCCGTTTCAATCTCGTACTCTTGCGACTCCCCGGTAGGAACTACTGTGACCGTATCTCCAGCGTCATCAGACTCAACCCTATCAGCGTCAAGCACGTCCACGATGTAGACCTTGTTCGCGCTGGTTCGGATGCCTTGGAAGACAGCATCGGTCACCTCCCCGATGACGGCGTCCTGTTCGTCCTCCAGTTTCTCGAAGACCTGCAACTCCTCCGGCGGCATCATCGCCCAGTAGTCCTCGGCAGTGAGTTTCGACTGCGGGTAGTCGAACACGTCGATGAATTCGTCCGTGTAGCCCGGCTCGTCGCGATGGTCGCGCACCGACTCGATGACGGCCTCGTCCAGCTCCCGGTCGTCCTCATCACCATCGTCAGTGCCGGCTTTCACGCGGACGCACCGAATCTCGTTGTCCTCGCGGGCGGCCTCATCGGGTTCGTCTTCGAGGATGACTACCGCGGGGTAGTTCGTTGCGTCCTCGAACACACCGGAGTCCCGGAAGTCGTACACCTCCTCGATGCGGGCCTCATCGAGTAGCACCTCCCGCAGGCCTTCACCGTAGTCCGTGACCATGAACTGATTCGGGGTGATGAACCCGAGTTTCCCCGTGTCCTCGCGGAGCCAGTCGAGACCCCGCTCGTAGAACGGACAGTAAATGTCGTAGTTCCCGGTGGTCGAGTCGTACAGCGTATCCATCATCTCCTTCTGCTTGTCCGGGAGGTTCTGGATACGCACGTAGGGCGGGTTCCCCACGACGTAGTCGTACTCCATGTAGTTCTTCACGACGAGCGCGAGGACGGTGTCCTCGAACATCTTGAACAGCCGCCCATCGTTGTGCTCCTCTTTCAGGTAGCGGACGTTCTCCAGCATATCGTCCACATACGGCGCGAAGAACTCCTCCACGCCGGAGTAGCCCTGTGACGTGTGCTCGTTGATGCGCTCCTCCAGCCCGCTCTTGTAGGTCCAATCGAAGTCCCCGCCGAACTCCTCGGCCAGCGCCATGTGGTCCTTGACGGTGTCCAAGACGCCTTGCAGAGCCGCGAAATACTCCCCGAAGTTGTTCACGCCCGTCTCCAACTGAATCGTGTCGAACAGCGGCATCCGAACCCGACGCACGAGGAAACCGTCCTCCGTCTCGGCGGCCTCGTCCTCGTCCACTTCGACTGGGAGCGGCACGGGAATCCGCACGTCTTGGTCGTCCTCAGTCATCGCGTCAAAGGTCATCTGCCGCGTGCCGTCGTCGCCGAGGTCTGCACCCGTCAGTTCCCGCTCGTTGCGGAGCGTGTCAGTCCGGTAGATGGGAAGCCGCCGGAGCGTAAAGTCGGGGTTCTGGGTCTTGGCCTCGCGGTAGGCCGGGAGGATGGCGACCACGAAGCGAATCTGCGCCATCAATACAGCGAACGGGTGAATGTCCAGCCCAACGATGCGCGGGCGGGTACAGAGGTCCCGTAGGTGTTCCTCCCAGTCCGGGTCGTCCTCGAAGCTCTCCACGTCGGCGATGTACCGCTCAACGGCCTCCACGAGGAAGGTCCCGGACCCACACGACGGGTCGATGAGCCGCTCGTTCGAGACGCCGCGCTCGTAGCCGACGCCGTCCATGATGTAATCGATGACCGGCTGGGGCGTGTAGAACTCCCCGAGCGCCTTGCGCGTCTCCGGGTCGAAGTATCGCTGGTAGAGGTCCCCGAGCAGGTCACCCTCCACATCCTCGAAGTCGAACCGCAAGACGTTGAAGAAGACCTCGGCGACGGCGCGACTGAAGCGGTCCCGCGTGGCTTCGCTTACGCGCTCTATGCCGCCCGTTTCCTTGGCGACGGCCTCGAACTGATTCGGCCCTGACTCGTGCCCCCGAGAGAGTTGTTCCGCGTAGCCATCAGTCCACCAAATGAAAATGTCGTCCTGAAACAGCCCTTCGACCAACTGGTCCTGCATATCGTCGATGAGGTTGTCCGCCGCCACAGGGAAGGCGTCAAGATTGATGGTGTCGCCGAAGCCCTGTAAGCCCCGGAAGTA